>NODE-973-length-9970-cov-7.3652_pt1 | contig 9970 bp, 11 predicted proteins | sample MGYA00139097_ERZ477577 | MGnify/ENA metagenome assembly ERZ477577 | reverse complement strand
TGCTAATGGCGTGAAGGCGTTCTTTGTTTTGATCTCGCAACAAGGTAGACAAGGTAGACAAGGTGACAATTTCTTTGTCTTTTGTTTTCAAACCACCACTGTTATCGTTGCTCGTTATTTTTGGTGTATTCCATCTGTCAAGCCATTCTGGATCAGGTGGCTCCACGCCTGAGTTAATTTTTGCAACATCTCTCAAGTTTTTAAGTGATTCAATATAGGTATTAACAGCCTGTATTTCATTTGAATAACTTCCATCAGGACCCGCACTAAACGGTGACTTTATCCCTGTAAGCGCTTCAAACCCATTGGTTATAGCAATTTGCGCCTTTCCAGCAAGACTGTCTTGTTCTTTAAATAATCCTATCAGTGTTTGCTTTTTAATTTCTTGTATTTTAATCAACCTATTATAATAGGCTTCATCACTAAATAGCTCACCTGCTGAATTAGCAACGTCGATCAGCCATCTATTAAGGTCAGACAGTTTGGTCCTTAAATTTTCTGCGTCAGTCCACATTTGGCTAAATGAATTACTCCAGGCGGTTGCTACCTGGTCTGTAGTCGCCGGCATATCCTCAACCAACTTTCTTACGTCGTCAACATTTACACCCAATTTGACTAACATATCTGTCGTAATCAAACCGGCTTTCGCCATTTCCCGTAACTCACCAATGGTCTTTCCAGTAGCTTTAGTTAAGAGATTCATAAAGTAAATGTTGTTTTCAGAGATACTCTTAAATTCGTCACCGGCCAATTTACCTGAAGCCATTGCTTGCGATATCTGAGTCACACCACTTGCCGCTTCTGCCGCACTTGCACCAGACAATAAGAACGTGGCGTTCATTGTCTCAGTAAAATCTAAAATCTCTTGTTGCGACGTACCTAAATCCTGCGTCGCATTGGTAAGGCGAGTAAATAACACCGCAGTTGATTCAATGTCAGCTCTACCTCTGGCGGCAACACCATACAACTCCTGCATTACCTCCTTATGGTTGCCTGCCTCCTCAGTAGCAATTTGTAATCGTGATGTCATTAACGTGACAGAATCAGTCATATCAAGAAAACTGCCCGCTAAAGATGCCACGTAAGCAGTAATACGATAGGCAATAAAGGCTTTCATTGCGCTACCTACCTGACTAAAACCTTTACGCATAGCCGATACATTTTTATCCACATTCTTAGCGGCTTTCTGCAGCTCCTTCATGTGAGCAACGGCTTCTTTAGAGCCTTTTACGTCAACAATAATGACGCGCTTTTCTGTTTGTGTCGCCATCAGTTCACTCTACCTTTCTGTCTTAGTCCGATACCAATACCCGGCCAACGGTTGTTATCTTTTAGTTTACCCACTGCCTTTGACCTAATCCAACGACCGACCACTATCACATCAGGATGTCGGCGTTTGATACGCGGAACGGCCAGGTCACGCATATTAGTATTGCGGGTACTGCGCACAGGAGTCGAACTCGCGTTACCCGTAATGCTTGACGCACTCCGCATACCAACAGTTCCTGTTTCTGCATCATACACAGCAAAACGTCTTTTGCGACCTTTTAACTTTCGCTCCTTACCTTTTTTGTCTTCGGAGATAGGGTTCCAGTAGAGTTTACGGCCGTATTTAACCATTGGTCCGGCAATAACTAAGCGACCTTTTGGTCCGGTCACTTTAGACGCAAACGCTTTTAGCTGGCTAATAGTTGGATCACCTATGTATTCAAGCCTGCCACCGTCCGTAAAACTCTTGGTCGTCCAGATTTGAAACGAGTTCAGTGCTTTACCGGTGAGTACACGGGTGTTCTTTTTCAATTCGGTAATGGCAGTCAACGCAGCATAGGCAATACGGTCGGTATCACTGAACAACGTCAGTATGCGAAAATCCGCATCGTTGAACGGTTTAGCGTCCATATTATCCACAATGATATTAGAAGGCGGGTTGCCTTTAGCGATTTCTTCTCGAATGATACTCGCGGATATTTTCTGAATGGTGTCGCCCAACAGGGAAATGTCAGGCAAAGCAGTTTCAAGGTTAAACTCACCGGGGACGATGCGTTTGAGTTTTTTGGTTCTACGTGGAACTAATGTAAATTGCGCCATTGCTGTACAAACCCTTCCGTGATGCCAATGACATCGTTATAATAATTGATAGTCCCCTTATCCAGGTCGTGCCATCTTCCCCATTCCACAATCGCTCTAAAAGGAATAAAGCCATCCTGATTCCGTTCACCGGCTAAACTTCGAATACAGTCCATCACACAGAGGTCGTAATCGGTTAGCTCAGGCGGCTTCGTGTTTAACTTACCGCCTGCAGCTTCTACCTTAACTTTGTGCTTACCCCACTCTATTTGCCAGGTAATGTATCCGCCGATACGTTTCCCGCTTCAAACACTTTCTTGTAACGGAAGTTATCGTTATTATTCGCGTTGTCGTATACCGCCCGATAAATCTCATCCGGTGACTTTCTGAACAGGTCAATACAGTTCTCAACAGTGAACGGTATCTCTTTGCCCTTAGCGTCTTTAAACCCGCGCCAGTCGATAACCACTTTACGCGCAAAGATGTCGTACATTAACTCTGCGGCATCCTCATCCGTAAACTGGTCGCTCTGCGTCAGTTCTTTTTTCTCATCAAACACTTTAGCCACATACGCATTGTAGGCTTTGTTTGAACCGCCTGAACGTCTAACGGTAATAAACAGCCCGTGGCCTAATGATAACTCAACCCCTTCCATTTCGATTTCCGGGTCGGTGGTAAAGTGTCCTATGTTGGCAAATTCAGCCATCGTTATTCTCCATATTTTTTGGTGGCCGGACAAGTAATGTGAGATATGGAACTCACGCCCGACCGTAGTTTACAGGCTCTACTTAAAGCCCTTCTGAGGTTAAAATCTCAATCGTGGTGGGTGTTCCCAACGTCTTGTCATTTAACCAGTTAATCGTATTCGCGTTCACCACGTCAGTTCCTTCACCGCCGGCAACCACATCATTCGCGGCAATCTTACCTTTGGTGGTCGTAAACGTGTAGTAATCGTCTGTGGCGTTATCCCCGACAGTAATGATTTCATCCACAATATCCTGACTAATAAAGTTATCCATCAGTTCGTTGCTTGAGAAGAAAATCGTTTGGGTGTAATTGCACTCAAACTTGCCGATAACGGTTTCTTTATTGCCCAGAGTACCAAGACACTGAACACCACGGTAATTGTTATTAAGGTTAATAACAATATCAGTAACACAAGAGTCCGTGAGAGTAGGGAGTAGTGTACCACCAGCGTTATCCAATTCAATTTGAGTCACATCAGGACCACGGAAAACATTAAATTCCGTAATCGGTGGGTAGGTGCTTGCAGCAACGACCGCGTCATCTGTCACCAGTGCCTGACCAATTAACCCACATGAACCGGTACACTTAGTACCTGCCGTAAAGGTCAACGTCATAGTATTGGCAACACACCCTGGGTAACGATGATACAGATACGAACCTGGTGTGTTGGGGTCGGGCCAACGCTTCTCTACCGTAAACGATATCTGGTCAAGCCCCACGGTCAATGTTCTGTCCGTCGTTGATGTGGCCGTGGCTTTACCCATTGCGGATTCCAGTAACAGTGTCATTGCGGGTGACTTAGCAAATTCAAAGTCTAAAGAACCGGCAGGCTCAATGCCGTTTAAGAATGAATCGTCCGACTGACGGTCTGCGTTCAATGTCGCTGACAATTCGGAATTAGCTGTCGCCACCAGTGACTCACCGGTAATTGGCATAATCAACCAGGTAGGTGATGCAGGAGTTACACCGTATGTAGCTTCCTGCACGATGGCTATTTGTGTAGTATCTGCTGATACTGGCATAACAAAACCCTCTTATTAAATAAATCTATCATAATCGTAGGCGATATCAACACCGGCCACGTACCACATACCATCCGAAAAACCTTTAGTGGCTACCGGTGGGTCAATCTGCGTTACCCGTAATTCTGGAACACTCCAGTAACGAAACGCATCGCGTATTACTTCTGCAGCGTCGTTCATTGCACTGTCTGTTGTGCCTGAACGCACCACTAAGGTTAATTCAATCGTTCCCGACTCTCTACGACACGATGGTTGTCCAATAGAGGCCGCGTATTCGTTTGGTGCATAAAACTCTACCGTACACCAAAGCTCAGGCATCTGAGAATGGTCCGGGTCAACGTTGAGTGTTTCATACAGAGGAATCGTCGGCACTAACACCGGCCACGCTGCTCTGAATTGCTCTCTCACATATTTACTGCTCATGCGCCGCGTACCACAAATTTATAGGTGTACACTGTATCGCCTAAACGTCTTTCTGCGCCACTGGGTGACATCACTGCATAGACCTTACCCTGGACATCCAGAGTGTCGTATTTCAGTGGTTTGGCACTCAGCTTCGTGGCATCCAGCTCGACCTTCAGGTCGCCTTGACGATAGTCGCCGACTAATTCTAACGAACTCAATTCCCGTATGACCGCATTGACACTTACCGCTGTTGCGGTCGCTTTATCCGTATAAGTACACGGTGTGCCAATCTCGTTAAGCAGGTCAACGGCTTTTGTCATTGCCCGTTGCAGTGTTCGTAATTTCGACACTAGCCCACTCCGTCAGTACTGGCTAACACCACGTTCGATTTATAAAAATCTAACTGTCCCAGATAGTTTGCAAGAGGCTCTGGTACATTACCTGAACTCACACCTGAATAACTGATATTACCACTGCTACCAGTGGTGTCATACGCCACTTTCGCAAAGTCAAAGATAGTGACATCTTTGACATCCGCGTCTGAGGTATCGCTTAATTCTTCATAACCGTCTTTCATAATCGCCATATAGACGCTTTCAATAATCGCTGGCAACTCAGAAAAGCCACCATCATAAACAATAGTTAATACATCCACGCTGCTGAAATCACCGTACACCTGACCGGTCGCTTTGGTTAAGTGGTATTGACTCACGTCTTTCGTGTTACCGTCCATCGTAATAGTGGTCACACTTTCAACCGGATAATTGTCCAGTTGTATTTGAGTGCTTCTGGGCTGATAACTTTCGTGCGTATACGACGCATTAAATAACTGCCGACCTAAATAGGTTTCGATGAGGCTTTGTACCCAGGGGCCGGACACTTCCATCTGGTCATAGTAATCATCGTCTAATCCCCAGAACTCTAATACCTCGTCTGTTGTAGGCCAGCTCATTCTTTGGCCTCTATTGCGCTATTGATGATAGGGATGATATCGTCAAAGTTAGCCGGTTCACCCTGGACACCTTGCTTACCCTGCTCACCCTTAATCCCTTTTCCGGCCAGCAGCATCCACGCACCGTTACCGGGTGGGTGGTCTGTGTTGTTCTCTTTTCGGGATATCCAGCTTTGTTTATTCAACGTAACGATATCCAGTCGGTCGTAAGTCGTGTCCTTTTGAAACGGACCCTTCACCTCAACCATCGTCTTTCCTAATACGTCTTCTATCCCTGACGTGCGAGTGACCGTTAACTGGCTGTTCTGGATAGCAATCGACTTAATCCCATCAACAATTAGTTGATAGTCTTCGTTATCGGGCGTGGGTTCATTGGCTGACGCTTCACACAAACACAACCATAAACCGTTTTCATGTGACACCGCCTGGTGCATTTTGGTAATGACACCAGTTTCCCATCTGGAAACCCCTGTGAGGAAACCATCATCACCTTTCTCGCCCCGTTCACCTGCATCCCCCTTATCACCTTTCAGTGTGTCCAGTTTGTTATTCACGTGGCTGTTGAGCCGTAATAGTTCATCTTGAAGGTAGAGCTTCTGCTCCAGTTGCATCTTACCGACGCACTGGTCAAAGGTTTCTGTCGCTTCTTGTGCAACAACCTCAATCAATTCAGGTATCTGGTCTTTGGCTTCGCTCAGACGTTCTAAGGTCTTAACCTGGTGGTCAAGTACGGTCGTCTTTAACTGGTCCAGCGCATCAATGACAGAACGCACTTCCTGATTTACTAAGTGACTATTTTCTTTAGTGAGTGTCGTGTGTAACTCTGCTAATAACGTTTCGGTGTTATCTGTAATTGACGTGTTAGTCTCGGCTAACGTATCTTCAAATTGTTTGAACGTCGTGAGGACATAATTCTCTGCCGCTTTCGCTCTATCCGTCGCTTCAGTGCGGTTAGCTTCAATCACCGTGGTGAGGTCTTTTTCTAACTGAGCGATTTCAACGTCTTTCTTTGCAACGTCATCAACCAGTGTTGCGAGGTCTTCTTCTAACTGAGCGATTTCAACGTCTTTCTTTGCGACCACAGCATCGACATCACTCTTAGTGGCTAACGGGATAAGTGCTTCGCGCCATGCGGGTTCTTCAGCGGCAAATTTTTCGTTCACTAACTTGGCAATGAGTTTGCCCAAACTTTCTTCGTCCAGGGGACTCATGCTTTTACTCCGATATGTTCGCGTGAATGATAAAGGACGTTACTCCAGTCGATGGCTTCTTCGACTTCTTCCTCTGGTGCTTCGACTTCTGGTGCTTCCTCGCTCTGCATATCCGCCATCACGTCCATACCGAGCATATCCAGAGGGACCATTTGACGCTGCATATACAGCTCATCGCCACCTTCTTTTTCAGGATAATTCTCTGACGCTCTGGCTTCGTTTGGTGCGAAAATTCCACCTTGAACACCCTTAGCAAGTCCTTCGATACGCATATTGTATTCTGGCTTCATAATGCCGGCTTCGACATCAAAGTTCCAATATTCGGTACGACCATCATAACCAAAGAAGTTATTGAGACTGGCTTCTACGTGTTGAATGTAAAAGCCTAATGTGCGGGTCACAAAATCACGTTGTGAGGCTTCGGCTGTTTTAAACTGTGCTTCACCTTCACCAACCATATACAGTGGTACTCGATAAACAATCGCAATGTCTCGCTTCGTCATTCCGTACTGTTCAATCAACTGCGCTTCGACCGCCGTTAACGACATTGACTGGAACTGCAGGTCGTTATCCAGTACCGGCACTTTACCGGCATTGATACCACTTGTACCTTGCGCCCAGGCATCGCGTAATCGTTTTGCCTGGTCTTTACCTAACGGTTTAGGTGTTCTTAAAATACCGGAAGGTTTCGCCCCGTTCTTAAAGAACTCGGTTGATTGTGCTTGTATGGAGATGCCGTGGGCAACTGAGGTCATACAGGCAATCAACGGACTCACGCCCATTAAAGGATGGGTCGGTGTGAACAGACGAATGTGGAGCATATTTCTGGCAGGGATAAACTCGCCAGGATTTAACTGGGTGTTCGGGTCAATGTCCATCTGAGAAATGCTGTAATACACTTCATTCGTTTCAGGCACGACATAGGGTTGAACCGCTCTTGGATTTAACGGCGTTAAGTTTACTGTACGACCACGAGTATCGCGTGTTGCCAGGCAGTACGCATTACCGTCCATCAGCAGAGAATACATCATCTGCAGTATAAAGTCGGATTTTGTCTGATACGAGTTAGGTCGATTTAATAACCGGGTGGCTGCCGACTGATACATTTCAATCTGACCACTGAGTTCAGGATTTGTGTAATGTTTTAAATCCAGTCGAGACACTTCCTGGGCAAGGATGCTCACGCAGGCGTAAACCGCAGACGATTGTATTGCGGTTTGGGTATCGTTAGGGTCAGCCCCTAACTGAAACCAGTTAGGTTTATAGCCCAAATCCATCCAACCTTTGAGTACGGAACTGCCGTCTTCTTTAGGTTTGAATATGCGTCCGAGTAGACCCATCGTTAGTCTCCTGAGACAATATCGCGCGTCTTATAGGTTGCTTTTTTACGTGAAGGGGCTTTTTTCTTCGGTTTAACGTCTTCAGGCAACGTATCCGTTGCCCGTTCACAGGTCTTTTGACCGACCATATAGTTTGCTGCGGGTTCTGATACTTCAAAGACAGAACCTTTCGCGTAGGTCGTTAACCCAATCTTAAAGCCGTCAACTAACACTCGTACTTTAACCATTGTGTCACCTATGCTGTAACGTTTGAGCAAAAATAGTTATTCAGATACGGTGCGCTCACACCAATATCATTGGTAATGTTGTTGGTTGAGGCATCGTAATCAACGGTTACATTCGTACCCACATCGACGGTTGCCGACAAGGTGATCACAATCGTATTCGTTGCGGCGGCGACAAGACTAATGGTTGCTGCCACGCCATCAACAGTGACGGTGATACCGGTACTGTCGGTTACGGCCATTGTCTGATCGTACGTCAGTGTGACGGTTGTCGTATCTGCTTCACCGGATTGAACCGTCGGGTTCCACGGTGGTGTGATTTCATCTCCGGCTTCGTCGCACAATACCGCATAGCCACCTTTGGTGACATACTGGGCAATGACATCGTTAACCTGCCAGACATAGCCAATCGGGAAACCCATTGGTCTGAAAACACCATTAATGATTTTTACAAATACTTTACTGAATTGACCCATTATTTTTTCCTACTGTTAAGAATTAACATTCAATTGCACTCTCCGAAGAAAGTGCAACATGGATATTAACTAGCCCACGTAACTCCCGTAATTACCTGGACACACTCGTCATATCGAGCATTAAAGTCGAGACGAGTTGTGGCACGAACGGCTGTCGAATCTGTCTGGAACATAGACTGAACAGGAGTCGCAGCACCACCAATATCCGCATTAGGTGTATCTTCCATGTGAATAGACGCATCACCAGAAATCGCCACTTCAGGGGCAAGCTCTGTTGCAACAATCACTTGAGAGGCATCAACCAACATCACAACATCCGCTGGAATAGTGGTTGAAGTAATGAACGGATAACCCACTAAGGTTCCCATAGCAATCTCATCTTTAAAGACCAGATTACCTACACCGTCACGAATGAACTGAAGTGCATTGATGTTCTGCGGGTTCAGCATCCAGACAGGTTGTGCCATAGGCATATTAACCGCTAGCATCGCATTAATGGCTGCTTTAAGGTCAGTGGTAATGTTATCCAGTGTGGCGCCAGTTGACGCGGTTGGTGTACCATCAAACGTTTGAATACCTGCAGGTGAAACACCGGCAACAGCGGCATCCGCAGACACAAACTTGGTATCAATACTAATGGCAATACCACGAAGGATATCATCGCGGATTAAAGACATTGCGCTAGGCGTAGAACGGGCTAACAGTTCATTGCTTGCGGCAATGATGTTAGCGTTCTTCTTAGGTGTCAACTCAATTGAATCCAGTGTCATACGGTCAACTTTAATTGCACCGCCTTCACCTACCCAGCCACCGGTTGAACCGAGTGATTGACGGGGTATCTTAATTGAACCTGCACCATCAAAGCCCATCTGACGACCAGGGAAACGTGCCAGAATAGACATTGGGCGTAACATTTCAATAAATGCCTGGTTCGCCTGATTAATGGTCACTAACTCAGCCGCCCATCCAGACGTACCTGAATCACCTGCGCCAACTGCGGCACGTTGAATTACATCGGCTGGCATAGCTAACACTTTACCTAGCAATGGGTCGTGTAATGACTCTTTAGCATACATTGATGCTGCCATACGATTACCGCCGGCCATATACAGTGCGTGAACCTGTCGGGCAATGAACAGTGACTTGTCCTGTTCCAGTTCAACTTGTGGTGTTACTTTTGCTGCAGGCTCAGGTGTGAAGCCTTTATCCACTGGCATTGCTTTTTGAGCCGCCTGTGACTGTTCTGCTTTCTTCAGATTGTCCAGACTGTGATCAATGGAACGAATTTGAGAGTCAGCATCATCAAACGTTTTCTGCTCTGCTTCATCCAAAGAATCTTTCAGTGCAAGTTCTTCCATTGTCTTCGTAAAATCTTCACGATTCTTGATGTGAAGTTTAATTTTATCGGCGATATTCATTATCTTTTTCCTATTTGTAAAAGGCGTAATCGGTTTCTGTTCTGTTGTTGTCGCTCGAAGCGTTCAACACCGGTGAACATTTTCCGTAATTCGGGTTGGGGTAAATTG
>NODE-972-length-9975-cov-5.46935_pt1 | contig 9975 bp, 8 predicted proteins | sample MGYA00139097_ERZ477577 | MGnify/ENA metagenome assembly ERZ477577 | reverse complement strand
CGAAAGTGTCATCTACCGTCACCCCGATGTCCAGGAAGTAGCGGTTATCCCGGTGCCGGATGATAAATGGGGTGAAGTACCCAAGGCCTATGTGGTACCGAAGCCCGGCAGTGATCCGGCGGCTGAAGATATCATCGAGTTCACCAAAACTCATCTGGCCAGGTTCAAGGCGCCCAAGTATGTGGAGTTCGGGGAACTCCCTAAAACGGCCACTGGCAAGATCCAGAAATTTAAACTTAGAGACAGGGAGTGGCGGGGACGCAGACGAATTAACTGAAAGCCCAGCCGCACACGGCTATCAGGAATTTATTGCAGAGAGCGTGTATACCGGATAGGGTGCAAAGGACGCAGTGTTTCCATTCATCCCAACACTCATGTGTGCTATGAAATCTAACGACCGAATCCTGTTTATCTGCCTGATCGTTCTCCTGGGCTCTCTCCCTGCTGTTTCGGGTTGGGCTGCAGATCTTTACGTTAAGCCGAGTTCCGAGATCACCATGAGGCGCGGCCAGGGAACCGATTTCAAAATCATTGCCGTGATCAAGGATGGAACCCCTGTCGAGCTTATGGCCGAAGCGGATGACTGGGCTCAGATCAGGCTCGAGAGCGGCAAAGAAGGCTGGGTGCTGCGACGTTTTCTGAGCGAAACACCGCCGCTGGGTCAGCAGGTTGAAGTGCTGCAGAGGGAAAAGCAGGTGTTGACCGAGACGACCCAGTCCCTGAAACAGCGTGTCGACCAGCTGACGGCAGAAAAGGATGAAGTTGAGCAAAAGTTGGGCGCTGACAAGGCACAGATAGAACATGATTTCTCCCAGTGTGTTGCCGAGTTGACCTCGATCAATGACGATTTTGTCAAGCTGCAGACAGACACCGCCGATGTGATCCAGACCAAGAACGATCTGGAAGCCGCCAACACCCGGGTCGCCGATCTCGAACGCCAGGTCAGCGTGCTTGACCAGGAGAACCGAAGGCTGAGCAAAACCGATACGCTGAAGTGGTTTCTAGCTGGCGGCGGGGTGTTCTTTGTCGGCTGGATTATCGGGATGATCAGCAGGAGATCACGGAAGCAACGTTCATCACTTTTGTAGCGATACTCTGGGTTGATCGGTGCGGCTCCGGTTGGCCGCCGCACCATTAGCAGGTGAGGCCGGTTTCAGGTCCGGCGCCCAAGTCATTCTGATGACTACATAACTGAAGGGGCGCACTACAACAACAAAATGATTGACAATTACGGGTGAAACGGTAAACTCCCATCAACGACCGAGCGCTTGGTCGGTGTCTAATTGGCGCACATATTCAAGAGGATGAAGGCGCCTTATTGACAATAACGACAGAATCTCAGTTTCTGGGGGCAAGCATGAAAAAGGCGGTAATAGTCAGTGCGGTTCGGACTCCTCTGGGCAGCTTCGGGGGCTCACTTGCCAAAATGGGAGGGACTGATCTCGGGGCCCTTGTCATCAAGGAATCAATCGGCCGAGCCGGAATAGCCGGTACCGACGTCGACGAATGCATCATGGGAATGGTGCTGCCCTGCGGCTACGGCCAGAATCCCGGCAAGCAGGCAGCCCTCAAAGCAGGTCTGCCCGATGAGGTGGAAGCCATCACCGTCAACAAGGTCTGCGGTTCTTCCCTGAAGAGCGTTATGCTGGCCGCCCAGGCAATCCAGTGCGGCGACGCCGAGGTGGTGGTGGCCGGTGGTATGGAGAATATGAGTATGGCTCCCTATTATCTGGAAAAAGCCAGGTGGGGACATCGGATGGGGCCGGGGACCCTGCAGGATCACATGCTTCACGACGGTCTCTGGGACGTGGTCAACGATTTTCACATGGGTATGTCCAATGAGCTGATCTGTGAAAAGTGGGAGGTATCACGAGAAGAGCAGGACCGTTTTGCCGAGCAGTCATACAACCGGGCCCTGAGGTCGATCAAAGACGGTATCTTCGATTCTCAGATAGCTCCGGTACCACTTCCTCAGCGTAAAGGTGACCCGGTCATCTTCGACACCGATGAATGTCCAGCCGAGACGAATTTTGAGACACTATCTTCCATGCGTCCAGCATTCAAGAAAGATGGGGTCGGTACCGCCGGCAATTCATCGATTATCAGTGACGGAGCTGCCGCCGTGGTTCTGATGAGTGAGCAAAAGGCTGCAGAGCTTGGCTGTTCGATCATGGCCCACGTCGGTGCCCAGGCCTCCCATGGGATCGATTTAAAATATGTGTTGATGGCACCGATCTATGCAATTCCGAAGGTTTTGAAGAAAGAAGGGATCTCCATCGGGGATATCGATCTCTTTGAAATCAATGAGGCTTTCAGCGGTACCTCATGTGCAATCAATGAAGTCCTCAAACTAGACCCCGACAAAGTCAATGTGAATGGCGGCAGCGTGGCCCTGGGTCATCCGATCGGGGCCAGCGGCGCCCGGCTGCTGACCACCCTGCTGCACGAGATGGCGCGCCGGGATCTAAAACGGGGTCTGACTTCACTCTGTCTTGGTGGCGGTGAGGCCGTAGCACTGATAGTAAACAGGTAGGATTGTCCACTTATATCGATCAAGGAGAGACTAATGAATATTAAGACCTTTGGTGTCATTGGAGCCGGCCAGATGGGCGGCGGCATAGCTCAGGTTGCCGCGGCCAGCGGGCTTGATGTGATCATGAGCGACATCAGCGAGGAATGTACTGCAGCCGGGCTCGCATCCATCGAGAAAAACTTGGTCCGCAGTGTTGAGAAGGGAAAACTGGAAACCGATGAGGCCAACGCGATTCTATCCAGACTGAAGACCACCACCAACCTTGGTGATATGGCTGAAGCAGATTATGTGGTTGAGGCGGCGGTCGAGATGGAGGACCTCAAATTCAATATCTTTCGTCAGCTTGACGAAGCCTGTCCTGCCCATGTGATTCTGGCTACCAATACCTCGTCTATTCCCATTGGTCGTATTGCCGCCCAGACTGGACGTCCTGAAAAAGTGATCGGAATGCATTTCATGAATCCGGTTCCGATTATGAAGCTTGTCGAGGTGATCAGGGGCTTGGCCACCTCGCAGCAAACCTTTGATCTCACCTGGCAGCTCTGTGAAAAGTTCGGCAAGACCCCGGCTGAAGCCAATGATTTCCCAGGCTTCATAGCAAACCGGATTCTGCTGCCGATGATCAATGAGGCGATTTTCTGCCTCTACCAGGGGGTCGGAAAAGCTGAAGATATCGACACGGTGATGAAACTGGGTATGAACCATCCCATGGGGCCGCTGGCACTTGCCGATCTGATCGGGCTCGACACCTGCCTGGCGATTATGGAGACCCTCTATGACGGCTTCAAGGACTCCAAATATCGGCCCTGTCCCCTGCTCAGGAAATATGTAGAGGCTGGCTGGTTGGGAAGAAAGAGCGGCAAAGGCTTCTACGATTATAAATAGAATTCTGCAGAGCCGTCAGGTGAGGGGTAGCGCATGTCGGAAATACACATCCAGGATATCCCGGCAGTCGAGCTGGAAGGAAGAATCAACAGACTGCAGCAGGCGCTGCAGGAGAACGGCATCGATGCTGCACTGATTGTCCAGAAGACTGATCTATTTTACTTCTCCGCCACTTCCCAGCAGGGCTATCTCTACGTTCCTGACGTCGGCGACCCGCTGCTCATGGTGTTCAAGGATTTCGACCGAGCCAGACAGGAATCGCCGCTGAAGCTGGTGGTCCCCATCGGGAGTCCCAGAAAAATTCCTGAGATGCTGGCCAGCCACGGTTTAGAGCTGCCAAAAATTTTGGGTCTTGAGCTCGATGTGCTGCCGGTAAATCTCTATTTTCAGTATCAGAAAATTTTTCCTGCCGCAGAACTCACAGACGTTTCTTCCGAGATTCGTTTAATCCGGGCGGTGAAATCCAGCTACGAAGTAGATTGTATCCGGCAGGCGGCCAGAGGCTCCGATTTGGTTTGTGCCCGGGTCAGCGAAATACTTGAGGAGGGCCAAACCGAATTGGCCCTGGCCGGAGAGCTGGAATCCTATGCCAGAAGTCTCGGACACCAGGGCATCGTCAGAATGAGACTGTGGGGCAGCGAACTGTTCTACGGTCATCTCCTGTCGGGAGCCGACGCCGCAGTACCGAGTTATCTTGCCTCACCCACCGGGGGAAAGGGGCCAAGCAGGCTCACCGGGCAGGGTGCCGGTTTCAGAAAGATCCAGAAAAATGAACCGGTACTGGTCGACTATGTCTTTGCCCTTAATGGCTATCTTGCAGATCATGCCAGGATCTTTTGTCTGGGAGAACTTCCTGACGATCTGCTGGCGGGCCATGAAGCCATGCTCGAAATTCAGGAGCGGGTGAAAGACCAGGCCAGACCCGGGGTCGCCAGCGGGGATATCTATGAGCTCATGGTCAGCGCGGCTGAGGAAAAGGGCTATGGAGAATGGTTCATGGGGGTCGGCGAGCGGCGCATCAGGTTCACCGGGCATGGCGTCGGTCTGGAGCTCGATGAGTTTCCATTTCTGGCTAAAGGCCAGAAGTTGAAACTTGAAGAAAACATGATCATTGCTCTGGAGCCTAAACTGATTATTCCGGGAAAAGGTGTTGTCGGCATAGAAAACACCCATTTAGTGACGGAAAGCGGTCTCGAACCGCTCACCCAGAGCCCGGATGCGATCACCTTTATCTAAGATTTCAGGGAGACAGCTATGGCCGATTACAATGCTGAGCATGCCGGGCAGTTGAACAAGGAAGAAACAGCCCGTCTCATTATCGATCTCTTTCATAGGATCATTGTCCACCACGGCATGTGGTATGCTGAAGTCAGGCACCAGATGGGAGCCGAAAAGGCCCTGGGGATGCTGGAGCAGGCTTTCAAGACAAGTTTTGCCATCCAGATGAAGCATTTGGGTAAAATTTTCGGGTTCGAGCTGGTCGACAACATTCCATCCGTCTTGCTGGACATGGAGGAAGCTGATCTGGTCGAGCTCAAAGACAGGCTGGCAAAAAACTGGCTGGTTAATGACGGAGTCTGGTTCCAGACCATCGAGCAGAGCGAGGGGCTGGGCGAAGCCAAACGCTGCAACGATTCCTGCTGGGCCCATTTTTCCCCGTTTGAGGCACAGACGATCAAGCAGGGACTGGGTCTGTCCGAAACAGCTGGGCTGGAGGGACTGAAGAAAGCCCTCGGCTTTCGAGTCTATGCGTCGATCAACGAGCAGTCGATAGTTGACGAGGCTGAGAAAAGCTTTGTTTTTCAGATGAATAATTGCCGGGTTCAGGCCGCCAGAAAACGCAGGGAGCTGCCGGATTATCCCTGCAAGTCAGGAGGTTTGGTGGAATATAGTTACTTCGCCAGGGCCATCGATGGTCGGATCAAAACCGAATGTCTGGGCTGCCCTCCAGATGAGCACCCTGAAGAGTGGTACTGTGCCTGGAAATTTTATATTGACTGATGGGTATCTTGGATCAGAAATAGACCAAAACAAGGGACGAATATGAAAAATCTGCTTTGTGAAATCGAACGCAACATTGCCTTGGTGACTGTCAACCGGCCCAAATCGCTCAACGCTCTGAATCCAGAAACGTTGACAGAGTTGATCGCACTGTTCCAGCAATTGGCGGAGAAGGAGGAATTGGTCGGGGTGATCCTTACCGGCTCCGGCGATAAGGCCTTCGTGGCAGGAGCCGATATTAGCGATATGCAGGGTTACGACGTCTTCGCCGGCCGCGAATTCGGCAGACTCGGTCACCGGGCAATGGATGCGGTCGCCTCTCTTCCTGTACCGGTAATTGCCGCGGTTAATGGCTTTGCTCTGGGCGGAGGCTGCGAATTGGCGCTGGCCTGCGATATCCGGATCTGCAGCGACAACGCCAAATTCGGCCAACCCGAGGTGAATCTGGGTGTCATCCCCGGATTTGGCGGTACCCAGCGCCTGCCGAGACTGGTGGGCACCGGCCAGGCACTGGAACTGATGTTGACCGGTGACATGATCGATGCCGAGGAAGCCTCCCGGATTGGTCTGGTCAATCGGGTGGTAGCCCAGGATGAGTTGCTCGCTCATTGCTTTGGCATCATGGAAAAAATTGCCCAGAAAGGACCGATTGCCATAAAGCTCTGCAAAGAGGCGGTCGCCTCGGGAATCGAAATGGATCTTGCCCGGGCCTGCCGCAATGAGGTTGATCTGTTCGGGGTCTGTTTTGCAAGCGAGGACCAGAATGAGGGGATGAAAGCATTTCTGGAGAAACGACAGGCCAAGTTTAAGGGGTGTTGATCCCCCCTGGCCAGGAGCAATTGACGTAATTTACTATCAGCACGGGCATAACGATGAAATTAGATCTCAACGAAGAACAGAAGCTTATACAGGAAACCGCCAGAGAATTTGCTCAAGCAGAGCTCGAACCGGTTGCCGCTGCGCTGGACCAGCAGGACGACCAGGAAACCTTTCATGACAATCTGAAGAAACTGGCCGAGCTTGGTTTTATGGGGCTCAACATCAGTGACGAATATGGCGGGGCGGAGGCCGGCGTGATTGCCTTCAGTGTGGCCCTGACCGAGATTGCCAGGGCCTGCGCCTCTACTGCCGTCACCTTGTCGGTCAACAATATGGTTTGTGAAGTGATTCAGGCGCTGGGGAGCCCTGCTCAGAAAGAAAAGTACATCCCCTGCATCTGCACGGGTGATTATCTTGCGGGAGCCTTCGGATTGACCGAGACCGGTGCTGGATCAGATCCCGCTTCGATGACCACTTCGGCCGTCCGGGATGGGGACTCATGGATTTTGAACGGCTCCAAAATTTTCATCACCAGCGGTTCCTGTGCGGGCGTCTTCGTTGTCTGGGCAGTTACCGACCCGACCGCACCGAAGGGAAAGGGGGTGAGCGTTTTTCTGGTTGAGCCCGGTATAGATGGATTTACTGTCGGTAAGGCGGAACACAAAATGGGGCAGCATGCCTCAAAAACCAATGAGCTGCTGTTTCAGGACTGCAGGATTCCGGCAGATGCCTTGATGGGTAAACTTAATGACGGTTTCCGCGTGGCTGTTACAGAACTGGCAGGGGGGCGGATAGGCATCGGTTCCCTGGCGCTTGGTGTGGGACTGGCAGCCATGGATGCAGCGACCAGTTACTCGCTGGAGCGGATCCAGTTCGACAGGAAGATAAGCGAATTCCAGGCCATTCAATGGAAGATTGCCGATCGCTATACCGAACTGGAGGCGTCCAGGCTGCTGCTTATGAATGCTGCGTACCTGAAAGAGCAGGGCCGAAATTTTGCCAAAGAGGCGTCGATGGCCAAACTTTATGCCACTGAAGCTGCCAACCGTGCCTGTTATGACGCTATGCAGATTCTTGGCGGTTATGGCTATACCAAGGATTATCCCATCGAGCGCTACACCAGAGATGCTCGAATCACCACCATCTATGAAGGGACCAGTGAGATCCAGCGGCTGATCATCGCCCGCTCCATCCTCAACGATTTTTCCTGATGCTGATATCGGGCGGACCAGTTCACAGGGTCCGCCCAAATCCTGATTACTGCTCTTGCCGTTTATTCTTCACCAGCCAAACCGATTCTCATTGAGCATCGCCTGTAATCGTCGTATAAAGAGCATAACGATCTCAGGGTCCTCAGCAGGAGCAGCGCTGCGCCTATCTTCCCCTTGGGTAACAAGTAGCGACTTCTGGGCGGATCCTGCATGGTGAAAAACTACTTGCCTCGGGAGGCCATATGCCTGCATCGCAATACTGGGCTGACAGTTATCTGCATAAAAGAATCACCGCTGAACAGGCGGTTCGCCTTATCAAATCGGGCCAGCGGGTGTTTATTGGGTCAGGCTGCGGGGAGCCGCAGCATCTGGTCCAGACCCTGACCGAGCAGGCCAACAGCTTCAGCGGCCTGGAAATCGTCCGTCTGCTGGGACGCGAGACCGCCTCGCTGACCGCCATTGCCGACAAGACCAAGGATACCAGCCTTAATATACGCTCCATTTATCTCGGTTCGGCAAAATCGGATTCGATCGCCCCGCAAAAGCGGTTCATCACTCCCATGAACATGTCTGATGTGCCGAGTCTCTTTTTGACCAGGAGACTGCCGCTCAACGTTGCCCTGATCCAGGTGTCCCCGCCCGACGACTTCGGCTGGATGAGTCTGGGGATAGCAGTTGATGTCACCATGGCCGCGGCCCGCTCTGCCGATCTGGTCATTGCCCAGGTCAACCCGAAGATGCCGCGGGTCATGGGCCAGAGCTTCATTCACGCCAACTATGTTGATTATGTGGTGGAACATGAGGAGGATTTACTGTCGGTCCCGCCATCCAGAGAAGTTTCCGAGGCGGCCAATCAAATAGGCAGCCACATTGCCCATTTGATCGAAGACGAGTCGACCCTGCAGATTGGACTGGATGCCGCTTCCCAGGCAACGGTCAGGGGACTCAGCACCAAAAAAGATCTTGGTATCCACTCGCAGTTCATCACCGATGATATCATGCACCTTTATGCCCAGGGCATTATCACCAATCGCAAGAAAGGCATTAATGATGGTAAAATGGTCGGCTCCATGGCAGTCGGCAGCCACGACCTCTATGAATTTCTCAACGACAATCCGGCGATCGACTTTCACCCGTCGGACTATGTCAACGATCCCTACATAATTTCCCAGCACCACCGGATGGTGTCGCTCAACGTCGCCTATTGCATGGACCTGACCGGTCAGGTGTCGGCGGAGGCCTCAGCTGCCACCAGGTTTGCGGGTGTCTCCGGCATCCCCGATTTTGTTCGGGGTGCGCGCCGTTCTCCCGGGGGTAAATCTATCCTGATGCTGATGTCCACCAGACCCGGCCCTGACGGATCGCTCATTTCCAATGTGATGCCCAAATTCGATGATATTGCAGTGGTGGTGCCACGGGGTGACGTCCACTATGTGGTTTCGGAATATGGCGCGGTAAACCTGTTTGGCAAGAGCCTGCAGGAACGTGTGATCGCCATGATTACCATTGCCCACCCCGACTTTCGTGAAGAGTTGTTCGAGGCAGCCAAGAACCAGGGGCTGATTGGTATGGAGCGGAGCCTTGGCGAGGCGGTAAAGGCGGTTTATCCGGTCAGACTGGAAGAAACCATCGAGGTCAAGGGCGAAGAGATTTTTATTCGGCCGGCCAAACCGGTTGATGAACGGAGGATCCAGGAGCATTACTACTCACTGCCCAGGGAGGATGTGGTCTCGAGGTTCTTCGGCCAGAAGACCATCTTCGCCAGGAAGGATGTGGAAATACGCTCGCAGGTCGATTATGTCAACAGCCTCACCCTGGTGGCCGTCGTCGGTGAGTTCGGTTTCGGCCGTATCGTCGGCGTGGCCGAGAGTATGAGGCTCAGAACCATTAACATAGCCGAAGTGGCCTTCTCTATCAGCCCCGATTACCAGGGTAAAGGACTGGGAAAACTGTTTCTGCAGAAACTGGCCAGTTCCTCGAGAGAGAGTGGGATTGCCGGACTAATCGCCTACACCTTCCCCACCAATCAGGCTATGATCAACCTGTTCAAGACGCTGCCTTACAAGGTCAAAAAGCAGCTTGAAGATGGGGAACTGGTACTGACTTGCCGCTTCGACGAACTAGCTTGATGCTCCCACGAGTCGATACGACCAGAGATCCAGCGTCGACTGCGCGACAGGCATATTTCAATAGAGCCTGTCGCGCGTCTCCTTGACTCGCAAACCGTCTCACCTCGTTTGAAGCCTGTTTAAGGCTGCTTAACGGGGTTAACGATTCGGAAAAACTTGGGCTCTACCTGTTAAAGTGCTGGTTAGTGTTTCAAATTAGTCTGAGAATCTCATTTTCTAGAGTCCTGCAAATTGACTATAGGAAACATCTTCACATCAGTCCCCCTTGTTCTGTAAGGCAACATTTATCCAACTTTTATTACACATTCTTTTGGCATCGTATCAGTTTGCAGACGATGATTATGCGTTGAATAAAAGAATAGAACCAATTAATATTACTACATTGTGGCGTTATAAA
>NODE-971-length-9983-cov-5.04845_pt1 | contig 9983 bp, 11 predicted proteins | sample MGYA00139097_ERZ477577 | MGnify/ENA metagenome assembly ERZ477577 | reverse complement strand
CTAAAGTGTATGATAAATTTTAAAAGGTAATGATTATTGTTTAAGGAGCAGTCTCCATCATTACAAAATATTAACTAGAAAATGAGAGGTTCAGTAACGTGGTTGAAGTCGATAAAAAGCAAAAACTATTATTAGAAAAACATAAAGATATAGCCCGCATAGACCAGGACTCAAAGAGGACACACGGGTGGTATGTTCGGGTAAGATTCCTTGGCAAGACTCATTCCAAGTTTTTTTCCGATAGAAAATGTGGGGGAAGATATTCAAGTCTTCTCTCGGCAATATCATGGCGTGACCAGACAGAGAAAAAGCTTGGCAAGGTGCGAACCAATAAACATATGGTTACCGTCAGTAATTCCGGGACCGGTGTTGTCGGTGTCAGGCATAATGAAAAGCTTAATCGCTACGAGGTCAGTTGGGTAACTGCCCAGGGCAAACAGGGTAAAACGTCTGTCTCTATCAGAAAGCATGGAAAAAAAGCGGCTTTTGAGCGCGCTTGTTCAATACGCAAAAAAAGAGAAAGCGACCGGCTCGGATAAAACTCATATTTTTTTCACCAGCAATCTAACGTGTAATGACTGCTGGTGAAAAACGAGATACTTTCTTTTTTCTCATCGATCTGCCAGTAGACACACAGATTATCAATAAATTCTCTTTATTTGACCACTGAAAAAAAGTTGACAACCGTTCGTCAATAGTGTTTATTTTGCGGTCCTGAGTGGGAACATCTCTTTTGGAGATCTAAAAATATTTGAGAGGTTGGTTATATGTATGCGATAGTTAAAACTGGTGGAAAGCAATATCAAGTGTCATCCGGGGACCAGCTGAGGGTGGAAAAACTTGAAGGTAAGGTAGGTGATACCATTGAGCTTGATAGTGTGTTGCTGATAGCTGACGGGGAGCAGGTAACTGTTGGCACGCCAGTGGTTGAAAATGCTAAAGTTATCGCAACGATAGCAGAACAGGGTAAACATAAAAAAATTAAAGTTTTCAAACGAAAAAGAAGAAAGGGATATCGGTTGATGCGGGGTCATCGCCAACTATATACTGCTTTGAAAATTTCAGAGATTAATATGTAACAAGACGGGAATGGAAATTTTGTTTCTGTCAGAGAATGAGGAGTAAGGCATGGCTCATAAAAAAGCAGGTGGTAGTTCCAGGAACGGACGCGACAGTATTGGCCAGAGGCGTGGTGTTAAAAAGTTTGGTGGTGAAATTGTTAAGGCCGGCAATATAATTGTCAGGCAACTTGGAACAAAAATTCATCCCGGAAGTAATGTAGGGTGTGGTCGGGACTATACTCTTTTTGCTAAGATAGACGGAGTTGTAACCTTCGAGGAATTCGGCAAAAAAAGAAAAAGAGTGAGTGTCTATCCCGCAGCATAACGGAGTCAGATAAACTGCAGCATATTGCAGTTTTATCCCATTAAGCTCGATCATTACTTTAAGTAATTGATCGAGTTTTTTTTTGATCAAAATCAGAACACAGGTTTTCCGATGTCATTTGTAGATGAAGCAAAATTTTATGTAAAAGCTGGTGATGGCGGAAACGGCTGTGTCAGTTTTCGAAGGGAGAAGTATGTCCCCAAAGGTGGACCGAATGGTGGCGATGGCGGCAAAGGCGGTGATGTCATCATAAAATCAACCAAAAGCAAAAATTCGTTAATCGATTTCAAGTACAGATCACATTTTAAAGCAGAGAGAGGCGTGCATGGCCAGGGAAAGGACATGCATGGACGTAAAGGTAAAACCTGCGTTATGGAAGTTCCTGCCGGTTCAATGATAAAAAACGCTGAGACCGGAGAAATACTTGTCGATCTCGTCTCGGAAAACCAGGAATTTATTATTGCGCAGGGGGGGAGGGGTGGACTTGGTAATGCCCATTTTGCCTCTGGGGCGAACAGAACACCCAGGTATGCAACGAAAGGAAAGGAGGGTGAGGAACGCTGGCTTAAAATAGAGTTGAAACTTATGGCAGATGTCGGATTGGTTGGATTGCCTAATGCCGGGAAGTCAAGCATTCTGTCAAGACTATCAGCGGCAAATCCCAAAGTTGCTGATTATCCGTTCACCACACTTGAACCACAGCTCGGGGTTTTAAAATTTAAATTTCATGAGCCATATATTATTGCTGATATTCCTGGAATCATTGAAGGTGCGCATGAAGGCGCAGGACTTGGCCTTTCGTTTCTGAAGCATATTGAACGGACCCGGATTTTACTTCATATTGTTGATATTTCTGTTGATGAACACCAGCAGCACTATGAAGTAATAGAAACGGAATTGTCAAAATATAAACAGGACCTGGCTCAACGGGTCAAAATAATCGTTCTCAATAAGATAGATCTGGTTGACCCTGAAATGGTCTCTGAAATTGCCATCCCTTATCAGGAGCTTGGGTTAAAAACGCTCCCTATTTCTGCGATCACCGGTGCCGGCATTGATCAGCTCAAATTAGAACTAGCCCAAGCCCTTGATGGAGTTGAAAATATATATGAACTGAATCAGGAGAACCAGGCTGATGATTGAAAAGTTATCTATTGAAGATGGCCTCTATCTCCGCCAGACACTTTTCGACAAAGCTCGAAGGATTGTCGTCAAGGTTGGCAGCGCTGTTTTGACAGATCAAAATGGTATTGCCAGTGATGTAGTGAAAAATATCGTCAGGGAGATATGCTTCCTCCACAACAGTGGTCGAGAGGTGATACTAGTCAGTTCCGGAGCTGTTGCAGCCGGTATAAAAAAAATATCATACTGTCGGAATTCTGCCCTGGGAATAAAAGAGAAACAGGCGCTTGCCGCTATTGGTCAGTCATCCTTAATGCAGACCTATGAAGAGTGTTTTTCCTCATTCAACCTGAACACTGCACAGGTTTTGCTGACCCACTCCGATCTTGCCCTTCGCGACCGTTACCTCAATGTAAGAAATACCCTGCTGACACTGTTCAAATTTAATGTTATTCCGGTTATTAATGAAAACGATACGGTATCTGTTCAGGAACTCAGGTTTGGTGACAATGACACACTTGGCGCATATATATGTAATCTGATTGAGGCTGATATGTTTATATGCCTGACTGATGTGCTTGGTCTCTATACCGGTAACCCGGAAAAAGATTCAAAAGCTGAGCCGATCTATACAATTACCGAGATTACCCCTGAAGTTGAAGCCATGGTCCATAACGTCAGAAGCTCACTTGGAACGGGTGGCATGGAGTCAAAAATCAATGCTGCGAAAATCGTTTCATCAGGCGGCGGAAGTTCATTCATCGGGCCAGGAAGGGAAAAAGAAATTTTGCAAAAACTTTTCAGTGGGCAGATGGTTGGAACCTTCTTTTTGCCTTGCAAGGAACGGATACAGAGCCGAAAACGCTGGATTGCAACAGTCCTTAAGGCGCAGGGCTCACTTACGCTTGACGTCGGAGCATGTAAAGCCATATGCGACAGGGGAAAGAGCCTGTTACCATCAGGCATTAAGAGTATTCAGGGACGGTTTGGAGTAGGGGATCCCGTTCACTGCTGCGATGAGAGTGGCAATAAAATTGCTATTGGTCTCATTAATTATAGTTCTAAGGATACTCACAAAATAAAAGGACAGCATTCAAGTAACATTGAAAAAATTCTTGGCTATAAAGATAATGACGAAATTATGCATCGAGATAACCTTGTCATCCTCGAACATTCTTGAAGCATAATAAGGGAGCTCTCAGATGATTGAAAATCCGAACAAAGATTACAAAATTGAACTGATGGCCCAAAAGGCGAAATTATCGTCAAGATATCTGGGCACAACAACGACAGAGACGAGAAATTTAATCCTTCAATCCGTTTCAGACCTGCTTTTGTCCAGAAAAAGTGACATTCAAAAGGCCAATGATAGAGACCTGAAGGCAGGAAAAGAGAAAGGTCTGTCTTCAGCCATGCTTGATCGACTCGCATTGACAGATGGCGTTATTGCAGGAATGAGAACAGGCATCCAGGAAATCATTGCACTCCCCGATCCGATTGGAGAGATATCTTCAATGGGTAGAAGGCCAAATGGTCTGATGGTTGGCAGGATGAGAATACCCCTCGGTGTAATCGGCATGATTTATGAATCACGACCCAATGTAACCATTGATGCTGCTGCACTTTGCCTGAAAACAGGCAACGCTGTAATCTTACGAGGTGGATCGGAGGCTATACATTCAAATATAGCACTGGCTGCTGTTCTCCAGGAGGCATTAACATCCAATAATATCAATTCCGATGCAGTGCAGGTTGTTTCAACAACCAGTCGAGAGGCGATTAACATACTGCTGAGGCAGGAGGCGTTTATCGATCTGATCATTCCTCGAGGTGGAGAAGGACTCATACGATTTGTTGCTGAAAACTCGAGAATTCCCGTTCTGAAACATTATAAAGGGGTCTGTCATATTTATGTTGACAATGCGGCGGATCTTGAAAAGGCAACACCAATCATCATTAATAGTAAGGTACAACGCCCGGGGGTCTGCAATGCCCTTGAAGGATTGCTTATACATGAAGATGTGGCAGACCGTTATTTTCCGGTAATTGAGCAGGAACTATCTAATAATGGCGTAACAATGTACGGTTGTCCCCGTTCGGTTGAGCTTGGTTCGACGGTGACTCCAGCTCAGGATGCTCATTGGGGGAGCGAGTTTCTTGATCTCCAACTTTGTGTGAAAATTGTTTGTTCAGTTGAAGAAGCTCAGGATTATATCGCCCGGTATGGGTCCCAGCATACTGAAACAATTATTACAGAAAATTACACAACGGCTCACCAGTTTGTTGCAAACGTTGACGCATCTGCCGTCATGATAAACGCGTCTACCAGGTTTAATGATGGTGGACAGCTTGGACTTGGAGCTGAAATCGGCATCAGCACCACGAAATTACACGCCTATGGCCCTATGGGTCTGGAAGAATTGACCACCCGAAAATTTGTTATTTATGGTACAGGGCAGGTACGAGACTGATGATTAATGTCGGTCTTTTCGGAGGCACGTTTGATCCTGTTCATCAGGGTCATATGCAGTGTGCAACTGCGGCCCTGGTGGAAGCGGGGATTGATAACATAATATTTATTCCATCTGCCCGTCCTCCTCACAAGAAAGACGAATATATCTGCAACTTCGATCATAGGCTCGCCATGTTGAAGATTGCTATAAGCTCATTTGAAAATTTCTCCATTTCCGACCTGGAAAGAAAACGTCTACACTCGTCATATACCATCGACACCCTGAAAATTATTCAGGATAGGGCGGATCGCTCAACAAAATATCACTTTATCATTGGCTGCGATGCATTTCTTGAGATTGAAAGCTGGTACCGATGGCAGTCAGTCATTGCACAGATCGATTTTCTCATCGTCGTCAGGCCCGGGTATAACAAGTCGAAGCTTTATGAACTCTTGAATCGAAACCAATTCAAGATGGATCGTGGCCATAATAGAACATGGTACAACCAGGAAGGGAAAAACAGTATCCAACTGCTTGCCACAGAGACGGAAGACATCTCATCCACAGAAATACGAAGACGAATCAGGGGCAAGCGCCCGTGGAAACATTTTGTTGCTGATGATGTTGGATACTATATCGTCAAGCACTCATTGTATCTCTGAAATAGCTATTCAGGGATTTCTATTTTGAATTATTTCTGATTAGGTATAAAATGAGCATATCTGTAGGATAATCTATTAAATAATACTCAAGTCTTACACTCAGGGTTATGGTCAAAAAAACTAAAATAGGCTCATTACCAAAACAGATAAGTGTTTTAATCGTTGACGACTCATTGATTTTCAGGAAGTTGTTAAGAGAAATATTTGAAAGGACGAAGAGTATAAAAATCATTGGTGAAGCTGCAAACGGTATCGAGGCCCTTGACCTGATACTCAAGCTGAATCCTGATGTAATTATTATGGATATGGAAATGCCGTTAATGGATGGCATGACCTCTCTTCAGCATCTCATGATTCATAAGCCAACCCCGACAATCATGGTCTCTAGTCTGACCCGGGAAGGTACTGCCAGAGGTTTTGACGCCCTCAAAAATGGAGCAGTTGATTTTGTTTGTAAGGATTCGTTTTTTCAGAAAAAAGAAATTGGATCATTCGATCAGGAGATTGTCTATAAGGTATTGTATGCCTCAAAGGTCATGGTAAAACCAGTCGAGCCGGCTTTTACCAGTAAAGATGATATTCCTCGGGCGGAGGTAAAGCCAAGTGATATTATCTTCTGCGAGGAATGTGGTGCCAGAAATATCCTGGAGGCAGGGCAAAAAAATCTTCTCAATGAAATCAAATGCAGTCAATGCGGTGACCTGCTCGAAATAAACCTGATCAACAAGTATAAACGGATAAATTTTATTACTGTTATCGGCTCAGGTCTCGGCGGCTATTCCAATCTCTTAAGGATTATTCCGCAGTTACCAGATGATATCAGCGGTGCAATTGTTGTCGTTTTGTATGCTGATGGTGTACATGTCGACGCATTTACCGATTATCTTAATGCAGTCAGCAACATAAAGGTCCATCGTATGGTCGATGGCCTTAATATTGAAGGAGGTAATTGTTATATCGCCTCATCATTTGATAATGTTTATATGAAGCCATATAGCGCACAGTATACAATCAGAAAAACGGAACCGGTTACAGGATATGGGCCCATCGATCTTCTGATGAATTCAATAACATCTGTATTCAAGGATAAAGTAGCAGGGTTTGTATTTTCTGGCGTTGAACCTGATGGCGAAAAAGGCATCAATGCCATAAAAAACAATGATGGATTTTCAATTGTACTCAATTCCGGGAATTGCCTGTGTAAGGAAATGGGTGAAAATATATTGAGGAAATGTGTCGTTGATAAAATCGTTGATGAAAACGATGCCGCAGGTTTTATTATAGATCTTCACCAGGCTGCCAACAGCGAGCCTTTTGCGGCTTAATAGAATGTGAGCTGAGTAATCTGTAAACTTTTTTTGCATGGATCATATCGCACGATGCTCTGGGAAGAACAGGTACCACTGCTGAGAGAAGGATTTCACAAAAAACTCGTTCAAATTGCCTATGGGACAGCATCTCAAGGGGAAAAAGTTTACCCCCCTCGAGAACTTGTTTTCAATGCAATGAGGATTACCCAATTTCTTAAAGTACGTGTTGTGATTATTGGTCAGGATCCGTACTTTAACGAACATGCGGGGGGCATTTCTGAAGCTCATGGGCTCTGTTTCTCCGTCAGGGAGGGTATTCCAGCTCCGCCCTCACTCAAAAACATCTTTAAAGAGATCGATAGAAGTTTATATAATGATAGTCCGCGCTCGGTAAGTACCGACTTGACAAGGTGGGCAGAGCAGGGGGTTCTGCTGCTGAACGCAAGTCTGACGGTTATAGCCAGGAAGCCCAATTCTCATGCAAATATCGGTTGGCATCGTCTAACTGATGGCATTATCCATACAATTTCTGCAAAAAGAAATAACATTGTTTTTATGTTATGGGGCGCATTTGCCCAAAAAAAAGAGGGGCTCATCGATTCGGGTAAACATCTCATTCTGAAAACAAGCCACCCCTCTCCCTTGTCTGCTCATCGGGGATTTCTTGGATCAAACATATTTGTGAGATGCAACCGGTATCTTGTCGACAATGGTTATTTACCTATAGACTGGTGACATGTCGGATCAGGAAAGAATGGTACGGATAATGTCTTTTTTCCCTACGACACCAACCATCTCGCCAGCTTCTGAGAGAACCGGGAGCGTGTGAATTTTTTTCTCTGTCATTATCGTTGCGATTTCGTCAAGCGGAGTATCTGGTGTTATGGTAACCACGTCCTCCGTATAGATCTCGAGTACCGTTGCACCTGCTATTTTTTTTAGCTCCCGATCCATTTTTTCCGGATTGTCGAGAAACAAAAAGGAGTCCAGAATTGTAATAAACGGTGGAACATGTAATCGCTTGTTCTGGAAAATGAGATCACTTTCAGTAGCAATCCCGCACAGTGTATCACTTTTGTCGAGAACCGGCACACCACTGATATTGTTATTGAGAAGAAGCCGTGCCAGATCCCTGACAGGTGTATCGACCGTGACCCATACAACATTTTTTGTCATTATGTCCTGAGCTGTTTTCATATTATTCACTCTCTTGTAGAGTTTTGAGACTGATTGGCAGCTTATCAGCGAGATCGCTGGCAGTAAATCCCTGACCCGCCTGATTATAGAGAATGTCTCCCGCCATACCGTGAAGGTAAACCGCGACACCAGCGGCGACATATCCTTCGAGACCCTGACAGATAAAAGAACCGATCATTCCTGAAAGAACATCACCCATCCCGCCGGTGGCCATACCGGGGTTACCTGAGGTGTTAATCATAACGTGCCCATGATCAGTGACAATCAGAGTGCCAGCTCCCTTTAGGATAACAGTAAGCTCGGTTTCTTCATTTTTGTAGAGGTTATGACATAATTGGGTAATACTTAACCTGTTTTCAAGGACCTCTTCTGTTGTTTTATTAACAAGACGACCCATTTCACCCGGGTGAGGTGTAAAGATTCGTGGACCGCCTGGTTTTTTAAGTTGGTCCCTGTTTATGGCTATTATATTAAGAGCATCTGCGTCAAGAATGACAAGCTGTTTCAGGTGGTGGTAGAGGTGAAGAACCAGCTCAGCAGTCCGGACATCATTTCCGAGACCTGGCCCGAGTACGATTGCCTGTTTATCTTCTGCATGACTCAGAATGGTCGAGATGTCAGATACATTGAGCAAAGAGGAAGACGTCGGTAATGGGATGGTCATTGCTTCAGCCAGAGAAGTCTCATAAATCGTGTTAAGATCGTATGGAACACACAGGCTGACGAGACCGCACCCACTGCGGAGTGCCCCTTTTGCAGCCAGGATCGCAGCACCGGTCTTTCCTGCCGATCCTGCTAAAATAAGGAGGTGGCCATAGGTTCCCTTGTGAGAGTCTTTAGTGCGAACAAGGCGATTAGTCCATGATTTCACTGTTTCAGCTGTAATCATCGAGGTTTTAATATTTGCCTGTTCTATGACTTCAGGAGGAATCCCGATGTCAAGGATCCGGAGTTTACCGGTTAAGGCAGAACTGCCCTGCATAATTTGACCAGGTTTTGCGCACCCAAAGGTGGCTGTCATGGTTGCCTTGATGCAGGTTCCAAGTATTTTTCCGGTGTTGGAGTCAAGGCCTGAAGGGGTATCAACCGCGATAACCGGCAAATTTTTTGAAAATTCGCTGGTATTGATGAGCTCGATCGCATCCGCGAAATGACCATCTATATTCCTGACCAACCCGGTGCCAAAGATTGCATCAATAATCGCACAGCATGGCTTACCCCTTGATTCTATCTGCTTGAAGAGAACAGATATGGTCTTGACTCGGTTCACAGAGTCTATGACATGCAGAGGGAGGCGGAGACGTTTGATAATGGTCATGTTAATTGCTGCATCGCCGGTAAGATCGTCAGGATTTACAAGAAAGAAAAAAATCGGTTCACAGCCAAGTTGGTGCAGGTGCCTTCCGATAACCAGGCCGTCTCCACCATTATTTCCAGGGCCAATAAAAATTAATGCAAAACTACCTGAGATCTGCTTGAGCTGCTTTTCCATTAAACGGACTGCGGCGGAGCCAGCATTTTCCATCAGTACGATGCCTGGAATACCGTATTCTTCGATAGCACAGGTATCGATGGCTCTCATTTCTTCTGATCTTGGAAGTTTCATCGGAACACTCCTGTTACCAGCTAAGATTTGAGGTTGTCTCAGGAACGATTGTTTTTATCGAAATCATCTGAGCCACTTGCAAAACGTCCTTTTCGCCCAAACTCTGCGTTACGCTCAAAATTTTATCCTCGGAATATTAACTATATGCCTGCGTTAAAATTTTTCTCATGCCTTGATTTTGGACGAAAACCCTCATTTTGCAAAAGGCTCATTCAGTTAAATATTTCCCAACGAGTTCCTGAATTTC
>NODE-970-length-9994-cov-3.15183_pt1 | contig 9994 bp, 10 predicted proteins | sample MGYA00139097_ERZ477577 | MGnify/ENA metagenome assembly ERZ477577 | reverse complement strand
CTCTATTCAAATGAGATTATTTCGTTATTTCCCGTGGGTCGGTCATGTTTTCAGGTTTGAGTATCTCGTCCAGTTCTGACTGGGATAGCAGCTCCTTCTCCAGTACCAGATTATAGACACTGCCCCCGGTCTTGAGGGCCTCTTTGGCTATCAAGGCTGACTGTTCATAACCGATAACAGGAACAAGCGCGGTAACAAGTCCAATACTATTTTCGACATATCCTCTGCAAACATCACGATTGGCCTCAATACCATTGATGCAGCGTGAAGCAAGGGTAACACAACCGTTTTTCAAGATCATCATGCCGTGCAGCAGATCATAGGCGATAATTGGTTCGGCCATACACAATTCCAGCTCACTTGCTTCCGCAGCCATCGACACAACCGCATCATACCCCATGACCTGGTAACAGATCTGGGAAACAAGCTCAGGGATTACCGGATTGACTTTTCCAGGCATGATCGAGGATCCCGGTTGCATTGCCGGCAGGTTTATCTCATTCAAACCGCAGCGCGGCCCTGATGACATCCAGCGGAGGTCGTTGCAAATTTTCGATATCTGGACAGCAGCACGCTTCAGTGTCGCAGACATCTGGACGAAAGTACCGGCGTTCTGGGTCGCCTCGACCAGATTTTTGGCCCGACGGACAGGGAATCCACTGACTTCGGCCAGTTTCTCAGTCACCAGGCTTGCATACCCTGGAGGACTGTTGATTCCGGTTCCGATGGCTGTCGCGCCCATGTTGATATCGAGGAATTCGTATGCCGCCCGCTCAAGCGCCCTGATGGCGCTGTCAATCATCATTGCATAGGCGCTGAATTCCTGCCCCAGCGTCATCGGGACGGCATCCTGGTTTTCAGTACGGCCCATTTTCAGGACATCACCAAATTCATCTGCTTTCGACTCAAGAGACTGTTTCAGCTCTTCCATGGCTCGAACAAGATTTCGATTTGATAGCAGCACCGCCAGTTTTATTGATGTTGGGTAGGCGTCGTTGGTGGATTGTGAACAGTTTACATGATCATTTGGATGAAGGTTCGTATATTCGCCCTTACTGAAACCCATCAGTTCAAGACCGCGATTTGCTATCACCTCATTGGCATTCATGTTCGTTGAGGTGCCTGCTCCTCCCTGGAACATATCGACAGAAAAATTTTCATGCAATTTACCTTCGAGCAGTTCATCACAGGCAGTGCAGATCGCCTTCATCCTGTCTTCATTAAGAACACCCAGCTCGAAATTTGTAAGTGCAGCTGCCTTTTTCACAAAAGCAAGTCCTTCTATCAAGTGCTCGAAGTTGCTGACAAATACACCTGATATGGCAAAATTTTCCATGGCCCGTTTCGTTTGAACGCCATAGTAAACATGATCTGATATTTCCCGCTGTCCCAGTGAATCATGTTCCAGCCTGAAACCGCTGACGGTGACCTTGACATCTTGCCTGGTACGGTGAAGCTCCTCTGAGAGCACGCGCAGTCTCCGATTTACACCGACTGCAACCCGAGAAACAATCCGGTAAAACAGCTCAGGTTTTTCCTCCCGATACTTTTCGATCTTTTCTTTGGTAATCAACCATATGGTTGCACCATTGCGGGTGTAACCACTATTGCTGTGGGAATCACCATCTAAAAACGCCCCTTCACTGATCAATGCTCCGGCAATCATGGTGCCGACATGTCGGGAAGAACCGTGAAGACCACGTACCAGATCGACATCTCCATCGAGGATGATACCGGCCCATTGTCGGGGACTGGACTCATGGAAGAGCCACTCGTTTGGTTTATAGACCCGTTGCTCGCCTTCTACAAAAAAGGCGTTAAGATCTTCCTCACTAATGCCCGTTGCCTTGGCTGACTCCTTGAGACGTAGTTTGGTTAGTTCCATCAGGGTATCTCCTTTTTATGAATCGTTGTTTTACAGAATTATTCCGCCGAATATAAAACCGAACAAGACTGCACTGGCGATGGTGACAGTCCCCGGGACAATAAACGGATGATCAAACACATATTTCCCGATCCGGGTTGAACCGGTGTCGTCAAACTCAACAGCTGCAAGCAGTGACGGATAGGTGGGCAGGACAAAAAGCGCGCTCACTGCAGCAAAAGCTGCAATGGCAGCTGTTGGAGAGACACCCAGGGCAAGCGCTGCAGGCATTAAAGCCCGGGTCGTTGCAGCCTGGGAATAGAGCAGCATTGAAGCAAAAAACAGGACAACAGCGAGCATCCACGGTTTCGATTCAAGGAGGTTTCCGGCAAAGACATTAATTTCGTCAAGATGCGCCGCGACAAAGGTTGTGCCGAGCCAGGCAACACCAAGGACGCAGATACAGGCACTCATCCCCGACTTGAAGGTGGCGGCGTTCAGGATATTTTTTGTCTCGACTTTGCAGAAAAGGGAGATCAGGGTTGCCGCCGCCAGCATGAACGAAATAATAGCATGGTCTCGAGCCAGGACAGGCTCTTTAATCAGTCCGACGGTGTCACTTATTGCTGTTGCGTAAAAGACCACGCAGATGATAGAAATGGCAAAGATTAAAACCGACCGCTTTGCCTCTGGTGGTAATACTTTTTCTGTTTCTTCTTTTGGTGTCAGATTTACCAGCCCTTTTGCAACCCGCTCCTGGTAGACCGGATCATCTTCGAGATCTTTTCCCATGAAATTACTGACCACCGCACCGACCATAACCGCCAGAAAACTGCTGGGTATGGCAATCATCAGAAGCTGGACATAGTCAACGCCAACTTTTTCCAACTCATTTGAAAAGAATACAACGGCCGCAGAAATCGGTGATGCGGTAATGGCAATCTGGGATGCCACCGTGGCAATCGAAAGCGGACGGGACGGCCTGATCCCCTCTCTTTTTGCGACCTCTGCAATAACAGGAAGGGTTGAAAATGCCGTGTGACCCGTGCCGGCAAACATTGTCATAACATACGTTACAACCGGGGCCAGAAAAGTGATATATTTCGGGTTTTTCTTCAGTATTTTTTCTGCCAGATGAACCAGGTAGTCAAGACCACCAGCTTCCTGCATTGCTGCGATTGCAGCGATTACTCCCATAATGATGAGAATGACATCGGTGGGGATAGCGCCGGGCGGTATGCCAAAGACAAACCCCAGGACCAACACACCGAATCCGCCTGCAAACCCGATCCCGATGCTTCCCAGCCTGGCACCAAGCCAGATGAAAAACAACACGACTATCAACTCAATTATCCACATTACTTCTCTCCTTTTGGTTGAAGGCTGTCACACTTCTGTTTGCAAATATATCAATGACACGGTCATTTATGGTAATTTATATGTTCCGCTTAACTCTTTGGCATAGCCGCCAACCGAGGTGTTGTCATTAACTGAGTGGGTCGCCATGGAAGACCATTTAAACGTGATACGGCCAGAAATACCTTCTGCCGCACCGGTACCGCCGATAATTTCACCTGTTACACTGCTTCCCCTCGACAGACCTTCGCCTTTAAGAATCAGAAAAATTTTTGTTCCAGCACTGTCCGCCCATGAACAGCGTACCGTGCTGCCTGTTTCAGTGTCGGCAAGACCGATGCATTGAGACCAGTAGTCACTTTCGCTCCCCACTTTATCCTGCAGATTCACATGTCCTGATAGTTTAAATAGAAACGCTTCCCTGTTGGCGCCAAACGGCAAGGTCTCTTTCGAACCATTAGCAACCCACGTGCCGGTAAACGTGCCTGCCTTGCCATCGGCATTACTGTTGATGACAAGAACTGGGACCAGCTGGAAACAGCAGAACAGCACGAGTAGAAAAAGAATACGAACGTGAAACCTCATCATTGGTTCCCCCCCATTATGTGTTTACCATTTCAAATTAAACAGCTAAGGCCTTCAGGACGAAGAACCTGACACCCTCTTCTCGAATAATATACTATAGGTTTTTATAAGTATTCATAAAGAGATAGGCAATACTAATTTTGCTATTCTATCGACAGACAGAGGGGTATGCGCAGCAGAAGACCTGAATCATTGATCGTGGAAAACTTTTTCCGGCAGGATACCGGAGTTCTGTGATCAGTTTGCAACTCCCAAAAGACAACCAGGAAATTGGACCAGGGTTCTGAACTCAATCAGATCATCACCAGGTTAACGAGAAATCCGGCAGAGATGGCCATCACCATTACCGAGGCGAGAAAGGCAATAAGCAGCGGTAATCGGAATATTCCCTTGAGCATTGCTACTTCAGGCAAACTCGCTCCTGCGCCGCCAATAATAAGGGCAATAACAGCACCGATGCTCATCCCCTTTGCCAGGAGGCTTGCTGCAATCGGTACCATCGTACTGACCCTGAGATAGAGCGGGATTCCGACAATTGCCGATACCGGTACCGCCAGAGGGTTATTGTCTCCGGCCAGGCGCACAACCAGGTCTGCCGGTAAAAAACCATGGATAATTGAACCTATTGCTACGCCCAGGATAACATAGGGCAGCAGACTCTTAAATTGCCCGACCGAATCGTTAAATACTCTTCTTGCCCTGCTTTGCTGCGGGGTGTGCATCGGAATCGTGGTCAACGGTACAGCGGTCTCGGTAGCTATTGTGCTCCCGCAACATTGCATGGCAGGCTGGAGCTGGACGACAGGCTGTGGTTGTGATGACTGGTCACAGCAACCGGTGCCCGCAATGGTATCTAGGCTTGGGACAGGCCGCGGATTTGGCCCATCAGTTCCCTGCATCCCTTCCAGCATGACATACCGGGAAAATCCTGCCTGCTCCAGCAAAAAGCTGATACCTATCGTCATCCCGATTGCCACAACTGCATAGACAACGGTCACCTTGACACCGAGCAAGGTGATGAACAGCGGAATGATGATGGGGTTAACCAGGGGCGAGGTGAATAAAAAGGCCATGGTCGGTCCAAATCCTGCCCGCGCTTTTAACAGGCCAACCGTTACCGGTATGGTGGAGCAACTGCAAAACGGCGTTAGACCACCCAAAATCGAACCAATCAGATAACCTCGCCCGTTTCTGCCCGACAGCCAGGTTCTCACTTTATCCTGGGGCAGGAATTCATTGATCAAGCCAACCAGAAAACTGATCCCGACGAACAGCACGGCCAACTCGACCATTGTATAGCCAAAGAAACCAACAGTTTCTTTAATCAGCGGTAGATATTCTTTTATGTCCATTTTCCTGTCCCTATTTCAGCTTTCTTCGTTATCTGTTTTTATGCTCAGGGAAGCGTTTCACCACCCGGATCAATCAGCTATTCTTTATTTATCTGGGTCTGCAATGAACAACATTCTGAGACAAGGTAATTGGTCAATTCCCTGACTGCATCAAACTGCGGCTCGCAATACAGCGTTCGACTATCCCTGCGCTGATTGACCAGCCCCACCTGGACCAGGCGCTGAATATGGTGAGACAACGTCGAGCCGGGGATATCAAGATTTCTCTGGATATCACCAACTGGCAGACCATCTTTACCTGCCCTGACAAGCAACCTAAATATGGATAATCGAGTGGTATTGCCAAGTTCAGAACACCGTTTTGCTGCGTCTTCAAGTTTCATCTGATCAATCCTCAATACCAAAATAATCGGTTCGCCTGGAATATAAGCGCAACAAAAAATGTTGTCAACCATATTTCTAGAAATATCGAATTATGAGTATTGAATTTACTCTCACAGGCGATTAAGCAGGAGATAGATGAACAAATCACCTTAAAATGTCTCACCCCCCCATTGCCCAATCACAAAATACTGTTACATCTCATTTTCTCTGCCCAATGTCTTCCCCGGTTAGTGATACGTCACCGGCTGGATAGCAGGCGGTATCGACTGGTGAAACGTTCATGCTAGAGCTCGGGTGAATGTATCACGAGCATTTTCTCCACCTGCATATCCTTTATGGTATAAGGGATACCGCCGGTACCATAGCCAGACTCCTTCAAGCCGGCAAACGGCATCCAATCAACTCGAAAGGCAGTGTGATCATTGACCATGATGGCAGAACCATCAAGACTCCGATAAACTTTCATCATGGTATCGATATTGCTCGTGAAGAGTGCTGCCTGAAAGGAAAAAGGCAGCCGGTTGGCACGGGAGATGGCATCATCGATGTCGGTATATGAGTAGACGCAGATAACCGGACCAAATACTTCATGCTGACTGACACGTGCCGATTCTGGCGGATCGAGCAATACCGTGCACTCATAACAGCTGTCAGATAATTTTCTTCCACCGCAAAGCAGCTCAGCCCCGTCGTTAACGGCCTCCTGTACCCATTCATTGATACGCGTCACTTCAGCAGGGTCAATCAGCGGACCGACTTCGGTCGTCATCATGGTCGGATCACCGACAATGAGCCGTGTCGCCCCGGCAGCAAGGCGCCGGGCGAATGATTCCGCCACTGTTTGATGAATAAAAATACGTTGTACGGACACACAGACCTGGCCGGCATGATAAAAACCACCTTTCAGCAATTTGGGAATGGCCAAATCCAGGTTGGCATCTTCTGCAATAATTACCGGAGCCACCCCGCCATGCTCAAGGGCACAGCGTGTGCCTGGAGCCAGTTTCGAACGGAGCATCCACCCGACTCTGCTGCTGCCGATAAAGCTCAAAAAGGCAACTCTTGAGTCAGTAACGAGTCTGGTCGCAAGAGCCGAGTCACCGATGACCATCGCCTGACACCACGCTTCCGGCAGGCCGGCCCGGTGGAGTATTGTAACAAAATTATAACAGGAAATCGGGGTCTTGCTGGCTGGCTTGACAATGACTGGGCAGCCGGCAGCAACGGCTGGCCCAACCTGGTGGACAATCAGGTTGAGGGGATGATTAAAAGCACTCACCGCAACAACCACTCCGATCGGTTCACCAGCGGTAAATGCCACTTTGTGACTCGAAGCAGGATTAATCCCCATTGGAATTCCATCCCCTCCTTCACTGCGCATCGTCTCGACACACAATTTCACCCCTTCGATGGCTCGGGTGACCTCAATCTTCGAATCGACAAGAGGTTTGCCACCTTCCTGAGAGGCCTCAAAAACCAACTGGTCAAAGTCGTTTTGCATGATAACGGCAGCCCTCTCGAGGATCGCTAAACGTTCATGCAGGGGAAGCCAATTTTCCCGGTCATGGTAACAAGTAGCTGCTGTCTGCAGGGCTCTTTCAATCGTGTCCTCAGCGGCAAAATCTGCCGTTGCAATCCGGGTGAAATCGAATGGTGCGGTAATATCGAGTGAATCTTCTGCGTCAGGTGCTCCAGGGACCAATATGTTTAGATGCTTCATCACCAACTCCTACAAGAATCTGCTCTTTTCTGCAATTTCATGATTGAGTATCCTATCGTTGTCTGAATAATCAACAGGGACTTCAATCAGGTGAATTCCAGACGTTTTGAAACACTGCTCTACAAGAGGGATGAGTTCTTCTGCTTCGTGTATACGGTGCCCGTAGGCGCCGTAACTTTCTGCATAGGCGACAAAATCAGGGTTACCAATATCAAGGCCAAAATCAGAAAATCCCATATTGACCTGCTTCCACTTAACCATACCGTAACCGTTATCCCTGAGAACGATAATGACCAGATCGATGCCGAGCCGGACTGCCGTTTCCATCTCCTGTGAGTTCATCATGAAACCGCCATCCCCGCAAATGGCGAGGATTTTCCGATTCGGAAAGACAATCCTGGCTGCAATTGCCGACGGCAGACCCGCGCCCATAGAAGCAAGTGCATTGTCCAGTAACACGGTGTTTGGTCCATACGCTTTGTAGTTCCTGGCGAACCAGATTTTGTACACACCATTATCGAGGGCAATAATTCCATCGTCAGGTATTGCCAGGCGGATATCGTGTACAAGCCGCTGCGGATAAAGCGGAAAGCGATTATCACTGACCCCCTCGAGCAGGTGTTGCTCGGTTGCTTCCTTGATCAGTTCAAAATAACTGAAATTCCAATGGCTTTGGCGAGCAATTTTTTCGCGGAACTGAAAAATGGAATGAGCAATATCACCAATAACGCCAATCTGAGGATAGTACACGGGATCAACAGCGGCACTCAGATAGTTAACATGAATGACCTTGAACCCTCCCTGCTGCATAAAGAATGGCGGTTTTTCAACCACATCATGGCCAACGTTTATGATAAGGTCGGTGTGAGAGATAGCTCGATGGAGAAAATCATTGGCAGACAGTGCGGCGTTGCCGAGAAAATGAGGGTGGCGTTCGTCTATGACACCTTTTCCCATCTGGGTACTGATAAAATATATTCCGGTCGAATCGATAAATTCCCTGAGCATCTTGCTCGAATGCTTTCGATTTGCTCCGGCACCCAGCAGCAGCAGAGGTCGCTTGGCCTGGTGGATCATTTCCACCGCCTGAGCAATAGACTTGTCCTCGGCCAGCGGTCGTCGATACCACGTTTTCTCAATTATTTCAGTACTCGTCAATTCCGAGGCGATGTCTTCGGGCAACTCCAGGTGAACCGCCCCCGGTCGTTCTTCCTCGGCGAGCCGAAACGCCTCACGAATCCGACTCGGGATATTATTGGCACTGGCAATCTGGCGGGTATATTTTGTCAGGGGTTTCATCATATCAACGATATCGACAATCTGAAACTTTCCCTGTTTGCTCGATTTAATCGGTTTCTGACCCGTGATCATCAGCATGGGCATGGCACCCAGCTGTGCGTAAGCAGCTGCGGTAACCAGGTTAGTAGCCCCGGGGCCAAGCGTTGAAATACAAACTCCGGCTTTGCCGGTTAACCTCCCATAGGTTGCTGCCATAAACCCTGCGGCCTGTTCATGCCTGGTCAATATCAGTTTGATCGGTGAGTCCTTCAGGGAATTGAGAAGGTCAAGATTTTCCTCGCCTGGAATGCCGAAAACATAATGGACATCTTCGGCTTCGAGAGCTTTTATAAACAGGTCTGAGGCTTTCATAGGTGCGCCATAAAAAAATTTAACAATTACTTATAGTAAGGAAACCATAAGACTCATTGAACGAAAAGACAATCTTTGCTGGGCTGTCTGCACGAGTCATGTTTCCATCTAGATTTGCCACCCATCACTAAACTTTATATCTTCATCCCTCTTCCCTTCCTTATTCTTGAAGTTCATCCATACATACCTATTGTATACATGAGACGGGCTCTGCGAAAAACTGACAAAATGGCAGCGCAATAAGCAACTGCCTGACGAGACAGCAACAATGTCTCGAACCAGGTCCGCTCTGAACATGTCGTCAGAAATATTTCTGGAGGTAAACCATGGCTACAATAACATCAGGAAACACCAAAATAGTTGTTGATGAGGAAGGATTCCTCGAAGAGGGTTCACGTTGGAACGAAGAAATTGCCAGGATAATTGCAGAACATGAAGGAATTTCAGTCCTCACCAGCGAAAAGTTGAAGATCATCAACTCCATGCGTGAGTATTATGATAAACACCATAACTTCCCCATCCTGAGGAATGTCTGCAGGAAAGCCGGCGCTTTTTCCAGGGATTGTGTTGCCCGGGAATTTGTCGACCCAATGAAAGCCTGGAAAATTGCAGGACTTCCCAAACCACCAAATATCTTTTACACAAGTTTTGACAAGAAGAAGTTTATTCCGAACCCATTCTATTGATCAAAGACGCAAAATGCAGGGAGCGATTATCATGTATAATGCAAAACAATTGTGTGAAAAGATAACAAGTCTCTATCCGGAAATCGGATCTTGTGGGATAGATATTGATGTACTCAGAGACACCAGCGAAGACACCTGGGTTGTCCACCTCAGAAAGGACAGCCATAGCCTGAAACACTTTCTTGAAATGAAAGATGCCAACAAATGTATGGACGGTAAGCAGTGCGTTGCCCTGGGTCTTGAAATCTCTCAACTGAAGACGCACATTGAAGGAAAACAATTCTAGACTGAATAGTTCATACATTTCAAAAAAGCCATTTATAATTACACAATATCAAAAACTTATTCAGTCTGAGCCAAGTGCTCGTTAAAAAGATCTCTCGATGGTCCCGGTTCA
>NODE-969-length-10004-cov-25.2521_pt1 | contig 10004 bp, 10 predicted proteins | sample MGYA00139097_ERZ477577 | MGnify/ENA metagenome assembly ERZ477577 | reverse complement strand
GTCATAGTTCTATCTATTTTAGGACAGGGGTTCAATTCCCCTCATCTCCACCAAATCAAAATCCAATACAATCTAACAAAACCAAATTATAGCTCTAAAATACTATACTACTGAAAAATATATCTAAAGGTAAAGGAAGAGACTATTGAAAAAACCAAACCCAAAAAAAGATGAACTCCTTAACCAAATATTACAAGAAATCTCTGATGAAAATACTGAACCAAACAACAGTTATCAAGAAAAGAAAAGCCAAGATCACAATAAAAAAACATCATCTAGTCGACAAAATATACAAACTATCATTATCGGTATCATTGTGATACTCATCATTATGATTTTCTTTTATCTAAATCATGAAACAAATAAAATTATCCCTAACAATAGCAAAGAAGATACATCAACGCTTCCAAAAGCAACTCAATTATATAAAGAGCAAAAACATACAGAGCTCAAAACAGAAAAAAAAGAAGAATGGGATACAGAAGTCCAGAGTATAAAAACAGCAGATATAATAATCAGTGAGGAGGAAAAAATAGATGTCCAAGAAGAAGAAATTTTAATCCAGCAAGATCCTGAGACAGAGAGAGAAAGAGCCAAAAGAATGCTTATGCAGCAAATGCAAAATTAAATCACTTCCTTTGGTATATCAACAGATAACGCAGTCGTAATTTCATACGAAATAGTTCCCAACTGCTTTGCCGATTCTTGTGCATCATTCATGACACACACTTCATCTTGCTCTGACGCAAGAGAGATGAAATCCATAGAAACACGTCCCAGTACAGGCAAACCTTCACCCGTAATATATGGTTTTTGAGCGTCGCCTCTACACCATCCATCTCCATACCCTAGATCATATGTAGATACTGTCATTTCATCTGCAACGATGAAGTCTCCACCATACCCTATACGCTCTCCAGCCTTTAATGTTCTATTGGAAATCTTTTTAGCATGTAATGACATCACGGGACGTAACGCTACTTCATCGAAAGGATCTGGCAATTCATTGTATCCGTATGCACCTATACCTACACGTACCAGATCTTCATCAAAACTTTTCATCCGAAGAATCGCAGCAGAGTTATGTGAATGTACTCTCACTTCCGTAAAACCTGCTTCTTTTACTTTTTGTTTCACCACTTCAAACTGTTTTTGTTGCCAAAAGAGTTCGGAACTCAGTTCATCTGCACTGCGGTAGTGTGTCATCACACCTGTGAGATTTAAACCTTGTTCTTTTATCAGATCAAGTGCTTCATCTAGTTCATCCAAAGCAATACCGTTACGGTGCATTCCAGTATCGACTTTAAGTTCTACTTTTGCACCTTTTTGGGCCTGCTTGATATCTTCTAGTGTATTAATAGCAAAAGAATATACGTCATCTTTTATGATGCTATCACCAAGTACAAGTATCGTTTCAAATAAAGGTTTGATCAACGCTGCTTCTACCGTTTTTCTTACTACTGCATGCTTGATCCCAAACTCAGATGCCAATCTGCCCATAAGTTCCAGTCCATGACCATACGCATTGTCTTTAAGGACAATAGCAATCTTTTCAACTGAGCCAGTTTTTAGTGCAATTTGGTTAAGATTATGATAGAAATTTTGTTTATTTATTTTAATAAATGCCATGCAAGATTATACCAAAATCCCTAATAAAAAAGGTACGAGATGATCAGAATGCCAGCAGAGTGGGAAAAACAACGTGCTGTATTGTTGTCTTTCCCCCATGAAGATACAGACTGGCATAATGCAGACAAGCCTGCAGCATTGGAAGCGAGCCTATCTCCCTTTATACGCATTGCACAAGCCATCGCCTATGGTGAAGCTGTGTACATCATCTGTAAAGAGAAAGAAAAGATCTCAAACATGTTCTGTTCGACACGTAACATGACTTTCATAGAGATACCTACCAACGATACATGGATACGTGACTACGGCTACATCAGTATAAAGCAGAATGATGAAGTCAAGCTTCTTGATTTTACATTTGATGGTTGGGGCGGTAAATTCGAAGCTTCACTTGACAACTCTGTCAACACTGCTTTACATCAAAAAGGCTACCTGGGTATCACACCTCTTGAACAGGTTAATTTTGTTTTGGAAGGCGGTTCTATAGAGAGCGATGGAGAAGGTACCATACTCACTACCTCTGCATGTCTTTGTAACCCAAACAGAAATGGTGGGCTCAGTAAAAAAGAGATAGAAGAGAAACTTTATACCTATTTAGGTGCACAGAGGGTTTTGTGGTTAGAGCACGGCTACCTGGAGGGTGATGATACGGATAGTCACATTGATACTTTGGCAAGGTTTGTCAATAAAACAACCATTATGTATGTCAAGTGTGAAGATACAGAAGATGAACATTACGAGGCCTTGCAAATGATGGAAGCACAGCTAAAAAGTTTTACAACAGTAAATGGAAAACCCTATACACTTATACCACTTCCCATGTGTGAAGCAAAATACAATAATGATGGGGAAAGGCTCCCAGCAACCTATGCTAACTTTCTTATCAGCAATGATGCACTGATCTATCCGACATATAATGACAAAAACGATACAAATGTAGGAGAAATATTCAAAGAAGTATTTCCAGATAAGGAAATTATCCCTATAAACTGTTTAAAACTTATAGAACAAGGTGGAAGTCTACACTGTTCTACAATGCAGATAGCATACTAAAAGGAATCATATGAAAACCGCACTGATCCAACAAGCTTACCATGGCAGTAAAGAGCAAACGCTTCAAGTTACTATAGAGAAAATACAGGAAGCTGCACAGAATGGTGCACAACTTGTTGTACTACAGGAGTTACATCAAACAGAGTACTTTTGTCAAAGTGAAGATACAAAGTTTTTTGATTATGCAGCTGACTTTAAATCTGATGTAGCATTTTGGAGCAATATTGCCAAAGAGAACAATGTAGTTCTTGTCACTTCACTTTTTGAAAAACGAGCAGCAGGACTCTACCACAACACAGCTGTGGTCTTTGAAAAAGATGGCTCTGTTGCAGGAAAATATAGAAAAATGCATATACCTGATGATCCCGGATTTTATGAGAAATTTTACTTTACCCCGGGAGATCTTGGTTTTGAACCCATAGAAACTTCTGTAGGTACATTGGGTGTACTTGTCTGCTGGGATCAGTGGTATCCTGAAGCTGCACGTATCATGACACTGAAAGGAGCAGAACTGCTCATCTACCCTACTGCCATAGGATGGTTTGATGAAGACTCTGATGAAGAGAAAGCCAGACAACTCGATAGCTGGATCACCATACAACGCTCTCACGCCATAGCCAATGGGTTACCTGTACTGAGTTGTAACCGTGTAGGATTTGAATCAGACAGTGCCGGGGTGATGGCAGGTACACGTTTTTGGGGGAACTCTTTTATCTGTGGTGCACAAGGAGAGATGATGGCTCAAGCAGATGAAGAAAATGAAACCATACTCTATGCAGATATCAAGCATGAACGTACCAAAGAAGTACGTGATATTTGGCCATTTTTACGTGATAGACGTATAGAAGAGTACCAATGCCTTCTTAAAAGATATTGTGATTAATTTATCTTTAATTGTTTTTGCTTTTCAAGCCACCACATAAATGCGAACATGAGCCCTGGTGTTTTTGCGATGCTTTCATCATAGATAAGCTTTTTGGCTTTATCTATAGGCAGGTATTCCACCTCTATCTGCTCATGATCCACACCACCACCTTCACTCACCTTCATACTCTCATCGACTTGTGCAAAGTAGAGTGTCTGTTTACTTCCTGCAAACCCCACTGAGGTATGAAAAGCAGTGATTCTTTCTATGTTATGAAGCGGGACATCATAGCCACACTCCTCTTCTATCTCCTCTTTTGCTATCTCTTCCAAAGAAAGTTTTTTATCTACGATACCTGCACAGAGTTCAACTGTCATGCCATTATCATTGTTTAAGTAGACTGCAGGACGGAATTGTTTTACTAAAATAAATGCTTTTTTCTCTTTATGATAGATCAATATAGCAACACTGTCATGTGCTTCAACGATTTCCCATGATTTCTTGATACCATCTTGTTCATAGGTTGCAAATGATGTTGATATGAACTTGGCATTTACCAAAGGTTGAAGTTTAAAGTGTTTGATTTGATTTGCCATCTTCTACTCTCATACATGTTTGGTTATATCCATCCCATACACAAGGTGCACCTTCCTGTTTAAGATAAGATAAAAGTTTTTCTCTATTTTCTTTTGCATTCTTGATCACAACTTCTTTATATTTTGTTGCCTTCACATCTTTATATTTTTTAGATGTTTTTGAAACAGAAGTGTGTATAGACTTTTTACGTAATACAGTCATAGGATTTACCCATCTTCCATTCTTTGTAAGACCGAAATGTAAGTGAGGGCCTGTACTTCGACCTGTATTTCCTACATACCCTATGATCTGACCCTTCTTTACACGTTGACCCCTCTTCACACGTATACGACTTTGGTGTGCATAGAGTGATTCATACCCGCCTGGATGTTTGATCTTAACCACGTTCCCATATCCACCCATACGGCCGGCAAAACTTACCTTTCCGACATTTACAGCAAGAAGAGGTGTTCCTCTTTTGGCGCCAAAGTCTGTACCATGATGCGGACGGTACCGTTTGAGTATAGGATGATATCTTCTATGCGAGAAATGGGATGTAAGTCTCGCATGACGTAAAGGCATTCCAAAAACAGAAGCAGTACTTTTTATAGGAACCCTGCGTGTATAGGTTACTTTTTTCTTACCTGTTATGGTATATCCTTGAGATTTTTTATCACTTTTGTAACCATACCCGTCTTCATCTGCATAAATAAACTCTTTTTTACCTCTGGACTCCAGCATCGCTATTTTAATATATGGAGTGTAGTATGGCTGTCCCATTCTTGTTTTTTGTGTATAGAGAAAAGAGACTTTATCTCCCTTCTGAAACTTTCTTGCATCTACCGTACCCTTAAAAAGCTGGCCCATTTTATCTGCTAATGCAGGATGACATAATGCATTCGTAATGTCGGTATGAAGGTTTTTTTCTATGGTAACAGTGGCACTGTATTCTTCTTCTTTATACTCGATAGGAATAATATCGAAACTATAGCTCTCACTTCCACGTTCCTTAGCCAACCTGATCTGCATCTCTTCCCCTATAGGAATAAGTGCCTGTTCAAGCATGCCATTTGCATCTTTTAATTCATAAAAGAGTTGATCGCCTTCGATATCGGAGAGAAATTTGATATCCGTTTTAGAGATATCATTCAATAGCCCTGTAGAAATGTCTCTAGAGTTTAAATAGTCTGAAAAAGTTTCACCTTTTTCCCAACGTTCATGTGTGACTTTTGCCCCAAACAATACACTTGATATCAAGATCCATACCACTATGTTTTTAAGAATTCCCATCCCGTATCATTATCCCTATTGCTTAATTGGACATTATTATAACTGAAATAGGTTAATCTCACCGCTACTATGAAGACATCAATAAACTTTTACTATATTGCTTGTATAATCAATACAATTATTTCACCCAAAGGATCGCTATGCGTAAAATAGCCCTCATCGCTCTACTCTCTTTACCTCTTTTTGCAGGTTTTTTCCCTCAACCGGTACATACTTCTATCAAGTCTGTAAAAGGGGATGTTATCACACTTAATTCAAAATTCCCTGTCAATGGTATGAGTGGAGTTGTGATACATAATTATGGTAACGCTCTGACAGCTATTACAAGCCGTATCGCTCAAACTTCATCGGACGGGTCAGCTTCATTGCTCAGTGCGGACATCATCCAGCATGAAAATCTTCCAACGATCAAAACTACTGTTGTACCTAAAGACAAAGTCATAGGAGGATACCTTTACAATAATGTACTTCTCTTAACTCCAGATGCAGAAACGTATGCGAAGGTCGTGTCTCAACATGCTAAGAAATGGATACATCCGGATCTTTTTGCACTTTACCTTTCTGCCCAAGGGGAAGAGGGACCGACCAAAGAAAATCTTAAACATTTTGCAAAAAAATATCAGGTAGGTCTTGTCTATATTGTACGTAAAAATTCTGCTGTACTTTTAGACCCTGTTTCCGGGAAAATAGTCTCTGAGAAACCTATGTCAAACCTTCCTAAAGAAGGACAGTTTCCTTTTTATATGCGCTTTGAACAAATTGATTCAGGCTGGTTTGGCAGTGACACCAAAGGTAATTATTATAACACTATGGAATCATTATAATGGAGTTATGCTATGTTAGATAAAAAACATATACAACATTTTGAACAACTTGTAGGGAAAGAGAATGTTTATAGCGATAAAGCACATCTCATCGCATACTCTTATGATGCTACACGTACACGTTTTGAACCTGAAGCCGTACTCTTTCCAAGAGATGAAGCGGATGTAAGCGCCATACTTTCATACTGTAATACACACCAGATCGTCATTACTCCAAGAGGAGCAGGCTCAGGATTTACAGGAGGGGCTCTGCCTACCCAAGGTGGTATCACTTTAGGGCTGGAAAAGCACATGAACAAGATCCTTGAAATTGATATGGAGAATATGGTTGCCGTAGTACAGCCAGGTGTGATCAATATGGATCTACAAAAAGCCGTAGAAGAAGTAGGACTTTTTTATCCGCCTGATCCAGCCAGTGAAGAGTACTCAACGCTTGGTGGGAATGTGAGTGAGAATGCTGGTGGTATGCGTGCTGCGAAGTACGGTATCACTAAAGACTATGTCATGGCACTTCGTGCAGTACGTCCAAACGGCGACATTATTCGGGCAGGAAAACGTACCATCAAAGATGTAGCAGGCTATAACATAGCAGGTATACTTATCGCCAGTGAAGGAACATTGGCTGTTATCACAGAGATCACTGTGAAGCTCATCCCTAAACCTAAGTTTACCAAGGCATATATGGGTATCTTCCCTTCTGTGGACGATGCCATGAATGCTGTGTTCAAATCACTTGCATCAGGGGCAAATCCTGTTGCTATGGAATTTATGGATGATTTAGTGGTCCAAGCACTGAAAGAGAAACTAGGCATTAAATTACCAGAAGATGCAGGTGCACTACTCATAGGTGATGTGGATGGAAATGTGATAGAAGAAGTGGAATTTCAACTTGAAACTCTAGAAAGATCATTTAAAGAGAATGGTGCTCAGGAGTTCATTGTTGCACATGATGCCAAAAAGAGAGATGAACTTTGGTATGCAAGACGTAATGCTTCTCCATCTATTACGATCTTTGGAAGTAAAAAGCTCAATGAAGATATCTCAGTGCCAAGAAGTATGTTACCTGAAGCACTTGAACGTATTTACGCCATAGGTGACAAATATGGCTTTAAAGTACCATGTTTCGGACATGCAGGTGATGGGAACATCCACGTCAATGTGATGGTAGACGGTTCAGATGAAAAACAACTTCATGATGGACATCAAGCTATAGAAGAGATATTCCAACTTGTAGTAGATATGGGTGGAACACTCAGTGGAGAACATGGTATCGGTACAAGTAAAGCACCGTTTATGAATATCGCATTTAATGATGTAGAACTTGCACTATTTAAAGATATCAAACACTCTTTTGATCCTAACAACATACTCAATCCAGGGAAAATGGGATTGCCGAACTAGTTTATCATCATCCTCAGGCTTGCCTGTGGATCCATAGTAAGAAGGGATGAGTTTATATGCAAAATAATCCTCAATTTAAAAAGATCTTAAAAAATTATTATATATTTTTACGTGACTTTCTAGGTGACCTTTTTGATGACAAAATAGGACATTATGCTTCAAGTCTTAGTTGGAGTACCCTCTTTTCTATCATCCCACTGCTTGTGATCATGCTTTGGGTATTTACAACCTTACCATTGTTTGACTCAGTCTATCAAAAGATAGAAACACTTATATTTTCAAATCTTCTTCCTACTGACTCCAAAGAAGTCATGAACTATATTAACACTTTTATGAAAAACTCTTATAAGTTAGGATATGTTGGTGCATTTTATGTTACCTTCGCAGCCATTATGTTTTTTAAGAACTATGATTATATTGTCAATGATATCTTTAATGTGCCAAACCGTACCGTTTGGGGTGCCATAAAGACTTATCTTTTACTTCTCATCATTATTCCAGCAATGATGGCTGCTTCATTTTATCTTTCATCATTTATCCAAAGCTATTTGGACAAGAACAGTATCACCAGCAGTATCCATCTTCTATACTTTTTACCCTTCTTTATTGTCTGGATGGTGTTTTATGTCCTTTACCAAACTTCTGCCAACCTTCGTATCACTGTTTCTGCTGCGATGATAAGTTCTTTTATTGCTTCACTGATATGGTATCTCTCTAAAAGTGCTTTTGTCTTTTATGTACTACATAACAAAACCTATGCAAGTGTGTACGGAAGTATTTCTACCATGCTCTTTTTCTTTTTATGGATCTATATTTCTTGGGCTATCTTTTTACATGGTTTAAAATTTTGTGACTTGTTAAATAGAGATGAAGAGATAGATCATATATAACGAGGAGAGTCCTAACACTAACCAAAAAAGTGTTTTACTCCATATAGCCCCGAAGGATAACCCTACATACCCGATCATAGCCCACACAGGGAAAAGTGCCTCAGTACTCTCTTGAGGCAGATTGAACAAACCTAACAAGACCGTATCAAACACAGATCCAAAACCCAATAAATGTAATAGCATTACCAAAGGATAAAAAGGAACAAATAGTAATGAAAGCAGAGGTGACAAAAGTTGATAGTGACTTGTCACCCCAAACACACTGTGTACTATAGGAAGCATCAAAACAAAAATTCCTATGGGAATAAAAACCAATGAGATCACCCATGTCTTGACTCCTTTGCTATACTGTAACAACAAAAAGATGTAAAATACACCTGCTACAGAAAGTCCAAAACTAAGCGAAACTATCATCGAAGGAAAGAGTGCAACCAGTATCAATACGATGGTAGTCAAGAAAGTAAAACTCAGCAGTTCCATACCCAGTAACAGTACTATCCATCCCACCAGTACCATAGCATAGGAACGTACCAGAGAAGGTGGAAAATCTACAAACCACAGGTAAACACCTAAAAATACTATGGTCACCAACCCTACATCAAAAAGTGCATGTCTATAAGGGAAAAAGTGTTGTTGTAACGGTCTGTATAGCAACAAGATCAAACCATATATCAATCCCCACAATATCCCCAAATGAAACCCACTCAATGCCACAAGGTGACTCACTCCCAACATACTTATTTTTTCTCTTAAATCTTTCTCTAAAGGTGTTGCAAAGAATATTGCGTTGTAAAATGATTGTAAAGATATATCCTGGTGCTGAGAAGCCACTTTTTCGAGTAGATCATCTTTTAAAGTTTGAGGCAGAAGTTTCTCATCCTTGATCTTACTTTTCACATAAAATGTACCTAAATAATCACTAAAAGTTATGCTCTCATTTGGAAAGATCTGTACACGTAAACGTTTATGGCTGAAATCATCTTTACTGTAATTGGTCGTATAAAAAATAAAACCATCATCACTACGCAATTTAAGTACCTGATAGCGTTTCTTTCCAATGGTCTTCTCATAGGCATTGATTACTTTTGCATGGGTATAGTAAAAAGGTTTTGAAATGAAACTTTGATACGATTGATATTCCATGAAGAGTCTAACAAAGATCACACATATGAAAAAGATCATTACCCAAATAAAGCTTTTCTTTTCAGGGAATAGTTTTGGCTTTTCAAGCTGCATTAAAAGTTTCTTTCTTGCCTGTGTCTTTAACGCAACTAGTTGCGTGAGCCTGCTGCTGAAGTAAACACAGCGTTAGCGTAGTAAAATGGAGCTTTGCTCTATTTACGTCCTATATTGCCGGCAACTCAATATTACCCATATTCATAGGGATATCAGCATCTTCATACTCGATCTCAAAGGCTTGGCCTGTTGGAGCATCCACGAAACGTGTAAAGTTCTTTTGGAAAATAAGATTTACTG
>NODE-968-length-10009-cov-8.20384_pt1 | contig 10009 bp, 9 predicted proteins | sample MGYA00139097_ERZ477577 | MGnify/ENA metagenome assembly ERZ477577 | reverse complement strand
GGTGGCCTTTAACCCTTGGCCCTGTACCCTGTTCCAGATTTGTCAGGTTAAAGGCCGATGTCCTTAGCCAGTTTCTCCCATGCCGGAAGACTTCGCTCTATAATCGCCATGTCTACGCAATAGGCGATGCGGAAATAGCCGGGGGCACCAAAGCCGGAACCGGGAACAAGAAGGATATTGTGTTTTTGTGCCTGGCGGATAAACTCTACATCATCTTCAATAGGCGATTTTGGGAAAAGATAGAAGCCGCCGCCTGGTTTGACCATATTGAAGCCGAGTCCGGTCAGGTGATTATAGATAAGATCACGTTTTGCCTGGTATTCACCAACGTCGACACTTTCTCCTTGTAGTACTGCGACCAGACGTTGCATCAGCGCCGGAGCGTTGACGAAGCCGAGAACGCGATTGCAGAAGACAGCTCCCTCCATGAAGAGTTTGACTTCAGACATAGCCGGATTTGCCGCCAAATAGCCAATGCGTTCTCCAGGCAGGGCCAGGTCTTTAGAGTGTGAGGTCACCAGGATCGAATTGCGGATATAGTTGAAGACTGGAGGCACGCTGTTGCCGTCGAAAGCCAGGCGCGCATAGGGCTCGTCGGAGATGACATAGATGTTGCGGTTGAGTTCGGCCTGTTTACGCTCGAGCATCTCCCCCAGGGCTTTCAGAGTCTCTGCGCTGTAGACGGCGCCGGTCGGATTGTTGGGCGAGTTGATGATGATCGCGCGGGTGTTATCTGTGATCGCGGACTCAATAGCATCGATATCCGGTTGGAATGTCTCCGGATCGGTCCAGACCTCGGTCGTTGTGCCGCCATGGTTGTCGACGTAGAATTTATATTCAACGAAAAATGGTGTGAGAATAATAACTTCTTCACCAGGGTTGAGAATTGTTTTTAAGGTTACATTCAGTGCGCCGCCGGCGCCGCAGGTCATAATGATGTGGCTGGCGTTGATCGGCACACCAGAATATTGTGCTATGTTTTTGGCAACGGCTGCGCGGGTCTCCTCGTAGCCTGCATTGTTCATGTAGCGATGCGTGCCGAGGTCCGGTTGATTGACAATGCGACGCAGTTCACGATGGAAGGCCTCCGGGGGTTCCACGGAGGGGTTCCCCAGGGTGAAATCGTAAACATTTTCGGCGCCGAATTCGGCAGTCAGGGCGGCACCTTCCTCGAACATACGCCTGATCCAGGAAGAGCGCTCAATGGCGTTGTGAACTTTTATGGCGACAGTCATCAGGTAGACTCCTTAAGCAAATTATATGATAGGTCTAAAAACTGAGATGCGAGTTTAGCCTTCTGCACGTCGTTGGTCAAGCGGTGTTAAGCGCCTTGGTGGCTTGCTTTTTAATGATTCATAGGATAAATTCACAAATCCCTGAACAGTGAAAAGGACAGAGCTTGTGGATGAAAAGAAGCTGAAGAATTTACGGCAACAGATTGACACTCTTGACGACCAGATTCTGGATCTGCTCAATCGTCGGGCCGACGTGGTGGTTGCGGTTGGTAAGGCAAAGGATGAGAAACGCGGTGAGTACTATGTGCCGAGTCGTGAGAAGGCGATCTTTGAACGCCTGATTACCGGAAATAAAGGACCTTTCCCCGATGAAGGCGTACGCAGGGTTTTCCGTGAAATCATTTCGGCCTCTCTCTCTTTGGAACAACCTCTGAAGGTTGCTTTTCTTGGTCCTCAGGCAACATACACCCATGTCGCTGCCATGCAGCAATTCGGATTTTCGGCACAACTTGTGCCGTTAAAAAGTATTTCCTCGATCTTCGAAGAGGTCAGCAGGGGCAGGGCCAGCTATGGTGTCGTCCCGGTAGAAAACTCTAACGAGGGTGTGGTTTCTCACACGCTCGATATGTTCATGTCCTCTGATCTCAAGATTATCGCTGAGATCCTTTTGCCGGTTTCACACGATCTTCTTAATCTCTCCGGGCAGACCGCCGATGTGCGTAAAGTGATTTCACACCCCCAGGCGATTGGCCAATGCCGCACCTGGCTGGAAGAGAACCTGCCTGATATCCCTCTGGTTGATGCCTCAAGTACCGCTTCTGCCGCTCAGCAGGCTGCTGAAGATGCCAGTGTCGCAGCAATTGCCAGCGAAACTGCGGCCTCGCTCTACGGCTTGCGTGTGGTCGAGCACAAGATTGAGGATAATCGCAACAACTTCACCCGTTTCCTGGTGATCGGTAACGAAATGCAGAGCCCGAGCGACAATGACAAGACCTCGATCATGTTCAGTGTCAAGGACCAGGCGGGTATTCTCTATCATATGCTGGAACCTTTCAGTAAACGTGATATCAACCTGGCCAAGATTGAAAGTCGTCCGATGAAGGGCAAAGCCTGGGAGTATATCTTCTTCCTTGATATGGTCGGTCATGTCGAGGATAAGGATATTGCTGATGCGGTGGAGGAGCTGCGTACCTGTTGCCAATTCCTGAAGATTCTAGGCTCTTACCCAAAGGCACGTTGAAAAATCAACGTAAGGAAACGACGAATAATACGATGAAGACCTTTTACATAGATAAACTTGCCGTTGTGGGTGTTGGGTTGATCGGAGGGTCCCTGGCCCTGGCTCTGAAGGAAGCTGGAGTGGTCGGCCATGTGGTCGGTGTTGGCCGTGGTCTGCCAAACCTGCAAACGGCCTTGCGTCTTGGCGTGGTCGACAGCATGACTCAAGACTTGGCTGAAGGCGTCACAGACGCTGACGTGGTGTTTCTGGCGACGCCGGTGCAGTCTCTTGGGTTGGTGGCAAAAGAGGCCATGCCGCATCTCAAACCTGGTGCCATCATTACTGATGGCGGCAGTGTTAAACAGGCGGTGATCGATGCGATTGAACCGCACCTGCGCGATGACGTTCATTTTGTTCCGGGTCATCCGATCGCAGGAACCGAGAATAGTGGCGCGGAAGCCGCGTTTGCAACCCTCTATCGTGAGCGCCGCTGCATCCTGACTCCGACAGAGAGGACTGCCGATGCTGCCGTTGAGGCCATGCGCCAGATGTGGCAACTCGTCGGTAGCCAGGTTGTGATTATGCCCGTTGAAAAGCACGACCGGGTCCTTGCCGCGATCAGTCATCTCCCTCATATGGTCGCCTACGCATTGGTGAATGCTGTTGGTGCTTATGATCGTTACGACGAGAATATCCTTGAGTACTCGGCCGGCGGCTTTCGCGATTTTACCCGCATCGCCTCTTCTGATCCGACCATGTGGCGGGATATCGCCCTGACCAATCGTGACGCACTGGTCGAAATGATGGAACAGTTCGAGACCTTTTTTGCAGAACTTAAAGAAGACGTTGCTCTTGGCTCGGACGATAGGCTTTTCGAATTCTTCCGCCGTTCCAAGCAAAGCCGTGACGAAATCCTCTAGGGACAGTCCCTGAACGTGGACTGTCCCTCTTACTCCTTAAAAGACAAGACAGTATTTTAAATGAACAGTAATCAATCACAGACCAGAACTGTCGCTCCCATTAAGACCCTCCGCGGTGAAGTCTCCGTGCCTGGCGATAAATCCATCTCGCACCGTTCGATCATGTTCGGTTCTCTGGCCGAGGGGACGACCCGGGTCAGTGGTTTCCTGATGGGGGAGGATAACCTGTCCACCTGGAAGGTTTCCTGATGGGGGAGGATAACCTGTCCACCTGGAAGGCCTTCGAGTCCATGGGTGTTACCATTTCTCAGACAGGAATAGATGCACTTGAGATCAAGGGCGTGGGTCTCAATGGCCTGAAAGAACCGGGTGATGTCCTTGATTGTGGTAACTCCGGCACGACCATGCGTTTGATGTCCGGTTTGCTGGCCGGGCAGAATTTCTTTTCTGTGTTGACCGGCGACAAGTACCTGCGCAAAAGACCGATGAAACGCGTCGTGACGCCCCTGGCAGCCATGGGCGCGCAAATCTGGGGCCGGGATGGTGGTGAAAGAGCCCCTCTGGCGATTCAGGGTGGTGCTCTTACTCCAACCACCTATGCCTCTCCCGTGTCGAGCGCCCAGGTTAAGTCAGCCGTTCTTCTGGCCGGTCTTTCTGTTGATGGCGAAACGACGGTGACTGAACCATACCTGTCGCGGGATCATAGCGAACGCATGCTGTCCTGTTTTGGTGCTGAGGTGAGGCCCTTTGAGGGTGGTGTAAGTTTGACCGGCAGGCCACGACTTTTGGGCCAGGAGGTTATTGTCCCTGGAGATGTCTCTTCCGCGGCCTTTTTTATGGTCGCCGGTTTGATTACGCCGGGTGCAGAGCTGCTGATCCGCAATGTCGGCATCAACCCCACCCGTAGTGGAATCATCGATATCCTGGTTGCCATGGGTGGTCAAATGGAAATGCTCGATATCAGGGAACAGTCCGGCGAGCCGGTTGCCGATATCCTGGTTCGGCACAGCCAGCTGAAAGGCATTGAAATCTGTGGCGATATGGTCCCCCGTGCCATTGATGAATTTCCGGTGATCAGTGTTGCTGCCGCGTTGGCCGAAGGGACCACGACAATCCGTGATGCCGAAGAGTTGCGGGTCAAGGAAACCGATCGTATCGATGCCATGGTCAGTGAGCTTGGCAAACTGGGTGGTCAGGTCGAAGGCCGTCCCGATGGTATGGTGATTACGGGTGTTGAACAGCTTAACGGTGGCACAGTGACGTCGCATGGCGATCATCGAATTGCCATGAGCCTGGCTGTCGCTGCTCTTTCGGCGAGAGAGAGTGTGACGATAGAGGATGCTGCCTGTACGGAAACCTCTTTCCCCGGATTCTGGGATCTTCTCGGCAAATTCAACTGAGAATAGAAAGTAGCTTTAAATTATGAAAGAACTGATTGTCGCCATAGACGGCCCCTCGGGTGTGGGCAAGAGCACTTTGAGTAAATTGCTCTCTCTTGATCTCGGTTATATCAACCTCGATACCGGTGCGATGTACAGGGCCGTTGCTCTTGCTTCGTTACGGCAGGGGATTGACGCCAAAGACCATGCAGCACTAAAGCAGCTTTGTGAAAAAACCGTTATAGAGTTTGTACGCGGAGAGAAGGAAGAGCGTGTGTTGTTGAATGGCGAGGATGTCTCTGCACAGATCCGCACACCGGAGATCAGTCTTCTGACCGCCTCCGTCGCGGCTTGTCCTGCTGTTCGCCAGGCCATGGTTGAGCGCCAAAGAGTTCTCGGTGCTGATGGCGGTGTTGTCCTCGAGGGCAGGGATATCGGCACGGTTGTGTTCCCCAATGCCGATGTGAAATTCTTCCTCAAGGCTTCGTCGCAAGTTCGCGGCCAAAGACGTTTCCTGGAACTGCAGGCAAAAGGTGCTGACGTTGATCTGGCTCGGACCATCTCCGATGTTCAGGCTCGGGATAATGCCGACACCGGCCGTACGAACTCTCCGCTAAGACAGGCCGATGATGCCATTGTCATAGATACCACGGATTTGAACATCACTCAGGTCCTCGAACGCATGTTCAAAGTGATCGCCAAATATCGTCAAAGCTGAGAGCCTCCTTTTCGGATTGAAACCATGGAAATTGTTCTCGCAAAAAGTGCCGGTTTCTGTTTCGGCGTCAGGCGTGCCACTCAGATGGCTTTTGAGGCGGCCTCCAAGCATGAGAACATCTGTTCTCTCGGGCCGGTCATTCATTCGCCTCAGGTCGTGAAAGGGCTTGCAGAGCAGGGCGTGAAGGTTGTCTCCAAGGTAGAGGATATTCCGCCTGGTTCAGTGATTGTGCGCTCTCACGGGATTACCTCGGAAGAGATGGAGAAAATCCATGAGAGCAACCTGACCATTGTTGATGCGACCTGTCCATTTGTCAAAAAAGCCCAGGAGTACGCTGCTCGACTCTGCGATGAAGGTTATACGGTTGTCATTGTCGGTGAGATGGAACACCCGGAAGTTCAGGGGATCGTCTCTTACGCAGGCGACGCCCTGGTTCATGTGGTTGCTGATGCTCATCAGGCATCGGCACTGCCGCGCATGAAGAAAGTCGGGATCGTCGCGCAGACCACCCAGTTGTATGAAAACCTGAAGGACATCATGGATGTCTGCCTGGCCAAAAGCCAGGAGCTGAGAATCTACAATACCATCTGTGATGCGACTTCGGTCCGGCAGAACGAGGCTCGTGAAATTGCCCTGGACGTTGACCTGATGTTTGTTATCGGTGGTCATGCCAGCGCCAATACCTCCCGTCTTGCCGCGATCTGTCGTGAAATTCAGCCTCGGACCTGGCATATTGAAACAACGGAAGAGTTCGAACCCGAATGGTTTGCTTCGGTGAACAGGGTGGGAGTTACTGCTGGCGCCTCCACGCCGCGCTGGCTTATTGATGAGGTCCTTGCAAGGATTGCGGAGTTGGCAGCCGAGGGCGAAGGCTCTTGACGAATTGACCATAAGTTCCTTTGCTGACATTTTGTAAAGGCTGTCAGAGGGGCTCTGGTAGACTATATTCAACAGGTTCTTCACCGTTAACCTTGCCGTCATTTTCCAAGACCCTCTCAACCCGCGTAATGGCCCGCTTTACCCCTACTTCAAATCCCGCTTCTGTATGGAAAATAAAGGTTTGAATTTTCCTTGAGGCTGTGCTATCTTCGCCGACCATGGCCTAAGAGCCATACCACCGTTTTTACGGCGGAATTTGCTAGGGGGTAACTGGTTAATAATGGAAAGTAACGAAAACACAAACGAAGAAGTAGAAGGTATGGAGATGGACGAGGATCTTGACATGGAGCAGTCTTTCGAAGAGATGTTCGAAAGCAGCATGCAAGAGCTCAACGTAGGCGACGTAGTGCTCGGTACAATTGTACAGGTCACAGACGATCACGTGGTCGTCGATGTTGGTTACAAGTCAGAAGGGGTTATCCCTCTCTATGAGTTCAAGGACGAAGAAGGCAAAATCGACATTAAAGTCGGTGATGAAGTCGATGTCCTCTTTGAGCGTCGTGAGAATGATAGCGGCCTCATCGGTCTCTCCAAAGAAAAAGCGGACCGTCAGAAAATCTGGGGTTCACTTGAAGAAGGTGCGGTTGTTGAAGGTAAGATCGTTGGGCGCATTAAAGGTGGCCTGACAGTCGATATCGGCATCAATGCCTTTCTGCCCGGTTCCCAGGTTGACCTGCGTCCGGTCCGTAATCTTGAGAAGTTGCTCGGTGCGAGCTTCGACTTCAAGATTATCAAGCTGAACAAAAGACGCGGTAACATCGTCCTCTCGCGTCGTGTTCTCCTTGAAGAGCAACGTGAAAGTATGCGTTCTGACACTCTCGAAACACTTTCTGAAGGTCAGGAAGTTGAGGGTATCGTCAAGAACCTGACCGATTACGGTTCCTTTATTGATCTCGGCGGCATTGACGGCTTGCTGCACATCACGGATATGTCCTGGGGTCGCGTTAACCACCCTTCGGATGTTCTCTCTGTTGGTGAGAAGATTAAAGTCAAAATTCTTAAATACGACCGCGAACGTGAGCGTGTTTCTCTCGGCCTGAAACAGATCACTCCTGATCCATGGCTGGAAGTTGAAAGCGTTTACCCGGTTGGCGGTAAGGTTCAGGGCAAAGTAGTGAGTCTTACGGACTACGGCGCATTCGTTGAGTTGGAAGATGGCGTTGAAGGCCTGATTCACGTCTCTGAAATGAGCTGGACCAAGCGTATAAAGCACCCAAACAAGCTTCTTACGGTCGCTGACGAGGTTGAGACTGTTGTCTTGGCCCTGGATATTCCTAATCGTCGTATCTCCCTCGGACTCAAGCAGATCGAGCCGAATCCCTGGGAAGTGATTGGTGAGAAATTCCCGATCGGCACCATTATCGAAGGCCAGGTCAAGAACATCACTGATTTCGGTGTCTTTATCGGTGTTGATGAGGGAATCGACGGTCTGGTTCATATCTCTGATCTTTCCTGGACCAAGCGTGTTAAGCATCCTTCCGAGATCTTCAAGAAGGGCGATACCGTTAAGGCAGTCGTTCTGAATATTGATCGCGACAACGAGCGCTTCTCACTTGGTCTCAAGCAGTTGACTCCTGATCCCTGGGAATCAATTCCTGTCAAGTACGCTCCGGGGACCATTGTTCGCGGCAAGGCGACTTCGGTCACTGACTTCGGTGTCTTCCTCGAGATCGAAGAAGGTATTGAAGGCTTGATCCATGTCTCTGAACTGAGCCAGGAAAAAGTGGAAAGCCCCAAGGATATTGCGAATGTTGGCGATGAGTTTGAAGCCGCCGTTCTCAATGTTGACACGGTGGATCGCAAGATCGCGCTCTCTGTCAAACAACTGAACAGCCATAAAGAAAAGGCAGAAGTTCAGGAGTTCCTCGGCGCACAGAAGCAGGCGACCTCAAACCTCGGTGCTCTGTTGCAGGGTGCCATGGATCGTAACGGCGAGGACTCACCCGAGTAATTCAGTTAAAACCTTTAGCGCGTTTTCACTGTATGTGGAAACGCGCTTTTTTTAGGACAATCCATGAAGAAACGTCCCTTTCTGCTGGCATCAGCCCTTTTAGCAGGCATATTTGTTTTCTTCCTGGTCCTGGCGGTTACTGTCGCCAGTTTCTTGGGGCGTCCCGCCAACTTCGTGATTGGCGACAAGATTGGTGTTGTCGAAGTTTTTGGTGCTATTGCTGATTCTCGGCAAGTCATCGAACAGCTTCATGGCTTTCGTGATAATGACAACATAAAGGCCATTGTGCTCCGTATCGATTCTCCAGGAGGAGGCGTTGGTCCGTCTCAGGAAATCCATGACGAAGTAAAAGCCATCGATGCAACAAAACCTGTCATTGTTTCAATGGGTTCCGTTGCTGCTTCGGGTGGCTATTATATAGCGGCTTCAGCTCGTGAAATCGTTGCCAACCCTGGAACGATAACCGGAAGCATAGGCGTCATTATGGAGTTCACGAATTTTCAGGAACTGCTCGATAAAATCGGTCTCAGCAGTGTCGTTGTAAAAAGTGGTGAATATAAAGATATTGGTTCGCCTTCTCGTGAGATGACGTCTCTGGAGCGGCAGATCCTTCAGGATTTGATCGACGATGTCCACAGCCAGTTCGTGGCTTCTGTCGCCGTGGGTCGCAAGCTCGATGAAGAGGCCGTTCGCAAGATCGCTGACGGCAGAATCTTTTCCGGTCGCAGGGCCATGGATATGGGGCTCGTGGACCGGATGGGTAATCTTGATGTTGCCATTCGGCGTGCCGCCGAACTTGCCGGTATTGACGGTGAACCCAATGTCGTTTATCCTCCGGGTAAAAGTCCCAAGTTCATTGATCTTTTTATAGAAGAAGCAATACAAAAACTACAATTTGCCTTACAGAAACAACGTGCGGTAGGGCTGCAATATCTTTGGCCAGGATTTAATTAGGAGGTTTGCCATGACTAAGAGTGAGCTGATTGAACAACTGACAACTGAAAATGATGTTCTCAATAAACGTGAGGCTGAACTGATTGTAAATTCAATTTTTGACAGTATCGGTGGTGCCTTGGTCGGAGGTGATCGCGTTGAGATTCGTGGCTTTGGTTCGTTTACCGTGCGTGAACGTGAAGCCCGTGAAGCTCGTAATCCTAAAAGCGGCGATATCGTGCAAATCTCAGCGAAGAAAACCCCTTTTTTTAAAACAGGTAAAGAGTTGCGTGAGCGGGTCAATATCTCCTGATTTGCACATTCCAGGCTTTAAATAGTTACTATATAAACGCGGCCCCGTTTCTGAAAAACGGGGCCGCGTTTGTGTATAAATTTCGAAACCGTTTCTGAAAAACGGGGCCGCGTTTGTGTATAAATTTCGAAAATGTTTTTTTTTGGGGGGGGGTATAGCAACCTCCAGAATGCCGTTTTTATTCCTTTGAGAGAGCCTTTTAGAGTCGAATGATACCCAGGTTGGGTGCATTAGGCTTCCCGCTCGCGGGCGGGCTTGCTCACAGCGACCCGACTTCGGGCAAAAAATCGTTCAGTTGGCCAGCACAGTCAGGGACGTTTCGTACATTCCAGAGGTTGTCAAAGAACACCAAAACTTACTTTCATGCTAGCACAGGGTTGTCTTCTGTCAACGAAAAGAACC
>NODE-967-length-10019-cov-19.4898_pt1 | contig 10019 bp, 10 predicted proteins | sample MGYA00139097_ERZ477577 | MGnify/ENA metagenome assembly ERZ477577 | reverse complement strand
TCTTTTCGTCGACCCCCCAGCTGTGCACCATCCTTTCGATCAGCTCCAAACGAGACTTTAAAACTCGGTGTGCAAATCAAAAACCTGGACAGAGAAACATTAACTAATAACAGATGAAGTCTTAACAAACTAAACTAGAACTTGGTGTTCAGATCAAACACTTGGAGGTCTCTGTTCACGCCCACACCTGATTTGCTGTACTCGCTCACTCTGTTTTCGAAGAAGTTGGTCTTACCCTGAAGGCTGATCATTTCCATCCACTCGAATGGATTAGCAACCCCATAGTGCTTGCCGCACCCAAGTGCTTGCAAGAGCCGGTCCGCGCAAAAGCATATGTAATCACACATCAGGCTGCTGTTCATGCCGATCAATTCCACCGGGAGAGCATCAGCAACAAACTCCTTCTCAATGTCCACGGCACTGGTCAAGATTTCGACGACGCGGTCCTCGGGCAACTTGCTCGCCAGCCTCGAGTTCACGAGACAGGCAAAGTCGCAGTGCAGCCCTTCGTCCCGCGCAATCAATTGGTTCGAGAAGCAAAGCCCAGGCATCAGACCTCGCTTCTTGAGCCAGAAGATTGCACAGAACGAGCCGGAGAAAAATATGCCCTCTACAGCTGCGAAGGCGATGAGCCTCTCCGCGAACGACGCACGGTCGGCATTGCACCACTTGATCGCCCAGTTGGCCTTCTTCCGGACGCAGGGGACGGTTTCCAAAGCAGAGAACATGCGACGCTTTTCCTGTTTATCCTTGATGTAAGTGTCAATCAGCAAGGAATACGTTTCGCTGTGTATGTTCTCCATGGCAATCTGGAATCCATAAAAACAGCGTGCCTCCGGCAACTGCACCTCGATGGCAAAGTTGCTCACCAAATTTTCGTTAACGATGCCATCGGATGCGGCAAAGAAAGCCAGCACGCGTGTGATGAAGTGGCGCTCCTCGTCTTTCAGGTCATTCCAGTCGTCGTGGTCGGATGCAAGGTCGATCTCCTCTGCGGTCCAAAACGATGCCAATGCCTTTTTGTAAAGATGCCACATCTATGAAGGATAGAGAGTATGGTTGGTCATTGTGATTTGGCACAGTAAGAAAAAAATACGGTTCACTTACCTCAGTGTCCTGAATGGGGAAGAGGACGAAGCGGCCGGGGTTCTCCTTCAACAAAAGTTCCTCAGTACTGAGGTTGGATAATTCGGCATTTTTGTGTTCTGAAACTGATGCCGTTGGCGCAGGAATCCGGGCCACCGGTAGATCAGGCGATGTAGGCCGGATCGTCACCTTTGGTGCAGGAATCCGAATCCGGGCCACCGGTAGATCAGGCGATGTAGGCAGGTTCGACGAGGTTGGTGCCGGAATTCTGGCCAACGGAAGTAGAGGCGTTGCAGGCAGGTTCGACGAGGTTGGTGCAGGAATGTGGGCCAACGGAAGTAGAGTCGTTGCAGGCAGGGTCGACGAGGTTGGTGCAGGAATGTGGGCCAACGGAAGTAGATCAGGCGATGTAGGCAGGTTCGAAGAGGTTGGTGCAGGAATGTGCTGCTCAACAAAACACGACGCAGGAGGACTAACACTATGCCGCCAGGCCGCCGAAAGTGGTGCAGAAACACGCATCATGCAATGCCTCATGCGGCTCCTGAACAAGCTAAAGCCATTGAGTCCACCGCGATTACCTTTGCGATTGGAGCGCTTCGGCTCCTCGACGGGCTGCATTGTGCATCAGTCGGAGGGCGGTGCAAGTATCAGGTTGGCCTTCCGGTTGGAACTGTGGGCTAGATCTACTCACGGCACCAAAGCAGATTGCTAGCAGGGGTCAAGCGTTTGGCCTCTTTTCTTGCCACTGGTTAGCTTCGGAGAGCAAGAGAGCTGCTTGTTCTTCGAGCTGTCCAGTTCGCATACTCCAGACTTCAGAGAGTTGCGGGTCTTCAGGGCCGCGACCATCAGGTACGACAGGGGTTCAGTCGATCTGTAGTCTGACTGCAGGATCGGAAGCTTCCGAGTGTGAAGGACTACCTACACTGACTATTGCCCCACCCCCAACAGAAGCTCAGACAGTACTAAAACTTACCTAGGTCAGGCTCCTCCTCAGACCTACAGATCACGTAGATCTGCAGGAGGCTGGAAGGGGCATGCTCGTTTCGATCTACAGGCCACCGCCGAGGCTGTGTCTCTTCTGCCACAACCAGGAACAAGCTGCCCGCTTCTCGCTTTTTTCCACACCACAAAAGCTACAACGCATCTAAGACTTATGCTAATACATAATGCCTCATACATGCTGTGTAACGATTGCTCCTCTTAAGAAGACAGATTCGGAAGAAACTATCCGTTCTGCAATTAAATTCTCTTCTGTACTTCCGGCGCCAGGGTATACCCTGGACGATACCAACCTGGAGGCCGCTGAAATTGCCCATCTATCATCTGCACTGGGTTGGTCGGACCCACGTGGATTATATGGCTACTCGGAGAAATCAGATTACAAAGACCTTTATGTGTACTTCGATTATGGTGATAAGGCATCCCCGATCAATGAACTCGCAACAAAGGCGTTTAAGATGTATGGTTTGGGTGGGAAGATGGTGACTGGCATGCCAACATGGGGCAATGTCCGTGGTTCTGTGGTAATTGTAAGGTATGCAGAGAAACGTTTGCTTTTGCCAGTGCACAGTGATAAACACACAACCTTCATCACCGCTTGTCTTATTTCCTCAATCGATGCCCAGGTTGAAACCATCACAACTAAGCCCAGGTGCAGTACATAATCCACACTTTACTTTGGATGAGGTTTACAGAACACTTGTCTTCTACCGTGACTGTCCCGTGAGTGCCCATAAAATTGCAGTAAAGCGTGGTGCCGCTCGTTTCATGAAGCAGTTTGGACGTCAAGGCCCACCTGGTTGTGTTCCTGTTTACGTGGGACCAGTCAGCATTGACTTGATCGTGTTGAAGGAAGGACACACCATCGCAGATGCGATCCAGAACTTTGACATCGACATTTGCAAGTGTTCGTGGGATGGCTTGGGTTAATTCCAGCACTGCTGCCCAAATTGAAAATGATACGGACCAGTGTGCAAAGTGTGGCAAAGAACAATACTTAGTTGGTCGGTTAAAGAAATGCACTGTATGCCAGAAAACGTATTACTGCTCCAGAGAATGTCAGAAATCGGATTGGAAAAGGCATAAGAAGATTTGCAGGACTCTCTGAGTAGCGGTGAGGAGAGTTGGTTTGTAATTTATGTTCTACCCGTAGAGGTATAGGATTGCGAGTGTAAATTAATTCACATTACTTTTAGGAGTGCTTTTCACGTAGTTAAACAAGAATATCAAAAGGACTAACTTAACATGCATTTTTTGCATCAGCTCGAAGATGCTAGCTGTTCAGCCTCTGGCGCAGAAGATGATGCCAAGCCAAGCTCTGTCTCCGTCGCTACAGGTCGAGCACGGAACAAATCACGTTCTCCAACAATAACTCTCTGTTAGGATCACCTCGACCAAATTATCCATGACGAGCTCCTCCAAAATGTACGTGATGATATCGATGGTGCAGAGCGAGCGCATAGTACACTAACTTAGCTCGTCAGAAGAGACGCCTCTTGCCACAGGAAGCCTCTCTGATTTTCTTCATACGCGACGCGTGTTCAGTGTAGTTCTTCTTCTCCTTGAATGGCAACCGTTTCCACAGGTTTGCATAGAATCTGGAACTTTTCCTTCGCATTGCCGCTGGGCTCACTGGGCTGCCGTTCCCGTGCACGGATTTTTGATGTTCTCCTCCCAAGGCTGTCGCTCCCTTGTTGGTTGAAACCAATTGGAGGTAATCGCCCAAAGTAACGTCTTTGTTCTCGGTGATGCAGTGCTTTTTGTGGCTCCTGAACAAGACAAAGCCATTCAATCCACCGATGCGTTTTCGACGCCGCATGTGAACCCCGGCCTGTCGTTTCTTATCTCCGGTGTTGGTCAGAGGCAGGGCTGCCGCTCCTCCCGATGCTGTCTTTCCGTGCTCCAACTTCGCCATTTTCACCGCAACCGCAGGTGCACCGACCTTGAGTGGTGAGGAGACCTGTGGCACCACCTTGTTGGCATGACACATTTGTGTAGCCTCACGAGTGGATGTGTCGCGTGTAAGATTATTCCGGATGTGCTTCTTCCATTCTACTCTCAAGTTCGCCAAGTCATTCGCTGTGACTTCGCACCTCCTTTTGTCGGGCGAATGCTGCTCTCCTCCATGCCCAGTAGGCTTCGAAAGGCTTGCCAATTTGATGTCGCCCAACTCAGAATCCACTAGTTTGCGTGTCCCTTCCATTTCCTTCAGTTCAACGACACTGGCAGCTTCGACAAGAAGATCCAACTTGTCAGACGCATGTCCTGCTTTTTGGGGGGTGCGAGAGGAAACATGGACCAAGAGATTGAATTTGTCACACGTGCATCCAGCTTTGCTTGGGGGGTGAGAAAAAAAGTGCATTTTGACCAAAGCAAAGATCAATGAACCTTCGCCACACAAACTGGAAATGATTTGGAGAGGAGAAGGTCGTATCAAATGGGCGGGGGGAGTTTTGCGGTGGATGAAGGCCAGAGACAAACCTCAACCCTTCTGCTTCTGTTGAACCTGATTCGTGCAAGTGCCAGCTTCAAAATTCAGACACCTTCTTCATTCTGATTGCGTCGCGCGACCGCAGGTCTTGTTGCTCCTGTGCCTGCAAGTCTGAAGGCTGGAAAGGGGCCCGCTCACCTGCGCCGACTTGCTGTAAGTTCCTACGGTAGGGCTTACACATTTTTGTGAAGGGGCAGTGATAGTCAGGTACGAACTCCACTGCCCCAACCTCACAGGCCGACAAGGATAACTGCCTGGGTCGCCACTCCTACGGTATGTGCCTCTATCTGAAGATGTGTTCACACGGCGAAGTTATGCAGGCTGCAGAAGGGACCAGTCCTACAGGAAAGTCATACCACCACAGCCGCATAATAGTATGCAAGAAGCGGCTCATCTCACACTCACACTGACTGGTCAAGGTGAAGAAATCAAAGGTGTAAAGATGCAGCATCGAGGCAAAACGCTGGCGAGCTTGGCTAATCAAGGCACGCGCGTCAAAATCGCCGAAAAGGATGGGATGGGCCAAGGCAAGCACGCCAATAGTCAAATGAAGGAAGCTCAAGGAAAGCTTCTTCGGCCAAAGCTTTATCCCGAAGGCCGGGGAAAGGGAGGCAAAGGACTTCGAAACGGCGGTGCCAAGCGCCATCGTAAGGTTCTCCTCGATAGCATTTACGGCATTTCCAAGCCTGCTATACGCCGCCTCGCTCGGCGTGGCGGTGTCAAGCGCTTGTCTGGTCTCATCTACGAGGAAACTCGCGGTGTACTCAAGGTCTTCCTCGAAAATCTCATCCGTGACACTGTCACATACACCGAGCACGCTAAACGCCGGACCGTCACTGCCATGGATGTCGTCTACGCCCTCAAGCGTCGGGGAAAGTTCCTCTATGGTTTTGGGGTATAGATGCGCGCCACGTGGTAACCAACCAAACGTGGAGATCGCAATCGCAGCGCACAAAGCACCTTCTCAAACCAGGACGGCAGCCTGTCTGAAGGTCTGAGGAGGGTCTTAGATTGTTTCAGATGTTTGTTTGCTTCGAGCTCACCCAGCAGCACCGGTCGGCAAAGATCCCACCCACACAGAAATCGTAGAGAACATGAGACGATCGGGGAAGGTTGAGTAATCATAGGATACGTATTAAAGGCGCTTTATCTACAATTGCACAAAAATGGCTTGTCACTACGCTTTTTTACAGGTTAAATGGATTCGAATGTATAAAATAGACAACAAATAGTGATGAAACAATTGACAACCAGTTATAAAGAACAACCCCCTTCCTGCCGCCACTCGGATGACATAGATTAAAAAGACGAATCCCCCTCAATCCCCCCAATCAAAGTTTGCAATCATATGAGAAGGTAGAAGCCGCTGGGCGCGGTCCAATACCAGATGATCATTTTCCTCACCGTTCAAGCGCAAGACACCATGCCTGACGTGTGATACCTGGACCTCCGACATTTCACCCAACATAAAACGTAGTTCTTGGTCGTTAAATTCGGATGTTCCGTGCCATAATTCAGCCGCGGGCATGGCGTCATTGGTAGGCGCTTCTTCGCCGGCCCCACCGAGCGCTTGGTCTACAGTCGCCGCCTCCAATGGGGGAGCCACCCAATTGTCACCAAATGCGGGTGCTGCTTCGATCGATAACCCCTCGTGCTCGACCTGATCTTGATTTGCGGGCACCTCCTCCTCCGACTCGTTGCAAGGTCTCGACTTGGCAAACTTGCGACAGAAAGCTCTCGAAATGGGATTGTTGCGCATTCGCTGCCTCAACAATACAGCGACGATGACACATGCGGCTTTATCGACACTAAAGCAAACCGCGAGCTTATTTAGGAGCTCATTATGAAAGCAGCGAATACGTTCAAGGAACGCATATGCTCCCATCAGCGCCACACGGGTGTTTCCCATTGCAATGTTACTGACAATGTACTCGATCAGTGCTTCGTTTGTCTTAGGAGTTCTACAAGGCGGAGGCGGACGCTTGGCGTCGTTTGATTCAAGCAATTTGACGTCGACTTGCTTGAAAGATTCGGCATAGATGGGAATTAACACTTGATGAATTCTGATTTGGTGGTACTCTGAGAGGTCGGAATGCCCCATGTAGGGGGCAGCCGCAGTCGCCATAATCGCATTCACTTCACGATAACATTCTAACAGAAAACCGACGAGAATGTCGACGCGGACTGCCACAGCAGGATTCACTTGCTCTTGCGCGTTCGGGAGAGCGTTAGATGTCCCGGCGGGAGTGGCTGCCTCGGTAATGGTGAAAGGCTGGACATCGCCACCGTCTGCCACAGCAGTAACTTGGAGGGAATCGCTGGCAGGTAAACGCGATGATGGATTGACCATCTCCCCGCTTGCTTCACCGGAGATCGAAGGACCGGTCTGTGTTCGGACCTCATGCTCCACAGATATTTCACTTGCAAACTCATGTTCCTGTTGTTCTTCTTCGTCATCGCTGTGTATTTCAATGACCTCGGGTGGACCGGATTGCGTCACCTCGGGAGCGCTCGCGCGCAACACCTCGACAAGCTTACTCAGAGCAGCAACCAAAGAGGGAAAGTGCTCCGCGCTCATACTAACTCCTTGTTGGTTATTGAAAAAGAGATTCAGAGTGCCGGAGGTAAAGTTACACACATTGGAGTGAAGTGCTTATTATGGAGAGAAGGGGGGAAGAAGGTACGGAAATACAAAGAGAAATCATGACGGTGTGCAGCTTCGGTGTGTAATTGTACTGCCCCGTTCTGTACAAGGCAGTAAAAGTCGTGTGTTGCATCGTGCATGGCTTCTTTGAACAAATTGAAAGGCCCTTTCAATGTCAGAAAGATGGTTTGTGACTGCAGTTGGTAACGGTACTGCTCGTTCTGTACTTAGAAAGGCCCTTCACACTACTGCCCGGGCAGTTGAAGTAGCGCCTGAAAAAATTATAGAGAGGCCCCAATGCCATAGTAAGTGCCTAACAGCATGCCATACCTAATAGCATGCCCACCACCAGCCGCCAAGGAGTGCATGCCCATCCAAGATTGCACCATGATGAACAGCAACCACAACCACAACTCATGTGCTCCACAGACTAAACGCACACGTGCGCCGCCGGACGCCCCGTGCTCGTCGTCGAAACACTCAATGCTCGTCCCATCCCCTGAATTCCTCCTCACATCGTTTGTGGAGGCCTCTGCGGTAACCACAAATTGCTTCCTCGCCGTCACCGCCCCCTCTCACGCTAGTTCTACTCCACGATCGGCAGCTATTGCGACGAGCAGCGGGACGCGCCACAGGCACCGGGATGCAGTTTGCAAAAATGCGTTGGTCACTATCAAACAGGACAAGATGGACCACGACGATGCTGACAAGTTTGGTGCACAATCGCTCATTGCCCTTGCGGCGCAGACATTGCCAGACGGGACGGGAAATGCAAATCAAACCAAACGCAAACGGGGTGGTTTGCAACAGGGCGGTTTGCAACAGGGCGGTTTGCAACAGGGCGGTTTGCAAGGCGTAGACGTGTACATAAGCCATGTGAAGCAAAAGATCCTCACGAAGCAACCCAGGCTCACTTTGGTTGAACACTTACGCCACCTCGTGTCTCCTGCATCCAAGGGGAAAAACGCACGCAACAACGTACTGCACGAATCGGCTCACAACCTCCCAAAGCGCGCGCGGAAACGCTTGCGAGGTACATCGAACGGGATGAAAACATTCAATGACCATTTGGTCGATGTATGGAACAACAAGTTGAGCCCCAGCCAGCGTGGCCCCTACAACAAGTGGGCTGAAGAGATTACTCGACGCCTGGCACGACGAAACTGTTGATTTAGAGAAGTCGCCAATGGCAATTTAGTGACTGTTTTGGCAAGCCTGCTATTGGAATGCCAGAGCGTTGCAGCGCCGACCAACACCGATAGAAATAGAAACCTACACCGATAGAAATAGAAATGTACTGAAATTAATAGAAACAGAACCTGTGTGCTATTGACATTCGCTTTGCAACACAGCCGAGCTGGAATACAGCCAAATGCCTGCACAGAGAGAGGGGGCGGGACCAAACATCAGATTCACATTCACCGACTTCTAGAAACAAAGGTTCCTCCTCATTTGTCCTGCTCTGTTCCTTCGCGGTCTTGGTGTGGAGGCCTATGTACTGATGGTGTGTCCACCACCCTGTTGCCAGGGGAATCTGCCCGAGCCCCAGCGAGTCTTGTAGCCTTCTGCCTCTTTGTTGTAGTCCATAACTCTCTCCAAGGCTCCGATGATGGAACATCCCCTTTGGTTTGGAAAGACTCATTGTTCGTGTGCAACAGGAGCAATATATGTCTCAAGAAGAGGTGATTTACATACTTAGCTTTTCAATACATTCTTTTTTAGGTTGCAATGATACTACACATTCGTTGATAATAATTGATCTGGAAATCGAAAGCGTATTACAAACCCCTTTTCAACAAGTCAGTAGATTTGGCAATCTCTCGTTTTTTATCACAGATTCTTTTCCGGATACGCTTCTCGTACTTCTCCTCGAACCAAAGTAGACGAAGGTTGGCAGGTTTGATCAAACAGGGTTTGAGTGATTGATCCTCGAACTTGACCTTGTGGCGCGTGCTCTTCTCATCATACTCCACCACCCAGCATCGCTTCCCGTTCAGATGCTCAGCTTTGAGGTTGACGCACTCTACCAATGCACCATTTTGAAGAATGATGTCTGCAGGGCGTTGAACATTCCCGGTCTCGAAAATATACGAATCGTTTGCTGCATTGTATCGCAATACCATGGCAAATGCTCCTTTTTGGTCACGCTCCTGTTTTGTAAGCAAACGGTGAGTTCCCTCCCTTCTGGTCGCAATGAAGCCCTCTAGAGTATGACTGATATAATCAGTGGTGCCGTGACCATCCCCAAGTCTCAATGAAGCAGTGTCGAGTAATTGCATCAATGAATCTAGGATCTCAAAGGGCTTCCAATTGTCACCTGAGGTGCATTTCATCATTTTGTCGATATGATTCATTGAAGCTTTGATCCCAGTGGTCGAATCCGCTCCCCACTCTTTGATACTTGCCTCCATCATCTTCTTGGAGAGCTCCAACACCTGCAACTCATCTTGATTGGAAGGGCAGGATCCCAAATAGCCAAACTCCCTCCTGACTGACGCAAGCTCCTGCTCACAACGCAAGCTCATATCATCTATTTCCTTCCTTTGAGGTGGGTTGGGTTTTGTAAAGATACCTGGCATAACTTCCACACGACCGTACAGCAAGGTCAACTTCACTTCCCCTTGGATAGCAAGTGTTGATTCCATCTTTTCCTCCCACCGTTTGTACAGCTCCCTCGTCTCTTCGCTGACCTCTTTTTCAACAACCATCCGACTAAAGCGAGCTTGCAACCACTGAGATGCGCTAAACGTTGCATCTCCTTTCATTTGTAGCAGAGTGGGAGTCAGAAACATCCCCTCC
>NODE-966-length-10023-cov-4.63583_pt1 | contig 10023 bp, 9 predicted proteins | sample MGYA00139097_ERZ477577 | MGnify/ENA metagenome assembly ERZ477577 | reverse complement strand
GTTTCCATGACACATCCGGCAATCATCAAAATGACGACCATGATAATGATGATCAAATAGGGATTGCTGGTCAGGGAGGTCATGAAGCTGACGAACGCCTGAGGAACCTGCAGGCTGGCTAAGGTTTGGGCCAGCGGCAGGCTCATGGCGATGATGGGTACGATCACACCGCTTACTTTTGCGGAGGTCTCTAGAATCTTGGGAATATCACCGATTTTCAACGTTTGCTGAAAAAAGCCGATGATGATTGCGGTCAGCGCCGCCACGGCCGCGCTTTCCGTGGGGGTAAAGATGCCCGAGTAGATGCCGCCCAAAATGATGAAGGGAATGAGCAACGCAAAGCGCCCCGCGTATACGGTTTTTCGCCAGTATTGAAAATTGAACCCCGCGGTGCTGTTTTCGTATCCTCTGAAACGGTTGACCACGGCGTTGGAAAACATGATTGAGAGCAGAATCAGCACACCAGGAATGGCCGCGGCCAGAAATAGGGTTGATGCACTGATGCCCAGCACCAATCCGATAATGATGTACGATATCGAAGGCGGAATTAAAATCCCGGTGCAGGCGCCGGCCGCCACCAGCGCGCAGGCGTAAGGTTTGGGATAGCCCTTCGCCGCCAACCGGTCGATGGTGATCCTGCCGATGGCCGCGGCGTCGGCGGCATCAGAGCCGCTGATACAGGCAAAAAAGCCGCAGCCCAGCACGGTGGACGTTCCCAATCCGGATCGCGTTGAGCCCAAGGTGGCTTCGGCCACGTCTAGCAGCTTGCCGGACAACCCGGTTCGCACCAGAATGTCTCCAGTAAGGATAAACAATGGCACCGCGATCAAGGCGAAGGAATCGATCCCGTCGAACAGCGCCTCACCCAGCAGTGTCGGCGGAAGGACGCCCGTGAACAACAACATGGCGAACGAGCCGACGCCGATGACGACCCAAATCCGCACGGCCAGCAAAATCAGCACGACCATCGCTATCAATGGACCAAAGAAGCCCCATCCGAGAATGATTTCTTCCTGCTGCATTAAGTATTGTTGAAGCATGTGGTTACTCCTAATCGAAAAGTTTCGCGCCCTCGAATACCGGTCGACCGGCCTTGAGGTCGGAAACATCTCGGATGATGGATTGAATCAGCCGTATTAGCATCATGGCGAACCCGATGGGTACGGCAGCCAAAAACCAGGCCAGACTGATGCGCAGGCCATGGGTCACCGACCCGAATTCAATGGATACCAGAACACTTTCTAAAGACCACCAGAAGGCGAGAACAGCCAGTACAATCGTAATCAGATCGCCCAGGATCAGGATCAGAGCCCGTGCGCGGTTGCCGACAAATGGAAGGATGACGTCAATGCGGATGTGGGCACGGGCCTTAATGCCGGCCGATGCGCCAATCCAAGACACATAAATAAAGGCGTAGCGCGCGATCTCTTCCGCCCAGATCGAGGAATAGCTGAGTGCAAATCGTCGGAACACTTCCATGAAAATGGTGATTACGATCAGGGCATAAAGCGGCAACAGCAACCATCGCTCGCCGTTTTCATCAATGTTGTGGAGGATATTTCGAATCGTCATGCGTCACATCCCTATTTCCCTGCTATCGTTTATGAATGAACCGGCGGCGCCTTCTTCGAGATCGGCGCCGCCGTATATTAAGCGTTAAGCCTCGACATCGTGCACGTAATATTTGCCCATCGTATTGGCCGCTTGGAGGAACTTATCAAAGGTTTCCAACGATCCGGCCATTTCTTTCTTGAAGCTGTCCCATTCAGGACGCTGAGCGCCGGCTTTCTCCACCCACATCTTCCTTTCATCCGCCGTGGGTACGTAAAATTTCACACCGGCTGCGGCCAGTTCAGCCATGGCGTAGGCGCGAGCAGCCGGCACTTTGGCCAGATTCTGCTGCATGGTGATTTCGCTGGCGAAATCGATGCCTTCCTGGATTTTCTTGGGCAACCCTTCAAACCATTTGTTATTACAAGAATAGACCTGACTGTCGGGCACGGCTCCATTGAAGGTCACCCAGTCCAGGATGTCTTTGAAACCGAACACATGCAGCGCTTCCACGGAAGGATCCAAGGCATCGGCCACCCCCTGCTTGATGGCAGAAGAGGTTTCACCCCAGGCCACGGGGGTGGGGTTGGCACCCAAGAGCTGATAAAACTGCGCCAGGATCTTGGATCCGGGCACGCGAAATTTGAGCCCTTTCATTTGATCCGGCGTCTTGATCGGACCGGGAACCCCTTTGCGCGTGGCAACCACCCGCGGATCGATGACGACATACCAAAGCACCTTGAAGCCCGAGGCGGCCACCTTGGTATGCACTTCATTGCGCCAGGTGTCGGAAGTGACCAGATTGACAAACTTTTGATTGGTACCCACCCAATAGGGAATGTTGATTAAATCGGTCACCGGCGCGAAAGGGGCGAAGTTTGAAATGGAATGCTGGGCGGCCTGGATCGTGCCGCCTTGAACTTTTTGAACCAGCGCAGAGCCGGCGCCCAGTTGGCCGCCCGGCGCCAGTTTGACATAAACTTCTCCATTGGTGCAGTTTTGGATATTCTCCTTCATGTCCAACTGCATGATGGGGTAGCTGCGCGAGGCCCCCAGTATATAGGCGGTGGCAACATTCATCTTGTATTTGGCCGTCTTTTGGCGCATCTGCTCTTCCTTGGCGACCTGCGCACTGGCCTCTTTTGAACCCAAGACGCCACTGAACAATGCCACCGTGGCAGCCGTAAATCCAAATTTGGTGGTCAACTCCATGAAGCGACGCCGCTCTACCATTTTCAGGCCGGACTCGTTCTTTTTATCATTGGTCATTTCTCGTCTCCCTTCGTCTGATTTGTAGATTTATTTTCGGCAGCTTCTCTTTTCAGAGCCGCTACGATCAACGCAACGCAGGCTACAGATAGCAGGAGGAACTCGGCCAAATTTCCCAAATGGGGTAGGTTCAGGCCATATGAAACCATCGCCTTACCAACAAGCACGTTGAGAAAATATAAGGCGAAAAGAGAATAAAAGGCGAACAGGGCAACCTTTCCCCCCTTGTCGTTTGTCTTGTTGTTTTGTTCTGCCGCCATGGCATTTTACCTCCGGGTTACGCTTACTGGTTTAACGATCTCTTGCAGAATATCTCGAAAAGGCGTTATCATCCTTTTGCCGTATACGGGTCCAAACAGCCCGGTTTTCCATCGGTTCCACCCCGGCCCGGGTGCCGCTATCGGTGCCCGGACCGGAGTGAAGACCTTTGCGTTTCAATGTTTCCGTAACGATTTCTTGATTTAGACACTCTCGTAGCGTTTGGTCAGGACGTACGCTTCATGCCCAAGGACTTCCTGTAGAACAGGAGCACTGTCACCATTTATGGCTCCGGCGCTGTCACTGTGTTAATACTTTGGATGCTGATACACCTTGAAATCCCATTTTTTGCCCGGGTTGTACTTGGTCAGACGCCAGTCACAGGCGCGCGCATGCCCTTCCATTCCTTCAATGCGGGAAAGGCGGGAAGAATATTCACTGATCAGGCTGCTTACGCTATTGTCAACGGGCTCCTGATATGTCAGGATTTTTAGATATTTATGTACATTCAGGCCGCCACTGAAATGGGCTGCTTTTTTCGTCGGCAGGACGTGGTTGGGGCCGGAACATTTGTCTCCGTGGGTAACGGTACTGACCTCACCCATAAAAAGAGATCCGTATGAACTCAGGTGATCAAGCCACCATTCAGGATTGTCAACCAGTACTTCAAGGTGTTCAGGCGCATATTGGTCGCTTACCTCTACCACCTCTTCAGGGCTGTCGCAAAGAATAATTTCGCCGTAATCTTTCCATGACTGGGCAGGCGTGGCCGGATCCGGCATATCCGCGATAAGTTTGGGCATCAGTTCCATCACTTTATCACAGAGTTCTCGGGACTCGGTAAAAAGCCATACCGGAGAGTTGGTGCCGTGCTCACCTTGGGAAAGCAGGTCAATGGCAACCGTCATGGGATCAGCGTTGTTATCGGCAATGACCGCAATTTCGGAAGGTCCCGCAAAGAGGTCAATGCCGCAAACGCCTTCACTCGCAAGAATCGCTTTCGCCTCGGCAACAAAGGCATTGCCCGGACCGGCGATGATATTTGCCGGCTTGTCGGTAAATATGCCGTAGGCCATGCAGGCGATTGCCTGTACGCCGCCCATCTCAAGAATGATGTCGGCACCGGCAAGATCCATGGCGTAACATACGGATGCATCGATGGCTTCTCCGCGTGGGGGCGTGGCGGCCACGATAAAAGGAACGCCAGCAACCCTGGCGGTGGCAATACTCATGAGTGAGGAACAGGTGTGCGCAAAACGCCCACCCGGAATGTAGCATCCCGCCACATCCATGGGGACCACCCGCTGTCCGGCACGTACGCCTGCCGGAGTGACCATATCAAAATCTTTAATACTGTCTCGCTGTGCTTTGGCGAACGCGGTAATCTGTTCGTTTGCAAACTGAATATCCTTTTTCACGTCTTCAGGAACGCTGGCAATAAGACGGGCTTTTTTCTCGGGAGAAAGAATGAAGTCCTGATCCCAATTGTCAAACTTTTTTGCAATCGCACGAACCGCATCTTCGCCGTTGGCACGGATATCCGCAAGAATGCCTTCTACTACCTTGCGCGCTTGACTGCTGTTTTCTTCGGCTGAAAGTTCTGCTTTTTTAATGTATTCCATTTTTTCTATCCTTATGAGTTTTTGCTCTTGTTACCTTAATTTAAAACCCCATTTCCGCAAAAGCTAAATAAAAATAAGGCTCCCATGTGCTGCGTATCACTCTTCAGTCGTGTAGAGCGATACGTACACAAGAAGCCGACCAATATGGTTATGCACTCTCGTACAGTTTGGTCATGATAAATTCGCGATGTCCGAGTACTTCCGCGGAAGTCAGCCGACCGTTCGCGGTACGGATCATCATTTCAAGAAGCTTGTCACCTGCTTCATCCAGGTTCATGTCCCGACGGAGCAAGCCGGAAACGTCAACATCGAAATGTTCTGCCATGGTTCTGAGCGTACGCGGGTTTGAGCAAAGCTTGATAACAGGCAGGATTGGATTGCCTATAATGTTGCCCTGTCCCGTGGGGAAAAAATGAATGACAAAGCCGGAAGCGGCACATAGCGTAACCTGTTCAGCCGCTGCGGAAGAGGAGTCCTGAAACCAGAGGCCCGGACCTGTCGGCGCAAACGCCTTTTCAAGACAACCGACAACGGGTGCCTTGGTGCCGATTTTCTGAATATTGCCAAGTGCTTTTTCTTCAATGGTAGTCAACCCGCCCTCAATGTTGCCTTTTGTCGGTTGAGAGTCTGAGAGATCATTGGTCTTGTTGTCATCGACAAGTTTGGCATAACGATCAAAGTAGAACTGAAAATCTTTTCTTACTTCATCATTTGCACAGCGCTCCAACACAAGGTGCTCACCACCGGTTAATTCAGTTGTTTCACCAAAAAGAAGCGTGTTGCCTTTATCATAGAGTTTGTCGTAGGCATTACCAACGGTCGGGTTGGTTGCAATTCCTGAAGTCGTATCGGATTCACCACACTTGGTGGCGATCCACAGCTCACTGACATCACACTTGGTCCGTGGATATTCACTCGCTATATGCATGAATTCTTTGGCTTTTTTTGAGGCAGCACAAATCGTGTTGTAATCACCATTTTTCTCAATTGAAAAACCCATGACCGGCTTGCCGGTTTCAGCGATACCTTCGACAATTTTATTGGTCCACTGGGGCTCAATACCGATAACGATGACCGCAGCAACGTTGGGGTTTGAACCGGCCCCAATGAGGGTACGAAAGTGCAGATCGAGGTCAGCACCGAACTGAAGGCGACCATAGGCATGGGGAAGTGCCAGGGTGCCCTTCACATTGTTGGCAACCGCTTCACATGCAGAGTTAGAAAGGTCATCCAGTGGAAGGATTACTACATGGTTACGAACACCAACCCGACCATTTTCACGACGATAGCCTAAAAATTTAGTTTCCATTTCTTACCACCTCTTTGTTTTAACGTTATGTACGTGAAGATGATCGCCTTTCTTGATCGGTGCGACAACTTTGCCTATATCGGTGTTGTATTTGATAACGGTGTCACCCTCCGCAAAATCCTTAAGAGCTACTTTGTGACCGATTGGGATATCACTTAAAATTTTAATTGTAATTGTGTCATCTTCTTTCATGATCCATCCGGTGATTTCCTGATTGGCTTTCAAACCTTCAACCACCACAACACCTACGCCATCCACGGCTTCATGTACTAAAAAATCGGGTATCATTATATCCCTCCAAAATGTTTAAATAAAAAATGGGGTTCTTGAATATACAAATTAGGATTTTTAGATTCCACCCCCTTTTAGCTTTATGCTTTCGCTTCCACTTGGATTGAAAACACAAGCTCATTCAATTTGTTTTGGTTCACAGCAAGGAGAGTGCCAAATAAATAGGCTGAAATAAGTGCTTATTTTTAAATAACTTTTTCTTATTGCCTGTTTTTGCGCCGAAAAAATGGTGCCGAATAATAATCGATGTGCCCAATATTGGTCTTTACACCGTGAGGATAACCAATTAAAACATTGATGGGCCAGGTTGTCAAACCACCAACACGATCCGTTAGCCGAACGACTGCGCTTTCACAAAGGAGGTCAAATGAAATGTGATTTAGCCACACGACACCAAATACTACTTGAAATTACCAATGCTGTTATCTTTAACAAAACCAACCAGGGCTTTTTCGATGCACTTTCTGCGGAATTGAGCAAACATTTTCCCTTCGACCGTCTGAGTATCAATCTTTTTGATCAAAAAACCCAGACGCTACAATATTTCACCAAAGTTAAAGGCGTTGGTAATGGTATCATCTCGAACATGGAGCAACGTCCGTTGAAGGGTTCAATTGCCAATATGGCCATCCAATCAAAAAATCCGGTTATCATCGATGACCTGAGAAAGTATTCAAACCTATCCATCATCAAGCAGCTGATGAAGGCCGGCTTGACCTCAACGATGGCCTTTCCGCTTATTGTACGCAAAAACGTACTGGGAACACTTCACTTTTCTTTTAAAGACCGACCCGCCAATCTGTCCGAATTATCGCGATTGCTGGCAGAGGTATCCAAACAGGTTGCCATTGCGGTAGACAATCTGATCGCCTACAAAAGGCTGAAAGATGAGAAAAAACATCTGGAAAGTGAAAAGCAGTATTTGATTGGCTCTTTAGAAGATTATAAGCCTGAAAATTTCTACCACATTTCACCCGAAATGTCCGAGATCATGAATTTGGTCAATCGCGTTGCAGAGATCGATGCTCCCGTATTCATTACCGGGGAAACCGGAACTGGCAAAGACTACCTGGCGCGATACATTCATCATATTAGCCACCGCAGAAGGCACATGTTCATTAAAGTCAACTGCCCGGCGATCTCTTCGACATTGTTCGAGAGTGAATTGTTTGGCCACGCCAAAGGATCCTTCACCGGCGCCGATACGCAACGCATCGGGCGCTTCGAAATGGCTGATAAAGGAACGGTTTTTCTCGATGAAATCGGCGAACTGCCAGCTGGTCTTCAGGCCAAGCTTTTACAGGTGTTGCAGGAACGGCGCTTCGAACGTGTCGGAGACAATCGGCCAATCGTTGTCGATTTCCGGTTAATTGCCGCGACCAACAGGGATCCCGAGGAGAGCATACAAAAGGGAAAGTTAAGAAAGGATCTCTACTACCGGTTGAATGTCATCCGTGTTCATGTGCCTGCGCTGCGTGAGCGGAAGAAAGATATTCCCCTGTTGATTGACAAGATCAACCGCATAGAAGCCGATCTGATTCACCAAATCGCTCCGACCTATAGCCAATCGGCGCTTGATCTATTGGCTGATTATCATTGGCCCGGCAATGTTCGCGAGTTGAAGAATCTTGTCAAGCGTATGATTATCCTCAACTCTGGCGGTAGCGTCAGCATCGATGACGTTAAAAAAACGATCGACCTAAAAGATATGTGTGACGAAACACCCGAAGCACATCTTCCCACCCTGGCAGAGTCCGAGCGAAAATCAATCGAACAGGCGCTGATCAAGTGCAAGGGGGTCATTGGCGGTGAAAAAGGTGCCGCGCGTCTTTTGGGAGTCGCTCGTTCTACCCTCCAGTACCGCATGAAAAAGCACGGCATAAAACCTAAAAAAATAGTGCTGTTGGAAAATTGAGGGTTGGCGACTAAGAAGAAGTGCCAGGCTCTTTGTATAGGATCGCGCTCAGGGTCGCACAGATGCCTCCCAGGCCGAGGATCGTAAAAGCCCACCCCCACGTTTCTGGTGCCGTATTGGGCGAGTTGGTCAGATCCAGCACAACACCGAATACGATTGGCGCAATACCTCCGGCACCGAATCCCAATAGAGACCGGACGGCGAGGATGGACCCGAGGTGGCTCGGCTCCACGACCTCGGTCAGTGCGGTAGACAATACAGGTGAGTCGCCGATTGCGAAAAAATAATAAACAAACCCCATAAACACCAGGAGCATAATGGGCCACGTGGTTAGCCAACCGATCATCAACGACAAGCAGGCACCGATCGCCGCAACTTGGATCAGCACGACTCGCCTGCCCAATTGATCTGCCAGGAGACCCATCGATACTGATGCCAGTGCGCCGATGAGATGCATCGAAGCCACAAGATGTGCACCGAACTGGGCTGTCTCTCCGAAATTATTTCCGGAGATGGCTATTATTGCGGCAAAGAAAGCCGGCGTCCATGACCACATACCCAACAATTCCCAGCAATGGAATGTATATCCGGCAATTAAAAGCCGTGCGTTACCGTTGCGCTGCAAAATAGTTGTTACACGAAGTCGTTCGACACGCGGATGGATGTGATTGGGGGTTTTTCTCAATGCATAGCAAGAAAAGATTAGGCCAACTGAGGGCAGGCACCCGGTCACGATAAAAGCAGCACGGTATCCCCCACCAGTTATGATCCGGCAAAGCATCGTTCCAATTGTTAAAGGAATGAACATGATCTGTTTTGAAATGCAGCCGATAGGCACCGGCCGGAAGCGGTAACAGCCTGTCGACCTTCCGATTTTTATCTGCCCCACTAGCATGTACTGTCGAAAGGTAGTGCATTACCCAGACCAACTGTCCAGTCTGGACGTTTTCTATTCCACCAAAGTCACGAATGCCGGCTGGCATCCCTTCACCTATTGCGTAAAGACGCAGAATTTTGTCTCGATCCAGTGTGAATTCGACGATCTCGTATTGATCGTTTCTGAGGTTATCAATGCTCGCTACAATCCGAAGGTTATCGTATTTCTCGAAAGAGTTGCCAAAGTTTGGTTCACTTAGTTCCGTTCTCGTTTTGGTTGACACCTCACCATCATTTCTGGGTTGAGCAATCGTTGTCCCAGCAAGTACCCAACAAGACAGAGAAAGAACCAGCACTTGAAGCAGCACTCTTTTTCGTGAATCCATCCGGATTGACATGGCAAAACATCCTCGATAGAGAAAAGTAATCTGTGGCTAAACTCGCCTACATACCATGTAACCTCTAATCTCCAACGAATTTTAGCTTTTTTATTTGGTATTAAACATTCTTCTGCTTTGTAATTTATTGCGAAGCTCGAGTTTAATACCTTGCCGCTTGCGGCGTAGTTAAAATTGCACTACGAATAGGCTCATGGGAGCGCTAATTCGAAAGAGACACAATGTATCGATATTGATGTACCATTTTGTTTTCGTAGCAAAATATAGACGTCTTGTTATCACCGAAGAGGTTGATGAAGTCCTTCAACAAGTCTGTATAGATATATCTAAACGGCATGAGGTTCGTTTTTTGGAAATTGGAGCTGAAAGTGATTACGTCCATTTTCTAATCTAATCTGTGCCGTCGTTTAGCCCGACAAAGATAGTAATTGTGGTGAAGAGCATTACAGAACGAGAAATATTTTCCAGAGTTCCTACAGTCAAAGAACAGTTATGGGGCGGCTGAATTTCCAGTCCATTGCAGATTATATTGGG
>NODE-965-length-10026-cov-8.78076_pt1 | contig 10026 bp, 9 predicted proteins | sample MGYA00139097_ERZ477577 | MGnify/ENA metagenome assembly ERZ477577 | reverse complement strand
GAAGACAGACCAAGGGATGTGAAGGGCAAGGTGGTGTTTGTCGGGCTCTCCGAGATCATCCTGGCGGACAGAAAGGACAGTTTTTACACGGTCTATTCACGCGGAAACGGCATATTTGTCAGCGGCGTGGAGATCATGGCCAGCGTCTACGCCAATATCAGGGATGACACCCCGGTGCAACCCATCGGCTTAAAAGCCACTATTCTGCTCCTTCTTCTCTGGGGCATCCTGCTGGGTATCGTCTGCCGTATAGCAAGCCTGAGGGTTGGCCTGATCACTACCTTGGTCTTTGGTGTCCTCTATCTTTTCGGCGCGGTCTTTCTCTTCAAAGCCAGAGATATCTGGACCCCGATCACCGTACCGCTGTTTTTTCAGGCGCCGCTCGCTTTCATCGGCGCGGTGACCATTGAGTATGCCCATCTCATTAGAGAGATGATCGGCAAGCTGCGTATGGAAAAGGATCTCTCCCACGCCCGGGACATCCAGGTGAGCATGATGCCGGAGTCCTGCCCCGAAATACCTGGTTACCAGATTGCCGCCTGTTCAACGCCGGCCCGGGAGGTGAGCGGCGATTTCTTCGATTTTATCGATATCGATGAACAGAGGCTGGGGTTTGTTATTGCCGATGTTACCGGAAAAAGTGTCTCCGGCGCCCTGGTCATGACCGCTGCCAAAAGCGTTTTTCGGCTGCTCTCCGAAGAAAAAATGGCGGTCAGCGAAATTATGAATCGGGCAAACCTGCAGATAAAAAAAGACATCACCAAGGCTCAGGGGATGTTTGTGGCCTTGCTTTATGCGGAATTAAATTTCCAGGAAAAAACCATAGGGTTGTGCAGTGCCGGTCAGACCCAACCGATTCTTCTCTCGGCCGAAACGGGTGAAGCCGTTTTGATAGAAACCGAAGGGGACGCCTTCCCCCTTGGCATTGTCGATTTTGCGGAATATGAGGAGACTACTTTAGCACTGGAATCCGGCGACATTATTCTTTTTTATACGGACGGCGTGGTCGAGGCGATGAACAAAGCGGAAGAGATGTATGGTTTTGACCGGTTCCTGGCGGTAATTAAAGAGAATAGAGGACTGGAGGCGGAAGCATTCCTGGAGAAATTAGTTGACGATGTAAATGATTTTGTCGGCAAGGCAGAAGCACACGACGACCTCACCATCGTAGTGATAGAAGTTGATTGATTTGACAGGGTAAAGGCATATCATACATAATATAGCGTATACTTTTCATCATTATGTTTTCACCCATAGTGAATCAATATAAATCGAGACGAATCTTGCACTTTAAAAAGGAACCTACTTATGAAAAAAGTGACAGAATTTGAACTTCCAACCGTGCTAGGTTCAGAAAAAATAGCAATGGAGGAGGTATCCAAGATTGCCAAGAGTATGGGGTTCAATAAAGATCGAATTGAGGACCTGAAAACAGTCATTGCTGAAGCATGCATAAATGCCATGGAGCATGGCAACAAGTTCGATCAGAACGCCATTGTTGGAGTGGTGCTTGCTGCCAATGATAACTCACTGACTATTCTGGTGCGAGACCAGGGAAATGGCATTGATCCCAAAAAGATCCCTGAATCAGTTTTTACCGAAGATGGCTTCCCCAAAGTTGATTGCGGAATGGGGATGTTTCTGATCACCAATCTTGCGAATGATTTTTTCTACGAGCAAAAGCCCGGGATTGGGAATGAAGTAACTATTTCATTTTATCTGGATCAATAACGTGAAGCGCTTATACTTTACCAATACATTTACGCCCGGAGGCCCGAAAAGTGAGTAACAATATTGAGGTTTCAGTAAGGACAATAAATGACATTCCGGTCATAGCTATAAAAGGCGATGTTACCGCGGTGACTGGTGCTGAAGTAAAAACTGCCTATGAAACAATCAGCAGAGAAGGGGCCATGAAAATTGGCTGTCACTTTGACCCTGCCTGTTATATCAACAGCGGGGGCCTTGCCTTTTTCATAGAAATTGCGTCGGAAAGCCGAAAGAATAAGCAGACTGTTTGTATTTGCGGACTTTCAGATCATTTTCTGAAAATTTTCAAAATGGTGGGGCTGACTCGCTGTTTCGATATCATTGACGACCCTGAGGAGGCGATGAAAGGTGGATGTGGTTAGCTTCATTTCGGAAGCGATCGCTGGCAGCAGGGAATAGATCCTGGGTGGGTGAAAAAACATTGGGCCAAAAACTTATCGAGCAGGAAAGAACCAAAAACAGAGAAATTACATAAATAGAACATCTACCAGCGGCACTACAATACCAAGAGATGCCAATTTTTAACCCTGTTATTGCGGTCACGTAAACATTCACGATTCCGTTAATAACGGTAAAGATATCAAATAATTTCGATAACCGTCCTGGTGCTCCTCAATTGACATCCCGATTTGACCAGTGGACACCCAAGATATTTGCTCTCAAAAAGGTAGTCTGCATCTACTTCCGACATATTGGACATTTCGAACACTACATTCAGCCCCCCTGCACTCGCTGATTTTCTGCAGCAGTCAAATTTTCTTACAAACAAATACAGCTGTTTTATTGCCAGACTGTAAGGCTTCATGATATTGTGGAGTGGAAAATTTTTGATAATTGTAGCCGGATAGCTGTCAGAATAATATGCGAGCAATGGACGGGACCGATGAAAGAACTCTACGAAGAGCAGCAAAGCAAGCTGAAGATTCTTAAGATCGTTGTCTTTTGTGTGGGGGTGCACAGTGTCGTTCTCGGTGCAGTCATATATTTTTTCACTAGCAGTTTTTATCAGTTTTTCTTGGGCGAACCCATTGCAAATCCCTTTTTCGTCAGGCAATCAGGTATCTTTCTATTTCTGATCGGTCTGTTTTATCTGTTTCCCCTGACAGATATTCACTCTTATCATCAATTTATTATTCTCACCATTGTATCCAAAGTTTTTGCTGTGCTTTTTTTGTTAACAAATGCCCATCTGACTCCTCATCCCCCGATGATCCTTCTTACCGCAGTCATCGATGGCTTAATGGCAATAGCTCTTTCTATCCCCTACTTTTTCTGCCTGAAGAGAGATATGTTAGCCCAGACATAACAAATGGCTACAGCAACCGGAGCCCCCCATGAGTGACGGCAAACGTATCGGCGACTACATTCTGGAAGAGGGGCTCTGCACAGATGAGGAACTTACCAAGGCCCTTGCCACACAAGCGGCTTTGAAAGAAGAAGGTACAAACAAATCTCTTGGTTCAATTCTTATTGAAGACTTCGATATAAAACAAGAAGAATTACTGCTCTGTTTTAACAGGATGCATCTCGACATCCTGAAGTGTAGCACCACATTCAGAAACTTCCAGGAAGAGCTGCTCATTCAAATTGTTTCAAAAGTATCACAGCGGGTTGTCTGGAAGAATTCCCTCATTTTCGAAAGAGCAAGCAAAAGCGGTTCTTTCTTCGTCATTATATCTGGCGAGGTCAAGATATTCGTCGAGAGGGAGGAGGGTGAGGAGCATGTACTGTCTTTGCTGAGGCCAGGAGACAGTTTCGGTGAGATAGCTCTGCTTTCAGAAGGTCTGCACTCAACATCTGCCAGGGCGACTTGTGACACCAGCCTTCTGATGCTCTCAAAAAGCGATTTTGACAGCTTGTGCCAGGAATTTCCCGAAATCTCAAGAGAGTACCTTAAGATCCTAGCTACACGAGTTGCCAGAGGCAATGAGGAGTCAGTCAATGCCGCCCTCAATGAGCGCGCCTACCAGCAATACGTCAGCCAGGAGGATGACCTTTCCATAGCCGACGTTATTGGAGAGACCAGGACTATCGCCAACCTGCGGAAGAAAATTACCGCTGTCGCCGGTGCAGAATGTTCGGTCCTGATAATTGGCGAAAAAGGTACCGAGAAACTGGCTGCTGCGGCAGAAATTCACAAAATCAGCCGACGCTCCACCAAACCATTTATGTTCATGGATGCCGAGGACGTTTCTCTAAGCGGCTCAGACTCGGTGGCCACGGATCCTTTTCTGCTCGAAACTTCCCAGAGCTCCGCTTTGTTTGGCCATCTACGGGGTGCTTTCCCTCAGGCAGAAACAAACCGTCTCGGCTTGTTGCAGATATGCAGGGACGGCACAGTGGTGATTGAGAATGTTGATCACCTGTCACTGAAACTGCAGGAGGATCTGCTCAATTATATCAACACCGGTTTATTCCAGCAGTTAGGTGGACAGGAGTCAATCTCATCCGCAGCACGGATTGTCGGTACTGCGACCACTGACCTTAAAGACCTGGTTAACAAGGAACTGTTCAAGCAAGAATTATATGAACTGTTCGAAGGTAATGCCCTAAAGGTACCGCCGTTAAAAAAGAGGAAAAAAGATCTCAGGCTCCTTGTTGACTTTATCATCATCCAGGAATGTTTTAAAAGTCCTGATCGAAAATTGATAAAGGGTATTTCCGATGAAGCCTACCAGCGAATCATGCGGTACGACTGGCCCGGGAATATGGAGGAGTTGGAAGTAGTAATCCGTCGTGCCATAATTCTGGCCGAGGGCGACTACCTCATGCCGGAAGATATTTTCGTCGGCATGGCGCCCCCGGAAGGCAAACATGTCTATAACCTGCTTAAGCTTGACAATATTCGAGATCTTTTTTTGAACAAATTTTATCCCACCGGACTTCAGCTTGCCACGGGAGCGATCTTTGCCCTTATCTTTTACTTTGCCTTCACAGGCAGCAACTCATCCGGATCCAATATCATCGTTGTGATGGTCTGGGCCTTGTGGTGGCCGGTATTGGTCATCAGCTGGCTGTTAGGGGCAAGGATATGGTGTGCGGTCTGCCCCATGGGTGCTGCAAATGACCTGCTCAACAGGGCCTGCAGCCTGAAGAGGCAGGTACCAAAATCTGTGAGAAAATACGGGGTGTATATAAGTGCGGCAGGGCTTGCTTTGATAATATATGTGGAGGCATCGACCCACATGGTGCATTCACCAAGGGCGACCGGTTTTCTGCTGCTTTCCATCCTGCTCTGTGCGATCCTTTCCGGATTACTGTTCGAACGGCGTCTGTGGTGCCGCTACCTGTGCCCACTCGGCCGAATGGCGGCTGTCTTTTCGAGCTGCTCCATTATTGAATGGCGGGCAAATTCAAGCATTTGCAACTCCACCTGTCAGACAAATGCCTGTTTCAAAGGAAATGAACTGGTTCCAGGTTGTCCTATCTATCAAGGGCCTTTTTCTCTGCGCTCAAACCATAACTGCATTCTTTGCGGTAACTGCGTAAAATCATGTGAAAATGCATCGCCGGCATTGAACCTGCGTATTCCTGGCCATGAGCTCTGGGCCGCCCTGAATGTGGAGAGGGTGAACACCATTTTTTTGCCGGTTATTATGGGCACTCAGGTTTTGCGTGGTCTCGAGTACACCTACCTCATTAGAACACTTGAAAATGCAACCCACTCATACTGGGCCGCCTGTGGTATAATTCTTGTTGTGGCCACTGCATTATCCTATTACTTCATAAAAATTGGTGGTCAGCTTGCCTTTGGAGAACTCAAAGGCGACTCGATTGACAAAGGCGCCCTTTTTACCAATGCGCTCATTCCAATTGCCTTTACCTTTGAACTGGGGTACCAGATCAGGCCGCTTCTCGAGCGACTGGGCCACTTTTTCCCGATTTTAGGTCGTCAATTTGGTATTGATTTGTTTTTCCTTGATTTTGCCATCGCTGCAGGCTCTTCAAAACCCTGGCAGACACTTTTAGTTGCCTTTGGCTTGATCGCTTCTCTGATCTTTCTGAATATCCTGATAAAAAATCATGAGGTGCCAAACGATGAAAAGACGAAACCTTTGTATATCAGGCGTTTCCCGGTTTACTTTTTAGCGGGATTATATATTGCGATGTTCATATTAGGATGATGCGCAAACTGATCAGAGGAAGGCCGAGCTAAGGTCGACTCCGCATCGCATCAACAAGTGATATTTTTAATGGAGCCGTAAGGCATCTCAAGCAAGGGACCTAACACATTTATTCACTGCTTTTCTTTACTGAACATTACAATATTTTAGTTTGCCACTTTTCTTGTCACGGTACTTGAAGGGGCCCCTGTCAGAGTTCAGATAAATTATGTGACCTCAACTGAGAAACTGGTACACCCTAGCTTTCAAGCTGGTATAGAAATATTGGGCTGCTCACAACCTCTTCAGAAAAAAATCAGCACAACCAAGATAATTCTAGAATCTAAAATCGTTTTTCCACATAGCACATAGGGGGTTTGAATTTTCCATTTTTAAAATGATAGTTTCTCCTCAACTCTTATAAAATATGAATAGAGAGCGTCGTCTTGCTGCCTCGCTATTTCGTGAGTAACTTAGGTCTAGATGCTATTGATTATTCGCTGAGATGAAGACCTCAGTATAAATGACTCTAGTATACCATGCGGAATTTTGATCACATGGACCTCTAAGTAGCCCAATATTTCCTATTTTTATTCTATGATAGATCTCGACAGTGAACTTGACAAAAAAGCTTATCATCTAAAGACGTTAAGCGACATCAGCCAAGAGATCTTCTTTTTGAAGGAGCCCAAAGATATACTTCCCAAACTCCTATTGATGGTTATGGGAAGCTACGGCTCAATAGGGGGCTTTGTTTTTCTCCTGGATGAAGCACAAGCAGCGGTCGAGGTTTCAAATCAACGAGGAGCCGATACCAATATTCAAGCCGAGTTGGCGCGACTGGTAAAAAACAACGGCCTTAAGTTTATGATTGGGATTGACCAGCCCATCCAATTGATCACTGACGGGGTAAAGAGAGAAGATAATATTTTTCTCGATTTTTTAATTTCCAATGAATTTGTTATTTTCAGCCCTATTAAGTTTAAAAACAAATTTATCGGAGGTCTTGCCCTCGGCGAAAAATTACTTGGCGAACCTTATAGCGTCGATGATCTTGAATTGCTTAACACACTAGTCTACCAAGGCGCCATATCAGTCGAGAATGCCAGGTTACAGCAAGAACACATCAACCAGGAGAGATTACACCGAGAACTTGAGATAGCAACCGACATTCAGCTTTCATTTCTTCCATCCAACCAAACCCTGGTCCAAGGTCTTGATATGGCAGCCTTTTTCCAGCCTGCAAGAGAAGTGGGCGGTGATTTTTATGATTTCTTTGAGTTACCTGAAAATAAGCTGGGGATTGTAATTGCTGATGTGTGCGGTAAGGGGTTGCCTGCTGCCCTGCATATGGCATTGACAAGGGCGCTCATAAGGGCATGTTCTACTCATGAGCCGGAACACATGAAAAAAGCAGTTTTGTGCACCAACTCGCTGATTCAACAATGCGCGAATACAGATCTCTTTGTAACCCTGCTATTTTCAATTTATGATCCTGTGACAAGCAAATTGCGATATGTCAGAGCAGGTCACAACTATCCAATCTTGTACAGCAAGAGTAAAAATAATTTTGAGCTGTTGAGTGGAGAAGGAGTGGCCTTGGGAATATTCTCCAATATCACACTAGAAGAAAAGCAGATCTACCTCAAAAGGGGGGATATTCTTGTTTTATACACCGATGGAATAACTGAGGCCATCAATAGTGATAAGGAAATGTTTGGCGTTGAAGGGATTGAGAGGTTGCTCTTAAAGTATCAAGATTGGCCTGCCAATATGATTGCTGAAAAGATAAAATCCGAGGTGGTTGAGTTTGAAGGAATTGGAAAACAATCAGACGATTTAACGCTGATAATATTGAAAAAAAGTACTTAGCTTTGATAAGATAAGCAAGGGTTTTTCAGATTTGTAGGGCAACGAGATCCCAATTCTAACATTGCTTCTGATCACTCCCGTCAAAAGAAGTCGATACACTTATAGTTCTGCAGAGTGTCAGCAGCGATGCATCCGTGGGCGAACTTCAGGTATGGATTGCTTCGCTTCGGATAGAGTTGCTCTGGATCGAGGCCCTGATTCGCGACAAACTGGCCACCGAGTATGAACACTTACAATTTCTTCGCGAGGAAGCAGGATTGAAAAGCGCTCTGCTCGAAGATAAAAGCAGTCTGGCCAAAGCTCAGTCCGCCCTTCGAGAGGCGGAAGACAACAAAATGCATTATAATAGTAGTTTTAGGGTTGAAATTCAGGAAAATCGAACCGTACTTGAGTATCTGGTTGATCCCTTTCTTGATCCACTCAGTCAGGGATTTCAAGAAAAGTAAAGATGATTATGGCAACTCAGAAAATCACTTTCAGCCTCTCTAACTCGCTTTCCGAACTTGAACGTTTAAGCGAGCTCTTGAGCTTGATCGGCGAGAAATGGAGCTTGCCAGGAAAAATCATTTTACAGCTTAACCTGGCTCTTGATGAACTTTTTACCAACGTGGTCAGTTACGGTATAGAAAGGGAGCCCGATCAAGAGGTTCATTTCACCATTGCTCACCGGGAAGATGAAATCGAAATCGTCGTCAGTGATGGAGGCCAAAGTTTCGATCCTACCCAGGCCCCGGTTCCTGATCTGAATCTATCGCTAGACGATCAGCCGGTCGGAGGCCTAGGTATTTTTCTTATGCGTCAATATACCGACAATATCGAGTACCGGCGTGAAAATGGAAAAAATATAGTTACCCTGACAAAAAAAATCTGAAAGAATACTTATAATCACCCAATAGGAGGGTTTCTGATGGATATTCGCAAAACAGAAGAGCAGGGTGTGATAATACTGGCACCCGATGGGAGGCTGGATTCGAACAGCGCACCGATTCTGGAACAGGAAATCGGTTCGATCGGTTCCGATGACGAAGGGCATCATTTGCTTCTTGATTTTAGTAAGGTCGAATATATCTCCAGTGCAGGGCTCAGGGTGGTATTGAAGACTGTAAAGGAGCGTCAGGCTGCCAGTAAATCTTTTGCGGTGAGCAATATGCAGGATCACGTCCGGGAGGTATTTGAGATTTCCGGCTTCGATTCTTATGTGACGATTCATCCCGACACCCCACAAGCGCTTGCAAATTTCAAGTAACAGGTGCCTCAGTGAGTGGTGACAAGAGAAAAGACGGCCGGGTCAGACTGGCCGAAGACATCATGTTTGCCAAGCGGTCAGACCACCCGTTCTGTTATTACGGTGCGACAACAATTAATTACAGCCCGGGAGGCTTGTGCTTTCAAAGTCGATACCAAGCCCTTCCCGGCGATAATCTCTGTGTGAGGATGATCGGCCGGCATCTGCAGTCCTTCAGTTCGCTCGAAGAACTCACCTGTATTGCCGAAGTACGCTGGTGTTCACAGATAGGTTCCCCGGATACACCAGCCTACAAAATCGGTCTCCACTATCACGGTAACCTGATCCCGCCTTTGTTCAGACCCTGAAAGGCAACTTGATGTGTCTGTAAATGAGTCTGCAACAAGCGGCATGACTCAGACCGCAAATCTGATCAATAATTAATGCGTCCACGAACAGAAGTGCCTATCTATAAACGCTCACTCTTTTCTTGGGTGTTCAAAACCAGCGTACCACTGCAACTTCTGCTTCTGCTACTGATTATCGGAGTGGTGTTTCTGCGGGTGCTGCCGCTTGAGATACAGAAGCGCATTATCAATGACGTGCTTGCCGTCGGCGATGTCAGCCAACTCCTGGTCTACTGCCTGATTTTTCTGCTCGCGGTTGTCTTCTCAAGCCTGCTCAAACTCTCTGTCAATGCAGTGCAGACCGTTATCGGTCAGCGGGCTCTGACCGATATGCGAAGAGAGCTTTATCAACACATCTTACGCTTGCCCCTCAGTTTTTTCAGAAAAACTCCCACAGGAACAGTGGTTGCTTCTCTGGTTACCGAGCTTTCCGCCTCGGCCAATTTCGTCGGCGCCGCCATTGCGGTGCCCCTGAGTAACATACTCACTCTGGTGGCCATCGGCGCCTATCTTATCTGGCTCAATGCTCTGCTGGGCATCGTCACCCTCTCCATCTACCCCATTGCCCTGTTTATCGTACCGCTGGTGCAACGAGGCGTGAATACCTGGAACAAGCGCCGGGTAGATTCCTCCAACAAGATGGCGAGCC
>NODE-964-length-10027-cov-6.02748_pt1 | contig 10027 bp, 8 predicted proteins | sample MGYA00139097_ERZ477577 | MGnify/ENA metagenome assembly ERZ477577 | reverse complement strand
TTTGAAGTATCAGGCAATATTACCGATACCATTTGGACATGCTCACCGTACCACGGGAGGCCCTATGGATGCAAGATATGGTCTGTTGTGATTATTTTCGCACACCGGTAATATTTCAGGGGTCTAATCATCTTGTTTTTGTTGGAGGTATGCCAGGTTTCACACCTACTCCCTACACCCCAATATTTTGATTTTTTTAATTATGAAACGCGCGGAATTTTATCACTGATTCACGCTTTCTCATTAATGGGTCGTATTGGTAATGAAAGTGGCGCCAGGAATATAATATAGTTAGCCGAACAGTAGTTACACGACTTGCAAAACATCCAAAAAGATGCATAATTGGCAGCTTGGATTCCAAGAGATACTAGACTCAAGGGAAATGAGCATGGAACATCACATCGCAATTATCGGAGTGGGGCCAAGAGGCACCTATTGCTTTCGAAGACTGGGCATCTATCTAAAAAAACATCCGCTCAAATACCCGGTTAACATCCACCTCATTGAAAAATCGGGCAAATTTGGCGGCGGCGGCATTCATTCTGTCACACAGCCGGACTATTTATTGCTGAATACCATCGGAAGCCAAATAACTGCTTTTGGCGATGATGACCAAGAAGCACGTTCTTCGGCAGCCAGAAAAACCCTTTACGGGTACCTGTCGGACAAGGGTTTTTCCATCGGTCCCAATGACTATCCCTCTCGGGCGCAGCATGGCCGGTATCTTGCCGACATGGTTAACTGGACCGAAAAAAAATTACCACCGGGTGTCACTGTTCATCGGCACACGGCCACGGCTATAGACATCGAACCCGGACCGATCACTAAACAGCACGTTGTTCTCGAAAACGTTGGCTCCATTCCGGCTGACGAAGTTTTGCTGCTAACCGGACACGCTAAAAACCAGATCCCGCCCGGTTCGGGCCCAGAAGCCTGGATGGCTTTTACCAAAGCCCAACAAAAGAAGGGCAAGCGCACAAGTTACGTTCATCTGGTTTATCCAATAGATGAAAAGACGCGGCACATCGAACCCAGGGATTCTGTCTACGTTATCGGTATGGGGTTGACCGCCGTTGACGTTGTCAAGACGCTTACCATCGGCAGAGGTGGCCGGTTTGAAAACAGCAGATATATACCGAGCGGTGACGAGCCTTTTATCGTCCTCGGTTCCCGTTTAGGTCTTCCATACTCAGCGAGGTCTCACAATCAAAAAACCATACAGTACAGGGGTAAGATACTTTTGCCGGAGTTGATCCAAGAACTGAAAAATCAAAAGCCCAAAATCGATTTTGTAACGGATTTGATGCCGTGTATCATCAGAGAAATGGAATATGTCTATTACACGACCCTCAAGGGAGAGAGATTCGGAAACCAATTGCTGGCGACCTCTTCGAAAGAAGTGCGAAAACAATTGATCCGTGACAATGTCGCACCGGAGAATCGGTTTTCATGGGAGGATCTCGAGAACCCGTTCAGGACAATCGAGTCCCGAACATTGCCCGGTCAACCTTCGTTTTCTTCGATGGCCGAATACTCCGGTTTTGTAGCGGATTATATTCGGCGGGACATCACGGAAGCGGAGAAAGGCAACCTTACTAGTCCGGTAAAAACGGCTGTTGACTCGGTGTTACGGGATTTGCGGGACACATTGCGTTTGGCTGTGGACCGTGGGGGCCTGACGGCCGCTTCTCATCGATATCTTGACAAAGAATTTAACCGAACCAATAATCGAATTGCCGTAGGACCTCCGGTATCTAGCACGCGAGAATTGTTGATACTGGCGAAGACTGGAATTATCTCATTTTCTGGTCCCATGCCAAATCTGACCGTGAGAGAGAACACCGGTGCTTTTTTCATTGAGAGCAAACAGGTGGCAGGGTCTGGACGGTCCGTACAACATGTACTTAATGGTAGGATTCACAGTGTTGACTACAAGAACGACAGTTCACAATTGATTCAAAACCTTTATAAACGAGGTTTGGTACGAAATTTTGTCAATGCGGATGATACGGGGTTCTATGAACTCGGCGGTTTGGATGTCACCAATGATTTCAATATTATTAGTGAAGACGGGCAACCACATCCCCACGTGTGCGCCATCGGCATTCCAGTTGAAGGTAAATTCTGGTTCAATGCGGTAGATGCCCGACCCGATGTAGACTCCAACGCCATTGCCCAGTTGAGCAGATGGGTCCAAAACGCGATTTGCCGAATAAGGTCCCGTGAATAAAGAACTTCATATCCGGCTATTTGCCTATTGTGGGATCTAATTCACAGGGTTCTCAGAGAGGCACACGATATGGAGAACACCTGACATTTTGGAATTTAAGACAATATTACCGGTACCATCTGCTTATGCCCAAGTCGCCACGCAAGGGCTTATGCATACACGATTCCGTCTGTTGTGATTATTTTCGCACACCGGTAAAATTTCAGGTGCCTGATATCTTTATGCTGTCCGAGTTAAGCCACCATGTTCTATGCGTTTTTTATTGCTTGTGCTCTGGATAGTAAGATAAAAGAGCCTCAACACTTTCCTTTAGGTTCTTCACGTATTTCATATCAACATTTTGTTTGGCCTTCATTGCTGCAATAATTACCGCATGGTGCTTTAATAAACGTTCAGAATAGTCTTTTTGGCTCGGTTTGACTCGTTGCGTTAAAAAGTAGTCACTGATCGTAGAGATAATTTGCTGGGCATGTTTTTCCTTATTCATCACCCAACGAACCAATTGGTTTTGGGATTGTGCATCGGACTTATCTGCCAACTCAACAATCAAATTAACTGACTTTTCTACGGTAGCGGTATCTTCAAGCATCGATTGAACTCTCGCGTGGTCATCATAGATTCCACATGGAATTTGACAGTGAGCATGTGCTGGTTGCTGCAAAAACAGTATAGATCCGAATACAGTGATGCCAATTAAAATCATTGCTTTTATAAAGCTATTCATCATTTGGTCCTCCTTTTTTTGATTTAAATTCGAGAAACTGACCATTACAATCAAAAAGCACATAGCAGCAGCTTTAAAAAATTGGATATTACAAGTTATTCAGAGCTTCAAAATACCTTGATTCGCTGATGTAACAAGAATATTTCAAGGTTCAAAAATTTGTCAAAGGGGAATACTGGCATTTACCTTTGATTGATGGAGACAAGTGCAACTATAAAATATTGTTTAAAATTGTCAGATATCATATGGGTCCGGTCTGTGTAAACTTATTACGAAAAAACCCATTTCAAGCACCAGAATTTTCGCTCTGGCATTATCGGTGAACTGAGCCAGGTCCGAAATATCGACTCTGGCTCAGCATTTTATCCGATGGTTAACGCTTGGGTTATTTGGACCCGGATGATGACAGCATTTTTTCCATGACCTGGTCGATGCTGAAACTTGCCGGCTTCTGACGTGGCGGGAACTCCTGGAAAGTTTTCAAGAATTCACCCACATAAGCTTGGGCCGGAACCAGGAAAAACACGTGATCAATCAGCCAGTCGTAGTACGTGTTTGAGGTGAAATAAGCACGCTCATAGGGGTCACGACGCAGATTGAAGATCAACGGCACGCGCAATTCCTTCCAGGGTTCAATCCAGGCTCGCAAGGTGTCTTTACTTTCTTGCTCTAAAAAGATAGCCTTCCAATCATTATAGCGCAGGGCGGTCAGTTCTCCCGTATCAGCAAAGTAAAATATCTCCTTACGCGGGTTTTCTTCGGTTTCCCCAGTAAGTAAGGGCAACATATTATAACCATCCAGATGGACTTTGTAACTGCGGCCAATGGCCTGGGCACTGCCTTTTTTGAGCTTGGCTTTAATATCAGGCTCACCGGCTGCGGCCAGAAACGTGGGCAGCCAGTCCATATGGTGCATAATATCGTTGGAGACGGATCCCGCCTCGATCTTGCCAGGCCAGCGCACCATGGCAGGCACGCGCCAGCCACCTTCCCAATTGGTGTTTTTTTCACCCTGGAATGGCGTCATACCGGCATCCGGCCAGGTGTTCATGTGAACCCCGTTGTCGGTGGAGTAGAACACGATGGTGTTATCGGCAATTCCCAGCTCATCAAGCTTGTCGAGGATCATGCCGACGTGACGGTCGTGCTCGACCATGCCGTCTCCATATTCATCCTGACCGGAAATGCCGCGAAGCTCTGGCTTCACATGGGTCCGGAAATGCATGCGCGTACCATTCCACCAGGCAAAGAACGGTTTGCCGCTTTTGTGCGAACGCTCCACAAAATCCAGCGTGGCAGCAACCGTTTCATCATCAATTGTCTCCATACGCTTTTTCGTCAACGGACCCGTGTCTTCAATTTTACCGTCGACTGATGATTTGATTACGCCACGTGGGCCGAAACGCTTGCGAAATTCCGGGTCTTTGGGGTAGTCCTCGAGCTCCGGTTCTTCCTCGGCATTCAGGTGATAAAGATTTCCAAGAAACTCATCAAAACCGTGATTGGTCGGCAGCATTTCATCTTTATCACCAAGATGGTTTTTACCATGCTGGGCGGTCATATACCCCTGCGCCTTTAAGAGACCGGCAATGGTGGGGTCTTCTATTTGCATGCCCAGTTCCGCGCCGGGCAGCCCCACTTTGGAAAGACCGGTACGGTAAACGCTCTGACCTGTAATGAAGGATGAGCGGCCCGCCGTGCAGCTTTGTTCACCATAGTAGTCGGTAAAAATTTTGCCTTCCTTGGCGATACGGTCAATATTAGGCGTCCGATAGCCCATCAAGCCCATGGTGTAGGCACTGATGTTTGATTGTCCGATATCATCACCCCAAATGACCAGGATGTTGGGTTTCTCGGCGGCGAATGCGGGTGTACAAATCATCAAGGTAATTAAAACCATGAAATAAACAACACTTCTCAAACGTGATTTCTCCATTTGAATCTCCTCTCTGTTAACGGTAATTATTGGGGTTCTCTATAAAGGCAAGTTGTATATAATTAATAGATTGCATCAATATCTCAGCGAATATTCCTATAAGTAGCTTTGGCAGATTTAATCGCTTGTTAGACCATACGCATAGATCTTTCCCCAATACTCTTTGACTTTATGCGGTTGAAACGAACTATATATTCATCAAGGTAATTTTTTGGACATTTCGGTTTAAAGGGTCCTTGATCAGTTCCAGGTTTAAGTCTATCTGGAAATATTTGCAATAAGCATACCAAAAATTAAAACATAGATAACAATTTGATATTTATCGAGTTTTTTCCTTTAGACAGATGTGTCACAATCGACAATATGAGACACTTGTGTCTCATAAGAATATTAATAGGGCGATTCTGGAATAGGAAGCAGATCAAAAAGGAGATGGAATTAAATGGAAATGATGCTCAGTATCAGGTCTGGTTTAATACATGGAGAGAATCTTTAATATGAGAACTTTTGAAAAAATTACCGATACCACCTGGTGATCACCACCGTACCACGTGAGACCCTATCAATTCACTATTTTATTCTATGTGACGAGATCCATCGCAAGGAATATGTTTTAGCCTTTCTACAAGAAGAGATTCATCCAAAATACAGAGGTCTGCAGTTCCCATAATGTCAGGTTCAGCCTTACAATCTGGACATAGGCATGTGAGATCTTTGCTCAAGATGGCCTTTTCGGCTAATCCTTCAACAACGTGTCTGCAGACTATCCAGGTTCTTTTCTCTTCCATTTTAATTTCCTGCCAATAAGGGTTCAGAATAGAAACCGATTAATTATATTTGAAGATAATCATTGCTTTGCCAAAACTATAGATGTCACAGTTTTTTCGAAAAGGCAAATTATGCCGATGTGTTGTAGAATGCATATTTATACATCAGTCTTCCATCTATTTGTCATTTCTAAGCCATTTTATTGCCTCTTCTCGTTCACTAAAGACCTCTATATTCTGGGAAGATTCAAAAGCAAAGGCACTGTACATTCTGGATAAACCAAACGTCAGTGTTTCCGGAGCATATATAGCGGTTTTTTTCATAGAAGCGACATTTCTATCTGTAGACATAGATTTAAAATAATCTGCAAGTGCTTGTATCCCATCAGTTGTGAGGCTACCTAAATCGGCTTCACTTAGGTCAGCAAGTTCATTTGTGTCTGGTATCCAGACGCCATTGGTAAAAATAGATTTCCAGTCATTCAACAAATCCGCATCTGTTATGATCCCTTTATAATGAGTCACGAAATAGCCAGCCTCATGATTCATTACAATTGTAATCGGCATCCTTCTTTCCTCCAAAAAAAACCAAGTTATAAAGATAAAGGCAGAATATTCACGGTTGGACCAAACTACAAATATCGCATGAGGGGGGATTTAGTCTGCATTGTTTATACAATAATGTATTGCTACTTTAGGGTCCAAACGGCTGTCTTCACCTAAACCAATAACGCCGGCTCCCTCAAGGTTGGATTCTTTCCATTTTAGACAATACGGGTTTGCCTCTTGCGGGTTGACATAGGTACCGTTTAAACTGTTATCGATCAACACAAATTTATCATTTCTCAGTTCAATCCTGGCATGGAACCGGGAAACCGATTTATCTCTGATGATTAGATCATTGAGAGACTGCCGCCCAAGTTTAAGACGAGGAGCATGGTAGGTAATTTCATAGGTATGATCTTGGAACGTCAGTTCGAGACATTTACTTTGGGCAGTTTTGAACTCACTCAACGTATCCCTATCGATTTCGACAGTCATATCAAAATCTTCCCAAATGTATTCATATAGATTGAGTGGTGAACTTTTCCCTTTTACCGCAATTGTTGTAGATTGTAGAGCCGATTGTCTTAGAGAGGATTCTAAATTATTGAATACCTGTTCGGTGATCAGAATCTGCCGGGGCTTGGCTATATCGGTAACCCTATCTACCATGTAGACCGTATCGCCAAATATTTCATCCCCCTCATTTTGTACAGGGCCGGAATGAATGCCGATATGCAGATTGATGGGCATTCTATCATCGGTATCATTAATCATATGGTTTTCAATAGCTTCATTCATTTCTTTGGCCGCCAGAACAGCCGAATCCGCATCCCAAAATATGCAATTGACTTTATCGCCAGCTGTATTTATCACATCACCCATATGTCCCTTTGCTATTTCTTGTATCAGTGAGAGACATTTTTTGGTCATATTTGTTGCAGCAACGTCACCCATGCGATCATACAGATGTGTGCTTTCCGCTATATCCGCAGTCAACACGACGATATTTTTGCTATCTCTCTTCATTATACCCCTAACAGTTGGGCCAAGGATTCATTTGCCTATAGCATATACTTACTATGATGTCAAGTAGTTAGATTGTTACAAAAGGCATGACACATATAATAACCAATATGAACTCATGAAAGGACCAGCCCGAAAAGCAGCCGTAGATGCGACGTTGAGGATCCTCCCAGATTGTCTTTTTACCATATCCCTACCAAACAGCATGCATCGTTGGGGTAACGATGTGATATTTAGCTGTAATAATTCCAAGTTTTCATCTGAACTAAAATCAGTGAACTTTCCATTAATTCCAAATCCTGCATTGTTAACAAGCACGCTGATTTGAGTGCCATCGGCAACAATATCGTCATAAAGCTCTTGAGACGCAGAGGAATTGGAAAGGTCTTTTGGTATGGTCATGCCCACGGTAGCATGGCAGGCTCTATGAATACAAGATTCTGTCGGTTGTGATAATTTTCGTACACCGGCAGTATTTTAGGGGTCTGATAACTGCACTTTTGTTGGTATCTTGATAAGGTTTAAACATCTACGGCTTGACCCTAGCATGTTTCTTGTTTGAATTATATCAGAAACAATGAGGCCGCCTTTCCGCAGAATCCTCATTGATTCGTGATAGTAAGCCAGGTAGTTGGCTTTATCAGCATCAATGAAGACAAGATCGGTTGCTTCGGGCGGCAGGGATTTGAGAATATTAATGGCTTCCCCCCGCTGCAGATTGATCTTGTAGCCCTGCGGGCTCCTGTCAAAAAAGCCTTGAGCGATGTCGGCATTGGCGGAATTATGTTCGATTGTCAGCACCTTGCCGTCTGGCGGAATTGATTCGGCCATAGCCAGGGCCGAGTAACCGGTGAATGTGCCGATATCGATCACATTCCTGAATCCCGATAGGACGATAATCAACTGCAGAAAACGTCCTTCAATCCGGCCGGTAAGCCAGCTGGGAGACTCGGTTTTGTTGAGAGTGTAGTCCTCAATCTCTTCAAGAAGCGGAGACATGGGTGAGGTGTGGTCTGCGGCATATTGTTCGGCTTCCCCCGCCACCATGTCCATAAAGGAATGGATGGCCTTACCGGTTTCTTGCTGTCCGTCTGCGTATTCAGAACTATTTTTTCCCATTATTCTCCCTCCGTTGCCAGCGGTGTTCAGCCGCCAACGGCGGGCATAAGGCGCGGCGGCTTTTTGCCGTCGCTCTTAATGCCCTGGTTGTGCTCAGATAGGCTTTGTCTCTTCTACTTGCATTCTTACGGTCGGCACCCCTGCGGGATTTAGTCCACCATCTTTGATGTCCGTAAAACCAAAATCCAAATATAAATTTCTTGCAGATTTTCCTTCAGAGACCGATTTATCGAAGGTCTGAACAAATATGTTTTCCCGGAGATTCAAGTTGCTAATAGCGAATTCGATCAATTTTCGACCATAACCTTTTCTACGATATCGTTGTGATACTGCGAGCCAGGCTATTTCTTACAGAATTGTGTTTAGATTGAAATTTAGCTGCGGTACAAAGACTTTAGATTCAGCCACGCTATTTTGGAGACACTGCAATACCATCAAAACACCTTTTCCCAGCGACTACCATTATTGCTTGATCTAAGCACTGCATCAACAAAAAGGACTCCAGCAAGACCATCGGCTGAAGTAGGAAAATGCAGGGCGAGCGGATCTGCCTCTTTACCTGCAATCCTGAAAGCGATTGCCTCGGCAGCATCTTTATAGATATTGGCAAACCCATCTGAAAACCCTTCAGGATGGCCTGCTGCCATTCGACTGGATCTGGCTGAAAGTGGAAGGACTCCCGGTCCGTTGGGAGTCCTTGTCTGGGCCGGAGACCCAAGAGGTTTAAACGTGAGGATTTGAGGGAGCTCCTGAAGCCATTCAAGGGAGCCTTTTGTACCGCTGACTCGAATCTTCAGACTGTTTTCAACACCCGCTGCAGCCTGGGTAACCCAAAAGCATCCCCGGGCACCGTTTTCCAGACGAAGCAAAGCGCCTGCGTAATCATCAACCTTCCTTCCGGGCACAATTGCTCCTCTTTCAGCACAGACCTCCGTTACTTCCAGACCACTGATAAACCGGAGAAGGTTATGGGCATGGGTTCCGATATCGCCCATTACAAGAGAAGGTCCACTTCTGGCTGGATCATATTTCCAGGAACGTGAGCCGGTGGTCGGATCAGGTTTGCTTTCATCGGCCTTTCCACCCTGTACATAGTCAACCTGCACCAGTCGTATAATTCCCAGTTCGCCGGCAGAGACCATGGCTCTTGCCTGTCTGGTCATGGGATAGCCGGTATAGTTATGGGTCAAGCAGAAGACTCTTTTGCTTTCGACAACTTTATCATGCAGTGTTTGAGCCTCGTCCAGGGTATTGGTCATCGGTTTATCACAGATGACATCAAAGCCATGATCAAGTGCTGCCATGGTGTATTCAAAATGACTGTCATTAGGCGTCATGATGGCAACAACATCGGCACCATCTTCTATCTGTTTTTCAGCATCGAGCATCTGTGAGACTGAAAAATATCCTCGGCCTTCCTGAAGACCGATCTCTTTAGCCTTGTCAATTGCACGTTCTGGATCAGACGACAGCACCCCTGCAACCAGCTCGTAGCGATCGTCAATCCTTGCGGCCATCCGATGCATTCCGCCAATAAACGATCCTGGCCCACCTCCAATTACAGCAAATCGGAGACGTCTCCCAAGCGTTGTTATTACGGGATTACTACTCATTTTGTTCTCCTTCAATAGCCCCTAATTCGATTAAATCTTCGGCTCTGCAAGTTCGGGCCATACTGCACC
>NODE-963-length-10031-cov-4.71632_pt1 | contig 10031 bp, 8 predicted proteins | sample MGYA00139097_ERZ477577 | MGnify/ENA metagenome assembly ERZ477577 | reverse complement strand
CCCTGAGCCGCTCCTTCACTATCTGCTTTAACTGCTTCCGGAACAACCTGTCCGACCGGGTCGGCAGGCGGTTTGTTTTTCAGCTTCTTTTTAAACCAACCAAGCATCTTTGTGAGTCCTCTTTATCGTGCACGGAGACTGTTGCTCATAAATGAACCAGACCGAGTTGCGGCACCTTGGCTGCAGATAGTATTGCTCATTTTGCTCCCTGCTGCCAAACCCAATATATTACGGACTATCAACAAATAACGCAACAAAAAGAGCTCAGTAGACAATTTGTATTGGAGTTATGCGAAAATATACTATTGATTATGAATTTATTTGCAATTAGTACAGCCAGCATTAAGGTAATATCGTCATTTATCATTGCACCAGCAATACATACAAAAAACGAAGCGTTCGTTATTATCAGGAGGAAGTATCATGTCTCAATCATGTGGTAGCAGCAGCAGTTCATGTTCCAGCGGATCAAATGAGTCCCAGCAGGCTGCGCTTGCCCAGCAGGAAAATGCAATTACAAGATCACTCGGGAAAATCAAGAATAAAATACTGGTCATGAGCGGCAAGGGTGGTGTGGGAAAATCCACTGTCTCTGTTAATCTGGCGCTCAGTCTTGCCAAACGAGGTCATAAAGTTGGCCTGATGGATGTGGATTTACACGGCCCTGATGTTGTTCGTATGTTAAATCTTAAAGGAAATATAAAGGCTCCCGATTCACCGGATGGGTTGGTTGCGCCTCTTGAATACAACGATAATCTGAAGGTTGTTTCCCTGGAATATATGATGAAAGATCGCGACGAGGCGATCATTTGGCGTGGCCCCCTGAAAATACAGGCCATCAGGCAATTTGTGGCGGACATGGACTGGGGTGATCTTGATTACCTTATCGTAGATTCTCCTCCTGGAACGGGTGATGAGCCGCTTTCGGTCGCCCAGACAATTCCCAATGTAAAGGCTGTTGTTGTAACGACTCCACAAAACGTTGCCCTTGCCGATGTACGTAAATCGATTAATTTTTGCAAAACCGTGAAAGTTGATATTGTTGGTGTTGTTGAAAACATGTCCGGTTTTGTTTGCCCGCATTGTAACGAGACGGTGGATATCTTTAAATCAGGCGGAGGAGAACAGATAGCCAGAGAATTCGACTTGCCGTTTCTCGGCCGTGTACCGATGGACCCCAAAATAGTAATTGCAGGAGATGACGGTACGCCATACCTCTCTTCAGCAGAAGACAGTCCCGCGGTATCTGCTTTCTCAGACATCGTCACTGCTGTTGAAAAACGTTTGCCTCCCGTGGCTGCTCCAGTGACGCTCAATATGTCATCAATCAATGATTCATGTGGTTGTGGATCGAGCGGCTGTAACCCGACCAAGTGAGACTGTTGATAATTGTTCCACATGACCGGAACGTTGTTTCCTGAAATGTTCCGGTCATGTTTTACTTAAAACCAGAGGTGACGGGCAGATTATGAAAGTAGATCAGCATATTGTAGGTACGATGGGAGTCTGTTGTTATATCCTCAGCTGCGAGAAAACCAAGATAGCTGCGGTCGTTGATCCGGGTGGAGATGAACAGCGGATACTGGATATAATCCAGAAAGAGAAGCTGGACGTTAAATATGTGATAGATACCCACGGACATCCTGATCATGTTTGCGGCAACAGGAAAATACAAGAAGGTACCGGAGCAGAGATTGTCATGCATGAGGACGATGACGATTTCTTTTCTCAGCCAAATATTAAAAACTACTTTTCAATGCTGGGACTGGAACAGTCACCTCCCGTTGATCTCAGGGTAAAGGAAGGTGATGTTATTACCTTTGGTGATGTTTCGCTCGATGTAATTCACACCCCAGGACATACCCCCGGCGGCATCTGCTTGTACAATAAGCCCGATTTAATCACCGGCGACAGCCTTTTTGTCGGGGGGATTGGCCGCACTGATTTTCCCGGCGGATCTCACCAGGAGCTCATCAGCTCGATTCAGGAAAAGTTACTGGTCCTGCCGCCTGAGACCGTTGTCTGGCCAGGGCATGGCTATGGCGGAAGTCGGTCAACAATTCAGGAAGAAGCACGATCAAACCCCTATCTGAGATAAACACTCCTCTCATCTGAGACAGCAAATGCGTGAAATTGTTCTCGGTACAGCCGGCCATGTCGACCATGGTAAGACAAGCCTGGTAAGGGCGCTCACAGGAATAGAGACCGACAGGCTCAAAGAAGAGCAGAAACGGGGAATTACCATTGAGCTTGGGTTTGCCTATCTTGACCTGCCGTGCGGGCATCGACTGGGAATTGTCGATGTCCCGGGGCATGAAAAATTCGTAAAAAACATGGTTGCCGGAGTAACCGGCATGGATCTGCTGGCATTTATTATTGCAGCGGATGAAGGCATCATGCCTCAGACTCGTGAACATTTCGACATCTGCAGGCTGCTCGGTGTTAAACAGGGCCTGGTGATTGTTACCAAAAAAGATATGGTCGATGAAGAGTGGCTTGAAATGGTCACTGAAGAAGTCAAGGAATTCTGTTGTGGCAGTTTTCTTGAAGATGCACCGATTATTCCTGTCTCCTCAGTGACAGGAGAGGGCATTGATCAGGTTGTCGGGGCCATCGATCAATTTGTCCAGGGGCATCAATTTTCAGAGTCTTTTGGACCTTTCAGGCTTCCGATAGACCGGGTATTTGCAATGAAGGGTTTTGGCGCCGTGGTCACGGGAAGTTCCATCTCCGGCAGGGCTTCTATCGGTGATGAAATGCGTTTTTATCCATCTGAGAGAACTGCTAAAATTCGTGGCATCCAGGTGCACTCAGAATCTGTTGAAATGGTTGAGGCAGGCCATAGAACGGCGGTCAACCTTCAGGGTGTGGATATTGAAGAGATAAGCAGAGGGATGATCGTTGCTCCTCCTGGCAGCCTTGAAGGCAATTATATGCTGGACTGCTCAATGCTCTATCTCTTCTCAAACGCCAAACCACTTAAACATCGCAGCCGGGTCAGAGTTCATCTGGGAACTGCAGAGCTGATGGGACGGGTTTCTCTTCTCGATCGGGACGAGCTGCTGCCCGGTGAAGAATCGTTTGTGCAATTGCTGCTTGAAGAGCCGGTTGCTGTCTGGCCAGGTGATCGCTACGTGATCAGGAGTTACTCTCCTGTCGCCACCATCGGCGGGGGTGAAGTCCTGGGAAATCAGTCCATTCGAAAGCGTAAACGACTCGCAGAGAAGGATCGGGCCTATAACAGCGAGGTTTTTGATGTGTTGCAGTCGGGAACACTGGAAGACAAGGCCCTGCTGCTATTGAAAGAATCAGGAATGGCTGGCCTGACCTTTGATGATCTTGCCATCAGGCTTGGTCTGTTTGGTAAACACCTTACAAAGGTACTGAACGAACCACTGTCTGCAAAACGAATGGTCGTGGTTGATTCGGCAACGCAGCGATATCTGCTCAGAGAAATTGCAGATCAGGTGATAGAGACGATTCTTCATTCCCTCGGGCGCTACCACAAGGCACATCCGTTAAAAAATGGTCTTTCAAAAGAAGAGTTGCGCTCCGGTTTTGCCCAGGTTGTCGATCCCAAAGTGTTTACCTATTGTCTCAATGACCTGATACGAAAGAAACATGTTGTTCAGGAGGATTCCGTTATCCGCTTGGAGACGCACCAGGTTGCATTGAAAGCTGACGAGGAGAAACTGAAAAAAGACATTATAAACTGGTACGGGGCGAGGGGACTTAAAACTGCAACCATCAAAGAAACAGCTGAAAAGTTTGATGATTATCCGGACTCATTAGTTAAGGAGGTTCTTGATATCCTGTTGAAAGAGGGGGAACTGATCAAGGTAAGTGAGTCACTCTATTATGATGCGCCTGCCCTTGTAAAACTGCAGGCAGAAGTTGTCAGCTTTATGAAATCGGAAGGTGAAATAGATGCCCCGCGATTTAAGAACCTGAGCGGATTAAGCAGGAAATTTTCGATTCCGATCCTTGAATATTTTGACCGAATCAAATTGACCATCAGGGTCGGTGATAAACGTATTCTTCGTAAAAAAGGCTGAACCAGCTCTATTTGACCTGTTGCCGCAGGTGACGCTCACCTCTGAATGGATAGTGTGCATCCTGACATCTCTTTCAATTCATTTGCTTCCAACAGATCTTTAAAACCATAGACGTTTGCTCAGTAATCTTAACTGACTCACTGATCGTCAAGCCCGGTATGGCGATGATACCGCACTCCCCAGACACCAGAACCGGAAAGGTGTGTCTCAGGTGTCTGGGGAGTTTCCTGTCTGACAAAAAGCGTGAGACCTTCTTTTTTCCCGGTGCTCCGATCGGATGAAAAAGTTCACCCGGTAACGAGGCCCGCAAGACAAGGGGAAAGGATACTTTGTTACCATCTATATACTGGATCGCATGGTCACCAGTATTAAACTGATCTTGTTCTGAGATACAAAGTGTTTTTGAAAGGGGTGGAACCTCATATTCTCCGATACCTCCGATAAGAATTTCTTCACCAAAGCTGTCGTCAGGACGGTGACGCATGTTCCTGTCACGGGTGCGGGAGGAGAAGATAATTTCTTCAGCAGTTTTGATAACCCTCAGCCCGCCGGAGAAATGAATTGTTGTACCGGTTCGCCCCTGCTCCGTCAGTTTCATTATTTCCTCTATGGCCTGAAACGTGGGTGGGCAATGAGACCGCCAATACATTTTTTCTAAAATTCTGCGACAAAGGGCCGCTGGTATCTCCTGAAACGACTCCAGTCGATAGCAGAGTTCACGATGTGATGTGGGGCCTGGCTCTTTCTCGGTTACAACAGCCCGGAATTTTATCTCTGTTACATCATCGAGATAGCTGTCTTCATCTCTCAGGATAATGGCCGAGTTAAGAATGGTTTGTTTTATAGATGGGTTAAACTCCTGTTCCAGGAGCGGAATCAGTTCGAGACGAACTTTGTTTCGAAGATATGCCCGGGATTTGTTGCTGCTGTCTGTGCAAAAGGGTAATTTTATATCTGCAAGGTATTCGAGTATTTCCTCCTTGGAATTATTCAGCAACGGCCTGATAATGTTCTTGTTCCTGACACGCATACCCGAGAGGCCGTTAACCCCGCTTCCCCGTATCAGTCGGATCAGGACTTCTTCGACCTGGTCATCGCAGGTATGCCCGAGGGCAATGAGATCTGTTTTGTGCAGGACCGCCAGCTCCTCGAGCACTTCAAAACGGAGTCTTCGGGCACACGCTTCAGGAGACTCTCCACTCGACATTCTGACCTTCTTTACATCGACAGAACAACAATCGAATTCGATATTAAATGAGTTACAGAGTTTTTGTACATGGTTGATTTCAGCTCCGGTTTCCTCTGGTCTGAGTTTATGGTCGATATAGACCGCTACTTTAACGGAGGCAGGAACCAGCTTAACCAGTATGGACAACAGGGCCGTTGAGTCGGGTCCCCCTGAAACCGCAACCAGAATAGCATTTTCCTCAGAGATGAGATCATGCTGATTGATGGTATCGAGAACAGATAGTTCAAGTGGTTTCATAACAAAGCCTTGTTAAAATTAATTTAAGTAAGCTTTTAGTTCCTTTAAAAAAATCGTTGGTATATCATAAGGAATAGATTGAAAAGCTGCAATGTCCCTATTTAAAATCAATTATTCTATTAATAGAACACATCCTTGTCGGCGATAAATAGAGCTGCAGGATCATGAAAATGTCTATGAACCTCTATAAAGAACAGATAAAGGACTATTTGGTGAATCAGTTTAACCTCCCGCCTGAACAGATAGAAACCATGCTACCGGACCTGATAACGTCCCTTGCAGATCATATTGGCAATCTGGAGGTGGCACTGGAGCAGGGAGATCTGGAGCAGCTTGGCAAAGCGGGCCACACGATCAAGGGAGCCTTGCTTAACCTGGGGCTAGAAGAATGTGCAGATATTGCCTACTCCATTGAGCTGAATGGGAAGGCAGGGAACGATGATATAAATTATCAGAAGATGGTAAAATCGATCAGAGAAAAGCTGGATTGTTATATCAACTAGTTAAGTAGTTATCTGTTCTGTCTCTAAGCGGGTTGTCTGGTCAACAGGCAGCCCGCTTTTGTTTAAACGATTCTCTTTTGCAGCATGGTGAGAAGACGATCATGGATATTATCGAAGCCGCCATTGGACAGGATGACAATAACATCACCTGGTTGGGCGGCATCTTTCAGATAGCTGAGAATATGATCAGTTTCAGAAAATGATTGAGCGTGCTGGTTACGATGGCGCAGATCCTGGGCAAGCCGGGCAGACGAGAACCTGTCATTTATGTCTATCATCTTTGTTGGTTCGGGTTCCCTGATCAGTGAGAGGTCGGCACTGAAAAAAGATGAAACGTATTTCTGCTGGAAAAAGGCTCGGCGAGAGGTGTTCGTGCGCGGCTCGAAAACGGCTATTAATCGATTTTTCGGATAGGCCTGTTTGAGGGCGTTGAGCGTTTCTCGCACAGCGGTCGGGTGGTGGGCAAAATCATCGATGACCGTAATCTCGTCAACAATCCCTCTTATCTCTTGTCTGCGTTTTACACCACTAAAACCCCGCAGGGACGATAAAATGTTTTCTGTTGTAAAGCCAAGATGGTGCATGATAGCGGCTACCGCGGTGGCGTTCATGCAATTATGGATTCCCGGATTTTGTATCTCAACATCAGCATAAAAACAGTCCTTAAAATGAAGCGGAAAACGTGTGTAACCTGAAACATAGCTGACAGGATCGATTCGCCAGTCACATCCTGCTGAAATTCCATAGCTCTGAACAGGGCAGGGCGCGTTTTCGATGATCTCGACAACATTTTCATCATCAAAGTTTGCGATGATCAAACCGTTGGCCGGCAAAAGGTTGACGAATTTTCTGAATGAATCCTTGATTGCCTCTAGATCTTCAAAAATATCGGCATGATCAAATTCCAGCGAGGTAATAACAGCGACCTCGGGCCGGTAATGGAGAAACTTTGACACTTTATCAAAAAAAGCGGTGTCGTACTCATCCCCCTCAGCGACAAAAAAGGGGCCATTACCGATACGAAAATTGGAATTGAATTTTCGCAGGATGCCGCCGATCATGAACGTCGGGTCCACCCCCTGGTCGTAGAGCGCTGATGCAAGAATGGAACTGCTTGTTGTTTTACCGTGAGTCCCGGCGAGAACGAGAGACCTGCGTGAATCAATAAAAAAGTGACCAAGTGCCTGCGGCATTGATACATACGGGAGGCTCATTTGTGCAAGTGCCTGGGCCTCAGGGTTGATTTTGGTGATCACATTGCCGACAATGACAAGATCCGGTTCAGCGGCCAGGTTTTCGGGCTTGTATCCTGAAAAGGGGTAGATGCCGATTTGTTCAAGAAAGTCCGACATGGGCGGGTAAACCTGGCTGTCGGAACCGGTAATGTTAAATCCGCGTTCCTTGAGCATACCCGCCATCGCAGCCATTGCTGTGCCGCATATTCCCATGATATGAATATTTTTGACCCGTTCCGGAACAATGTTGAGAGAAGGGTCGAGTTCTTTGATCTGTTCAGTCATCGCTATCTACTGTCTCTTCTATGGTCCTGTGAATTTCTTTGAAGGTTTCGTTGAAGGTGGAGGGAGTTAGTCTGCCGACCTCAATGAATTTTACCGCAATTTCTTTTGTCATCTTGAGAATGGTATCATCAGAAATTGTCGGTTCCTTTGTCCTGGATTGTTCTGGTCCACTGACTTTACGGGCCATCGTTAATTCCTCCGGTATGATAAGAATCACCTCTGCTGCCGGAAGAAGGCCAATTCGTCACGAAGCAGCAGAGGTGAACCAAGCAGAAAGAACCTGCCAAGCCCTTCCTGAGGTATTGGGATTTCAGATTAAAAACAATCGTCCAGTGATGAGGTATAATATGCTCTCGGATCTTTGGCAACAGGTCCTATCATTTCTTTAAAGGAGCAGCAACCTCTGTGCCATTGCATATGGAGTATTCAGGCACGACAATAATACGCTCTCCAGCCTGGGGGCCCGCTCCTGTTTTTTCAGTGACAAATGATGACTCCAGTGTCAATCTTTCCTATCTTGATCAAGTTTATTGCTGATTATTTTTAACCAACGAATAATTTTTATGAAAAAATAGATAACAAAGCAACATATAACGAGAAATGTAATGGCTGGAATTACTACTCGAAATCTTTCATCAAGATTTTCAGCGGCAAATGAAATGGTAGGTATGACAAATGGTAGGAGAAATATAATTATTTTAAGATAGAATCTCATAAGCTTCTCTTATTACTCTGATTTAGAGATATAAGCAGTGATTACCTGGAGGTATTTAGCGGGCGAGTCTCACACACACTGCTAAATTATTACAAATCCAGTCCCCGAAATAATCCCAAAGGGTCTTCAACCGGTAGTCGCCGGATACATCGTGGTGGCTGTGAAGCTGATGAAGACCACCGCAGAGGCCACCACGGTTTTCGTTTGGCTCTTCCTGTTCAATAGTAAAATATAAGTCTATTTGTAATAGTTCAGAAGAGATCTAACAGGTATCTGTTTTGACTAGGTGTCAGATTGTTCCTTGGCAATCCAGTCTTTTGCTCTATGGTTAATTAAACTTACCATTTCCAATCTTATTAATTTCAAAGAGGGACTATATTTAACATGTTCCTGTATCTCTTTTATTGATGGTCTGGATGTATCTTCTTTTTGAATACTCCCCAGGGTTTTCGATAGTGAAACTTGTTGTCTCTCTGGAGCCTTCTCTTTTTCCCTCCATCTGTCTTTTCAGATTTTTTCCCAAAGCCACCAAGGGAGGCTCAGGCATATGTGTGTCATTGCTCGCTACACTCTCCGAAAGTAGCTAAGGGTTATTCCTCCCACAGCCCTAGTTTCAAAAGATCAGCTCTTAGAGAATCAAATTCGCTGTTTATTTTATCCTTCCATTCTTTCATTTGACTCTGTCGTTCTAGAAATGCTTTTTCCCTCTCACTGGTATCCATATCCACGCTAAATGTGGAAAGGTTAAGACCAATATTTGCATCACCAACACCTTCTTGCCATTCTGACAACTGCGTATATCCACCTTTGAGGGAGGTTGCCATTACAGGATCATCAACAAGTTGTAATGCTTGAATTACTGCTTTTTTTATTTTCGACTTTGGGTATGGAAGTTTTGATACATCAGCAACACCTCCAGGCGGTGGCCCACTGTTAACCATTGCACTTCCATATTCTTGCACTATTTTATTCATTTCTTCCAATGGCATATCTTGTGATTTAAATTCGTCTTTTGCCTCATTCGGAGGTTGTTCACCACTTGCTGCTACGTCTTTTTCGCTGATTTCAATTTCACCATTTGGTTTTTCACTCATAGTCCATCCACAATCAACACAAGCATACTCATCATGATAAGAATCATAGTCGAATCGTAATTTGCCGCATCTAAAGCACCCCTCATCATATTGTTGAGTTGTTTCTTGATTCTTGATGGAATACATCCTGTCGAACAAACCCATTTTCGTCTCCTCTTTGAGGTTGTGTTACTATCCTTTTGAAATCATAGGTATAAAACGAAAACATACCCAACAGTAAGAGTCAAGCTCTACTTACCACTATAGTGCGAAAGGATGCTATCCTAGCCAACTTGTTTCCCATTTCCTTTTGTTAATTCCATATTTTGTGTAAACGTGAAGAGTTTCCTTTTTCCTGGATCACGCAACCTCCAGCGTTGACATTCAGCATATGTAGCCAAGTGGAAATCTGCTAGACTCCAGTGGGGTAAACCTTGCTGGTTAATCGGTGGACTACGGCCTTGAAGAACGATTACAAAGATGTTCTGGAAGAATCTTTTATATGCTATGACTGAAAAAACGTCCGAAGTATGCCTTACTCCCAGCACAATATTACCATGTAATTATGCCTGTTGCCTAACAACATTTTTGTGATGTGAGAAGATTCACCTGAGCTATAATCAGAGCTCGCCCCAGGTTCATAGATACAGGAACAATCTAAAACCTGCGTCTTGTGCCT
>NODE-962-length-10033-cov-4.30257_pt1 | contig 10033 bp, 9 predicted proteins | sample MGYA00139097_ERZ477577 | MGnify/ENA metagenome assembly ERZ477577 | reverse complement strand
TGCCACCCATTCCCCGCGTTGAACCAGTTTCTCCTCATCAAACAGACCCCTGAGTAGTTGTTCAAAAGCTTTTGGCGCAACCTTCGCGGGCAACGCAGATTTGAGGGTTGCGTGCGGAATGCCGGGTTGCAGAGCATTGTCCCGGTGATAGTTGTCAACCGCGTCCAGAAGTGTGCGTTGCCAGGCTCGTGCGGTTTCCATGGTCACCCATTGGTCACCGATCCTGGTGACTTGCGAGGCTTCTGTAAGGCTTTCCAGGAGAGCTGTAATTTTCTCCCTGCCCAAGCCAGAGGCCTGTTCCAGTTCCTTTAGCTTGACACAGCCGAGCTCGGCAAGTTTCTGGACAATAAAAGAGCCCTCTCCCGATTCCAGCTCTTTCAGGGCATGCATCACCCCATCACGGAAGCGTTTATGTTTCACCGGTGTGGGGTCGATGATCTGGCCGCCGCCGATCGTCGCCATCGGTGAGTAGGAACGAACGATGAAGCGATCCTGGCGATGGGCGACCAGGGGGCTGTCGAGATGAAATTGAGCGAGCACGCTTTCGCCCTGCTGCATTTCGTCGCGATCAAGCAACGCCACGCGGGCGGTGACCTTGGCGGTTCCCATATGCAGATGAACAGGGTCGCGAAACTTGAGTGGGCGCGGTGCTTCTTTGAGCAGATTGAGCCGGGCATCAAAACGCTCGGTCATGGTAAAGAAGCCGGGGGTTGCCACCACGGCACCTCGGGTCAGGTTGCTGCGTTCCAGCCCAGCAAGGTTGAGTGCCACGCGTTGACCGGCTCTGGCCACCTCTGCTTTTTCACCGTGAACCTGTACTTCGCGGACCCTGACGGTTTCTCCAGGCGGCATAACTTCAACCGTGTCGCCGACCTTGATTTTTCCTGAGAGGAGCGTACCGGTGACCACGGTGCCGAAGCCGCTGATCGTGAAATGACGATCGATCGGCAGGCGCGTCGGACCCTCTTCATCGCGCGGTGGCAACTCTTTGAGAATCTCCTGAATCGTCTGTCGAAGCTCTTCAAGCCCCAGCCCCTGAAGCGCGGACACCCGGCAACAAGGTGCTTTTTCGAGAAAGGTTCCGGCGAGAGTCTCGCGAACCTCTTCTTCGACGATGTCGATCCAGTCTTCTTCTGCAAGGTCACACTTGGTCAGCACCAGGATGCCGCGCGGGATCTGCAGAAGTTGTAAAATCTGCAGATGCTCGCGGGTCTGCTGCATGACGCCTTCATTAACATCGACGACCAGCAGGACCAGGTCGATGCCGCCGATACCGGAGAGCATGTTGTGGATGAATTTCTCGTGACCGGGAACGTCGACGACCCCGGCCATGCTGCCATCGGCCAGCTTGAAGGGTGCGAAGCCGAGATCGATGGAGATCCCTCGTTCCTGTTCTTCTTTCAGGCGGTCGGTGTTGATGCCGGTGAGCTTGTTGATCAGGACCGTCTTGCCGTGGTCAACGTGACCGGCCGTGCCGATGATGTGGTAGCGGGTTGTGGGCGGCAACTCTTTGAGAATCTCCTGAATCGTCTGCTGAAGCTCTTCAAGCCCCAACCCTTGAAGCGCGGACACCCGGCAACAAGGTGCTTTTTCGAGAAAGGTTCCGGCGAGAGTCTCGCGAACCTCTTCTTCGACGATGTCGATCCAGTCTTCTTCTGCAAGGTCACACTTGGTCAGCACCAGGATGCCGCGCGGGATCTGCAGAAGTTGTAAAATCTGCAGATGCTCGCGGGTCTGCTGCATGACGCCTTCATTAACATCGACGACCAGCAGGACCAGGTCGATGCCGCCGATACCGGAGAGCATGTTGTGGATGAATTTCTCGTGACCGGGAACGTCGACGACCCCGGCCATGCTGCCATCGGCCAGCTTGAAGGGTGCGAAGCCGAGATCGATGGAGATCCCTCGTTCCTGTTCTTCTTTCAGGCGGTCGGTGTTGATGCCGGTGAGCTTGTTGATCAGGACCGTCTTGCCGTGGTCAACGTGACCGGCCGTGCCGATGATGTGGTAGCGGGTTGAGTTGTTCATAAGTAGTTTGTCCGTATCAGTCGTTGTGGGGCAGTCATAAGCTATTCAACGCGGAGGCGCAGTGACGCCGAGATAAACTTCAGATAAAGCTTTTCAGCGTCTCAGAGTCTCCGCGTTGAATAACCTCATCGACAGAAAATCTGCTTCAGGGCCTTCAGCAGCAAGTCTTCATCATCCTGATTCAGGGTGCGCGGGTCGATCAGAAAACGATCGTCCTGTATGCGGCCGACGACGGCCGGTTCACAACTGCGTAGTCGCGTTGTCAGCTCATTGAGAGAGATTTGCTTTGGCGCCAGAGCGATGACGCATCCGGGCAGCTCCGCAAGAGGCAGCGCGCCGCCACCCACGGTTGCCGTTGTTTCGATGATGCTGCAGCCGGGCAGCTCCGCAAGAGACAGCGCGCCGCCACCCACGGTTGCCGTTGTTTCGATGATGCTGCAGTCTGCTTTGTCGCCAAGATCAGTCATTAGCTGGGGCAGGAGGTTTTCGCAGCGGCGCTGCAACTCCTCGACCGGCAATGACAGCATTCTCAAGGTGGGGATTTTCTGCAAAGCTTTCTGGGGATCAAGATAAAGCCTGAGGGTCGCTTCGAGGGCCGCCAGGCTCAGCTTGTCGCTCCTCAGGGCGCGGGCCATGGGGTGCTTGCGGACCTTGTCGATAACGTCTTTATTGCCGACGATGATCCCTGCCTGGGGTCCGCCGAGCAGCTTGTCGCCGCTGAAGGTGACCAGGTCGATGCCGGTTCCCAGTGCTTCCCGTACGGTCGGTTCGCGTGGCAGTCCATAAGGGGTCAGATCCATCAACAGGCCGCTACCGAGATCTTCGAGGACCGGAATGTTTTGTTGATGAGCAAGTTCAGCCAGCTCTTCGCCGCTGACCGCTTCGGTGAAGCCGAGGATCCGGTAGTTGCTGGTGTGGACCTTGAGGATCAGGGCTGTCTCTTTGTCGATGGCGTCAGCGTAATCCTTGAGATGAGTCTTGTTGGTGGTGCCCACTTCAACCAGTTCGACACCACTGGCGGCCATAATGTCCGGGATACGGAAAGAGCCGCCGATCTCGATCAGTTCGCCACGTGAAACGATGGCACTCTTGCCACCGGACAGGGCTGCCAGAGCAAGCATGACCGCTCCGGCGTTGTTGTTGACCACGGTCGCTGCTTCGCCACCGGTCAGCTTGCAGATCAGTTCTTCAACATGAGTGAAGCGTTTGCCGCGTTGGCCTGCATCGAGATCATACTCAAGGTTGGAATACCCCTGGGCAACCTCTTTGATTGCCTGCAGTGCTTCGTTGCAGAGGGGCGCCCGACCGAGGTTGGTGTGCAGAAGCGTGCCGGTAACATTGATGACCTTGCGTAAAGAGGGCTTGGCCATCAACGCGACCCGAACGGCTACCCGTTCGGCAACGGCCTCAATATCCAGGTCGGGCAGGGGGGCCTGCTCGTCAAGCAGTTGTTGACGCAGGTCGTCGACAACCTGCTGGGCGGCCTCAAGAATCAGAAGGTGGGGTTGAGTTTCCTCAAGCTTGGAGAGGGTTCTGGACCCCAGCAGTCTATCGATTGCAGGCAGAGTGCGCAAGAGTGCGCGGCGATCAGGCATGGATCACCTCCTGATGTTTTACGTAGCAGAAATTACGGGTCTGTTTCAGTCTTGGGGAGGAGAGGGGATGTCGCGCATCATGACGTTGATCTTGCCTGCAGCAACAGCCATGACGATCCCCTGGATGGCGCCGATTTCTTCGTCTGTAATCTTCTGCTCCCTGGCCACGCCAAGGTAGTATTCGACTCATGGTTGGCATTCCCGGGCCATGGCGGCAGCCAAGCCTACCATTGCTGTGGTGCGGGCATCGAGATGTTCTTCGTCACGAACCGTGTCGTAGAAATCGCAGTAGGCTTTGTGTTGTTTGGTTGGTAGCATCAGTCAGGAGTCTCTCGCTTTTGTCGCCTCTTAAATCTCTCCATAGATACAACAAATTGTAAACCAACTTTCACCAAATATTCTAACTAATTATTTTTATAGCGATTGTTAGGGATTCTGATAGCTAAAATCTGACTGTGTCCGTGTCTTTATTTAAAGTTTGTCCAGGGCGGATTGTGATGAGGACCTCTTTTGTGGGCCACTTAATCTGTACCGTAAGAGGGTGTGTTGTTAAAACTATGCTGCGCTATATATCAGCCATATCCCTCCGGCTATGACCAAAAGACCGCAGACCCGTTTGACCCAGAGAGTGCCTTTGGACCGTGCATTCCAGTCGAGGTAGCGTTGTACTTTTTCTGTGAAAGTGCCCGCAAAGACAATGATTGCACAATGTCCCAGTCCATATGCCAGAAGAAGTAACGATGCATAGATCATGTTGTTGGTTGCTTCGGCAAAGGCGACTCCGAGGACCGGTCCCATAAAGGCGAATGTACAGGGTCCGAGTGCTACGCCGAAAATCGCACCGAGAAAAAGCGCTGCCATCAGCCCCTTACGCTGAGTGCCGACCTGGCCAGGCCCCGACCATGGCAGTGGCACCAGTCCCCAAAGGTGCAGGCCGAAGAAAAAAAAGATACCAGCGACCAGCCAGTTACCCCATGGTCCTAGATCTCCTAGCATCCGTCCGGCCAACGCGGTTAACAATCCGATCAGGGCGATGGATAATAAGATGCCTACTGCGAACAGGTTTGAGATGATGAATGCCCGTCGTGTACTCATTTGTTCCTGGCCGTCAATAAAGCCGACGATTAAGGGAATGCTGGCCAGATGACAGGGTGAAAGGATGATACTCAGCACTCCCCAGCCGGCAGCAGCCCCGAGTGCAATTAATGGAGTTCCGGTAACTGCTTGGCTCAAGCTGGTTAGCAACTGTTCAATCATCTAGTTCTGGTCCTTGAACATGTAGCCGAACTCTTGCCACTTGGCCAAAATATCACCGCGACCGTAAAAACCGGTGTGCCGATAGAGCTCTTGCCCGTCGGAGCCATAAAAGATCTGTGTCGGGATCATTTGTACGCCGTAGGCCGCAGCCTCCTCACGATTCTTCCATGCATCGACAAACGTGACTTCCATCTGACCGGTAAAATCTTCCCTGAGGGCGTCAAGGATAGGGGCCATTTTGATACAGGGGATGCACTTGTCTGCGCCGATATCAACAAGGCGGGGGAGTTGCTCGGCCAGACATGTGCTAGCAGAGAGTAGCAGACAAGCAGCAAACAACAGAATTTTGCGGTACGAGCACTGGATCACTTTAAGGCTCCTCATCATTCACCTGCTGAAGGCTTGATCAGTTTCATGATCTGATCCGGCTTGAGCAGTTTGCCTTGAGAAACCAACTGGCCATTGATGGCCAATCCCGGTGTTGTCATGCAACCAAAGGTCATGATCTCGTTCAGGTCTGTGATCTTCTCAATTTCTACTGCTTCGCCGAGCGTTTCGGCCGCTTCTTTGGCGTTGTCCGCCAGGTTGTTACATTTGGCGCAACCGGTGCCGAGGATCTGAAATTTCAACATTACTTTCCTCCTTCTTTTTTTGTTTAGATATTTGATCAATCAGGAACAAAGCCATAGATCAGGCCTGATATTGTCGCCATGACGATCACCAGCAGGACGAAGACAGCCGTCTTCTTGGTTCCCATCACTGAGCGTATAACCAGCATGTTCGGCAAGCTTAAAGCCGGTCCTGCCAGAAGCAGGGCCAGCGCTGGTCCCTTGCCCATCCCCGCGCCGATAAGGCCTTGCAGAATGGGGACTTCCGTAAGCGTGGCAAAGTACATGAAAGCGCCGACCACCGAGGCGAACAGGTTGGCCCACAGGGAATTGCCACCGACCAACCCGGCGATCCATCCAGAGGGGATCAATCCCTCCTGGTCAGGGCGACCGAGCAGCGCGCCGGCGATGAGGACTCCCCAGAACAGCAAGGGGAGGATTTTCTTGGCAAAATCCCAGCTGGTTTCAAACCATTCCTGCATTTCTCCATCGTCCTCTTGCGACCTAGAGGTCAGAACCGACAGGGCGATGGTTGCTGCGACAAAAGACAGGGCAGGGTGTTCTGGGAAAATGAAGGCCAGGGCTGCTGCAGGTAACACTGCAATCAGCATCCGCCACTTGTTGATATTGAAGAAAACGACCAGGATAGCTGCCAATGCCAGGGCAAAGAGCCCTGTGATGGGCCATTTTGCCGCATAAATGGTGTGCCAGAGACCTGTTGGCTCGGTAGGTCGACCCCAGTTGGCAAAGACCAGGATGCCGACCATGCTGGCAAAGAAGAGGGCGTTCTGCCACAACCAGGATGCCGACCATGCTGGCAAAGAAGAGAGCGTTCTGCCAGAGGGGGCGGGTGACTTCTGGCTCCGGCATGGCGGCTGCGGCCGCGACCTTTTCCAGCTCCTCTTTGCGAAAAAAGAAATGCATGAGGATGCCGACCACGATGGAAAAAGTAACGGCGCCTATAGCTCGCGCGATCCCCATCTGCGGGCCAAGAACTGAGGCAGTCAGGACAATCGCCAGGATGGATGGAAAAAGTAACGGCCCCTAAGGCCCGCGCGGCACCCATCTGGGGGCCGAGAACCGAAGCGGTAAGTACGATGGCCAAGATGTTGATCGCAGGGCCGGCATAGAGAAAAGCGCTGGCAGGGCCAAGCCCTGCGCCCATACGATAGATGCCGGCGAAGAGCGGCAGGATGGTGCATGAGCAAACAGCCAGGATTCCACCGGAGACCGAAGCGACGCTATAAGCGAGGACTTTGTTTGCTTTGGGGCCAAGATATTTCATGACCGCGGCCTGGCTGACAAATACACCGACTGCACCGGCAATGAAGAAGGCCGGCACCAGGCAGAGTAAAACATGTTCCTGCGCGTACCATTTGACCAGGTGGAGAGACTCCCACAGGGCATTCTCCACTCTCTGCGATTGCTGTAACCAGTCAACCGGGAGGTAGTAACAGGCGACAAAGACCGCAATGATCATCGCCAGAGGTTTCCATTCATTCTTCCAGTTCATGCGTTTATACCTTGGTGAAGATTGTCTGGCAGAAGCCTCAAGATGGTGTCAGACAAGCAACCTGTGCCTTTGCCTGTTCCGATAAAACCGACTCTACACAATCAAAAAAGTTCAGAATGCACGGCACCCGCAGTTGGTAGAAAACCTGGTTGCCGCGTTTGTCATCGATAACGATCCCCGCTTGCTTAAGTACCGAAAGATGCTTGGAAACGGTCGAGACATCCGCACCTATCATCTCCGTCAGGTCACAGACACAACGTTCACCCTGCTCCAGTTCTTCGAGAATGAAAAGCCTGCTTGGATGGGCCATAGCCTTGAGAACTTTCGCGCGGGCTTCGAGTATTGTTTTGCGCTTTTGATACATGTTGCCTCCTTGTTCTGACCTATTTGGCATTATGGCCAAATAGCCAAGCATTTGCAAGGGTAATTGCAAATATTCTGAAGGTGGGTGTCGTTTAAGGGGAGAGAGAAGCTCGAGGCGTTGGGTAAGCTGAGGGTATTTAAAAAAAAACAGCGCCTGATATTTCAGGCGCTTAGTCTTGGTATGGCGGGAGTACATGGGACACTCCCTACTGTCGCCAGTTATGTCTAAGTGCTTGAAATTACGTTTACAAGTCTTCTCCGCGAGTGCGTTGCGGGTCTCTTTTGTGTAACAAATTGTGTCGCAAATTACAACGTAATTCAGTGGCTTGACTCCTTTTCGAAGTTGCCATGGCAAAGCTCGTTTCAGAATGTCCTAAACAGCTATCCCCCTCGATTAGCAGCACCTCGACCCGGTCCCCTGAGTACAATGACTTAACATCAGTCGGTACGGAAAGGATTGCGTTCTTGGATGCAAGACATCGGTTCTGACCAGACCCCTGTCGTTGGGATACGGTTACTTGATATTCACTTTTGTCCCATTGCAATGAACACCAAAGAAAGGCCTGTCGTTTTCCGCCGCCGATCACATCGTGTGTCAAGGTCGCTATGCGTTTTTCCGGCAGGACGTCAGCCTCTCCAGCAAGCCGTTTGAGTGCAGGTTTTACGAAAAGCTCAAAAGTTGCTGCCGTTGCCGCCGGGTTGCCTGGGAGGCCAAAGAAGGGTTTCGCTTCAAGCTTACCGAACAGCAGTGGTTTGCCAGGCTTGATCGCGACTTTCCAGAAGATTTTTTCAAAATTGCGATTTTGCAGGGTCGCTTGGACATGGTCTTTCTCACCAACGGAGACCCCACCTGTTGTGATGATGAGGTCCGCATCAATTGCCTGATCGATAAGTTGACCAAGAGTTTTCTGGTCATCTGCTCCAATGCCCAAGCAGATCGGAGTGCAGCCGCATTCGAACAGGCGTGTTCTGAGAAAATGCAGATTGGAGTTGATGATTTGTCCCGGACCTGGAGTTTGTCCGAGTTCGACCAATTCGTCGCCGGTTGAAATAACAGCAACCCGCAGCCGGGGATAAACGCAGACCTGTTCGACGCCAGCGCTTGCAAGCAGTGCTATTTCTCCCGCCTTCAAGATCGTGCCCGAATTAACTAAAATCTCTTCGGCACGGTATTCTTCCCCTGCGTAGCGAACGTGCTGGCCTTGCTTTGGGGTACCCTTGAGAAACACCTTGTTGTTCTTCTCGATTGTATCTTCAATCGGAACAATAGTGTCTGTGTTCTCGGGTAGCGCGGCTCCTGTGTTTATGCGTACAGCTTCACCCGGGTGCACGTGTCCTGAAAAGGGGTGCCCCGCATATGAGGCACCAACAATTGAGAGTCCTGCCTCAAAATTTTCAGGGAGCTCGTTAATTGCAAAGCCGTCCATAGCTGAGTTGTCACAACGCGGCATCTGCCAAAGAGCTTTCGCCGGTTTGGCAAGAATGAGCCCGGACGCTTCATGAAGAGAGGTCTCACCTGGATTCAGAGGTGAAACAGATTCAACAACACGTTGTAATGCCTGATCATAACTGATCATCACCGTTCTCCCATGTGCTACACATTTAATTCAATGGAATCGTCCAAAGACTTCTTTTGCGCAGACAAATCTGCAAGTCATTTCCGATTGTATAGCCAAGATCTCGCATGGCACAGTTGGGCAACTCAACGTCGATCGTCACTTCACTCTTCTGTAGTTTTACGCAGAGTGTGTGAGTGCCACCGAACGCAAGGATGTCAACAACCTTGGCGTGAAAAAGGTTCTCCTGCAACTCAGGGCCAAGCGGTTTGTTAGGCCGGATGATAACAACTTCTTCAGAGCGGATGCCGACTGCAAACCTTTGCCCCCTTTGAGCTCCCTCATGTCCAGGGGCGATCAGTTTGATGCCATGGCCCATTTGCATGCTCCCATCCGCAAGGATTTCTTCTGCGGTCATGTCAAAAATGTTCTGGTTGCGCAAAAAACTCGCGACATCAAGCGTCTCCGGCCGATAATAGATGTCGTCCCGGGAGCCGATCTGGCAAAGTTTGCCATGGATCATGACGGCAATCTTCTCACCCAACATGAACGCCTCTTCCTGGTCGTGTGTCACGTGCAGGATAGTTACACCCAACTGCTGATTGATCTCTCTTAACTTGACCTGGAGTTGGCGCTTGATGGTTGCGTCCAGTGCTGAGAAAGGCTCGTCGAGAAAAAGCATCCGCGGTTGTGGCAAAAGCGCTCTCGCGAGAGCGACACGCTGTTTTTCGCCTCCGGACAAACTGGTGACATCAGCTCTGTCTATAAGCTTGCGTAGTTCAAGAAGGGGGAGGAGGCTGTTGAGCCGATCTTCCGCCAGGCTCTTATCGATACGGCGTATTTTAGCTCCGAAGAGGATGTTTTCACCGATACGGCGTATTTTAGCTCCGAAGAGGATGTTTTCACGAACATTGAGATGCGGGAATAGTGCGAGGTCTTGGGGCAGGTAGGAGATGTGACGTTGCTCAGGTAGCGATTTTGTAACATCCTGGCCATTAAGCCAAACATTTCCGCTTTTTGATGGGATCAATCCCATACAAGTTTCCAACAATAATGTTTTCCCCGCACCTGAGGGGCCGTGAAGGGTCAAGTTAAGAGAGATCAATCAGCAGT
>NODE-961-length-10035-cov-7.92595_pt1 | contig 10035 bp, 7 predicted proteins | sample MGYA00139097_ERZ477577 | MGnify/ENA metagenome assembly ERZ477577 | reverse complement strand
CGCTTTGCTCTCTCGAGACGCAGAGAGCGCAGAGTAAAAAATAAACGATAAAACTTTCCCATAAGCAGTCTTTCTCTGCGCTCTCCGCGTCTCTGCGTGAGGCCGACTTTGATTTTTTCTTGTTACTGCCCGTGTTTGTCTACGTCAAGAAAATGAAATGAAATGAAATAAATCAGAGCCTAACTTGGGTAAAAAGGATAACCAAATTGATATATAGGTTTTCCCCTTTGCGTCTTGTCCTGATTCTCTTTGCGTCTTTGCGTTAAATCCCTGCTCGACATAACACCCCCAAGTCCAGCATTAAATCACCCTGTGACATATTCTGTCGTACTCTCTGTTAAGATAAAATCAAACCCAACAGGGAGGATCATATGATCTACATAGGTACGACACAAGACAACGGCAGCGCCATCTATTTTGATATCCATGCAGCAGAACGACAAGGGCGTGGAATGCGCTTCTGTGGCACACTCGGAGATGGCTCGTACGAAGGTGAAGTCCTCGTTGAGATCGGCAGTAACGATTGTGTGACCTTCGCAGATGCCTGGCTTGGCGGCTCTGGTTTCAGTGAATTTATGGATCGATGCAGTGCTGAGGTTCTGGAAAGGGCTCTGCTTGATTCGGTTCGTGAGATGCCCTTCTTTCAATCTCGACCGAGTCAGCCCCATAGTCACTCTTTCCCTTGTCTGGGTAGCGGTGTTGCTGAGTCTTTTCCTCTATGGAAGAGCTGCAGCGGATGATTGCATTGCGATGACCGGTTGAGGTAAAAAGGGGCACACACTTTTCCCGGAAGGTATTCATGCGCACCTTGGTCCTTGCTTCAACCAGCCCCTATCGCCTGCAGTTGATGCGTCAACTGGAACTCAACTTTCATGTCGCCGCTCCACTCTACAAGGAAAAGATGGACGCGAGCGTTTCAGCAGAGTTGCTGGTTAAACACCAGGCCTTGCAGAAGGCGAAGAGTATTGCCACAAAGTATGATGATGCCCTGATCGTTGGTTCTGACCAGGTCTTTGTGGATGCACGACATCGTGTCCTCGGTAAGCCCGGGACGGCCGAAAAGGCGATTGAGCAGTTGATGGAAATGCAGGGGCGCAAACACACTTTTTACACAGGCCTGGCGATTTATGACAGTGCCAGCGGCGACAGCTTGATGGAGTTCGACACATTTACCGTTTCAATGCGGAAGCTGACTGAAGAACAGATCAAGCACTATGTGACCAAGGAGAACCCGATTGATTGCGCTGGTTCCTTCAAAATAGAAGGGCTGGGGATCGCTCTGATGGATCAGATGGCTGGGAATGACTATACAAGTTTGATTGGTATGCCTCTGATCTTGCTGGTTAATATGTTAAGCCGGTTTGATGTAGAGGTCCTTTAACCTAAGAATTATTTGAAAGTTTCAGAAGTGCCACGTTTGTAAGTGATTAAACGGAAAACGGCGAGCCGGTCGGACGAGACCCACCGGATTTTAACCTGCGGGAAATCGATTCCAGATCACCAAAATCGACATTTTAACATTCCATCAAAGACCAGAACTCTGTATTCTAATATCTTCTTGTAGCATCTGCTTTAGCACTAAATTCTGAATCAGTCAGCCCGCAGTTTCTTTTTTTAATCCTGACCTCTAGGTTATGCCACTCATGCAGCACGCCAACTTTGTCCACCTTCATTGCCATACCCAATACAGCCTGCTCGACGGTGCCATTCGCGTTGGCGACCTGGTGAACCGGGCCAGTGAATATCGCATGCCTGCAATGGCTGTTACCGATCATGGCAACATGTTTGGTGCCCTGGAGTTTTACTCCAAGGCTCGTGCTGCAGGCGTCAAGCCTATTATCGGCTGTGAGGTTTATGTTGCCTCCGGATCGCGCCATGAGAAGAGCGGTGCGGCCTCTTCGAGTGACGCCTCCGGTCATTTTATTCTCCTCTGCAAAAATCGTAAAGGCTACCGCAACCTGTGCCGCATGGTCTCAACGGCTTACCAGGATGGTTTCTATTACAAACCGCGTATCGACTGGAATCTGCTCAGGGATAATAACGAGGGTTTGATTGCTCTTACTGCCTGCCTTGGCGGTGAAATCCCCAGTCTGATCACCCGTGGTCGAATGGATCATGCCCGTCAACGTGCGGAAGAGATGTCCAGGATCTTCGACAACAACCGTCTCTATCTTGAGTTACAGGAGAACTATCTTCCGGAGCAGGAGGTCGCCAATAAGGGGCTGATTGAGCTTGGCAAGGATCTCGGGTTGCCTCTGGTCGCGACCAATGACTGCCATTACCTGACCCGTGAGGATGCTTTTGCCCACGAAGTCCTCCTCTGCATCCAGACCGGCAAGACGATGGACGATCCGAACCGGATGCGTTTTGCCAACGAGGAATTTTACGTTAAGACTCCTGATGAAATGGCGGAGCTTTTCAAACACGTCCCAGAGGCGATCAGTAACACTGTTGAAATTGCCGAGCGTTGTAACCTGGAACTCGACGTAAGCGGCAAGAATTATCATTTCCCGGCACTGGAGCTTGGAGCAGACAAGACCCCGAGCCTGGCACTCGAAGAGGATTCGTATGCTGGTCTCGAAGAGCGGTTTGTCGAAATTCGCAAGCTGCGCCCTGATTTCTCCGAAGAAGAAGTCGAAGCCTACAAGGAACGTCTCAAGGAAGAGCTGGGAATCATCAACCAGATGGGTTTCCCCGATTACTTCCTGATTGTCGCCGATTTTATCAACTGGGCCAAAGATCATGACATCCCGGTTGGTCCGGGCCGAGGGAGTGCGGCCGGCAGTCTGGTCGCCTTTGCCCTGAGAATTACCGATATCGACCCCATCCCGTACCAACTCCTCTTCGAACGTTTTCTGAACCCTGAACGTATCTCCATGCCTGATATCGACGTCGATTTCTGTATCAACGGTCGCGAGGATGTCATCAACTACGTGCGGGATAAATATGGCCGGGAGAACGTTGCCCAGATCATCACCTTCGGGTCAATGATGGCGCGTGCTGTTATCCGCGATGTTGGCCGTGGTATGGGGATGCCATACGGTGAGGTCGACACGATTGCCAAGTTGATTCCCAACCCGACCGGCAAGAAGGTCACGCTCAAGGATGCACAGAAGCAGGAACCGCGTTTGCGTGAGCTGATCGAGAAAGACGGCCGGGTCAAGAAACTCTTTGATGTTGCGCTCTCCCTCGAAGGTTTAACCCGCCACGCATCCACTCACGCTGCCGGTGTCGTGGTCACGCCCAAGCCACTGACCGAATATTTGCCCCTCTATGTCGACCCCAAGTCGCATGGCCAGGTCACCCAGTTTGATATGGGCTATGTCGAGAAGATCGGCCTGGTTAAATTTGACTTTCTCGGTTTGAAGACACTGACTGTCATCGATAATGCGGTGCGCTTGATCAGGGAAGGCAAGAACCCGGACTTTGTTCTCAACCTGATCCCCAATGATGACGAGGCCTCATTTCAACTCCTCAGTCGCGGTGAGACGACCGGTGTTTTTCAGCTTGAGTCATCAGGTATGAAAGAGTACCTGATCAAGCTCAAGCCCTCCTGTTTTGAAGACCTGATCGCAATGGTCGCCTTGTACCGCCCGGGCCCGCTCGGTTCGGGGATGGTCGACTCGTTCATCAAGCGTAAGCATGGGGTAGAAACCTTTACTTATGATTTCCCTCAGCTTGAGCCGCTCCTTAAGGACACCTACGGGGTTATCGTCTACCAGGAACAGGTCATGCAGATTGCCCAGATCCTTGGCAACTACAGCCTTGGTGGCGCAGACTTGTTGCGGCGAGCTATGGGTAAGAAGAAGGCCGAGGAGATGGCCAAGCAGAAAAAGCTTTTCCTCGATGGCGCCAAAGAGAACAAGCTGGACACCAAGAAGGCCGAAAAAGTCTTCGACCAGATGGAAAAGTTCGCCGAATATGGCTTTAACAAGTCGCACTCGGCGGCCTACGCCTATATTGCCTACCAGACCGCGTACCTCAAGGCTCACTACCCGGTCGAGTTCATGGCCGCTCTGCTCACCGAGGATATGGAAAATACCGAGAAAGTCATTAAAAACATCAACGAGATTCGCAATATGGAGATTGCGATTCTGCCGCCCGATGTCAATGCATCGTGTTGCGATTTCACCGTACACGATAAAGATATTCGTTTCGGCCTGGGCGCAGTCAAAGGTGTTGGTGGCGGTGCTGTTGAGGCGATCGTCGAGGCTCGTGAGGAAGGCAGCCCTTTCGAGTCTCTGCATAATTTTTGCGAGCGCGTCGACCTTCGTCGGGTCAATAAGAGGGTTGTTGAAGCGCTGGTCAAATGCGGGGCCTTTGATTCGCTTGAGAAACACCGCTCTCAATTCATGGCGGCGGTCGAGGAAGCCATGGAGTCCGGGCAGAAAATGCAGCGTGAAAAAGAATCCGGTCAGGAATCGCTGTTTGGCACAGATCAGATCGTTACCCAGAGTGGCCACGCCTACGGAAAACTTCCAGAGTTGGAGGAATGGCCGGAGAATGTGCTTCTGACCAATGAAAAGGAAGCGATAGGCTTCTACATTACCGGTCACCCGCTGGCGCGTCACAGCGACGCGATCAAGCGTTTCAGCACGTGTGATACGTCCGGCCTGATGGACCGCACCGACAAGGAAGATGTGAGTGTTTGCGGTATCGTGACCGGGATCAAGTTGTTGAACACCCGTAAAGGTGATCGCATGGCCTTCGTCACCCTGGAAGACCTGAGTGGTTTTGTGGAGTTAGTTGTCTTCCCGGAGACTTACACCCAGTACTCGGAGCTTCTTAATAGTGAAGAGGCACTTTTGGTCAAGGGCTCTCTGGATATCGGTGAAGATGCCTGTAAACTTCTGGTGAACGAAGTCGTGCCCCTGAAGGAGGTTCAGACTCGCATGACCCGACGGGTTCACTTCCGTTTGACGACCCCCGGTCTGGATGATCGTCAGTTGCGTTCATTGAAAGAGATCGTAACGCGCTACCGTGGTGAGTGTGATGCGATTATTCATCTGGTTGTGCCAAATCGTAGCGAAACAGTGATATCATTGCCAGAAGAATTGCGTATTCAGCCAAGTGATGAAATGATGGATGACGTCGAGAAATTGTTCGGTTATAATGTCGTAACCTTCGAATAGGTTTGAGCATTTAACCCGCTGAACAGTTACAATGAAGTTCGACCATTTGAATTGGTCTCTGAAAATCACAGGAGCCTGCTAATGCAGTTTTTTTTAGACTTTGAAAAACCCCTGGTAGCACTCGATCAGAAAATTCGCGAACTGCGTGACTACACCACCGATAACGTTGACTTCTCTTCTGATATCAAGAAGTTGGAGAAGAAATCCGCGAAGTTGCGTGATGAAATCTTTTCCAATTTGACCCGCTGGCAGCGCACCCAGCTGGCCCGTCATCAGGTTCGTCCTTACACGCTTGATTACGTCCAACACATCTTCACTGACTGGTTTGAAGTTCATGGTGATCGCAATTTCCGCGATGATCCGGCGCTGGTTTGTGGTTTTGCCCGTCTTGATGGCGAGCCCTGCGCGATCATCGGTCATCAGAAAGGGCGCGATACCAAGGAGAAGGTTTACCGGAATTTCGGCATGCCGAATCCGGAAGGATATCGCAAGGCCTTGCGCGTTATGAAGATGGCAGAGCAGTTTGGCTTGCCGATCTTTACTTTTGTCGACACCCCGGGGGCCTTCCCAGGCATTGGTGCCGAAGAGCGTGGTCAGGCCGAGGCTATTGCCCGTAACCTGCGCGAGATGGCCGCACTGACTGTTCCCGTGATCGTAACCGTGACCGGCGAGGGTGGCTCGGGTGGAGCTCTGGCGATTGCTGTTGGCAACAAGGTGCAGATGTTGCAGTACTCGGTTTATGCTGTTATATCTCCGGAAGGTTGCGCCGCGATACTCTGGAGTGACGGTGCCCGTGGCCCAGAGGCAGCTGAAGCGCTTAAGCTGACGGCCATGGATATTGATTCTCTCGGTGTGATTATCGATGATGTCATACCCGAACCTCTTGGCGGTGCACATAACGATCATGCCGCTGCCGCTGCAACGGTGAAGGAATACCTGAAAAAACACCTGGAAGAACTCAAGAAGCTTTCTCCGGAGGAATTGGTCGAGCAGCGTTACCAGAAATTCCGTGCCATGTCGGTCATCAAAGAATAGATCTTTGAATCAGGTACTTGAGTAAAAATTTAGAGGGACAGAATTGATTTTCTGTCCCTTTTTGTTTTCCGAAAGCATTCAACGCAGAGACACAGTGACGCAGAGGAATACTTTTAAACCAAAAAGCTATTTACCACCCGTTCGCTTCTCTCACTCGAGGCACAGAGGGCACAGAGAAAAGTAGAGAGCTTTTGGTCATCTCTGTGTCCTCTGAGGCTCTGTGGTGAAAGTTTTTATCTTGAACCCGGGACAGTAACATGAAGCCATTGGTCATCGGATTGGGACAATGCTCCCTCGACATACTCGGTCAGGTTGACAACTATCCAGCGCTTGATGAGAAGGCCGAGTTGAACTCTTTGCTGGTTCAAGGTGGTGGCCCGGTCGCAACAGCACTGGTGACTCTGTCTCGCCTGGGTGTGCCGGTTGCAATTGTCGGAGCTGTGGGTGATGACGACTTCGGTCGGCAGATTCGCGAGGGATTGTTTCAGGAAAACGTCGATTGCACCTACCTGCTCCAATCACCACAAAGCTCAAGCCAGGTTGCTTTTGTGACTGTCGATGCTCAGGGTCATCGCAATATTTTCTGGCATCGTGGAACGGCCCAGCCCGTTATTCCGGAAGGGCTGCCAGGCCTGCTGGCAGATTCTGTCCGTATCCTGCATCTGGATGGATTGCATCTCGACCCGGCGATTGCTGCGGCGAAACTGGCTCGGCGGCAGGCCGTTACGACGGTTCTCGACGCTGGCACGCTGCGCTCCGGTATCGAAAACCTTCTGCCATTTATTGATCACCTTGTCGTGAGTGAAAAATTTGCCCACCAGTTTATTGGTAGGGACGAACCTGAGGCCGCTATTCGAGGTCTGCTAGGCTATGGAGCGGTCGCCGTGACTGTTACCATGGGCCGCTCTGGAAGCCTTAGTCTTGGCAAAGGCGTACCTCCCATTCATCAACCGGCTTTTGTTGTTGAGAGCATAGATACGACCGGCTGTGGTGACGTTTTTCATGGTGGCTATATCTACGGTTTGCTGCAAAGCTGGTCTCTCGAAAGGACTGTTCGTTTTGCTGCGGCTTGTGCGGCTCTGAAAGCTCGGGCTTTAGGCGGGAGAACTGCTATCCCGAGGTTGCAGGAAGTGGAGAGCTTTCTGTCGTGTCAGGATGAACACCCACCGCCGCAAGCGATCGGTTGACTTGATGGTCCGCTTCCTTTATCAATGCATATATGACTAAATTTATTCAGAGATATACTCTGCTCATAATTCTTCTCATGCTTTCTGCTTGCGGTGAACCGTCTTACCATGTCCGGGTTCTGGACACCCCCTCATCGACCCCTTCGCCAACGGGCAAGGTTAAGCCAACGCAAAGAGCTTACGAGGTCAATGGCCAGAGATACCAGCCGATCCCTTCGGCGCACGGTTTCGCTGAGAAGGGGATTGCCAGCTGGTACGGCAAGAAATTTCATGGTCGCAAAACCAGTAACGGTGAAACTTACGATATGTATGCCATGACGGCTGCTCATAAGACCTTGCCGATGAACGTGCACCTGAAAGTCACCAACCTCGAAAACGGTCGTTCCACGGTTGTCCGGGTCAATGATCGCGGGCCTTTTGTCAGAAGCCGTATCATTGATCTCTCGTACTCTGCCGCTAGCGAGTTGGGGGTGGTGGGGCCGGGAACGGCAAAGGTAAGTATTGAGGCCCTTGGCTACCGGGACAAAGGCCCCACCGGAAGCGCGCCTCACTACACGCAACTGGACAGCTATGACGTTGGACCGTTTATGCTCCAGATAGGAGCCTTCACCGTGAAGGAGAATGCAGACCGCTTGGCTGCAAAGCTCAAAGGCCAGTATGGCAGCTCCTCGGTTGTCGCTGGGTGGGTGAACGGGCAGAAGTTTTACCGGGTCAGAATTGGTCTGTTTAACACCATGGCCAAGGCTTCCCAAGGGCTTCTTGAGATCGAAGCCAACGGTTACCCGAACAGCTTCATCGTCGCTCAGTAGTCATGGACTTTTGTTGCTGCTCTGCTTAATGGCTTTTCCTGTTATTATGTTGGCATGACAAAGGCACTGATCAGGAACGATTACTTGCCTTAGTTAGCCTTTCGCTCATTTTTCGATGGGGCTTAGATGCAAGATCCTTTGAATCAAAGAAACAGCCATATCCTCTCGCTCTCGCCTGCGATTATCTATGCCGGTCGCGTTGATGAACCTTTCTATCTGACCTTTATCAGCGAAAACCTCACTTCACGTCTTGGCTTCGACACAAAGGTTTGCCTCCACAATCCTGACTTCTGGCGAGAACGGATCCACCCCGATGATGTTGAATGTGTCTTTGACGATTATGCCAAGGTTTCCACGAACGGTTTTCATAAACATGAGTACCGTTTGCGCAAAGAGGATGGTGAGTACCTCTGGGTCCTTGATGAGCTTCGTCTGGTACGCGATGACTCAGGTCGCCCGCTGGAAGTCATCGGCTCTTGGCTGGATATAACCGATCGCAAAGAGACGGAAAGAGCTCTGCAGAAAAGCGAGAGGCTGTTTCGTGTTTTTTTTCAAAGCAATCCGGTTGCAACGATCATTTCCTCAACAGATGGTGTTGTCCATATGGTCAACCCGGCATTTACCAAACATACAGATTTCACAGCGGAAGAAGTTGTTGGCCGTACAGCGCAGGAGCTCGGTTTCTGGCGAATCCCCGAGGATCGTGAGCGTATGGTTGCGGCTATTCAGGAGTTTGGCTTCATAGATAATCTGGAAAGCCAGTTTTACGGTAAGGGCGGTCGGCGAATGATCTGTCTGGTTTCCAGTCGGGCCGTCGATTTCGGTGGAGAGGTGAGGATACTGAGTGTCGTCCAAGATTTCACAGAGCAGAGAAAAGCCGAAGCTTCGCTGCTCAAGCTTGACCAGGCCAAGACCGCTTTTCTCTCCACTGCTGCGCATGAACTACGCACCCCTCTGATTGCCATCGTCGGTTACTCTGAATTACTTGAAAACGAGGCCGGGCTACTTCTAGAGGAAGAGCAGAAGCAAGAGTACCTCTCCATCATTCAAAGCAACGCGGAGATTCTCAACCGATTGGTCGATGATCTCCTCGATGTCGGCCGTATTCAAATCGGGCGTTCATTGGGTGTCGTTTTAAAGGAATCGCAGCTGAGTGAGGTGATCGAAAAGGTTGTTGGCTCTTTGACTGTGAAAAACGAACGGCATAGAATCACTGTTGTTCACACGAACCCTTTGCCCGAAAGGTGCTGGTTTGACCCGGGTCGCATAACCCAGGTACTGTACAACTTGTTGAGTAACGCCATAAAATATTCATCCCAGGGAAGGGACATCGAGATTCAGACCACGACTGCTTCGGAGACTGTTTCCGTTGCGGTTGTCGATCAGGGGCAGGGGATGTCACCCGCGCTGGTGGAGAACGTTTTCGACAGGTTCTATCGTGGTGAGGATGCTGACGCCGAGATCCATGGCCTGGGTTTGGGGATGGGCATTGTAAAGCAGATTATTGAAGACCACGGTGGTGAAATTGTTGTCAAAAGTTGTCTTGGTGAGGGGACGACGGTCACTTTTACTCTTCCGATCAAGCCAGAAAGAGAGTGAGAGCCTTTATCTCTCTACCCGCTCCGGGACAAAATCAAAAGCTTCCTCACGCCCGTTCGCTCAGCTCACTCGAGACACAGAGACCGCTGAGAAAGAACAACGCTGAAAAGCAAGCAGCCTAAAGAGAACGGGCCTATAAACCAAACAAAGCGAATACGTCTTTACACAAAAATAGTGAGAGCTGAAATCAAAAGGCCAACGCAAAGACACTAAGAAAAGCCAAGAAAGACGCAAAGGGTAACCACTCTTTTTTTGAAGTGATTTCTTTGCGGG
>NODE-960-length-10039-cov-8.26903_pt1 | contig 10039 bp, 6 predicted proteins | sample MGYA00139097_ERZ477577 | MGnify/ENA metagenome assembly ERZ477577 | reverse complement strand
GAAGAGATATTGGCATTGCAACATGAGCTTGAAGTGCTGAATCAGCAGATAAGCATCACCGCAGCAGAAAGTGATGAATTTGAAGAACTACTGGAGCGTCAGGGAGAAATTCAACACCACCTTGATAACAATGATATTTACACAATCAGGAGCAGGGTCGAAAAGGTACTGCATGGATTGGGATTCAGTACAGAAGATTTGCAGGCACCAGTTTCAACTTTTTCCGGTGGCTGGGTGATGCGACTGCTGCTTGCCAAGATGCTGCTCGCCTCACCGTCTCTATTATTACTCGATGAACCGACCAACCATCTTGACCTGGAATCCCTGACCTGGGTTGAAACCTTTCTGCAGTCACATAATGGCGCACTGGTAATTATCTCCCATGATCGCACATTTCTTGATCGGACCACAACGCAGACCTGGGAGCTTAGTTTAGGAAATTTAACGACCTACAAAGGAAATTACTCTAAATACGTTGTTGAAAAAGAAGAACGTCGCCACATAGAAAAGGCTGCCTACCAGAACCAGCAGGCCCAGATTCGTCAGACGATGCGTTTCGTTGAACGCTTTAAGGCAAAAGCGACAAAGGCCAGACAAGCCCAGAGCAAGCTGAAACAGCTCAACAAAATCGAGCGGATAGAGCTTGCAGAGGATGAGCACCAGATAAAATTCACCTTTCCTCCAGCTCCTCAATCAGGGCGTGATGTCCTGATGGTCGGAGGGCTCTCAAAGTCATATGGTGATAAACAGGTATTTAAAAATGCGGAACTTCACCTTGAGCGGGGTGATAAAGTTGCAGTGGTTGGGGTCAACGGTGCAGGAAAATCGACGTTGATGAGGATATTGGCCGGACAGGTTGAACCGGATGAAGGCACTCTTCGTTTTGGCACCGGGGTGAAACCAACCTATTTTGGTCAGCACCAGGCTCAGGAATTGCCGTTGAATTATAACGTTCTGGAGACGCTCTCACATGCCGCCGAGGATATGACTATCACCAGGATGAGGTCGCTGCTCGGAGCATTCCTGTTTCGGGGAGAGGATGTTGAGAAGAAGGTATCGGTTCTTTCCGGTGGCGAAAAAAGTCGTCTTGCGCTCGCACGCATGATAGCTATCCCGGCTAACTGCATGTTACTTGATGAACCAACCAATCATCTGGATATGACATCGCAGGACGTGTTACAGGAGGCGATGCGCCAGTATGACGGGACAATTATCGTCGTCTCACATAATCGCTATTTTCTCGATTGTTTTGTTAATAAAGTTATTGAAGTAAAAGATGGTGAAGTTACCTTGTATGAAGGTAATGTGTCTGAATATCTCTATAAACAGGAACAAATCGCTCTGCGTGAATCTGAAAGAAACAAGAATACTGCCCAGGAATTGGAACCAAGCGGAGAATCCACACGAGACAATAAAAAAGAGAGAAGGCGTCAGGAAGCTCAGCGCAGACAGGAGAGACAGCGTCGGGCCGGATCATGGCTGAAAAAACGTGCAGAGGCCGAGAAAAAGGTAGAGGATCTTGAAGAACAAAAGGATGAGCTGGAAGCGATTATGGCCGATCCTGAATTGTACCAGGATCAGCAGGCCTGGAACCAGACCAGCTCAGACTATAACAAGTGTTCAAGACGCCTTGAGCGATGGCTTGATCAGTGGGAGGAAGCCCAGGGCAAAATTGACGAGATAGATGCTGAACTGAATGACAGTTAAGTTGTTGCGAATTCATGATGTTATAGGATATAGTGAATCAAATTGCCAATCCAGTACGGACAAAAGGAGGAACAGCTATGAAAAAATGGGAATGTACGGTGTGTGGGTATATCCATGAGGGTGACGAGCCTCCTGACGTATGTCCGATCTGTGGAGCAGGAAAAGAATATTTTAAAGAGCTGGTAGAGGATCAGTCAGAAGTGCAGCAGGAAACTGCGGGAACGTCTTCAGGTCCGGATGCATCAGTTAAACCTGCTCAAGACGGCGATGGGCCCTCCGGCCTTGCTGCATTAGTTTTGAAACATCATCTCCATCCCATCATGACTCATACCCCGAACGGGGTGCTGCCAATGGCACTCATCTTCCTGGCCCTCGGGTCAGTTTTCGGAATAGCAGGGTTTGAAATGGCATCATTTTTCAGTTTTGTTTTTGTCCTGCTGGCAATGCCGGTCGTCATGTTGACCGGGTATCTGGAGTGGCAGCACCGTTACAAGGGGATAAAGACGAAAATTTTTGGTCTCAAAATTGCCGCATCAGTGGTCGTTCTGATAACGCTTACCGCAATGGTTATCTGGCGGATTTTTGATCCTGGGGTTGCAGCTTCTGCCAATCGCTGGATCTATCTTCTTGTAGGACTTATCCTGGTCGGTGCTGTAGGACTTGCCGGTCATATGGGTGGTAAACTGGTTTTTGGCACCCGCGACCAATAAAATTTTTGGGGGGTCAGGTCTTGAAATACCACATTTTAGGATAAATGCCCTATTTCAAGACCTGACCCCGATCCATCCACCTGACTAATCAAGCAAAGATTCAAGCATATAGATAATATCACTTTCCCGAGACGGGTAGGGAGTCATGATATGGTCTCTGTGCAGATCTGGTACCGAGATACCCTCAAGTATTGCCTGTTTGAAAATGTTAATGAGGCCGGTTGCGTTGTCAGAAATAATATGCGCACCGAGTATTTTACTGTCATTGTCCACCAGGATTTTATAGGCTGCATGCTTGAGTCCGACACGACGATATGTTGGCCAGGTTAGCTCTTTGTCGTAACTTTTCCAGTATTTGATACTATCCCGAATTAAGGTCTCCTCAGTTGCGCCAACCATACCAAGCTGTGGATAGGTGAACAAAACAGCCGGTACAGCATTATAGTCAATTGATGACGGCGCACTGTGGTTCTCTTCATCAGCGATAATTGCAGCTGCTGCAATATGGGCTTCCCGATCTGCAACGCGTGCTAGTTGAACGGTGTCCGCACAGTCGCCAACGGCAAAAATAGTGGCGACAGACGACGCCATCCGGCTGTTGACCTCTATGCCTCGACGATTATAGCTGACGCCGATCTGGTCGAGGTTGAGCGAGCTGATATCAGGGATGCGGCCGGCGCCATGAACAACCAGATCTGTGTCAAATGTCTCACCGGATGAAAGGCGAATGCTGTAACCACCGGAATCAGCCGATATACCTTCGATATCAGAGCTGGTGTGAATCTGAATCCCCACTGCCTCGCTCGCTTTGCAGAGCTGAGCAACCATTTCACCATCAAAGGGGCCAAGCGGCCGTTCTGCGACCTCGAAAATATGGATATCCTCAGGCCGTGCGCCAAGCCGTGCCGCAAAGTGGGCAAACTCAAAAGAGATAAAACCTCCGCCGATAAATATGATTCTAGGCGGTAGTTCTTTCAAATCGAGAAATTCGTTACTGGTTGTAAGGTGCTCATTGCCGCGGATTGGCAGTGGCATCGGTCGGGCACCGGTCGCTATGATGAAATAGCGTGCTTTGATTTCCGTATCATTTACCCTAACCGTTTCAGGAGATGTGAAAACAACAGTGCCTTCAATATAATTGATGCCGTTTCCTTTTAAATTGGCAATGGTATTTTCTGGTATTTTGGAAGTAAAAAGATTTTTCTGCTGACGAATGTGGGACCAGTTTGCTGAAGGGAGGGTGGTGATACCAAGACCCTGAAGGTGTTGACTGCGGGCAATAGTCTCCGTAACTTCGTAGTACCATTTCTTTGCCTGGCAGCCATGCAGAGCACAGACACCACCGGGCTGTGAACTCTTTTCAACGACGGTGACCCGATAGCCTTCGGCTATCAGGCCATAAGCTGCCGTTTGTCCTGCAGTCCCGGCACCGATGATAACAATATCTGTCTCGGTCATAGACCCTTCCCTCTGATTGCTCGTCGAAACAATTGTTTGTATGCCAATTGACCTGTGACAGATTAAGGCAAATAAATATCTGCCCGCTTCTCTTCTATCTGAGTGCTTCTGCTATTGAATCACAGACGTAATCTATATTCTTACTGGTCAATCCCGCCACGTTGATTCTGCCGCCGCCCACAACGTAAATGGCTTTGTTTTCGCGCAGCCAGTCGACGGTATGGTCGTTTAACCCGCTGAAGGAGAACATTCCATTTTGTGTTTTGATATAGGAGAAATCCTGCTCTATACCTCGTTGTGCGAGTCCGTTGACGAGTGCTGCCCGCATGGTCACGATTCGGTTGCACATTCCTGCAAGCTCCGAGAGCCATACTTTTTCCAGGGCCGGTTCGGACAGGATTGTTTTGGCGATAAGACCGCCATGTGCTGGTGGATTGGAATAACAAACCCTGACTGTTCTTTTCAGGTGAGACATGGCAACAACGGATTCTTCTTTTGTCGGGCTCACAATGGTGATAGCTCCCGTTCGTTCGTTATAAAGGCCGAAGTTTTTAGAGAAAGAGCTTGCCACAAAAAAATCTATACCCGCCGCTGCGAATTCTTCTACCGCAACCCTGTCTTTGTCTACGCTGATGCCAAATCCCTGATAGGCAAAATCGAGAAAAGGAATCCATCCTTTTTCCTTTGCAATTGCTGCCACCTCTATCCACTGGGACGGGTTGAGGTCGACACCAGTCGGGTTGTGGCAGCAGGCATGAAGGAGGACAACATCTCCTGCCGGAACACTGTTCAGGGTATCGATCATCTCCTCAAACTTCAGTCCCTTGGTTACTGCATCGTAATAAGGGTATTGTTTGAACTGGAAACCAGCAGCCTCGAATATACCGTTGTGGTTGGCCCAGGTTGGTGAGCTGATCCAGATTGTCGCGTGCGGCTTGAAACTTTTAATGAGCTCAGCACCGATTCTCAGGGCACCTGTGCCACCGGGAGCGTGAGCAGTTGCCGCCCGTTCCGCCGTAATGACTTCACTGCCAGCACCAAACAGAAGTCTTTGGACACATGAAGCATAAACGGGGTCTCCGGAAATGGGGAGATAACTTTTGCTCTGCTCTGATCCAAGTATAATTCGTTCTGTATCTTTCACACAATCTAAAACCGGGGTAGCTCCTTCATCGGTCATATAAACGCCAACACCGAGGTTGACTTTGTCGGGATTGGTATCATTTCTAAACGCCTCGGTTAATCCGAGAATTGCATCTGCCGGAGCGGCAGCAACTGATTTCCACATAATATTCCTCTTGAATGTAATACGAGAATGGTTACTTGACAGCAAACGTATAATTGGTTTGTTAAAAAGATGTCAATAATAATAAGTTGCCCTGTTGTCGAAAACGTTAAGATGGTTTCAATAATGTGAAATAAATGCCACTCTTTAAGAAATCCGTTCCGGATACAGGAAAAAATGAAGTAGTAGCAAAATGAACCAAACAGATTTATTCAGGTGAGGTGAAATAAAAAATGCAGAGGGTTCACCTGCTGACAGGTTAATTGTCGGTTTGAGTTACGTGGGGGGAATGATGTGATGATAAAAGCGTTGATTTTCGATATGGACGGTACCCTGGTAGATTCAGAAATCATCCATTATGAGGCATGGAAAGAAACCCTTGTAAACCATGGTGTTAGCCATTTTCCGTTTGAAGAATTCATCTTCTACGTGGGAGCATCAAATGAAAAGCTCGCCCGGGACTATATCAAGTCAGAGACTCTAGATATCGTTACAGACAACCTTGTCCGTGAAAAACAGATCATATACCTGGAAATGATATCCGGTATTAAGCTGCTTCATGGAGTAGAAGCGACAATAAGGAAGTATGTCGGGAACTATCGTCTGGCGGTAGCCTCTTCTTCAGATTGTGTTGAACTTGAAAAAATTCTTGAAACCGTAGGTATGCGCAGCAGTTTTGAGCAGGTTATCGGTGGAGATCTGGTAAGCAGGAAAAAACCTGACCCGGAAATCTATCTGAAAACAGCCAGCCTTCTCAACCTGGCGCCTCAGGAATGCGTCGCTTTTGAAGATTCGGAGTCAGGGCTTGCAGCAGCAAAAGATGCTGGTATGTTTGTTGTTGCTGTACCTAACAGGCTGTCGAGGCATCAAGACTTCAGTCGGTCAGATCTGATCATTGATTCTATAGATCAGGTTGATGCGTTAACCCTCAGTTCATTTTCTGCTGCTGCAACATAGCCTGCTGTTATCCATTGGTAGTGATTCTGTTCGTGTCCTCATTGACATAACGATACATAAGAGGAAAGAGTACAAAAAAAGCAAGACAGACGAAATGCTCTAATGCTTTGATATAACTATAAAAGTAAACCATAGTGTGAAAAGATTTTGTCATTCCAGTAGCTACCATATATTGTCGCAGTAGTTCACTGACCTAAAAAGCACCATTTGAAACCAGGCCAATGATAAGACAAGCAGCACCCCATATTCCGATGAGAAGCGCAGTTGCGGAAACGATAGATCTGATGCCCCAGTTCCACGCCGCATGAAACAAATAATACAACCCTTTTTTGGGATGTCTAAGTTCAGATCCAATTCTACAGCATCAGCTGAAAAACATTCTCAATATTCGCTGAGCGATGGCACACTTCTCACTGGAGGCAATAAAGCGGTGCACCACTCCCGTAAAAAGTTAGAGATACACCTTTTCCCTCCAATAAAGTAGTATGTTATAGCAAACACGGCCTGCATGCTGCTTATTGTGCCAGACAAGCGCGGTATCCTTCGCCCAAATTCTACCAGAATCATACGTACAGTGTGGTTGTTATTTCTCTGCTCTTCTGAACAGGTGGGTTTTCCAAAGAATGAAACGATAGTAGTAAACGGCAATCCGGTAGACCGAGGTGTTCAAAACAACATCAAAAGGAAAGTATATGGCGGGAAAATTGTCAAAAAAGGATATAAAAACGCTCAAGCTCTTTCGATTTCGCAACAAACTGCTGACCGCGATCAGAGAGCACAGTCTCAATGATCTCGAGGAGCAAAGCCAATCGTTTATTTTTCAGTATTGCTGCGACATTCTAAATGTGGCCTTTGACTGCACTTACGTGTGGGCCGGAGGATTTGAAAGTGAACAGAAGCAGCTTATTATTTATGCAGCATCCCCACCCGCTCTTTTCGAGAACTCTTCTGCGCATCTTTATCTTGCAGGAATTTTGAGCGAACGATTTGAAGAGAACCTCGAATCTTTTGTCGAACCACTTCGTTTATATCTCGATGCTGAAAGGTTTGACCAGGCCGATTCTGCAGACCGTCATTGCGTGGTTTGGCCGGTACGGTATGAGCATCGAGCCTATGGGTTCGTATCCATGCATTGCAGGAAAGAAATCAGTTTCCCTGAACTGGAAAATGAATTTATTGCACATGTAATTGACGATATTGCTCTGGCTCTATTTTCACATGAAACAGCACTGAAATTGAAAGTCGAACGAGACTTCAATCAGGAGATAATCGATACTATCCAAGCACTCATGGTATCTATCAGCCCATGCGGCATGATTGTATCTTTTAATAAAAGAGCTGAAGAATTAACGGGGTATATGGAACATGAAGTTCTTGGCATGTACTGGGTTGATGTCCTGGTCAACCCACATAACCGAAAAGAATTTCAGAAACATTTTACCCAAATACTCAAAAGAACCCAGGCCGAAATCAATTTTAAGGCATCGTTACTGGCCAAAGACGGCACAGAACGACAGATAATGTGGCATGGGTCGATTCGGCATGACATAGAAAGAAGTACGGTTGGCCTTGTTATGCTTGGAATCGATGAAACGGATAACCTGGCAGCAGGTAATCAAATCCATAAACTGACAGCTCAGTGGAAACAAATATTCAACGCAATTCAGGATCCAGTGCTGCTTGTATCCAATGACAACACAATTATTGATGCCAATCCGGCAACCTGTGCGACTGCAAAAAAAAAGCGGCACGAAGTGATTGGCAGGAACGTTTGTGACATTCTCCACCATGCTCATGGTGACAATAGTCAAGGCCCTCTGGAACCATTCATCGGTTCCAAAAGAACCCGAATTTTGGAGGTTGAACTGCAAGGCTTGCAGGGGAGATATATGATAACGATCAGTCCTCTGCTGGGGTCAGACGGAAAAACTAATGCAACACTGCTGATTGCTCGCAACCTCACCGAAGAGGAAGTCCTTAGAGCCGAAACTATGCGTGCGGCTCAGCTGGCAGCAATTGGAGAATTGGCGTCCGGAGTTGCTCATGAAATCAACAACCCAATAAACGGCATTATCAATTATGCTCAGATTATCCTTGATGAACCAGACGATCCGGATTCACAAGATAACCTGCAAAACATAATTAGTGAAGGCAAACGAATCGCCAGTATAGTGTCGAATCTACTCGATTTTGCTCGCCGAAGGGAAGAAGTCTTCACACCGGCATACATTAAAAAAATTGTTTCAAACAGCCTGCAGCTTGTTGCCCACCTCCTGGAAAAAGATGGTATTATCTGCTCAATTAATATTGCAGATCTGCTGCCGCCTCTATTCTGCAACGAACAGCAATTGCAGCAAGTCTTTCTGAACCTGATCAGCAACGCCCGCTATGCCCTGAATAAACGGTATCCGCAGCCATGTCCAAATAAACAGTTGCATATTCTCGGTGATCTTTTTAATCAAAACAAGACACCTTCTATCAGGTTGACGTTTACTGACCACGGTGTTGGTATTTCGGCTGAGATTAAGGAGAAAATATTCGATCCGTTCTTCTCCACAAAACCAAAAGGGGAAGGAACCGGGCTCGGATTGAGTATCAGCCATGGCTTGATAAGAGACCATGGAGGAACGATGAAAGTGCAAAGCAAATTAGGTGAATGGACTCAAGTTACAATTGAACTGCCGGTCAAACCATGATGAAAAACATAAAGAGAAAACAGCTCATGGCCGGTTCTCTGATACTTGTGGAATTTATAGTCTTCACTGGTCTGGTAACGCTGTTGCAAAGCCTCGGCAGATATGCAGAGAAGAGCAAATTTGTTATTCTCTGTATTCTCATAGCACTCTTGCTTGCGGCAGTGTGGTTTACCGTGCAGCGTTTGTTTCGACAAATTGAAGAGACCTTTGACAGCTTGACAGAAGACATCAACGTTAAAAAGAATACCATTGACACAGTTCAGACCCAATTTGAAGAGGCCATTGAAAAACGGGTCTACGAATTACAGGCAGTAAACGGAGCACTCAACAGGGAGATTGCCGAGCGAACCCAGGCGGAGGAAGAGATTCGTGAACTGCAAAAAAAGTTAAGCCTGATCCTTGACTCTGCCGGAGAAGGTATTTTTGGTCTTGATAACCGCGGCAATGTGACTTTTATGAACCGGGCAGCTTCTCTGATGCTCGGTTGGGAGGTAGATGAACTACTGGGGAAAAACCATCACAAACTGATCCATCACACCCATCCAGACGGCAGTGCCCATCCCGAGGAGGTCTGTCCCATCTACATGGCCTACCGTGATGGTCTGGTTCATTACAAATCAAATGATGTTTTCTGGTGTAAAGATGGGACAAGTTTTACGATAGAATATACCAGCACTCCTATCAGAGACCGCGGAATGCTGACCGGCGCTGTCGTAGTTTTTAGAGATATGAATAATTACGTGTAATGTTGTGGAAATGAGTAATAACCTCAATGGTAGACAAATCAAGATGCAAAACTCAGAAGCTGCCTCTACATCTATTCTGGTCGTTGACGATGAAACCAGCCTGCGAAATACCTTCAGAATTTTCCTGGAACGTGCCGGGTATAAGACGGTGCTGGCTGTCGGTTCATTCGACGAAGCAGTTGCTGCAATATCATCCACAATTTTCGATCTCATTGTTACAGATATTGTCCTGGGGCGTCACTCCGGCATAGATTTACTAAAAAAAGTCAGAGAGTTGGGGCTTGCCTGCCCGGTTGTAATCGTAACCGGTTATCCTCATGTCGATACCGCATCAGAGGCTGTGCGTCTCGGTGCTTTCGATTATATTCCCAAACCGGTTGAAAAAGAAACCCTTCTCAAAGCGGCTCGCCTGGCTATCACACAGTATCGCCTCGAGCAAGGAAAACAGGAAGCTGAACAAGCCAGGGAACGGTATCGCTA
>NODE-959-length-10039-cov-9.46575_pt1 | contig 10039 bp, 10 predicted proteins | sample MGYA00139097_ERZ477577 | MGnify/ENA metagenome assembly ERZ477577 | reverse complement strand
AACCGGATCGACCTCCAAAATTCAAGCGGCAATTGATATTCTCAGACCAATCGGCATTAAGGAGATCATTCGCACAGGAACGATCGCCATCAGCCGTGCGGGTAAAAATAAATAGCGGACACCCCTATGTTAAAACCCAAAGTACCCGTGGCAAAAGAGGGATATCCTTTTATCTGTTACTCCGCTTTTATCACAATCATCAGTGCTATTCTCGGTTATCCGGGAATTAGCTTGCTTCTCCTTGCCATCACCACTTTTATCCTGATGTTTTTCCGAGACCCTGAAAGGATCATACCGGAGGGTGATGATATTGTTCTGTCTCCAGCCGATGGCAAGATAATTGTGTCAGAACTGGTAAGAGATGTCCGGTTTTCAGAAGATGAACTCATGAAGATTTCCATTTTTATGAATGTCTTCAATGTCCATGTCAATCGGAATCCCGTGTCAGGAGATGTCAGGCGGGTTAGATACGTACCTGGCGCATTTCTCGCTGCTGACAATGACCAGTCCCATTTAAAAAATGAATATTGTGCGATAACCGTAACCGACCGTCACAACAAAGAGATAACCTTTGTCCAGATAGCGGGATTGATTGCTCGCCGAATTGTCTGCTGGCTTGAACCCGGAGATACGATTACCCAAGGACGACGATTTGGCCTGATCCGTTTTGGCTCAAGGGTGGATATCTACCTCCCGAAAGAATCTCAAACAGTAGTCAGCCCTGGCCAGAAAGTGACAGCCGGAGAGACAATCCTCGCCCACTTGGCTTAACACACACATATCATTTTGACCTGTACCGATGAGAATAATAAGTGGTCAAGCAAAAGGGCGTAAGCTATTTTCCCCTCATGGACAATCCAAGGAGATCAGGCCCACATCAGATCGTGCCCGAGAAGCACTCTTTTCCATTTTGGATTCCAAGATCAGGAATAGTCGGGTACTTGACCTTTTTGCAGGAACAGGAGCACTCGGCTGTGAAGCGCTCAGTCGCGGAGCTGAATCAGTTACCTTCGTTGATATGCGCAAGCAAGCGCTTGTCCTGATTAAAAAAAATATTTGCCTGGTCCCCGAAGGTGTGCCCCGCAGTACCGTAATTCAACATGATCTCCGGCGCTCTTTACCGTTTCCTGCATTTAACACACCGGACAATCAACCGTTTGGCCTGGTATTTGCTGATCCTCCATACCAGAAAGGTTTGGCACAAAAAATTCTTCTTTTTCTTGATAAGAGTACTGTTCTTTCACAAAAGGTATTAATAATAATTGAGGAAATAAAAGGCGTTGAACTGGATATAAAACTCGATGAACTGTTCCTGGACAAGAGGCGATGTTATGGGGATACATGTTTTCATTTTTTTATCCGAAAAGAATTACCACATCAGACATCCTGAGAGACATTATGAACCCTCCATCCCCTTTAAACGGTGAATCGCTTGCCATCTATCCCGGCACATTTGATCCTATCACCAATGGCCATATTGACATCATAGACCGTGGCCTGAGTCTCTTTGACAAGATTATTATAGCAATTGCAATTAACCCCGGGAAAGCTCCACTCTTCAGCCTACCTGAGAGAGTGTCGATGATCGAAAAATGCTTTGAAGACAGAAATTCCAGGATAGAAGTTGATTCTGTTGACGGTCTGCTGGTTCAATATGCGGCGAAACGAGGTGCCCGTGCAATCATAAGGGGGCTCAGGGCAGTATCAGATTTCGATTATGAATTTCAGCTGGCACTGATGAACCGGAAACTTGAAAGAACCGTTGAATCTGTATTCCTGATGACAGGATTTCGCTGGATTTATATCAGTTCATCCATTGTCAAGGATGCAGCCCGGCATGGCGGGAACGTCGAAGACATGGTTCCTCCTCATGTTCACCAGATGATGATCCACAAATACCACCAGAAGTGATCTATATCTCGTCTTCTACCGACCCATGCATAAAAAGATAAACTCCAAGCCAACACTGACACGCCGACTGGTCCTCATTGGTGGCAGTATCCTGCTGCTCTATCCGCTTTTACGGTTCATTACCCACCGGGTTCCCCGCAAGCCAGTCACCATTAAAGTCACAGAACCGCTCAAGCAGGATAAATTTCTCGTCAAAGATGATTTTTTTATTTTTGCTGAAAACGAACGTGTCTGGGCAGTATCCAGAAAGTGTACTCATCTCGGTTGCCGGTTAAATTACAAGGAGAATGAAGATATACTCGAATGTCCCTGCCATCAGAGCAGGTTTGCCAACACTGGTCTTGTGATAAATGGACCTTCAAAAAAACAGCTGAAGACGTATAAGGTCGAAAAGAATACGGACCCCCCATATTTTATTGTATCTATCTAAATATCATGGGATGCAAATGAACTGGACTACCTGTTTAGAACGTCTGAAAAAGTGGCCGGCATCTCAACTGATTTACGACACTAAATGGGGCAGCTGGAGCCTCATCTGTCTCTACATCTCCTTAATTTCTGGTATTATCGTCGGTCTTCAATATGATCTTTCAGAGCCTTTTTACTCAACGGCAGCTCTGGATGTACTTATCCCCTTCGGGGGATACTTTCGCTCATTGCACTTTTACTCAAGCCAGTTATTTTTCCTGTTTGCTGTCATCCATTATATTGTTGTCTTTAATAAAACAGAGAGCTACAGCCACAATCGCAGGATCATGCTCGTTTTAACCCTTCCGACCATCCTCTTGCTCCTCTTTACCGGGTATGTTCTTCGCGACGACAGTACCGGCTCTTCAGCTGGGATAATAGCTGAGAATATCCTCCTTGCGGTACCAGCTGTCGGAGCGATTCTCAATGGACTCATGTTTTCAATAACTGAGCATGGCATGCAGCGGGTATACCTGCACCATGTTATATCCTTTGATCTGCTCCTGCTCATACTGGCGTGGGATCACCTGCGCAAAAATCCTGTAAAAGTATCACATTACCCTCTGCTTATCCTGCTGGTACTGTCTTTGAGCATCTTTATCGCCGCACCGATTGACCCTGAGGAACTCGGCAGATTTTATATCACCGGCCCGTGGTTTTTCCTTGGCCTGCAGGAGCTGCTCAGGTATCTGCCTCCCTTTGTTGCCGGCGTGCTGATACCTGGATCTTTCATCATGGTTCTCCTCATGCTTTCCAGGTCTCATCGCTGGTTCACCCGACTCCTCAGCTTTACCTGCATCTGGCTCCTCATCTATACGCTGCTTTCAATTATCGCACTGATAACACATGGATGAAACTGATATTCAGAGCCAACAGCCCATGAACTGCTGCCTCTTAGTAATCATTTTTGAATAACGGATTGATGCGAAGCAGGATTTGATAAAGCGTATATGTTTTAGCGAAATGGTTTATAAAACCTGTTTTCGGGCGCGGCAAGCTCTAGCATCGGCAGATCTGACTTGGTGTCACCATAGGCAAAGAGTTGGTCATATTTTTCAATGTCGAAACAGGTTTTTACGCGCCGAACTTTTTCATGTCCCATACAGTTCTTGCCTGCGAGCTTACCGGTCAGTCTTCCCGATTTGTCCGTCTCCACCTCAGTCCCAATCAACCCGATCCTGTGCGCACGACACCATGGTTCCAGCATAAATTCCGGACTTGCACTGACAACCACAACCTCATCACCTCTCTGCCGATGCCAGGCCAGTCTCTGCCAGAATCCCGATCGTATAATTTTCGGAAGAATATCATTACAATAATGTTCAGACGCTGTTTGCAGTTCATCAAGAGATATTCCAGCAAACAGCGCCTGGAGAAAGGTTTCTTTCAATTTCTGGTTAGAATAGCGTCCGAGCTTGTAGAGTATGATTTGAGGAATAAAAGAGAGACAGGTTTTCACGACTTTAACCTTATCTGCATGCCATAAAAACAGAAGAAAACTATCCCTGGAACTGATAGTACCATCGAAATCAAAGAGGGCTAAATTCATCAGTCTGAAATCTATTTCTATAACTTCGGAATGGTTGACTCAAACAATGTATAAAGAAACGGAAAGTGGACAAAAAGCAAGAGCTGCAGGACAATTCCGCAAAAAATGCAATAGATGGTAAAGCCTTTCTGTAGATACAGCTGTTCAGGATATTGTGTCGGACTGTTTTCAAGAAGTCCCAGATGTATATACCAGGCAATAAAACCGGCAATAAGCGGGATGGAGAGAATCATCTCCATTTTATATCTCATCAGAAAAATTCCGAAAAACAGGCCGAAGGAAACTGCATAGTATAAAATGCTGACAAGCAACCTCGTCTCTGTATAATGTTTGAATGACTGCCGGTATTCTGAACTGATTTGAGGATCCCCAATCCTTCGATACTCGGCAAAACGTTTGACTGCCATAAAAAAAGCGCCAACCATCCAATAGGCAAGTACCAGAGAGATTGGAGGAAGAACGAGAATTCCTGTGGCATACCATCCCAGCAATAAACGAAGCGGGTTATTAATTGATTCGGAGAGAACATCCACATATGGTTTATCTTTGCTTCTCAACGGCGGAATATTATAGACACATCCCATTATCCAGAGAGCCAGTGCCGCGTAAAAAAACTGGATGCCCAGTAAGCTGGCAAGGGATAAGCCCAGAATGCCGAGAAAGATCCATTCTCCATAAGCAACTCTAATGTTGACGAGACCACAAGGAATCGGACGATTCTTTTTAACCGGATGAAGTGCATCAAATGGGGCATCAAGCACTTCATTTATCACGTAATTACTTGAGGCAACAAAGCCTGTTGCCAGCAGTGCCAAAATCAGTTTTCCAATGAAACTAAATTCAAGAAGGTCGGGCTGGACGTATAGTGCAACGATAACGCCCGGTATCATGAAAACATTCTTAAACCAATGGTCAAAACGTGCAATTTTAATATATGGTGAAACGTTCATAGTGCTTTGAAAAATAACCGGTTATGTCGTTCAGAATCAGAATATGATTATTAATTTCGAATTTAACCGGCAACAATCTATCAGGAAATAAGTGGGAAAGAAACAAATATCTTTTCGGACTATCTCAGATATTCACATACAAGAGGGAATGGGAGAATGAAACGTTTGTTGTCTGGTAAAAACAGGGTGGCTCTCTAATAGCAGGGAAAAAACACCTTCATGCTGACTGATGAGGAGCTGAACCTTCAGGGAACTGCTCCTCATCAGACTTTCGGGCGAAGAGGAAATCAGACCTTTATTAGCAGGCTGTTTTCCCCGGGCACACGAGCCCATCTGACTGAGATCTAATCCTTATCCTTGAGTTTATCCTTGAGTGCTTTCAACTCTGACTGCAGAAAATCCTTCAATGCCTTCATTTCTCTTTTGACAACATCTGTCAATAGTGTTGAGAGGCCTTTAAAATCAAGTTTCTCATCTTCTCTGACGATATCCGGCAGATTTCCTGTTCCAGGAACATTCTCCTGCAGAAGGTTGTCTCCAGGCGAAACAGTGTCAGATGTTTTGACACCATCACCATCAACCGGATGTGGTTCATCTTCGATGATTGTATCGCCAAGCTCATGCTCCAGTTCTTCCTGGGCTGCTTCGATCTTTTCGAAGGCAGCAATGTCCTGATGATCATCAACTGGCTCAAAAACTGCACTGAAATCCTGCTCTGAAATATCTTGGCTCCCAGAATCCGCTGCTACACCCGCCTCAAACTCGTCATCAATTGAGTCTTCACCAGCCTCCTCGGTCGGCTCCGCTCGAATTGGGTCCGGGAAGGTCAGCTCATCACCGTTCTTCACCGCCTGTCGATCAAGCATTTTCTGCTGCCAGAGCAGAACTTTACAGGTTTCAGCCAGCAGTATTTCCTGCGACTGTGCCTGATCGGTACCTTTTTTCTGAGAGAGTTCAAGTTTATCAAAGACAGAGAGGACAAGGGTGTGTGCCTCGGAGCTCGATTCATATTTGTACTGGCCGATATGCTGCACAATAGTAGACAAGAGCTGAAGGAAGGTCTTTTCAACTGGCTTGGTCATCATTTTATGCCTGAGCCTGTTGATTTCTGTCAAGAGTCCTTCTGTAATACTGTCGTTAATCTCGACACCAAGAGAGGCAATCCCCGCTCTTAGCTCAGAAAGTTCATCATCGACCGCAAATAATAGAGCCTGAGCTTCATAACCGGGTTGTTCAGAAACGGCCTCTGCAACCTCCTGCTCTTGATCCTGGATTACGCTGGCAGCCTCTATTTCATCATGATCGGTAACCAACTCACTCTCGAGCTTGTCAGTTTCAGACAATAACTCTATTTGAATTTCACCTGGTTCATCGATGCGATCATCGATTGCTGCAAAGAAATCCTCCTCATCTGAATCAGAGCCAAAGCTTGAAACAGCTTCTCTGTCAAGATCTGGATACGTCTCTTCCTCTTTACCTGCTTCGAGTTCAAGACCTGTCACGGATTCGTCGTCTGCTACCCGGTCTGCTTCAGAATCTGGTTCTATTTCCTCGTCGGCAAGAGCTTCTGTTTCAGTTTCTGCAACGACTTCCTCATCAGCAAATATCTCTGCTTCGGTTTCTAGTACGTCTTCCTCGTCGGCAGGCTCTTCTGCTTCAGTTTCTGCAACGACTTCCTCATCAGCAAATATCTCTGCTTCGGTTTCTAGTACGTCTTCCTCGTCGGCAGGCTCTTCTGCTTCAGTTTCTGCAGCAATTTCCTCATCCAAAAGACCGAGCGGTACGTCTTCCACTGCAAGGGAAGAATCTCCGGCTTCAATTGCCTCAAAAATTACTTTTTCATCGGAAGAGTCGGTCAGCGCTGGACCGGTCTCATCTGTTCGTTCTTCAGCAGTAAGCAGATCATCCGGAGACTCTCTATCGACTGAGGTTCCATCCTCTTCCATAGCCGTGCTAAAGACGTCATCTTCTGTATCATCATCCTGTTCAGGGAAAAATGCATCAAGACGTTCCTCAATACCTTCCGGTAACTCCTCTGAGGATTCATCGACAGCAGTCACTTCACCTCCATCGGATTCCGTTAATGCAGAGGTAACCGACACCTCAGGCTCTGCATCCTCCAGATCATCACCGAAAAATCCTTCAATATGAGCATCAATATCCGTAATCTCTGACTCAGCTTGAACGTGCTCTGTACTTTCTGAAACAGGATCTTCCATCGCCAGGGCGGGGGCAATATCTTCATTCTCCGTCGGTAACGGCTGCTCGTCACTATCATCATCTGCTTCGGTCTCAACATCTACACCCTGGAGTGCTGCAGCCTCTGTAACCACACTATCTGCGACATCTTCCGCGAATATATTATCGATGCTGTCATCCACATCAGTAGCTGCGTAGAGCGATTCTTCCGTACTGAACTCAGGGTTAAAACCATGCGGCTCATCTTCTTCAGACTCTGCAAGAGCTGGCGCCAACATCCCATCACCCTCCGTAGGCAAAGCCTCTTCGTCGGAATCATCATCCGCCTCAGTCTCAACATCAACACCTTTTAATGCATCCTCAGCACTAATTGAAGAAACCGATAGTGCATCATCTACAAGATCATCGCCAAAGAATGAATCGATCTTCTCAATTGCTTCCGGTGGTAAAACTCCAGCAGTACTGATAGTTTTTTCCGGCGTCGCTTCTCCGGAGAAAAAGTTGTCCAGCCGACTATCAACATCATCAGGTGCGCTCCCCAGTGTTGCCGCCTCTTCTTCAGCCTGGAAACCCTGAACTTCATCTGGCACATCTGAAAAAGCCGGGGCTACGGCTTCAGAATCACCTTCACCGTATACTGATTGCTGCTCTTCAGCTGTCTTCTCGGCAATTGCTTCAGGAGTAATGGTTGAGGCAATGATCTGTTTGAAATCTTCAAACTTTTCAACTTCAGGAATAAGAATCTCTTTGACTTCCTCTATCGAAAGATCAGGGTTAATGACAATCTTTTCAAGACCTTCATAAAAAGAGTAAAGCAATTTAAACGCGTCGGCATGTGCGTCACTCTTCTTCAGTTTTATATAGCCTCCAAGAGCTCCAATTCCCTGCAGAAAGATCATTTGAGGTTTCCTGCCGGCAAACTCCTCCTCCAGCCGTCCGACCTCCTTACCGAGATCTGCCAATTCACGCTCGGTAATTTCCCAATCCATCCCGAGGATGCATGCTTTCAGATTAAAGAGGATTGGATGTGGTTCACCTGCTCCGGGTGGGGTTGAGGTAGTTTCACCCTCCGGGCTCGATTCTGGTTTGCCAGATACTGAGACTGCGCCGATCTGATGTTTTAAATGTTCAAATTTTTTAATGTCTTCCCGGAGAATTTCCTTTATCTCAACGTCGGTTAAATCTGTGCCAAGCACAATCTTTTCAAGATTATAATAAAAAGTCAGCAGCAGTTTAATCGCATTGGGGTGGGCGTCAGCTCTAAACTGATAGATATATTTACTGATTTTTTCAAGAGCCTGAACATAAACCAGTTTTACCTGATCCCCGGTCCATACATCCTTAAGTGCAAGCAGTTCATCATTAAACTGGGTGAGTACTTCATCATTAATTTCCCAGTCTATGGACAGAACAATGGTCTTAAGCCTTGAGATAGGTGAACCATTGTTGCTCGAGTGCTCAAACAAATCAACAAATCCGGTGTCGAGATAATCTTCTGTTTCCTCCATCCCAGCAGTTAGATCATCATCATATTGGCTGACTGTATTCTGTTCCACCGTGTCTTCTCTCTAGAGTAATTTTTTCTGTATCGAAATAACGGTTGAAGAAATAATTTTCTTCAATGTTAATGCTACATTATAGCCAGTAATTGCACTCGCCTCGTAGTGAGGAACCTTCAATCTGCTGTTTAGATCTTTCTGCAAGACCTCAGTTGGCAGAATAGGTATTCCATGTTCTTTCAAGTCAACCTTGTTGTATTGCATTACGAGAGGAATCCTGAAAATACTCTCCTTGTAGGACTGCAGGTTCTCATGCAGCTGGTTGAGAGACCGAATATTTTTTTCACGCTGCTTTGCCATTGCATCTGCAACAAAAACAATTCCGTCAACCCCTCTCAGGACGAGTTTTCTCGTCGCATTATACTTAACCTGCCCAGGAACGGTATACAGCTGGATTTTGATATCATAACCTTTGATTTTACCCATATCAAAAGGCAGGAAATCGAAAAACAGGGTACGATCGCCATGAGTTTTAAGGCTCACCATTTCTGAGACAATCTGTTTACGGTATGTTTTGTTGATATATTCGAGGTTCGTCGTCTTACCGCACCGACCGGGGCCGTAATAGACTATTTTAACCTGAACTACCTTATCTTTTAAGTTGATAAAACTCAACTCACTCCCCCCATAAAAACGTTATAGTCATGTGGAATATCTAACCTTAACGGCACCATACGCTACGACTTGTTCCACAACTGACGAATTTTTTCTATCACATCGACCACATTCAAACGCAGAAAACCAAGAGAGATTTCTTTGCCGAACATAGAGATAAGAAGTAATTCATCATCAATTTTACTAAAGTGAATATTGGAGTCCTGCCCTTTATGAAATAATAACGAAAATTCCTGTTCACCAACAAGTTTCGCCATTGCGTCTACAGTCGCAAAGTTACCAGCAGCCAGGGCGGCAAATGAGTAAACATCATATTTGCTCGTACCGTTGTCTTTTGCTGTGATGATATTCCCAGCCATGTCTATAATAATGACACAGTCGACACCCAGCTTTATCAGCTTTTCAGAAAGAATCGTATCGATCTGTTCAAGCTGCTCCTGACTGACAATTCCGTAATTCATGCCTTTTCCCTCATCTTAGTTATGAACCGCTTCACCGGTTCCGCGCAGAACGTATGCCGACACCTGACAGTGTCATCGGGTGGTACAATCCCTCTGCCAAATTAGGTGAAACTCGTTCAGATCCAAGCACAATAATGATTAGATAGCTGTTGTGTGATGATCCGTTTTTCCCTTACAATTCACGGTTTATTCAACGATAACGGAGTATATTTCGATTACTCACATATAACTATACGATAATATTTTTGCGAGTTGAAGGGGTTTTTTGATTTTATTATTAAAAATCAGATGCATAAAGCAAAAGCACGTGTATTGATCAGGGCTTAA
>NODE-958-length-10041-cov-6.08772_pt1 | contig 10041 bp, 7 predicted proteins | sample MGYA00139097_ERZ477577 | MGnify/ENA metagenome assembly ERZ477577 | reverse complement strand
CCTTTTTTATAGGGCCTAATCCTATTTTACCAGCAGGGGGAATGCCTCCCTTTTTAGCGCAAACTCCGGCCATTGACGAACAGGGTAAAACAGTCGCCTTAGTGAACAGTTCTGGTAATCTTCTTAAAATGTATTCTTTTTTTGAGTCAAACGTCTATCGCAACTTTCAACTATTTACTCAAGAATTCTTTAAATATCTTTTAGAAATGAAGTGCTGTTTTCCCATTTGGGCCATTAGACCTGGGCGAATTAAGGGTCTACACTTTCGTCCTCTTATTGAGGATCGCTCTAGGGCCTTTGAAAATTCTCTAAGAGATTATTATTCCATTCGCAAAACAAGCGAGGAAGAAAAGATTTCGCCTGAAGAGAAAATTGCTCTTTTTACTTCTTTTATTGAAGAGACGTACCTGGATGCCATTAAGAAGAATGCTAAACATCTCTTTGAGGGGGTTAAAGAAATCAATGTTTTAGGAATGGGTGAAGAACAAATTTTCATGCGCAGCACACAGACGTTAGAGGAAGGCCCTCATTATGTGGGTCCTTTTATCGACTCTTTTAATCTCAAGGCGCTTCCTTCTCTTCAGCTCCTTTCTCCTGAAAGTATTTCTCCTTGTTTAAGCGAAATAAAAAAAATGATTTTCACTCCTAGTTTTCTAGAAAAGAACTGGGGGGCCTCGCTTGAGGAAGATGAATCGTTGCTTCATGGTCCTTACAAGCGCTTCATTGTTCTTCTCCCTAATTTTAAAGATGTTCGCGAGGAGTATGCTGTTTCTCTTTTGGCCAGGCTTGTTCAGGAGAAGATGCCAAATGGACATCTTATTTTAGATTCCCTTCATGCTCATTTTGATGCCGAAGATCTTTTTCTCGATAAAATTTTTTATGTTCCCTATGCTCGTGTTTCCAATAAAGATTTTTCTTTAATCCTTAAACTTTTCCTAGGAGGAAATAAGATTATTCTCAATGAGGATTTGCTTTCCTCTGAGCAAAGGCAAACACTGGCGCTTTTTAAAGCAGAGAACTCCCTTCTCAATCATACTATCGATGATCAATTTTATTTAAATAGTTTTTTCTTGGGAGAGGGACGTCTTTATCTTGTAAAGAATGAATTCTTTTATAATGTCAGTGAAGAGAAGCAAAAGAAGTTTTTTCAACTTCTCTTTTACTCACTTAATATTAGTTTTCCCAATCTTAAAAAAGAGCTGGGGCTTCATCTTATTTTTTTTGAAAAAAAATCTTCTAGTTACCAATTGCGCTTTAAAAATATTTTGCGCTGCTTTGTTTTTAATCCCACTAGTTATAAAAAGAAAATAAGTTGTATTTCTGATGATTCTTTTCAAATTATTCAGGCCGTAACGAAAAAGCATGTGGAAATAGAGTTTGAGTCAAAGCGGTCTCAGGAATTGCATGAAAAAAGTTTTGAAGCGGTGATACATCCTGGAGGCGTTCTGGAGTTTGAGCTTGGAGAGATTGCTGAAAAATAAGGATATTTTTTATGGTCGTTGATGCCCTTTACGTTCTTTATAATCACTTTATCCCTCTCTATGAGGGAGATCTTTCAGGCCACTATATTACGTCGGCCTTTACGCGCGAAGAGTATCTTCATGCGGAATATCTCTGGTTTCTCTATTCTCACAAACCACTTCCTCTTAACCGCCCACACTCAGTTGGCCCTTTTGACGATCTCGACTCACTCACCAACTTTGCCAAGGGTCTAACGGAGCAGTTAGGGCATGATCGCTGTTTTCTTTTGTCTACCTATGAATTTAATTTAGGCATTGAGAAGTTAAAGAAGAGTGCTGAAGTGATTCCTTTTTTTCATGAAAAGGCAGTGGTTCTTCGTCTCAGAGGAGAAGAAGAGCATCAGAAAACAAAAAATCCTTTCAATCCTGCTTTTTGGCGATCAGCAAATTTCAAATAATTCTTGCAAACATTTTCGTTCAATTATATAAAACGCCAGCACTACATCTATTATGGTGACCGTAGTTCAGTTGGTAGAGCGCCAGATTGTGATTCTGGTTGTCGGGGGTTCAAGTCCCCTCGGTCACCCCATTCTAACCTATTAAAATCATTCATCTTTTTTTGAAAATTGTCAGATTTGTTGTGAATTTGTTGTGCAAAGTTCAAAATTCACAACAAGATTTTGAATTCCTACACATCCTCCATCCTTTCGCCAAAAGACCACTGAAGGACAAAAACTTCACCCTATACTCATTTCTTTGAATTATTTTATCATAGATACTGTTCAACAAATTAAATAAAGGGAAAAAATTGCAACTTAAGCTTCAATACAACCTCTTGTTCATTCTATTTTTTTTAATCCTTAAAAACAATTTAAGAGCAGGAGATTATTATCAATTTAGAGATAATAAGATGTATATCCATGAAAATGGTACGTATCGAAATATTGAAATAGACGAAATCCTTCAAACTCAAGACCCTCGTAGACGTTATGAATTCGAAAAAGAATTTGGCATCTCGACGAGAGAAGTTTTTAACCTTAAAGGTCAAATAGCTCAATTCGGATTTACCCCTACTCTTCAAAGCTATCTAAAAGAAAAACCCCGATTCCTGCAAAATAATGAGGGTTGGTTACACACGCGGCAACAAGATGGATCATATCTTCTTACAAAAAGATCAGACCTTGCAAAGAACCAATCTGGCATTATAGCTAAAGACTTTGAAAAACAATATGGGATATCACCTCAAGAGTTCCTGACAAATATCCCAAGCTCTTCTGTTGATGCCATTTACACAACTGAAGTTAATCAAACATTAGCAAATTATCTTATGAGAAAAAAGGTGAATTTTATTTCACAACCAGCAAGCTGGGGAGCAATACCACCTTATTGCCCTCAACCTCAACCTCAACCTCAACGAATAGTACCCCAAGGCCAACAAACACCTAAACGATCTCTTGACTGCAAGGTTAGAGTAGAATGCGGGAAGAGGTGCAAACAAAAATTAGAAAAAGCGCTAGGGAAAACAATACCAACATACGATGATAACAATAAATACTACGCCAATTTAGGGCCATCTCAAATGCTAGAACTAAAAAAGAGCAATTTATTTTGCGGGGGGGCCCCTCTCGATTGCGAATATCTAGTAGCTGCTAACCAGAATTTCTTAAACACAGTAAGAGAGGAGGCAGAGGATAAGACTCTCCAATCTAAACAATATCCAAACAGTGACACTTATTATATTCCTTTAAAAGAGGTCCACATGAAGAAATTAAATCTCAAGGGCCGATTTTGCAAAGAATTTTCACCACAGAAGACAGGAAGCAATTCTGTCTCATATAATCCAAACCTTGTTTATAAAATTCCTGCAAATATGCATCAAAATGCACATCGAGAAAACACATCTTCTGCATCTCATTTAATACAAACTCCAAATTATGTCGACTTAACAGCACTGTACGATAGTAATATCCAGCCTGTTGATTTTTATCATGACGGTGAAAATAAACCATTTGATCTTTTTCCTAATACCGTAAGACGTATGCCTATTACTATCGAAGGAACCACCTATCCCTCTAGTGAGCATTATTTTCAATCTCTTAAATTTAAGAAAGGATCTCCTGCATGGGAAAAAATAGTCAAGTCACAGGCATATGGGCGATTGCCTGGAGAGGTTCGCAACCTCACTAATAGTCACAAGGAAGATCTATCGTATGAATTTCAAAATCCTAAAATGTATCATTCTCGTCATAAAATAGATGGGATGTACCGGGCAATTAAAGCAAAATATGAACAACATAAGAACTTCCAAGAGGCCCTTAAAAAAACAGGGAGTGCCCGAATTACTGAATTTACAGATCATCCAGGAGGAAACCCAAATATCCCTATCGATGAAGAATGGGGACGCAATAGATACACGGGAAAAGGAAGGGGGCTACTCGGAAATCTCCTTATGATTCTAAGGGCCGAAAAAATATATAATTATCACCCAGCAAAAATTCAATCATTAATAGAAGAACTTTACAGCAAGCCATAACTGCACATACTTTTCTTTATTGAGAATTTCATTCAAGATATTTTTTTGACATCTTACCTCTCTTTTTAAAAGAAAAATGCAACATGCTTCGAATCATTTCAAAATGCTTCTCATAGTCACCATCATACTTTCTTACGACACTCCTATGGTTCGCCTCACCTCTGCTAGGTATTAAATCTAAAAGTGAGGATTCACCTAAAAGACCATGTCTTTGATCATGTTCAAAGCGCTGAAACATCCCCCCTAAATATTTCAAAATATCTAAGGTTGAATTATTCCCTGGATTAACCATTAGCTTTTCAACAAAGTTAATGTGCAAAACAGCATAAAGAGTAACCCCCAGACTCCATATATCCAAAGATTGATCTTTTATTTCTGACTGAAGCATCTGTATAATTCTATCTATTATTGACAAAATTGGCCTCAAGTTATCTTGATGAACAATTCCTCTTTTAAGCTCATAAGAATATTGATCATACACCATCTGCAAGTAAGCTAGCTCAGGCGCTATATAGCTTACTGTCCCCCTCATCATCGTTGAATAAAAATCCGATTGAATATAAAACATGGCCTCCCTTGGCCTAATTTCACCAATTTCTATTTCTCTTTTAATCTTTTCAACATTTTTTAAAATATCTTTTATTTCATTTGTTTTTTTAGTAAAGCCAAAATCAGTAAGATAAAACTTTAATTCACCTTTTCTATCAAATTCAAAAAGAATATTATCCAACTTTAAGTCTAGGTGATGAAGTCCTAGTCTTTTACATTCAAAGATGACCAATTTAACAAATTCAAAAAACTTATTAATGACCATCGTATGAAACACAGAATAATCTTCAGGAGATCCTAGAGACACAATATCTTCTAATAATTTTAGTAAGTTTCCATCTTTTCGAGGAGAATGAATTGCACCTACTGATAATTGTTTGGGTATCTCTCTTTCTTTTTGTAATCTTCTAAGGTCAAGAGGAGGAACAACCGTTTTTTCCTTTTTATCCTTAAATCGAAAAGATCCAAAGGAAACTTCTTTTTCTCTTTCCCTAACTGATCCTTCGTTGTCTTTAAAAGAAAACTTATTTTTTTTCAAACTAGATGCTCTTCCTTGCCCTTTTGGTGTTAGAGATTTAACATGTTGAGAAAGGCTCATCTTCCCTTTTGTAATAGGAATAAAAACAGCCGATCTGCTCAAGAGAGGGATTAAACGACTTTCATCATCATAAGATCCTAAAGCAGTATTAGATGGGAAAATTTTAGTAACGATGGGAGAAATTTTAAAACCAAGATTACTGCGATCTCTAAAAATCCTTAAATCTGTGTTAAAAAAAATTACATTTCTATTCTCACTCTCCACCCCAGGCCTGGTATTTACCACCTCAGACGCAAAAAGACTCTCTATCCCCTGTGGAAAAGGCCCCCCTGCACGTAACTCTAATTGTCGGCACTCACCAATCTTATCTTCCTCATTTTGCTCATCTTCCTCGCTTTTTTCATCTGCCTCCTCATACATCCCTTTAATTACTTCAAGCAAAGATTTTATAAAGATTTTTCCCTTGGTATAAAAATCTTTCTCCTTTAATTGAAAATCATCCCAAGGCCGGAGAATATTGAACAACTCATAAAAAAAATTAATATAATCACTACTTATTAATTGAACTTTTTTTTTAAGTTCAAAATACTGAGGATCATCATCAAAAGAATAATCAGATGACAATGAATCACTTGAACGTGGCCCCCCAGCTTCAATAATCCTATCTATAAAGAAATTGAGGGCCTGCTCAGATTGCAACACTATTTGAATGGTACGATGAAAAGATTGGTCTAAAAACACATCATGAACTACGACATTAGGTACTTTTAAATTTTCTGCACGGCTTACTGTTATTTTAAATGGAACACTAAAAACAACAACAGGATATAGAGAGAAAAAAAATAAAAAAATAAATATTATTTTAAGTGCAGCTTTAACTTTATTAGACACAATTAATTTCCTCATTTTTACAACTCAAAGGATTAAAAGAAGCTCTCTTTTATTGGTTTAACGAGATTAATGGTGGGTAAACTAATAAAATCATTTTCTCCCAACTCTTCGCAATATCACCTAAGCATTTCACCATATAACTCAAATAGCTCTGCACAAGTATCAAACTCAAGCAGAGCAAGAAAGTATTAGGCCTCAGCGTGTTGACCTTTTGCTGGGCAAGTTTCAACTTGAACTTTTTTAGAATCTCTAAAAAGAAGTAAGAAAAGAATAGCAATAACGGCAGAATAAATCGCAAAACTCATCCAAATTCCAGGCCAATCAAAACGACCTTCAATGAAAAAATATTTATCAATTAAAATTCCACTGATACGACTTCCTAAAAAAGCACCAAACCCATTTACCATCATCATGAAAAGACCTTGTGCACTTCCGCGCATTTTTTCATCTACCTGACTTTCCATAAATAAAGATCCCGAGATGTTGAAAAAATCAAAGGCCATACCGTAAATAATGCATGAAAGAATAATCATCCATAAACGATCTGTTGGGTTACCAATACTAAAAAGACCAAAACGAAGGGCCCATGCAACCATAGAAATAAACATCACTTTCTTAATTCCAAAGCGTTTAAGCACAAAGGGAATAGTGAGGATAAAAAGAGTCTCAGAAATTTGAGAAATAGACATGATAACGGCAGGATATCTCACAGCAAAAGAATCTTTATAAATTTCCATCGCTGAAAAATCGTGTAAAAAAGTATCGCCATAAGCATTGGTCAATTGAAGGGCCGCTCCTAAAAGCATAGAAAAAAATAAAAACAGGGCCATTTTTGGATTCTTAAATAACTTAAAAGCGTCTAGTCCCAAAGCACTAAACAAAGATTGAGATTTTTCTCCTGCCTCACTCACTTTTCCTAAAGGAGGACATTTTGGCATTGTTAAAGCAAAGAGAGAGAGAACAACTGAACACGCCGAGGCCAAATAAAATTGTCCTGCTTCTTTTTCTAAGCTCGCTAGGCTCACCACCCATAAGGCCACAATAAAACCTATTGTCCCCCAGACTCGAATAGGAGGAAACTCAGAGACAATGTTCATTTTTTGTTGCTTCATGGCCGAGTAGCTCACCGTTATCGAGAGGGCCAACGTGGGCATATAGAAAATCATGTTAACAAGCATGATCCAAAACATCGTATCAGGGGAAGTTGCAGAAGGAAGAAAAAATAAAGTAATGGCACCGCAAAAATGAAAAAATGCATACAGCTTTTCTGCGTTGATCCAGCGATCAGAGATAATCCCTGCAATGGCCGGCATAAAGAGTGCCGAGATACCCATGGTAGAGAAGATAGCACCAAAGTCACTGCCGGCCCAACCTTTTGTTTGAAACCAATAGGCACCAATGGTGAGTAACCACGAACCCCAAATAAAAAATTGTAAAAACTGTAAAATAGTTAGGCGAAGTTTCAGTGGCATCTTTCTATCCCTTTTGAAGATTCAAATTGATGTGGATTGTCTATCAAGGTACATCTAAATGAAAAAGAGAAAAATTACCAAAAAATTTCTTCTCTAGACTAAAGACAAAAGGTCATTTTAAAACTAATATTATTTAAAGGAAGGACTCAATGATTACTTCTCTCTATCTAGGCCTACTTGGTCTTCTCTATATTTTCATGACTTTTGAGACCATCAAAGCACGCTGGGACAATAAAATATCATTAGGTGCCGGACCTCAAAATGAAATTGCTCATTTTACAAGTGCCCATAATAATTTTTCTAATTATGCCCCACTTTTTCTCCTTGGACTTTTTGTCTTGGAGGCACAAAGCATTCATCCTCTTTTTCTCCATATCGCTTCTCTCATCTTTGTCATGGGACGAATTTTTCATTATCTGGCCATGAGAGGAAAAAAAATGAATTTTCGCAGAAGAAAAATAGGAATGATTCTCACCATTGCTTCACTCATCTCTCTTTTTTCATGTAATCTATTATGCTTTTTTCTAAAATAACCATGAAAAAAATTTTGAAACCCATGATCTGTTTCTCCAAAGAGATATAGGAGAACGACAGTTTGGGCAGGTTGGATTATCTTTGTCTTTTGTCATCCAATTATTAAGACAATGAGAGTGATACAGATGACCACAGTTTGCACCAACGTTACTAATTTGTATTGTCAATGAATTTGGATCATTAAGTTCTTCATAACAAATAGAACAATCCATATTCTCTGTTTGTGAGTCAAAGGGAACTATTGATAAAGTGTGTTTTGACGGATCGTTTCCCCAACCTTTTGATTCAACTGCTTCTAGCTCTATATCTAAAAAAAAATCTTCTCTACAATAATTTTCAGACAAAGCTTCAAGAGAATAAGAAGAGAAAGATATCATTAAGGAAATGAGGAGAATCAAATAATCCATAAGAAAAAATGCCCTCTTATAAAAAAGGCATTTAAAAGAGAGTCGTTCTTTTTGTCAAAAAAATCAATTAAAGAAGTAAAAACTACTTGTTTTTAATTTTTAAAAAATGACCAAAGACCTCTTCAATCTCATCTTTCTCATAAGGCTTTGTGATTTGCTTAAAATAAGAGAGTTTTGTTTTGATGTCAGCATCACCAGAGACGAGGACACAGGGAATTTCCTTTTTCATTTTAAGAACAAATTCATCTGCTGTTAAATATCCTAAGTTATAATCAATGAAAATCAAATCAGGTCCATCCATTTCAATTCTCTCTATGGCCATACTGGGCTCACTGAAAGTTGAAATTGAAACATCTTCCGAAGAAAAAAAGTCAGAAAAAATTTCGCATAAATCTGTTTCATCATCAATATACACAACATTTAACTTCATTTTTTAATCCTTTTGTTTTTAACTTAAAAAAACTTAATCGAAATTGTTATTATTGAAAAGGAATAAAGAAATATCAGTCCAAATACAAAAGACATTTCTCTCTTTTTTTCATTCAATGTTTTGAATAACTTATAATTAAGTGTTGCAAAAAAAGGAGCACTTAAAAAAGAAACAATTGTCACAAAGTCTACAAGCATTTTTAATTGGTTAGAAAAAAAAGAAAGCAAGGCAAGGGATAAGAAAGAAACAAAAAGAGTAACAAGGAAAAAGACTCTTTTTTTTTCTTCTTTCTGCCTTAAAATAGCGACACCTTTTGCAATAGATCGCGGATAAGCATCAAGAACTGTAAGTGATGTGGAAAAAATAGTAAAAAAACAGGCCAATGAAATAATAGGTATTACCCATAACCCCACCACCTCCCCATAAAGCCCCACTAACTTTGCTGCAAAAAGAGATCCATTTTCCGGAAAAGTCATTTCCTTCGGATACATAATAAAAGCGCCAAGACAGAGAAATATCAAGGCCAGAAAAGTGGTGAGAATATAACCAAAGTTAAAATCAAAAAGTGCCTCTTTAAAGGAGGTTTTTTGCTTTTTATCTTTTTCATCCTCTTCAATCCAGAGAGATTGCCAAACAGACATTTCAATAGGAGCAGGCATCCACCCCATCAGCGCGATGATAAAGACCCATGAGTTTTTTTCCAGGAATTGATACTTAAAGGGAAAGTAGAGGGAAAAATCATGAACGGCCGTCAATGAAGAGAAAAAAGCAATCATGGTTAAAAGAAAAAGAAGACCCATGATTAATTTCATTAAGCGATTGAGCCAGTAGTATTGCCCCCAAAATAAAATCATTATACTTATCACTATCATGAAAAAAGAGAGCTTCATGGGTTCAACAGAGCTCCCTATTAAAGTAGAAAGTAAAGAGCTGGCCACAAAAAAAACGGCCGCTACACTTGTGACAGATGTAAGTAGACTCATAAAAATAAAAAGAATGAGGAACCACTTCCCTAAACGATAATATCCTTGAAGCAAATTTTCACCCGTTTGGGCCGTATAAGCATGACCAACATAAAAGAAAGGATATTTAATAATATTTACCAATAAGATAAGAGGTAATAATTCAAGACCATAAAGAGCGCCTGCTCTCGTTGATTGAATTAAGTGAGAAACACCGATAGCGGCCCCGGCCATTAAGATGCCAGGACCTAATTTATTAAAAAAA
>NODE-957-length-10043-cov-4.63686_pt1 | contig 10043 bp, 6 predicted proteins | sample MGYA00139097_ERZ477577 | MGnify/ENA metagenome assembly ERZ477577 | reverse complement strand
TTCCTGTGTAATTAAGCGTTCCGTTGTTTACGGGAGTTCTTGTATAAATATCAAAGCCATCGTCGGTTTGGGCACCTGATTTTTCTAAAACATTTAGGATACGATCTGTTGAATTCGAATAAAACAAAGCTGAATTAAGGGATAGTTTTTCAAAAGTATGGTAATACTCAAAATAAACATAATTGGTATAATAGGGTTGCAAAAACGGATTCCCCACTAAAATAAACCGTTCATCAGTAAATGAATTAAATGGATTTAACTCAGCTACAGTAGGTCTGTCAATATATCGTGTATAGCCCAGAGAGAGCATGTTTTGATCTCTTAGCGAATAAGTAAAAAGGATATTTGGGAAAAGGTCGTTATAATCATTATCATATTCCGCTCCATCCAGTTTTTCACTGATGGTAGTTTGTGTTAATTCCGTGCGTAAACCAAAAGACATGCCCAGTTTATCAAACTCCTGGCTATAATTGGCATAGAAGCCATAAATACTTTCCTGATAGTCAATTTGGCTGCTAAAATCCGGAATTAAATCAAGCGTATGGGTCGATTCATTTAAGTTACCGGCAGCAAAGTCATTTTTATAGTTTCTAAAGTTGGATTTAAATCCTGCCTCAAAACTCGCAACTTCCTTTATAGGTACTACATAATCAAGTTTTATATAGAAGTTATCTACACTTTCATCTTTACCGTAATACTGTTTTGATAATCCTGAGCCGGGAAAAGTTTCAATATTATCTATATCTGTTGCGTTATCTGAGATGCTATTGTCGTATTTAAGATCGGCAGATAGCTGATGTCCTTCTTTATTGAATTTGGTTCTATAATGAAGGTAGGCTTCTAAAAAAGCCTCATCCGAATTATCATCAACGTATCTCGAGGAAGATTTAATCAGGTTATCTACAGGTTGATAATCATTAAGGAACAATTCAGAATTATAGTTTTTATTGGTATTCATGTATAGCAAGGAGGTGGTAATGGTATTTTTATCGTCTAAATAAAAGTCACTTCCGATATTCACCAAAAAACTGTTGCGCTGTCTGTAATCATTTCTGACTTCATCAAAATTGCCGGTTGGGTTCTGGACATCATCCAGGAATATCTGTCTGATTTCGGTATCTTTTATTTGCACCATATGATTGTAACTCACGGTAGAAAACATATTAATTTTTTCGGTTTTATAATTTACGAAGGCTGAGGCCCCATCATTATCGGGAATTCCGAGATGTCCCTCTACCATGCCGTTATACCCATCAATTGTCCTCTTTTTTAAAACGATGTTTAAAATGGCACCACCACCATCAGCGCCATATTTGACTGATTGATTAATGATTTCGACTTTGTTAATGCTGTTTGCAGGAATAAGGCTCAATATATCTGCGCTACTGCGTTGCCCTCCATAGGGTTTGCCATCAACCAGCACCAAAGCAGCATTCCCTCGAATACTTATATTACCTTGCTCATCAATTCTTACCGAAGGTGTATTTTCCAATACGGTAATGGCATTCCCGCCTATGTTGGCAATGTCTTTTGATGCGTTATAAACCTTTTTCGTGAGTTGGTGATCGACAAGCTTGGTTTGTGCAATTAATTCAATTTCTTTAAGATTCTCGCTATGTTGCTCAAGTTCAATAGTTCCCATTTCCAATTCCTGATCAATAGAAAGAATATGAATAATAAATGGCTGAAATGACAGTGATTCTACGATGCAATAGTACTTGCCTGTTGGAACAAGAAGTTCGAAATGCCCGTTTTTATCGGTAATATCACCTATTAATTCTTGGGTATTAACGTCCTGCAACGTTACAGTAACAAATTGTAACGCCGTATGTGTGTCGGCGTCATTCACCTTGCCGAAGACTTTATGTAAATCACTGGATTCCTGACCTAATAAGCTGAAGGAGAGGAGACCTATAATCAGGATGCTTATTAATTTCATTATAAAAATGAATAATTGGTAAATGTAACTTATTCAAGATTCTTAAAAAATAGTGGTTTAGGGGTATTTTTAGTCATTTACATAAACCTTACAGCAAGGACTTTATTTTTTCAGGCGGCCTTCCTATCACGGCAGTATTTTCTTTGACTACAATAGGTCTTTCAATCAATTTAGGGAAGGCAGCCATGGCTTGAATAATTTCTTTTTCACTAAGTGATTTTCCTTTATAATTTTCTTTCCAAATGGCTTCATTTTTTCTCACAAGATCGCTCGCGGGAATACCCAGTTTGGCCAGGATGTCCTCTATTTCTTCGTAGGAAAGAGGATTCTTTATATAGTCAATGATGTCAATATCGACATTGGCAGTTTGCAAAATTCCAAGCCCTTGACGGCTTTTACTACAACTTGGATTGTGATAGATTTTCATGGTTTGGTTGTTTGATTTTTCTAATGGATTCCAAAAATAATTTATTTTTTGTCAATGATAAAGTTATGTCTTAGTTCTTTTGTAAAAATGATAAAGTAAACCCTTAAAAATTCAATCTGTCCGTTTAATAATTAAAGGTGTTCTGTATATTTGCCATATGACAATAACGGATACGCATACCCACCTATATGCTGAACAGTTTGATAACGATAGGGATGAAGTAATTAAAAGAGCCTTGGATAAAGGGATTAGTCGATTCTTTCTTCCGGCTATTGATTCCACCTATTATGAGAGAATGAAGGATTTGCAACTTGCCTACCCGAAAAATGTTTTTTTGATGGCCGGCCTGCATCCAACGCATGTCAGGGAAGATTTTAATAAGGAACTGGAAATAGTCAAGAAATTCCTGGAACAGCAAAAATGTTATGCCATAGGGGAAATAGGAATTGACCTTTACTGGGACAAATCCTTTTTAAGTGAACAACAAGAAGCCTTCAGACTGCAGATAGCTCTTGCAAAGGAGAAAAAATTGCCCATCGTTATTCACTGCAGGGATGCTTTTGATGAAATTTTTGAAATCATGGATGATGTATGCGATGAACAATTAAAGGGTATTTTTCATTGTTTTACCGGAAATGAGGAACAGGCAAATAAAGTATTGAACTATGGTTTTAAACTGGGTATTGGAGGGGTCGTAACGTTTAAGAACGGTGGATTGGATAAATTTCTGCATAAAATTCCTTTGGAACAAATTGTACTTGAAACGGATGCCCCTTATTTGGCTCCTGCGCCTTACCGTGGTAAGAGAAATGAAATGAGTTATCTGGTGCATGTTTTGGATAAACTAGTCGATATTTATAAGCTGCCTCCTGAGGAGATTGCCAAAGCGACAACCTTGAACTCCCAGGAAATTTTTGGTGTATAATGAAAGAATTAGAATCTTACGACTATGCCTATTTGGAGACGCCATTGGGAACCGCGAAGATAGTTGGGGATAATAATGGTATCGTTTCGATTTCGGTTATTGAAACAAAAGAGAAAACTACAGACAGAATCCCAGATACGCTGGTGGATTGCATTGAGCAGCTAAAACAGTATTTTGAAGGGAGCAGACAAGATTTTAATTTGAAACTTAATCCTAACGGAACAGATTTTCAAAAAAATGTCTGGAAAGAACTGCTGACAATTCCTTTTGGAAAAACAACCACATATTTGAAACAGACATTGGCCCTTGGGAATGAAAAGGCCATAAGGGCGGTAGCCGCAGCAAATGGTAAGAACCCTATTTGGATCGTTGTGCCTTGCCACCGGGTAATCGGTACAAATGGGTCATTAACGGGTTATGCGGGTGGTTTGTGGAGAAAAAAGTGGTTACTTGAGCATGAAAACCCTTCTGGGCAAACCTCGATGTTCTGACCAAAATTTATTTTTTAATTCTCCTATTTTTGCTTTGATGAAAAGATTTGTAGTCATGTTATCCATTCTTATCAGTGCCATGGCAACAGGCCAGACGCACCCCAAAGAATTAGTGACAAAAAACCTGCACGTCTATAGCGATACGGTATTCCTGGATAGTGTTAGTATAAATCCTGAGTATTTTGAATTGTTTGATGCCAATAGGAAAAGAATTGAGCCAAGTGAGTATATCGTCGATTTTTCTGAAGCTAAATTTTGGTTTAATGCTGCTGAAAAGTATAAGGGAACCATAATAAGCGTTACTTATCTGCCCTTTCCTGATTTTATGACCCGATACTATAGCGCTTTTGATAAATCTCTCATTGTAGAACAAACAACAGATGAATCAAGACTCTACAGCAATCAATCCAATTCAGCAAACAAAAATATAAAACCATTTGATGGTTTGTATACCAGCGGTAGTTTATCCAGAGGGGTGACGATAGGAAACAATCAGGATGCGGTTGTGAATTCTAATTTTAATCTGCAGATCGAAGGACAGCTTTCTGAAAAAGTAGGTATTCGGGCATCGATTACGGATAATGAAATCCCACTGCAATCAGGAGGATTTACACAGCGCCTTGATGAATTTGACAGGGTCTTTATTGAATTGTTTAGTGACAAATGGTCCTTAACTGCCGGGGATGTTGATCTGATTAATACGGATAGTTATCTGATGCGATTTCAAAAAAAGATCTCAGGGGTTCTGGTCAAAGCTAATTTTGATAGTGGTTCAGGACAGACTGATTTTTTTGCTTCGGGAGCCCTGGTCAAAGGTAAATTCAATAGCTATAAATTCAACGGATCAGACGGTAATCAAGGTCCTTATAAAATATTAGGCCCTGAAAATCAGCAATATGCCATCATGATCTCAGGTAGTGAGCGGGTATACGCAAACGGGGTCTTATTAAGAAGAGGAGAGAATTTCGATTATGTCATAGATTACAATACAGGAGAAATTTCGTTTACAACCTTGTATACAGTCACTTCCAATTTAAGATTTACGGTAGAATATCAGTTATCTGAGCGGAATTACACCAGATTCATGACCTATGACGGGGTTAGATTCTCAGCAGAAAAATTTAATATTGGAATCAAATACTATAATGAAACTGACTCAAAAAATAATCCAATCGATCAAAACCTAAGCGAGGATCAAAAGCAGATCCTGGCTGATGCGGGGAATGATACCTCTAAGATGGTATCCCCGTCAGCTACCGAGGCAGAATATGATGAGAATAGGGTATTGTATAGAAAAGTAATCATTGGCGGGAGGGAAATATTTGAATATTCCAATGATCCGGATGATCAATTGTATCAGGTTAATTTTAGTTATGTCGGGGAAAACAGGGGAGACTATATTGTAGAGACTAATCTTGCTGCGGGGAGGGTCTATCGTTATGTTGCACCTGTTAATAATGAGATGCAAGGCGCGTATTTGCCGGTTGTACAGCTTATAGCTCCTGAAAAATTGCAAATGTTTGATCTCGAAGCGTCCTATATACCAAGTGAAAAAACACAGATTAAAACGGAACTGGCCCTTAGCGATGAAGATCAGAATCTGTTCTCAGCAATTGACAATGAAGAAAATAAAGGCTTTGCAACGAAACTATCCTGGAACCAAAAAATAATAGATAAAAAGTGGAAACTGGATACGGATCTCGATTATGAATATTTTAGTGAGCACTTTAAATCCATTGAACGAATTCGAAATGTGGAATTTTCGAGAGATTGGAACATAATTCAGACGGACACGGTTGACAATCAGAAGCAACAATATCTTTTGGGTGGCTTAAGATTTTCAAATGATAGTGTTGGCAGTGTATCATATGGGTATGAAAATTTGAGCATAGGCGAAAACTACAGAGGAGACAGACACAATATACTGGCCAATCTTCACTGGAATGATACAGAAGCCTATGTGCATGCTAGTTTACTGAAGAATAATAACGGTATTGAAGAGAACACTTTCCAAAGATTTTACAGTGGTTTGACACAGGCTGTTTCCAAATTTTGGCTGGGTGCCAAATTCAATTATGAAAGTAATACAGGTGAGCTGATTGAAACAGGTGAGATCGATAAAATATCTCATCGGTTTACAGAATTCGAAGGTTTTTTTGGGGTAGGGGATTCGACGAAAATATTTACGGAGATTGGATATAATTATCGTGAAACGGATAGCGTAATCACTTCCGGCCTGGCAAATGTTAGCAGAGCCAATACTTTCTTTTTAAAATCCAAGCTTATTCAAAACCAAAATACGGACCTCGCTCTCTTCGCGAATTACAGAATAGTCAAAAACATTAACATTCCTGATGAAGAGGCCTTAAACGGAAGGTTAACGTACCGCCAGAGAATTTTCGGGGATTTCATTTTACTGCAAACCAATTTGGAGACCAATTCGGGTACCTTGCCTCAACAGGAATTCAGCTATGTTGAAGTGGAACCAGGTAAGGGTTTTTATGAATGGATTGATTTTAACGACAATGGGATTCAGGAGCTGGATGAGTTTGTGATTGCGCAGTTTCAGGATCAGGCCATCTACGTCAGAGTATTACTTCCCACCGTTAATTTCATTAAAATTAATCAGAATAAATGGAGTCAGTCTATTAATTTAAAGGCGTCGTCCTGGAAAAATGAGCAGGGATTCAAAAGGGTTATGTCACATTTTGCGAACCAGACTTATTTCTTAATTGATTCAAAGACCAAAAGAGAAAATGACGATTTTAATATCAACCCTTTCCCCGGTGATGACAGCGGGGTATTGGGCCTTGACCAGAATTTAAAGAACAGCTTGTTTTTTAACAGGGGTCTGCAGAAATTCAGCATGGTCTATTCCTATCTTAATTTCAGGAAAAAAACGATTTATTCCTTCGGAGATCAGGAGGTAGAGACCAAAACCCATCAGTTTCAATTTGTGCATAAACTGGGTTCGTTCTGGCTCGTGGATGCTGAAGCAGGGATAAGTGAAAACACGAGTCAGTCACTCAGCTTTACCAATAGGAATTATCAGTTGGACAACACATCAATAAGACCCAAAATCTCTTATTTATATAACAAAAATACAAGACTTGAAGTTTTCTATACCTATAAAAACAAGGAGAACAAGATTAGGGATATGGAAACCCTGCAAATGCATAATTTTGGTTTGAATTTTCAACATGCCAACAGAGATAAGTTTGCAGTTAACGCCAACGCCAACCTGTATTTCAATGAATTCAACGGGAATACGAATTCACCCGTGGCCTATCAAATGCTTGAGGGTTTGCAGCCAGGCACCAATTTAACCTGGTTACTTGGCCTTCAGAAAAGGCTGACTTCTTTTTTGGACCTGAATCTAAATTATTTTGGAAGAAAATCAGAAGAAGCCAATACTATTCATACGGGTAATATACAGCTAAGAGCTACTTTTTAACCCAGAAAAAACTTCTTGTATTTATGCTTTTTTTAGAAACTGTGTTTTTAGCACAACGGTACTTTTCCCCAATCGGCATTCTACTTCCTGGGTATTATTCGTAAGCCTGATGTTTTTTACTTTTGTGCCTCTTTTGATCGTTTGAGACATCCCTTTTATCTTGAGGTCCTTAATTACGGTTACCGTATCACCATCATTTAATTCATTTCCTACACTGTCTTTAACTTCCATAAGCTTACGTTTAATTCTCTTGAAAAGAAATTTATATATTTTTCCTCAACCAGTCTCCCATGGATACTTCGGAAGTGATAATTGATTTTAAATCCTCTATTTTGATTCTTCTTTGTTCCATAGTATCTCTATGTCTGATGGTAACCGCACCGTCATCTTTGGTTTCGTGATCAACGGTAATACAAAAAGGTGTTCCGATGGCATCTTGCCTTCTGTACCTTCTGCCGATGGCATCTTTTTCATCATAGCTCACATTAAAATCAAATTTTAGCTGATCCATGATTCCGCGGGCAATTTCAGGGAGTCCATCCTTTTTGACTAATGGTAAAATAGCGGCTTTTGATGGGGCAAGAAGTGCCGGTAATTTCAAAACGGTTCTCACCGAACCATCCGCAAGGGTTTCTTCCTGAAGCGCACTTGAAAATACGGCTAAAAACATTCTGTCCAGTCCAATCGAAGTTTCCACTACATAAGGAACGTAACTCGTGTTTGTCTCATGATCGAAGAATTGCAGTTTTTTTCCAGAGAACTCCTCGTGCGCTTTAAGATCAAAATCAGTCCTGGAGTGTATACCTTCCAGTTCTTTGAACCCAAAAGGGAAATCAAATTCAATATCTGCGGCAGCATTTGCATAATGAGCCAGTTTTTCATGATCGTGAAATCTGTATTTTTCACTGCCTAATCCTAGTGAAAGGTGCCATTTCAATCTGGTTTCTTTCCATTGCTCATACCATTTTAATTCTTCTCCAGGGCGAACAAAAAATTGCATTTCCATCTGTTCAAATTCCCTCATTCGAAAAATAAATTGTCTTGCAACAATTTCATTCCTGAAAGCTTTCCCGGTTTGCGCAATTCCAAAAGGAATTTTCATTCGACCCGTTTTTTGCACATTGGCAAAATTGACAAATATCCCTTGTGCCGTTTCAGGGCGCAAATAAAGATCCATGGCAGAATCCGCCGAGGCTCCTAATTTTGTTCCAAACATAAGGTTGAACTGTTTGACATCAGTCCAGTTTTTTGATCCAGATAGCGGACACGCAATTTGTAATTCTTCAATAAGCGCTTTAACGTCAGCGAGATCCTCATTTTCAAGAGATCGGGCCATTCTGCTCAAGACTTCTTCTTTTTTCGCCAGATAATTTACAACCCTGGGGTTGGTGGTAACAAATTGATCACGGTCAAAAGACTCGCCAAAGCGTTTTGAAGCTTTCTGAATTTCCTTTTCAGCCTTTATATTTAGTTTTTCAGCATAATCTTCTATCAGAACATCAGCTCTGTATCTTTTCTTAGAATCCTTATTGTCGATAAGGGGATCATTAAAAGCATCAACATGACCAGAAGCTTTCCATGTGGTGGGATGCATAAAAATGGCAGAATCTATACCCACAATATTTTCATTCATTTGTACCATTGATTGCCACCAGTATTCGCGAATGTTCTTTTTCAGCTCGACGCCATTTTGCGCATAATCATACACTGCACTTAAGCCATCATATATTTCACTTGACTGGAATATGAATCCGTACTCTTTAGCGTGGGAAATAACCTTCTTAAATTTGTCTTCTTGATTTTTCATCCGGCAAAAATAAATAATTTATATAGAGGGAATAAAAAAAGGAAACACAATTTGTGTTTCCTTTATCATATATTATTTTTGGATCAACTTATAGTCCTAAGAAAGAGTCGTTTAATTCTAAGGAAGCAGTTCCAACTAATTTTCCTTCTACAAATACTTCAATTGGATAAGTCCCGCTTTCATATTTTTCTCCTTTTCTTTCTACCAGCATTACTACGTCAAGATCAGCATTCTCATAATTGACAACGGTTTGATCTGTATATTTAGCTTCTGTGCCGTCTAAAACCATAAAAGTTCCTTTGGCATTGATGACCATCCCAGAAGGATTTTTCAACACGATATAGGCTTCTTTATCACCTGGAGTTGCAATTTCATTTTCTAATAATCTGAAAGCAACTTTAATCGCATCAGTTTTTTGAGCTTTATTCGTCTCAGTGTATTTACCGTTAGAACGCATTTTCATCGCGGTGATTTGAACATTTTCAACATTGATGGCTCCTCCAATTTCCACTTTCTTTGCCAAATCCATATTTTGGGCAACTAAGGTGTCATTATAATTGGTTTGAATCTCTAACTGATTGTTGATGCTGTCCTTTTCCTCTGTAAGTATATTATTGGACAATCTAAGAGAATCTACTTCATCCAATAATCTGGCATTGGTTTTTTCCAATGATGCCAATTGTCCACGATATCTTCTTAAAACACTTGAATTTATCGATTTTAAATTTTCAACAGAATCCTTAAGTATGGCTATCTTTTCCTTTTCCATAGTTAAAGAATCCGATAAACTCGTATTGGCAGCTATCGCAATATCATATTTTTCTTCCATTGCGGTTAAGTTGCCGATAATCTGCTCCTTCTCATCTTGCAAAAACTTAATCGCCTCTTTGTGGTCATTATTATTATAAAAGGTATATCCTATTAGACCAAATAGAAGGATGGTAAGCGCAATAATCAATATTTTACTGTTCGAAGATTTAGAATTTTCCTCCATAATTAT
>NODE-956-length-10047-cov-6.77012_pt1 | contig 10047 bp, 11 predicted proteins | sample MGYA00139097_ERZ477577 | MGnify/ENA metagenome assembly ERZ477577 | reverse complement strand
CACCTTTATGCCAATCCTTCAGACCTCGACGAAGTAAAAATTCTTTTGCGAGAACAAGGATATATAACAGATCACGTGTTACAGTTAAAAAATCGTCTGACCGGTGCGATCTTTTGGGCAGAGTTCAGCGCCCGGACAAATCCAGCCCATGATATCATCGAGGGAACAATCATTGACATCAGTGATCGTAAGCAGGCCGAGGAGGAAAGGTTAAGGCTGCAGGAGCGGTTGAGTCGCGCGGAGAAGATGGAGTCGCTGGGAATTCTGGCAGGGGGTGTCGCCCACGATCTCAACAATGTCCTGGGCGTAGTTCTCGGTTATGCGGAATATATGCTCTTCTTCGAGAAAAATAAGTCGAGTGCTATCAGGCCACAGCTTGAAGCGATTATGAAAGGAGGACAAAAGGCAACGGCGATCGTGGAAGATCTTCTGACCCTCGCCAGGCGCGGGGTTTCCGGACGGACAATTTTGAATCTTAACAAGATCGTCGCCGATTGTCTGCAGTCACCTGAGTTTACGAATTTATCCTTTCACCATCCTGCGGTAGAGATCAAAATCGATCTTGCACCAGACCTGCTGAATACCTCCGGTTCTTCCGTGCATCTCGGAAAGTCGATATACAATCTGGTATCCAATGCAAGTGAAGCAATGCCGAAAGGCGGCATCGTTACCATCAAGACAATGAATCAATATCTGGAAGAGCCGATCCATGGCTATGACAAGATTTCTGAGGGAGACTATGTTGTCTTTTCCGTGTCCGATGAAGGGGAAGGCATCCATGAAACCGATATAAAGCGGATCTTTGAGCCCTTTTACACGAAAAAGGTCATGGGGAGAAGCGGAACTGGATTAGGGCTGGCGGTTGTCTGGGGTACGGTGAAAGATCATGATGGCTACATCAACATACATAGCGAAGAGGGAAAAGGAAGCACTTTTACCTTTTATCTACCTGTAGCGAGGGAAGAATTAACCGCCGAACATATTGCCATAGCAACCTCTGAATACATGGGGGAAGGCGAATCCATCCTTATCGTTGATGATGTCAAGGGACAGCGGGAAATTGCAACTATGATACTTGAAAAATTGAATTACAGCGTCTCGAGTGTAAAAAGTGGTGAAGAGGCAGTGGAATTTTTGAAGGCGCACAGGGTTGACTTGATAATTCTGGATATGATCATGGACCCCGGCATGGATGGACTGGACACATATAGGAGTGTTATTGGAATATATCCGCAACAAAAGGCGATTGTCGTGAGCGGTTTTTCTGAGTCCGATAGAGTGAAGACTGTCCAGTCACTTGGTGCTGGCGCTTATGTGAAAAAACCCTATGTCATCGAAAAACTGGGACTTGCTGTAAAGGCGGAGCTAAATCGGGTTATATGAACATAGAGTGGGCGGAAAATTGTTGAGACTAGAGATTCATTTCTTTATCTGCCTCTGAAGCGGTTTTTGGAATCTCAGAATTATGAGGTGAAAGGGGAAGTCCAGGACTGTGATGTACTGGCAATACGCGGCAAAGAAGCTCCTGTCGTCGTAGAACTCAAGCTCACTCTTAATCTCAACGTTGTCCTTCAGGCGGTTGAAAGGTTATCATTGACTCCGAAAGTATATATCGGTATCCCTATAAAATGTAAAACGCTGAACAGGCGACGGAGGCACATTATCAAGCTACTAAGGATGCTTGGTTTGGGGCTGATGGTTATTGATTTAGCCCGGGAGACTGGAAACGTAAAGGTGCTTCTTGATCCTGGCGAGTATAGACCTCGCAAATCGAAGCACCGTCAGGAGCGTCTGCTTGGTGAGTTCGTGAAACGGGTAGGTGACCCGAACCTCGGCGGGACAGAGAAGAGAAAGGGCATCATGACCGTCTACCGACAGCGAGCTATGACAATTGCCCAGTTCCTTCAGAAGCAGGGACCGACCAAGGCTTTGCAAATTGCCCGGGCTCTCCAAGAGCCGAGAGCCAGGGATATCCTGTACAGAGACGTGTATGGATGGTTTGACAGGGTGTCGCTTGGTGTGTATGAACTCTCTCCTCGGGGTAAGCGGGAGATTCCTCTTTGGCGAGAAGAAGCAAAGGACATAATCTCCAAGAACCAAACAACTCAATACAGCTCGGCTGAACAAGACGCTTAACCAGCCGCCGATACAGGCCAGGGGGTCTGGACACGCTAAGTAATTGACATTGCGCATAAAAGATTTATAAATTCGGATGTATAAAATTCCTGCAAAACTTTACCGAACCGAAGAAACCATAAAGCGGAGTAGGTTTATCGCAACAGTAACGCATGCTTTTACTGAAGAGGATGCAAAGGCTTTCATTTCTATTGTAAAAAATGAATTTCCAGATGCAACACATAATTGCTGGGCATATGTTGCTGGCCCTCCCGGGGATACCGCCCGAGTTGGGATGAGCGATGATGGAGAGCCTCATGGCACAGCAGGAAAACCAATCCTAACAGTTCTCTTACATTCTGAAATTGGAGAAATAGTTGCGGTTGTCACAAGGTATTTCGGAGGTACAAAACTCGGAACAGGAGGACTTGTAAGAGCATATTCTGGTTCTGTCAAAAACACACTTGCAGGCCTGTCTATTAAAGAGAAAAGGGATGTTATTACCTTAACAGCTATTTTAGATTATTCGAAAATTATTGCTGTTAGACAAATGATTGAATCCTTTAATTCTGAGATTATTGAGGCAAAATATGAGGCTGATGTCTCATTTAAAATTGAACTCCCTAAAAATAATAAAGATAGTTTTATCCATGCTATTACAGATTTGACTGGAGGAGAGATTCTTATCACGAAGTAATTTAGTGATACAATAAAGAAAAGGTTTATTTAGTATTCATTGCTCTAAAGAATAAGCGGATTAAAAAAAGGCGAATCGTGTTTTCAATGCCCAACAATTCGTTCCACCGGACTCGCTGATGCGCGCCGGTGAACTTCCCGTTATACAAATTGATAAAAGGAGATAATAGTGGATTGGAAAACTATGATGTACAACGAGCGGTTTCCTAAATCTAACAACTATAGTCCGGAATTTGTCGCTGAAAATCAAATGGGACCAAATTCTCTCTGGCTTATGGAATGGCTCACAGAGAAAATCGAGATTAAAGAAAATATGAAGGTTTTGGATCTTGGCTGTGGTCGCGCCATAAGTTCTATTTTTTTGGCTAAAGAATTTGGAGCTACGGTATATGCAACAGACCTTTGGATAGATGTAAGTGAGAACCAGAAGCGCATTGTTGAATTTGGTTTGGAAGATAAAATTATTCCAATAAAAGCTGAGGCTCATGCCGTGCCCTTTGCCAAAAACTTTTTCGATGTAATCGTTGCAGTGGATTCCTATGGCTATTTCGGAACTGACGATCTATATCTGTCTTACATCACTAGCTTTCTTAAACCAGGAGGGATCATAGCTGCGGCTTTACCGGGTTTGATGCAGGACTTTGACAATTTTAAAATTCCCAAGCATCTGCTTAAACCTCAGAAAAACGGCAATGTTTTCTGGGAACCTGACTGCTTTACTTTCCACACGAAGGACTGGTGGTTAAGTCATTGGATGAAGACAACTCTAGTGGAAGTAGAAACCAATGACACCTTGGAAGATGGCTATAAACACTGGGCAAAACAGGAGAAAGCTTTGGATCTTGCGGGATTCAATATTTTTCCATCAGTTGAAGAAACGCTTTTAAAAGATGCTGGGCAATATATAGGCTTTGTACGTATTGTTGCTAGAAAAAATAAAGCTAAAACAGAGGAATCAATGCCCCACCCATGGCAACCGGAGTTTAGTGCGGTTTGTGACTCTATTTTTAATGAGAGAGATAGTAGGAAAAATGTATAACAAGGCTGTTTGAGCAGAGAGCTTCCAAAAGGCGGTTGGTGGATAGATCATCTTTTTATTACTGTCATCTTGATGCATACTGTATTTGATTTAAGTCGCCCCTCCTCAACAGCAACGTTATATTTGAAATCAAAACATGGAATCGAAAAGTTACAAACTAATCAAAGAACATATTTCATCATTTCCTGATCCAATCGCTCTTAAGAAAGGGGATAAAGTTTTCGTTGGCAGAGAGTATTCGGAAAATCCGGATTGGCCAAATTGGATTGAGTGTAAAACGCAAAATGGGAAAAAAGGATGGATACCGAAACAATACTTAAAGCCACAGGGTAATTCAGCAATTGCGCTCTGTGATTATTCTGCTAATGAACTAAATGTAAAGATCGGAGATGAAATTTCCATTCATAAATGTGAAAATGGATGGGCTTGGTCAGCGAATTCTGTTGGAGAATTCGGCTGGGTACCCTTAAATAATATCAAAATATAACAATGCCACTGGAGCAGACGGCGTGAAGATAGCGGTTTTACGTAAAGGCCGTGCAAGCTCGGAAATCATTTAGGCCGCTGCTCACCGGCATTAGGTACTCAAAATAACACAGGAATATGATTTCATATGGCATAGAAAAGCTTGGCTTTGGAAAATGGTTCCAGGATAGAATTGATCCTGTTGATTCGAACAGATTTGATATTGCAAGAGTGACTGCTGTTCATAAAGACAGCTACACCATAAATAAGGGTGAGAATGATGTTTTTGCTGAGCTGATTGGGAAAATGGTTTTTAGTGCGGCTTCTCCGATTGATTATCCCGCTGTAGGAGATTGGGTCTGCGCAACTTTCTATGATGAAAATACCTTTTCAATAATTCATAATGTATTACCGAGAAAATCTCTGCTTAAAAGGAAGACTCCAGGAAAGAAAGTTGATTTTCAATTGATTGCGGCCAATATTGATGTCGTATTTATTGTCCAATCTTTGGACACAAATTTTAATATCAGGAGACTTGAACGATATTTAGTGATGGTTAAGGACAGCAATATCAAGCCAATCGTATTGTTGAGCAAAAGTGATCTTCTCGATCAAAAAGAAATCGCTAATAGGGTCACAGAAATCCATAATATAATGCCTTTTTTGCATGTGCAGCCGTTCAGCAATGAAAATGAATCCGGTTTAAAAAACGTAAAGGATCTTTTGGCTCCTCACCAAACATATTGTTTGTTGGGATCATCAGGTGTTGGCAAAACAACCTTATTAAACAATCTTATCGGCGAATCAATATTTGCAACAAAGACAGTTAGAGAAAAGGATAGTAAAGGTAGGCATGCCACAGCACATCGGCAATTGATAAAGTTAGATTGCAAAGCAATGCTGATAGACACTCCGGGGATGAGAGAGCTCGGCAATTTTTCTGTAGAAACAGGCATTGATGAAACATTTACAGAAATTAAAGAGCTATCAGAACAATGTCAATTTAATGATTGTACTCATGTTAATGAAAAAGGTTGTGCAGTTATAAAGGCAGTGGAACTTGGGCAAGTACCAGAGAAAAGATATCAAAATTATATAAAAATGAAAAATGAATCAATTTATTATGAAATGTCATATTTAGAGAAAAGGCAAAAAGATAAACAGTTCGGAAAATTATGTAAAACTGTTATGAAGCACAAGAAAAACCGGAGATAGCACCTAACAAGCCTGTGAAGCAGACGGTGTGTAATAGCACGGTTTTTCGTAAAGGCTTGGAGACTCTCGGCAGTCCACGACAGCGCTGGTGAGCCGCATTTCAATAGTTGCTTATTAGTAAAACATACCAATAGCCACTGCCTTGTTGGGTGCCGGTGGGTGGCCTTGGCGTTAGGTGGATATAAATATGATAAAAACCAAAGTAATATATGAAGAAGAATCAGTTCTATTCGCAAAATATTATCACCCAAAATCAGATGATTATTCAGAGTATATAACCAAAATACTGATAAAGGATTCTGGCAAAACTCCGGTTCAGATGAATTTAAAATTTAACGGTATTCTCCCTGCTTATGATACGATACAATCAAAACGTATCATAGAATTCCATCTTGTGCATGCAAACTAACCAAAATCATGCTGTCATGGCCGCTTTATGGATGTCCGGCACACTGGTATCTTTCATGGCCATGGCCGTCGGCGGCCGTGAGCTGGCGGGCCAATTGAGTACCTTCCAGATACTGTTTTTCCGCAGCGTTATCGGTTGTCTGATTGTCGGATTTTTTTTGTGGTGCAGCAACTGGCGGCAGATCATTACCAAACAGCTGCGGGTACACCTACTGCGCAATATAGCGCATTTCGGGGGGCAGTTCGGCTGGTTCTACGGCATTGCTTTTATACCTCTGGCGGAGGTATTCGCATTGGAGTTTACCGTTCCGGTTTGGACCGCTGTCCTGGCAACCCTGTTACTGAAAGAACAGATCACCCGAGCGCGGGTTACTGCCATTGGTTTTGGTGTGCTGGGGGTGTTTCTGATTTTGCGCCCGGGCCTGGCGGTTATCAGTCCCGCTGCGCTGGCTGTTCTCGGCAGCGCTTTTTGTTATGCCCTGTCACACACCCTGACAAGAAGGCTTGCCCTGGTCGACACCCCGCTGACCATCCTTTTCTATATGACAATCATTCAGCTGCCTCTTGGGTTGGTGACCTCGATCTTTGATTGGATGACTCCCTCATTGGCAATGTTGCCGTGGATCATTGTCGTCGGCGTTGCAGCATTGAGCGGTCACTATTGCATGGCACGCGCCCTGGCAATCGCAGATGCAATTGTCGTGGTGCCAATGGATTTTTTAAGATTGCCCCTGATTGCAGCCGTTGGTTTTCTATTCTATGGCGAAAGTTTGGATTGGTTTGTTCTGGCAGGCGGGGTTGTGATGTTTAGCGGTAATTTTCTGAACATCCAGGCCGAGAAAAAAAGATCGAAGTGAAATCTTGATACAGACCTCGTCATTTAATCTGGAAAAACAGCCCTGATTTTTTTAATGGTCGCCGGATTGCATTAAAATTGGACATGGATTTGATTCAGGAATTGAGGGATTTAGGAATTAAACGAATTCTATCTATCTGAATTTATAGTTTAAACCCTCAATCCCCCAATTTAGTTCAATAAAGACTTCGGTTCCAATCGGAATTCGTTCCCAGCCTATCTTTTTGTTAAGCCGGTTTCCTGATATAAGCAAACCGCCCGGGAGTTTGTATATGGTGTCGGGGCTGTTGTATTTATCTCCTGCGATTTGCCAGGCGGTCTTATCCCGCTGAATTACATAGGAAGGGTATTTTGCTCCTGTCTGAGACCTTGTACCGTAAAATATTGAGGAAAGCAGCGGGTCCGGCCGAAGGCTTCCCGCTCTGACATCCGGATCATAAGGCCAGGTTGATTTTAGCCCGGCGCGGTTGCGGTCGAAATTTCGCGCACAATGTTTTCTGCCGCGTTTATTGAAGACGCCCGATTTATATGCCACCTGGCTGTGGGTGAGCACAGCACGATCCTCAAGACCGTAGGTGTTTTTTAAATTTTCGATAAGCAGTCCGACCGACTTGTACTGACGGGCTGTGATGTCGCTATCGTGATATCCGACCAGTTCGATGCCGACGGAGACCCGGTTTAAATTTCTTTCCCCATTCCACATACTGCGACCGGCATGATGGGCTTTAAATTGTTCATCTAAAATACGGTAGGTTTGCCCCTCACGGGCGATCACATAGTGTGTATGACCCCCTCGGGTGATCCATTTGAAGTCGTCTTGTTTGCCTTCCGATACTATTTTCAATGTGGTTTTTAAATCACATTCTGTCGTATGAACAATTATATATTTGGTGCTTTTGCGCACTTTCTTCGGGAAAAGGGGGTTGAGACGCCAACGGTAATCAATGATGGTGTCCTTATTCAATCGATGAATTTTATTCGTGGATCCCGCCGATTCGGCCGGCAGCCCTAAAAACTGACAGACGGTCAATAAAAACACCATAACAGCCAGCGGGTGATGGATTGAGAGGAATCGCGGTTTTAATTGCATGTGGTAAAGGGATGCATAAGCCATGCCATCTTTATATAAAAATAACTATCTGAATTAATTTAAATTAATAGCGATGTTCAAAAGCTTAGGTGTCAACTTTTTGGCAGGAAATCGAGAGGCGGTTCTGCTACATCAGAAACAACTATGGCAATATGAAAAGATGAAGATTTCGTAAGTTCAATTGTTGACATCGATAATGTACTTAGATAGTCTCCAATCAGAAATGCCGGAAACCAGCACTTACCTAAAATGGAAAACAAGAAAGTTAATAATTCCCTGAAGACCCACTGGTCAACCCGGGTTTTGGTATGGGATCTTCCCACCCGTTTGTTTCACTGGCTGCTTCTTATCTGCGTGATTCTGTCATTTGTGACCGGCAATATCGGTGGAATCGTCCTGGAATACCATATGCTGAGCGGATATGCGATTTTGGTACTGCTGATTTTTCGTTTGGCATGGGGTTTTGTCGGCAGTCGCACAGCCCGGTTCTCCAGTTTTGTCAAAGGTCCGGCCACCGTTCTTTCCCACGTGGGGGTGTTGCTGCAAAAAAAGACAGAGACACCCTATCTCGGCCATAACCCTCTGGGCGGATGGTCGATTGTTGCCATGCTGCTGGTCATGTTCGTGCAGGTGGCCACCGGATTGTTTGCCAACGACGATATTCTAACCGAGGGCCCCCTCTACGCATGGGTAAGCAAAGATACCAGTAATTTGCTTACCTGGGTTCACCTGATCAACAGGTTCGTGCTCGTCGCGCTCATCGCTATCCACATTTTCGCCGTATTTTTTTACTTCTTTTTCAAACACGAAAATCTGATCGGGCCGATGATTACCGGTATGAAACGCTGGCACACAACCACTGACAACATGATTGGAAACAATTTATTGGCCGCAGCAATTTTGGGTTTGGCAATCCTGCTCGTATACCTCCTGGTCCACCCGCGCTAAGCGTGCATACGAGCCCCGCCGCCGGCCTGAAAAATTTACCCGCCTTGGGAGGGCGGCCAGAATAATCGAAATAGAAACTCAAGCGTCGGATCCATCCCGGCCGACCCGATTATCACCTGGATTTAAACTCGCCGTGGCAGCCTTTGCATGTCTGAGCCGTAGCCCCAAATTGTGCTTTAACGGCGTCAAGCTCCCCGGTTTTGGCATCGGCAGCCAGCTTTGCCGTCTCGTTTTCGAACTTTCGCGCCGCTTGCATGAAATCATCCTTGTTTTTTAAGGCTTTTGAATTCAATTTCGTTTGACCGCGATCGCTTGCGGGGTACAAAAAAGCGTCCCAGGGCAGTCTAGACAGCATTTCCAGAATAGCGGCTTCTTCTGCAAATGAGTCTTGATTGTACGGCTGTTTCCCTTTCACCACTTCTCCCATACTGCCGAAATGCTGGCCGACCAGAACCATGACTGCCTGCCGGTAGCGGATCGCATCTTGCGCTTTATTGAATTTTGCGTATACGGCGGTGGCGGCCACAGCCATGAAAATGAGGATTGCAATAATTTTTGCCAGATGTTTCATAGATACCTCCTTTTGATTTGAATGACGGATGACGGTCTAATTTTTGAAACGGCGCCGAATTGATTTTTGCTGTTGGGGCGAGAGATGCTCCCAATTGTCCAGATCTTTTTGCAGTTGTTTGCGCTCATCCGGTGGCAGGTGCTGCCATTGACGGAACAGCTGTTTATAAAGTTTGCGTTGTTGAGAGGGCATTCTATTCAATTGATTCATCCGCCGGCGTATCGTTTGCTGCTCTTCCGGCGGCAGCGACTGCCATTCTCTGTATTTTTTCCGCATTTTTTCCTGATCTTGAGGGGATAGATCCTGCCACTGCTGGAAATTTTGAGCGCTTGAACCGCGTTTGCAGAGATACTCCAGCAGTGGACTATTGTCATGATCTGAAAACAAGACAGACGCGGACTGCTGATGAAGGCCCGGAATGGAACCCCACAACGGACTGCAACAAAATAAAACGATTAAACCGACTGCTGCGGGTAAATATTTCAATCGAAAACAATGGGTTTTAGACATAATATTTTCGATAGGCATCCTGTCTCATTCCTCTTGTTTCGTTGTCTAATTCTCCTTGTGAGTCGATTTCACCATTGAGATCAACAACCTGGGATAACTTCTGAATCGCATCCATTTCTTTTAAAAACTCTAAA
>NODE-955-length-10048-cov-4.33213_pt1 | contig 10048 bp, 7 predicted proteins | sample MGYA00139097_ERZ477577 | MGnify/ENA metagenome assembly ERZ477577 | reverse complement strand
ATTAATAGGGAAAATTACCCTTCAGGAAAATATAAGCCCTATAGAAAGGAATAAAGTTAGCGGGTCATTCGTGATCCATATTCCTAATCCATTGGCATCCTACTATAGCCGTTTTACTGAGGTGAACAGGCCAAATTCTATTGTTTTTGCCACCAAAAACCCAGTCTCATTCGAAAAGATACTTAGGGCAACAAAAATCATCAATAAAGAACACAACCTCAATTTAAATGGTGCCAAGTGTGAGGTGTCTATTGGAAGAAATAAGTACAGTGGCATTAGGGTAACAGGAATTGATAGATATACCAATATTGATAGGATTCAAGTTGCTTATCAAGAAGGCGGCTTTGAATTGCATAAAAATGTCAGACTCTCCAAAGGAACTGATGCAATGATAAGGGTAAATAAATTCTTTGATATGTTAGATGTGGAAGATAAAATTTATCAGTCACCAAATAATAAAGACAGGTATTATTTTGAGATTCCCAGATATGTGAATTGGAATGATTTCAGAGAGATGACCTTTGACATTAAAAACAATATTTCTGTTACAAATTACGACATTGCAAAAGGGATTATTTATGAAAAGGATGGAATAACAGACATTCTTCGTGTTATTAAACCCAATATAACCGTTGATATGGTTAGGCAAATCAGAGAAAAATATCTCGACAGACTCAGCTAAGTAATTTATCAATTTTTTGGGCATTGATTTTACTATATTTGAATTTTAAAAATTCTTTTATGGATCAGATTTTAGTGGCTGAAAATATTGTTAAGAATTTTGGCTCTTTTAAGGCATTGAATAAAGTTTCCTTAGAAGTTCCAAAGGGGAGTATATTTGGCTTGTTGGGTCCAAACGGGGCAGGAAAAACCACCTTTATCAGAATCATTAATCAAATTACCATGCCAGACGAAGGGCAGGTTTATTTTGATGGCAAACCCCTGGCACCAAATGATGTTCATTTTATAGGATATTTACCTGAAGAAAGAGGCCTGTATAAGAGAATGAAAATCGGTGAGCAGGCACTTTATCTTGCCCAGTTGAAAGGATTATCCAAGCAGGATGCAAAAATGAAATTGAAATTCTGGTTCGAAAAATTTGAAATAACACCTTGGTGGAATAAGAAAGTGGAAGAGCTTTCAAAAGGTATGGCTCAAAAATTGCAATTCATTATCACGGTTTTACACGAACCCAAATTATTGATCTTTGATGAACCCTTTAGTGGATTTGACCCTATCAACGCTAACTTGATCAAAGATGAGATCATCAACTTAAAAAATCAAGGAGCTTCTATTATTTTCTCAACGCACAGGATGGAATCAGTCGAAGAATTATGTGAGTATATCGCGCTGATCCATAAGGCAAATAAAGTACTTGACGGAAAATTAATTGATATTAAAAAGCAGTATAAAACCAATACCTTTGAAGTAGGACTATCTACCGCTGATAAATCGGCCTTAAAGATGGAGCTAAAAGAGAGATTTGACGTAAGCCCGGCCAGTTTCAAATCGCTTGATGATGATCTAAAACTGAATATCAGACTTGCCAAAGACCATACTTCTTCTGATCTGATCAAGTATTTGAACAGTAAATCGTCTATTACACATTATAAGGAGGTTATCCCAAGTGTCAATGATATTTTTATTCAAACTGTAAACAGAAATTCATAGGTTAATTATTGTAACACACGCAAATGAATAAATTAAAATTAATCATTCAAAGAGAGTTTCTGGCGAAAGTGAGAAACCGAACTTTCATTGTGATGACTTTTCTGAGTCCGATTTTAATGATCGGAATGATCGCTCTTGTCGCTTTGTTGACCAAAAGCAGTATTGAAAAGACAAGTACAGTGGCTTTTGTTGATGATTCTGGCCTGTTTCATGGAGATGACTTTGGTAAAGATAAATCGATCGTATTTGAGGACCTCACAGAAATTGGTCTTGAAAAAGCAAAGATCATTGTTAAGGAATCCTCCCATGAGGGATTATTGTATATTCCATCAAAACAAGATTTGGATGAGATCGCCTATAACATTCAGTTCTTTTCTGAGGAGTCACCAAGTATGATTACCATCTCAACTTTGGAATCGCTTCTTGATAAGAAGCTTGAGAATGAGAAAATGAAACAGTTGGGTATCGATTTGGTGAAACTGGAAAAATCAAAAGTAAACATCGATATTAGAATGTCTAATTTTAGCGGCATAAAATCCTCTAAATTGATCAACGGCATCAAAATAGGAATTGGAATGGGTGCAGGTTATCTCATCATGATGTTTATCATTATTTATGGGGCCATGGTGATGAGAAGTGTTATTGAGGAGAAGACAAGCCGTATCATAGAAGTGATCATATCATCAGTAAAACCGTTTCAATTGATGTTAGGAAAAATATTTGGAACTGCCTTGGCTGGTTTAACCCAATTCGTGGTCTGGGGACTTTTAATGGCACTGATCTTTATTGGAAGTTCTTATTTCTTTGGGGTAGATTTAAATAATAGCGGAGTTGGAATGCAACAAATGGGCGCGGAGCAAATGAATCAATTGGCTCAAAATGAAACACAGCTTTTGTTTGATGAATTGATGAATTTACCCTTGATTAGTACATTTGTATTTTTTATACTTTATTTTTTATTGGGTTATTTGTTGTACAGTTCACTGTATGCTGCCATTGGTGCTGCCGTTGATAATGAAACAGATACGCAGCAATTCATGCTGCCCATTATGTTACCATTGATGTTGGGTGTTTATATTGGATTCGCAACTGTAATAAATGACCCTCACGGGACCATTGCAACGGTATTCTCAATGATTCCGTTTACGTCTCCCATTGTCATGCTGATGCGCATCCCATTTGGAGTTCCATGGTGGCAGATCCTTATCTCCTTGACGCTGCTTTTGTTGACTTTTTTGGGGATCGTCTGGATAGCTGCAAAAGTGTATCGGGTAGGGATTCTTATGTATGGAAAAAAGATTAGTTATAAGGAATTGATGAAGTGGGTACGCTATTGATCGCGTTATAAATTAAAAATAATAGACATGCCAAAAATATTAATTATTGAAGATGAAGATGCCATCAGAAGGGTGCTTATCAAGATCATAAATAATGAGAACAGTTCTTATGAAGTTGAAGAAGCAGCTAACGGCTTGGAAGGATATGAGATGATTGAGAATTCAGATTACGATCTGGTGCTTTGCGATATCAAAATGCCAAAGATGGACGGGATTGAAGTGCTTGAAAAGTCTCTTTCATTGAAACCGGAGACTCCTTTTATCATGATTTCAGGCCATGGTGAACTTGAAACCGCTGTGCAGGCTATGAGGCTTGGTGCATTTGACTATATTTCAAAACCGCCCGACCTGAATAGGTTGCTCAATGCCATTAGAAACGCACTTGATAAAAAGAAACTTGTTGTTGAAAACAAGAGGCTTAAGAAGAAGGTTGATAAGAATTATGAAATGATCGGCGAAAGCCTTGAGACCAAGAAAATCAAGGACATCATTGAAAAAGTGGCACCAACTGAAGCACGTGTTTTGATCACAGGTGAAAATGGAACAGGTAAGGAATTGGTGGCTCATTGGTTGCATCAGAAAAGTGAGCGTTCAAAATATCCAATGATTGAAGTGAATTGTGCAGCAATTCCTTCAGAACTTATAGAGAGCGAGTTATTTGGTCACGTCAAGGGTTCATTTACTGGAGCCAACAAGGACAGGGCTGGGAAATTTGAAGCTGCTAACGGGGGAACCGTATTTTTAGATGAAATAGGAGACATGAGTCTCTCAGCTCAGGCTAAAGTATTACGAGCATTACAGGAAAATAAGATTAGCAGGGTTGGGAGCGATAAGGATATCAAAGTAGATGTTCGGGTTTTGGCTGCTACTAATAAAAAATTGGACGAGGAAATAGCAAAAGGAAGGTTCAGAGAAGATCTTTATCATCGTTTAGCAGTTATATTGATCAACGTTCCTTCGCTTAATGAAAGAAAAGATGATATTCCAATCTTGGTTGATCATTTCTCTGAACTGATCGCTGAACAACAAGGGAATGCAAAAAAGCAGTTTAGTAAAGAGGCACTTGAATTACTCAAAGAGTATAACTGGACAGGTAATATAAGAGAGTTGCGAAACGTAGTTGAGAGACTTACGATTCTTGGTCAAGACCCCATTTCAAAGGAGGATGTCCTTCTTTTTGCCAATAAATAAAAAGTATTTTACTTTGATTCTGATTTCCTTTTTCTATACTCTGACAGAAGTCGTTTGTTGAAATTCATTTCTGCCTGGTATAATGCCAACAGTTTAGAAGGGGGAAGGATTTTTGAAAGATCCTTATACATCTTTTCTCTTGTTACTGAGGCTTCCTTCTCAGCATTTAACATACTGAAAACTATTCTAGTAGCTTCTTCGGCACTTATATTTTCAGGACCTCCTAATTCTTTAATGCGATGTCTTTCTTTTCTTCCTTTTTCAACTTTTAAGCCAAAGAGTTTTTTATCGTACTTATTGTATACGGGCCAGAATTTTTCTGCTTCTTTTACTGTCAGATCAAGTTCTTCAGTGATGTAGGCTGTTTTATAAGCCTTTATGCGTTCTTTTCCTCCTTGCTGAGCGTTGGCCTCTGTATAAAAAGCAAAGACCAATATAGCCATGATCACTAGTTTTTTCATCCTATCTGTTTTCTAAAATTAAATTCTCAATATCAACATTGTTTAAATAGTCGCCAACCTCTTCTTCAGAGAACAATACATGATCAAGTTCTACATCACTAAAGGCTTCTGCGATTTCATATGAATTGGGATCTGTAAGATCAGATTCAATCCAATTGATAAATTCTTCATCCTGAAAAACCATTTGATCCGTTATGTTTTCTCTCGTATTCATGTAGCTAAGACCAAAAAACAGTAAAATTGAAGCTGCAATTGATAATGATAATATTCTTATATAGTTATTTTGTAATGGGATTACCTTGGTTTTTTCACCTCCTGTAATTTTGGATTGAATTGTGTCAAAATACCCTTCTGGTGTCGTAAAACCATGATCTTTTCCAATCTGGTCCAGGCCAAAGGAACTATCTTGCTGTTGGCTAGCGCTGGCGTTTAGGTCCCTTTTTTTATCATTGGCTTCAAGGGAATTTATCCCATGACCAATCTTACCTTCCAAACTTTCAAAATATCCTTTTGGAACGGTAAATCCCGGCCCTGAATTTTTTAATTGTTTTAATATGTTTTCTTTATTTCGATCCATGAGCTGCTTCTTACTGATTTATAAGAAATGTTTCAATTTTTTTTCGGGCATGATGATAGGAAGCCTTTAAGGCCCCTACAGAAGTATCTAGTATCTCAGAAATTTCTTCATATTTTAATTCATCAAAATACCTCATATTAAAAACAAGTTGCTGTTTATGAGGCAACGTGACAATGGCCCTTTGTAATTTTAACTGTATGTCATTGCCATCAAAATAGGTATCAGCCTTTAAATTTTCAACTCTTTGTTCTTGTAAGGTCTGCATATCAATATGCATTTGATTTGCTTTACTATTTAAAAAATTGATAGACTCATTGGTTGCGATCCGGTACATCCACGAATAGAGTTTGCTATCTCCCTTAAACCCATCAATATGCTTAAAAACCTTTATAAAAGTGTTCTGTAAGACATCATCTGTATCTTCGTGATTCAAGACCATCTTCCTTATATGCCAATAGAGTCGCTCCTTATGTGTCTCAACAAGGGTTCTGTATGAAGCATCCCTTGTATTTGGATCCTTCAATTGGCCGATAAGAACTTCTTCGTCCAGCACTATTGTTTATCTATTTAGACTGTTTAATTGGTAAAAGGTTTAAAGTTCCTCAAAAAAAAGTAGAAAGCCAAAATAATATTTAAAACCTCATGGCAACTTTCAGGTTAAGCACCCTGCCACTTAAATAGTTGGGAATGGCCACATAACGATCTGAAGACACATCTTTAACCCAGGTATTGGTGATCGTATTTTGATTGTCGAACATATTGAATAGTTCCAGACCTGCAGATAGTTGTTTGAATTTTTTCTGCCATTTGGCTTTGGGAGGATTATTGAGGTCCACAAAAATATAAGAAATCCCAATATCCGATCTGAAATAAGCCGGTAATCGGTTTTGGTATTGATATGGATCAGCATAAGACGGGGAACCACCCGGAACACCGGTATTATAAACCAGGTTCAGATACATTTTTAGGCTAGGAACCGAAGGAACATAGTCTTGAAAGAGTAAAGCGAATTTAAACCTTTGATCAGTAGGACGAGAAATATACCCTCTGTCATCAATATTTTCTTCAGTTTGCAAGTATCCAATACTAAACCAGGATTCTGTACCTGGAACAAATTCTCCATTCAGCCTTAAATCAACTCCAGCTGCATAGGCAATTGCATTATTTCGAGCGCGATACCTAATTCTTACATTGTCAATGGTAAATGGGTTCACTTCTGTCAGATGCTTGTAATAGACCTCGCTAACAAGTTTAAAAGGTCTTCCCCATAAAGCAAAGCTATAGTCATGACCCAAAACAATGTGGATCGACTTCTGAGCTTTTACTTCAGGATGAACGGTACCTGCAGAATCGCGTAATTCACGGTAGAAGGGAGGTTGGTAATACAAACCACCGGACACCCTAAAAAGCATGTCGTTATTCCAATTGGGTTTGATTGAAAATTGACCTCTGGGACTCACCACCGTGTGACTATCAGATTCAAGACCATCACCATCTATTTGCCAGTGTTGCGCTCTTACTCCGAGATTGTACCAAACCGTATGATCCTTGATATAAGATTTTTTACTCCATTGCGCAAAGCCTGAAACACGTTGAATAGTCACATCATTTTCTGCGTTGATATTGATAAATGGAACTATAGGGCCCGTATATGGCTCATAAGGCTCATCATTTCTCGGTAAAAGACCAGGGGGCCTTAAAGAAAAACCTGAAGAATCAATAACTTGATATTCATTAATTCTGTCTTTTATATTTTCATGCTGGTATTTGGCTCCAAATTCAAAAAGGTTCGAGCTGACTCTCCAGTTTGCTGAAAGTTTTATACTATTGATTTGGGCCTTTAAATTGTTTCGGGCATGGTCGAGTTGTGCGCCTATTGATTGGACAAAATTGGAATCACCAAAATCATCGGATCCAAAATCAGCGTTTACTTCACCAAGTCCGTAAAATGAAAGGATATCATAATATTCCTGTTCCTGCGTATTATATGATGACGCTGTTAACGAAATAGACAGTTCATCTGAAAACTTGTAATTGCCTTTAAGTGCCCCAAAAAGAGTCTCATAACGATCTTCTTCTTTCCCCTCATAATTGACCACTAGTGACAAAGGGTTTGACAAAGTACCAAAATTTGTCTGTCTCGATCTTGGCGTAAAATCAAAATTATTCACAGAATAGCTGCCTAAAAAATCCAGAGAGAATTTTTCACTGAAATCATAAGAGAGGTAAGCCTGAATATCCGTAAAATTAGGGTTAAAACTGGCATCAAGATCATTGCTGTTTAGAAACAAACTGTTGTTTCTATATCTGGCTCCGACAAGCGCTTTGAATTTTTCATTTTTTGACAGGCCCTCTACAGAAACTGAAGCCCCTAGAAAACTGGCTTCCACGCTTGCCCCGAATCGAGATGGCTTGCGATACGTAATATCGAGAACAGAAGAGAGTTTATCACCGTATTTAGCCTGAAATCCTCCTGATGAAAAATCGACGTTCTGGGTCAATTCAGGATTTACAAAACTCAAGCCTTCCTGACGTCCTGACCTTACTAGAAATGACCGATAAATTTCAATGCCATTGACATAGACCAGATTCTCTTCAAAACTACCTCCTCTAACATTGTATTGGGTACTTAATTCATTGTTAAAATTGACTCCGGGAAGTGTTTTTAAAACACTTTCTATACCTTGATTTGCACTGGGTAGTATTTGCGCTTTTCGACTATCTATCCCTACTAAACCCTGTGTACTCGCTCTTTCATCAATAATGATTACTTCATCAATAGATTCGGTCTTATAATATAATCGGGGAGAGAAGTAAAGTGTTTTTCCTTTTTGTACCCTAAAAGTTTTGCTAAAGCTGTTGTAAGAAACATGCCCATACCGCACCGTTATGTTTTTTCCGGCAGGGACGAGAATTTCATAAGAGCCATCCTTGTTCGTCACGGCACCAAGATTACCAATACTAACCGTGGCATTTTCAATGGGTCTATTGATACTATCCAATACCTTACCTTTAATAGTAGCGGTTTGTCCTGATAATAACTGTGCAGATAGACTGAAAAGAAAAATGATGAGAAACTTTGCTTTCAAGGGGCTATCAAGGTTTAATTCTTCTTGTTAAATTTGGTCGTAAATGTAGTGGAATTATTTACATTATCAGTCACAACCACTTTTAAATTATGTAAGGTTCCTTCCAGTGTCTTGTCACTGAAATCATAAGTCAAAATGCCGTTTTTAGGATTGAAGGCCATCCGAATCCATTCCCCATCCAGCTCGGCCCTATACGATTTAATACCAGATCCTTTATCGTGAATCTTGATTTTTAGTGTACTGAATTTAGTCAGCCATTGTTCATTTTGAAAACCTACAGATTTTATTGTAGGCTTATCATTATCAGAGATTAAAGTAAACTCACCTAAACCTTTAGTAAGAGTGTATAAGGTATTTTCTTTTCTTTTGGTGTTTACATAATTTAACTTTCCATATCGATTCTTTTTGGCTATATGGAGGGTCTTTAATTCCTCTGTGCTGTATTTAGAAACATCAAATGACAGTCTAAAGTTTTTATGCACAGGAACACTGCTGTTATGCAATTTGACCATGCCATTTTCATTGCTATAATCGAAGTAGAAATCTTCGTAAAAAATATTTTTTGGAAAATAGGCAGTGATGAGAGAATCCTTTATGGTATTTGCTTCATTGGCCTTGAAAAAATAAGGTGTTCTATTTATTTTTTTTGGAATGATGATAGAGTCTTTTTTACCCATAATAGGGATAATAAGTTTCGATTTGTTTCCTTCATAATCTTTAGCCACAATGGAAACATTGTATTCCATGCTGTCTTTGACATAGATAAATCCGTTGTTGATTAGCTTTTTATACAGGCTTAGATTGTTCATGTCATGCTCAACAAAACACTTTTGAACTCTTTGTTTAAGCTTAATGAGCCTCTCATAATCGATATAGGAATTGATCAGTCTGGATTCGTCAAACGAAAATTTGTTTGCTGTGAATTGAAACACCTTTTCACCATTGACTATCATTTCAAGGGAATAAAGACCATTTCTGTTGATGGCACCATCAAGCCGGTCATAGGCATTGATGCCAAATCCTATTTCTCCATGTGCATAGATCGTATTGGCGAGAAGATCGCCATCGTATTGACGATTAAAAACCAATTGCACAGCCTCAGCTGATTGATTGACCTGGGAGCCATCATTCTTTGAATAAGCAAATGCGTTCTGTATGCTAGGGTTTTTATGATCAGCCACATTGATTCCAAAAAACATTGGATTGATGGTGTTTGATTTTACGTCCCTAATCTCATAATGCAAATGGGGACCTCCCGAACTTCCTGAATTACCGCTTAGAGCAATCAATTCACCTTTCTTAACTTTTAGTTCAGAAGGTTTTGGATAGAGCCTGATCGTAAAACTTTCTTTTTCATATTGTTTTTTACGTATGTAGGCATCAATCTCTGGTGAAAATTTCTGAAGATGTCCGTAAACTGTTGTATAACCGTTAGGATGGGTGATATAAAGAGCATTTCCATAACCCCATAAAGAAACATTGATCCTTGACACATAGCCATCAGCAGAAGACACTACCTTATGACCTTCAACCTTTTGAGTCTTAATGTCGAGACCGGCATGAAAATGATTGCTTCTCAACTCTCCAAAAGTACCAGACAAAACCAATGGAATCTCAAGTGGGTTCGTAAAGTAATCCTTCGGGTAGTCATCTTGAGAATAAACAAATTGAACCAATCCCAGAAAAAAAAGGGTGAAAATTTTTTTGCGCATAATTGCGCTA
>NODE-954-length-10048-cov-4.59271_pt1 | contig 10048 bp, 10 predicted proteins | sample MGYA00139097_ERZ477577 | MGnify/ENA metagenome assembly ERZ477577 | reverse complement strand
AACTGGTTTCAGGAGCAGGTGGCCAAATAGGTTTAGATAAGAATAGTACATCAGCTGCTTTAAGTACAGCTCTGCCACTGATATTAGGTGCTATGAAGAATAATGCGAGTTCGGCTCAAGGTTCAGAACAACTGCTACGTGCATTGGATAATTCAAGGCACAGTAATGGCTCTATGCTCGATAATTTAGGCAGTATTCTGGGAGGCGGATCCATTGATCAGGATGTAATGGATGATGGTGGTAAAATACTTGGGCATCTTTTTGGAGGTCAAGAAAGCAACGCAGCAAACACACTCAGCAAATCTTCAGGGATAGATGCTGGTTCTGCCATGAATTTACTGAAGGTAGCCGCTCCTTTTATTATGAGTTACCTCGCTAAACAAAAGTCACAAAATAATGTTTCAGATCAGGGAGGCTTAGGGGATTTATTAGGTGGTATGTTAGGCGGTCAGGGCAGTACCATGGAGTCCATGGCTTCTCTTATTCAAGGTTTTGATTCCAATGATAGCTCGGTAGATGATATTGCCAGCCTGGTATCGGGGATTTCAGGTTCCAAAGGCGGATTGGGTGGTATGTTAGATAGTTTTTTAAAATAGAACCTGGAGATTCAAGGTGATAAAGAATAGAGAAAATTATATTTCAGGATTGTTGCTGTTATTTATGATGATAGCCTACGGGCAACAAAAAGATATAGTTATTGACGCTGATTTGGCCGCAAATTCGGAAAGGTTGAAAGTAAAAATGGGAACCCAGTGGATGGGAAAAATATTTAATTTCAAATTCGGTGAATATGCAGTAAAAGATAGTAAAAACGGAATTGCAACCTCGTCGAGAAATGGAAAGCTTTTTTCTACCGAGGTCACAACGAAATTTGATCAGAAATTTTCATTTATAATGGCTAATAAGGCGAATGAAACGGTTGACGTAAATGTTATTTTATCATTAAGATCAGAAGAACTTGAAGCCATGCACATCTCTGACTACTTTCAAATAGGGCAAGATGCTTTCTTAAAAGGCACAGAAAATTTCACAGCTTTTTTAGCTGCCGGAGATAGTGAGGAGGATGGCTGGGTTTTAGTAATCAATATTATTGAAGGAAGAGAAGTAGCGTATAAAAAAGAAGCTATTCTTACTAATGGAGAGCGGTTGATCACAATTATGTCGACCAATTCTAATTTGAATGGTGAAGATAGCCGTTCAATCCCTGCATATGGTTATGAATTTGTAGAAAAAAACCAGGCGCTTTGTGCCATGCAATACTATGGTGGTGGTGTATTGGGGCAAAATAAAAGCCTTGTTTGGATCAGGTCAACATTAGATGAAAAGACAAAATTAGTTTTAGCCGCTGCAATGACTTCTCTTTTGCAGAAAGAGGCAAATTATATGGCAGGCTTGGATTAATCTATAGGGCATTTAACAATTTATCCTTATTTTTCCCGGCATTATGAAGAATTTATTTTTTATTTCAATCCTTATTTTGGGTTTTTCGGCGCATGCTCAGGAGAATACTCAGGAGAATACTCAGGAGACACTAGATATTTTTACAATTTCCGGACGGTATGGCTTTCCCCAGTCTTATGATTCTGTTTATGATGGAAAAGCAAAGGAATATGGTGTGATGATAGACCTAAAGGCTCCGATCAAAATGTCAGAAAAGAGCATATGGTATAACAGCGTAAATTATTTTTACTGGCACGTTGGCAATGATGAGAATATGCCTGCAGAGGAAGTCAATCCGATAGCGCTTCATGGAATTATATTAAGGACGGGTCTTTATCAAAAATTTTCAAAAGAACGGGCGATTCAAATATTTTTGGCACCGAGGTTTATGTCGGATTTTCAAAGAGATGATGGAAGTCATTTCCAAATGGGAGGTTTAGTACTTTATGAAAAACGATTTAAAGAAGATTTAAAAATGGGTTTTGGAGCTATGTACAATCAGGAAGCTTTCGGACCTTATTTGGTCCCGTTGGTCAATCTTGATTGGCAGATATCCGATCGCTGGTCAATAGCCGGGCTCTTCCCTATTTACGGTAAGGTAAAGTATAAGATAAATGAGCGGTTAAACGTTGGATGGAGTCATTTCGGATTAATTACTACTTACAGGTTGGGTGGAGAAGCCTATGAAGGGGATTATATGGAACGTCAGAGTATAGATGAGACTTTGTTCGCCAGATACAAACTTGGTGGTAATATTTATGTTGAAGCGAGAATGGGATACGCATTAGGCAGAAGTTATGCTCAATATGAGGAAGATCAGAAAGTTGATTTTAGTATTCCATTAGTGGGATTTGGTGATAACAGGATTCAAAAAAATGTTTCCTTTCATGATGGCGCTATAGCCAGTTTAAGAATTGTTTACGCTGTGCCCATTCCAGCCGGGAAATAATTTTCTTATTTATGGTCAATAGAATATTAAATAAAGCATTTAAAACGGCAAAAAGCGTAGATCTTTCTAAAGATGCTAAAATTGTATTTTTTAGTGACCTGCACAAGGGGGACAATAGCTATTCCGATGATTTCAGGCATAATTTTGAGATTTACCAGCATGCTCTGAGATCATACTTTGTCCTCGGATTCACCTACGCAGAATTAGGAGATGCTATAGAATTATGGGAGAACAAAACCTTTGAGCCAATTTATAAGGTTCATAAACCCATCTTTACATTATTGAAGGAGTTTCATAGGCAAAAACGCCTGTTTTTAGTTTGGGGAAACCATGATATGGAGTTTAGGAACCCTATCAAGGTTGAGCAAATGATAAGAACCTTTTTTACGCCCAAAAACATTGAGGATAAAAATCTGTATTTTGATCTGGAGTATTATGAAAGTTTGCTTTTTAAATTTGAAAATACTGAAAAAAGTATTTTTGCGCTGCATGGTCATCAGGCAGATTATATGAACTATGTACATTGGAAATTCAATCGTTTCTTCGTGCGCTATTTTTGGAAGTATTTACAGAAATGGTTTGGGATTAGTGACCCAACCAGTCCGGCCAAGAATTACAGAGGACTTATCAAAGTAGAGCGAAAGCTCAATCAATGGATTGTAAAGAATAATAATCAAATGATCATCTGTGGCCATACTCACCGACCAAGATTTCCTGACCCTGGTGATATCCCTTTGTTTAATGATGGAAGCTGTGTTCATCCGGATTCAATTACCGGAATTGAAATTGAAGATTATACAATAGCCCTGATAAAATGGCATTATGTTTTGGATGAGAAACAAGAAAGGTCAATAGTTAAAACATATTTAGAAGGACCGGAAGATCTGAGCAAATATATTTAGATTATTATGTAATGGGCTTGATGAAGTTAGAATGGTTCTGGGGTGATTTTGAAAGATCAATTTTTATAATGGGGAAGTATTTATTAAGGATTCTTTCAGGTAATCGTTTTTTTGAGTTCGGCAATTCTTTTCTCCTTTTCAGGTTGCCTTTTATTTACTGCAAAATCAGTATGGTATTCATGTTTTTCTAAAAAACTTATTTGAATTTTATTCCATTCCTTTATATTGCTTACCATTGAGTAGGCTCTCAATTCTTTATAGAGCAAGTTGCTAATAGGATAAAAATCATCTCTGCCCAGATAATCCAGGTCTACGTCACAAATAATTTGTTCCAAGACAGTTTTTGGCCTTTGAGGTACTTTTGTCGATCTTATCAACCCATTAACAATCTGGATATCTTTTTCTGAAAAATTTAATTCCGACATGAATTCAGTGGCTATTTCTGCCCCCTTTTCCTCATGCTCTACCGTTGTTACCGTAAATCCAATGTCATGAAGTAAAATACCCAGTCTTAAAAGTTTGGCATCGTAGGGATCAATATTCATGTTCCTTAAATACAATTCGCAGGTTTTGAGTGCATCCATGGTATGGTGCACACTGTGATAATAAAGCTTTTTAGATAACTTGGTATTCAAATCATCAAGCGCTCTTTTTCTTAGTTTAATGTATCCTTTCATTCAATGTATATTAGGAAATGGTAAGGGTAATAACCCAATAACCTACAGATAATGCAACAAATATTAAACTCAAACCAAAGAATTTTATTGCCTGATGAACGGATTTGAATTTTTCATCAATTATCTTACTTTCTATATGTATTTGATGACTGAGCTGAGTAAATAACTCTTCCTCATTTGTACAAACCTCCATTAATTTCTTAGTAAACTCCTCTACATTTCCAAAAGCAGCAACAGCATCGCGAAAGAAAAAAACATTTTTATCGTATTTAACTTCAATTTGTGGCTTAAAACATTTGAAGCAATAGTAAACGGATATGAGTAAACATATCAGCCAAAAAAGCGAAAGCATGATAAAAATAATATTCGATGTGATGATAGGTTGTATTAGATCCAACTTTTCAACGAAAATTCCTAAGATAAGACTATGAAATGAGAAGATGATCCCAGATTTAAGTTCTGAGGCCCGAATTAACTTTTCCAATCGCTCTAATTGCTCCCAATAATTATTTGGATCATGAATCATGTGAGTCTGAATATGTTAATAAATTATACATGATAAATGCTAATATAAAACTTTTTGAGTTTCAATGGATTGTGAAGCCAAATCTTTTTTTATCTTTTCTTTAGTTACAAAGTACATTTTCATCATCCCTTTGTTCTTTACATCAATTTCTCCTCTGTATTCACACTCAAAATGATCCTTGACCAATAAGTAAGTATTGTGTGAAATATTGATTCTTCCTTCTAAAGAATTTGACTCCATACGCGAGGCTACATTAACGGTGTCGCCCCATATGTCATAGGCAAATTTTTTACTTCCTACGACCCCCGCGACAACAGGACCGGTATTGATTCCAATTCGTATATTAAAATGCGCTAATTCACCCAGATTTGAATGTCCGGAATCATTTATGAACTTTGATATTTCAAAAGCTGCCTTTATGATTCTCTCGGGATGATCCTTGCTTTCAAAAGGTAAGCCACCTGCACACATATAAGCATCACCTATGGTTTTGATCTTTTCCAAACCGTATTTGTCGATAATTTCATCAAATTTAGAAAAATAATAATCCACGCTTTCCACCAAAACTTCGGGAGATAATTTTTGAGAATATCTTGTAAATGCCTGAAAATCTGTAAACATTACGGTTATGGAATCAAATTTTTTAGCCTTGACCTTACCATTTTCTTTTAATTCTTTGGCTGTTTCTGATGGTAGAATGTTTAAAAGTAAATCATCAGACCTTTTTTTTGCCTTTGTTATAGTCCGGTAGTAGAGTCCAATCATCACTAAAATAGCGAGCAGACTGAATATCAGAATCTTTTGATTTGCTTTTTGCTGATTGAGAAGATCAACTTCAACTTGCTTTTGTGAAACTTCAAAATCAGTGCGCATATTGGCAATTTTATTCACTGATTCTAAGTTGTGAACGCTATCTCTGTAAGCAATATATTCTTTATAAAAATTAAGGGATTCTTTATTATTCCCGGCGAGTTCAAGAATTTCTGAAAGTTTAAGGCTGGCTTCACTCGCCTGTTGCTTTAACTCATTTTTCTTGGCCAAAAGCAGACTTCTCTTCGCGAAATCCGAGGCTTTAATGAGATCACCTTTCTCCATATATATATCAGCCATGTAAATAAAATAGATACAGATGGGATAAAAATCTCCAAGTTCAAAAAGAATTTTAGAAGCCTGATTAATATAATTTTCCGCTAAATCATTTCTGTTTTGTTGGGCATAGGCCAAGCCTTTGTTCCCTTTATTGTACGCCAATCCCTTTTGAAAATTCAATGCCTTAAAAATAGGTTCAGATAAATTAAAATAGATCAAGGCAGAATCAGGCAACTTCTGATCAAGATATTGATCACCGAGATTTTCAAGCGTTATGGCATAACGCATACTGTCGTTCTCTTCTTCAAAAATTACCAGGCTTTTCTTAAAATAGTGAATTGAACTGCTTGAGTTACCCATAATTGAGTAAACGTTTGCAATCGATCCAAAAGTTTTACCTAATAGAAGATTGTCATCTTCAGCTGTAGCAATCTCTGCCGCTATGAGATAATTTTCGAGCGCTAAACTTAAATCGCCTTTTTTTTGTAAAGTGTTTGCTTTTTCGAGATACCCATGAAATCGAAAAGAAACAGAATCCATTCTTGTTGCATTCTTAATCAGTTCTTCGCAGAACTCAAGTCTTTTTTCTGTGTTCTGATGGTTTTGACTTAGTAATTTTAAAATTTTTAAATGATCTTCTTCAGCATAATTACCACTAACATAAACTTGTTCCAGACTGTCAATTGAGATGTCCTGACAGTAAACGCCTAGGTGCGACACTATCAAAAACACAATACTCAGAATATTGTCTCTATTCAACAATGATTTTATTAAAGAAAACCTCATTTTTTGGCCGGAAAGCAGATAATTTTTTAACAGACTTTATTAGTGGTACTCAAGCTTAGGGTCAATTATATATTTCTTTTGATCAATTTCAATTTCTAAACTATAGAATTCTATATCACCTTCTTTAAGGTTATTTTTTACTTTCCTTTCAACTTCATTGGGGTCCTGACTAATATTTCCACTTTCTAAAATATTTATATTACCCGGTAAATCCTTAAAAATGATTGTTTTAATCTTAATTTTATGGATAGATTCCTTGGCGCTTTTCCATTTTACCTTTTTACCAGCGAATACAGCTGTCGTAAATTCATTCGGTTTACCTATTATAGAACCGACAGATTCTCCTTCAACGTAAAATTGTATAAAATCGTTTAGGTTACTCTCTTCCTCTGGAATTTCCTTAATAAGCATTAAATTAATAGTTACAGATTTTGATTTTAGTTTGACTTCAGGTGCAACAGTACCTTGTTGACCCTTTTCACATCCAAGTAGCAAAAGGAATACAAAGGAGATAAGTAAATATTTTTTCATTGGTTTGGTTTTATAGTTAATTTGTTCGATACATGTCTAATATATGAAAGACCTATTGTCTGTCCAATTGATATAGGACCAACAGACCTCAATTCTTTTCCAAAGGACCATTTTATTTATCCAGTAAAAAAATGGTATACCAAGGCATAAGCATCATTCTTGGTAACGTTGACAATTCAAGGACCTTTTTTAAGAGGATTCCTGAGGGAGTTCAGGGATGTGGACCTCACCTTCTCCAACAGGTTCTTTTCCTGTATAGATTCTTCCATACCTGCCGTACTTATTTTCCCAATATCCGATATAAATAGGTTTTTCATTTCTTAAGATATCCACGATAAAAGGAAACTTTAAAGTTGAATATTGTAAATAGACGCGCGATATATGCTCAGGTTCCTCAGGCATTATTTCGTCATCAAAAAATTGCAATACACCAATAACCTCACCATCGTTGTCATACAAATTTATTGTAGTGAAGCATCTGTTTTGTTGTGTTCCTGAATCTAAAAATATCCGGTAGGATTGTATTTCGGTAAACATTTTTATGTGATTTTAAGCCAGTAAATTATAGAAGAATGGACAATTAAAAAATGATCAGCATCAATCAAAAAATTGATTAAGATCAATAATTAAAAAACGGATGTCTTTGTTTCTTGTTTTTTTACAAGGAGAAAACGATTAAGAAGCACGTTCTTGGGAAGTATTATTTGAAAGAATTTCATTTGGTGCATCGTCTGAATTAAGTTTTGAGTCACCCTTTTTTTTATGAACATAATACATTTTCATCATGCCCTTGTTCTTTGCTTCGATTTCACCTCGGTATTCACAATCAAAGGAATCCCTGATCAGTTTATAGGTATTCTCAGAAACGTTTATTTTACCCGGTTCAGAATTAGATTCCAGGCGCGATGCTATATTTACCGTATCGCCCCAAATGTCATAGGCAAATTTTTTGGTACCTACTACACCTGCTACAACAGGTCCGGTATGTATACCAATTCTGATGTCAAAACGGGAAATTTCACGAACTTCTGAGTTTTTTATCTTGTCAATAAACTCACTTATTTCGAAAGCTGCCTGCAGCATTTTCTCCGCGTGATCTTCACTAGGGAAGGGTAAGCCTCCCGCACACATATAAGAATCACCTATAGTTTTGATCTTCTCCAAACCATATTTTTCAATGATTTCATCAAATTTGGAAAAATGATAATCAACACTTTTAACCAACAACTCTGGCGTCAGGTTCTGGGAATATTTGGTAAAGGCCTCAAAATCGGTAAACATCACGGTAACAGAATCGAATTTTTTGGGAACTACTCTTCCATTGTCTTTAAGTTCCAGAGCTGTTTCTTCGGGCAGAATATTGAGCAATAATTTATCCGAACGGTTTCTTTCATCTTCTATGATCTTCTTCGTTTTTTCAACAAAACGATTCCGCTTGAATAACCCTAAGGCTACAATACAGATTAAAACCAAGGCAATTATAGTGAAGATTACCAGGATCTTTTGGTTTCTTTTTTGCTGATTTAAAATGTCTACTTCTACTTGTTTTTGTGAAACCTCAAAATCAGTTCTGATATTAGCCATCTGTTGAACTGCGGTTATATTATTGACACTATCTTTATAGGTAGTATAATCTTTAAAGTATTTTAATGACGCCCCATAATCTCCCGACGCTTCGTATAATTTTGAAATTTGTAAGTTAGCTGCACTAATTTCATCTTTAAGCCCATATTTTTCTGCCAGTTCCAAACTTCTCTGCGCATAGGTCAGTGCAGCATTCCAATCATTCTGGTTTAAATAAAGATCAGACATAAAGGTGAGAAAAACACAGATGGGATAATAATTTTGAATCTTTTCAAACATGACAATAGCATGGTTAATATTGTCTTTGGCCATCTGGTCTTTGCCTAATAAAGCATAGGCAATCCCTTTGTTTCCAATATTCATGGCTATGCCTTCTGTATATCCCAGTGTTTTAAAAATGGGCCCCGACTGTTCAAACATGATCAAAGCAGAGTCTGGTTTTGAGACATTTAAATATTCATCACCGAGGTTTTCAATAGCGGTAGCTAAGCGTTTATTATTTTTGTTTTCGCTATGAATTTGGATGGATTTTTTATAATAGTGAACGGCATTATCATGGTTTCCCATAATGGAATATACGTCAGCAATAACAATATTTACGTTACCCAAATAATGACTATTTTCCGAATCTGTGGCTATTTTGGCCGCCTTAAAATAACTGTTTAATGCATCACTTAGATCGCCTTTACGCACCAGCGCATTACCTTTAGCGAAGTATCCATAATACAATTGATTTACCGAGTCTAATTCCTGCGCTTTCGCAATGAGTTCATCACTAAAAATAATGGCTTTTTCTAGGTTGACAAGCTGGTCAGCGAGTTGGTTTAGAATTTTTAACTGATCTTTTGGTTCATAGTCTCCATTCAGGTAGATCTGTTCAAGGTTATTTATTTCTTTTTGATCCTGAGCAAAAACTTCCAAGGAAAACAACAGAAAAATGCCCAATAGAAAAAAGGCTTTTGGTCTAAATAGCTGCGCTATTGAATTAGTATGATCCATCTTATTTTTTTGTAACAGAACCAGCTGGTTTAAGGATTCACTCTTACTTTAGGATCTATTTTATACATTTTTTCCGAGTCATTAACCTTAAATTGTATGGTGTATTTGAAGTCTTTTTTATCTTTTGTATCATATTTCACAGTTCCTACTACTGTTTCAATTCCATCAATGAAATCTTCATCAAAAATCTTTGTCCCCTTATCCCATTTAATTTTTTTGATGTCAATCCTGTCCTCTCCTGAGACGGATTGACCATCCCATAAAATGACGTCTCCTACATCCACTGTAATTAAGAATTCACGTGGATCAACATCCGGATCCTGAGCAAAATAGCAGGCTTCATGGGTCTTTTTGGTTCTTAATTCATCTGAATTGCAAACAAGCGTAACCGTGTGCTCCTGAGCTTGAGCAATGGAGGTGTTGCTAATTGAAAATAAGGTAATTATTGTCAGTGCAATGAGTCGTGTGGCAGTTTTCATTTTATTGGATTTTAGGTTGATTAAATCAATTTTCAGTTATATATGAGAGTTAAGTTTGACAATAATGCCAAATTTAAATATACTCA
>NODE-953-length-10049-cov-4.95387_pt1 | contig 10049 bp, 9 predicted proteins | sample MGYA00139097_ERZ477577 | MGnify/ENA metagenome assembly ERZ477577 | reverse complement strand
CTTGCGTCTTGGTGTGAAGTTGAAGTTGTAAAGGGTGCTACAGGTTTCTTTGTAGCTGGTTTTTTCATTACTTCTGTCACTTCAAAATTTGCCCCTTTGCAAGCATCTAATAAACTCGTAACTTCTCCTTCAGATTTTAACTGTCGTGAAACGTCAGCTTTAATTTTTCCACTATTCGCTTTAAAGAACCCGTTAACCTTATAAAAAGAATCAGATTTAAATTTCTCAATTTCTTTTTCTTTCTCTACGATTAGCTTAACTGCTACTGACTGAACTCGTCCTGCGGACAAACTAGGTCTTACCTTCCGCCAAAGTACTGGAGAAAGTTCAAACCCTACAAGTCTGTCAAGAATCCTTCTTGCTTGCTGCGCATCCACAAGCTCCTTATTTATTTCACGTGGTGATTCTATGGCTTTAAGAATTGCACTTTTTGTAATCTCATTAAAAGTAATACGCTTAGTATCCTTCTTATCAAGCCCAAGTGTTTCGTATAAGTGCCAAGAAATCGCTTCCCCCTCACGATCCTCATCCGTCGCTAACCAAACAGTATCAACTTGCTTAACCATTTTCTTAAGTTCCGAAACTACCTGTTTCTTATCTGGAGAGACCTCATACCTTGGTGAGAAATTGTTTTCTACATCAATCGCTTCTCCTTTTTTTGCCAGATCTCTTACATGTCCAAAACTCGACTTAACAACAAAGTCTTTACCGAGATAATTTTCAATCGTTTTGGCTTTAGCAGGTGACTCTACAATAACTAAATTCTTGGCCATAGTTTTCGAAATTATATTATTTCCAAACTCGTACTCTCAGATTCCGCCCCTCTATTTTTGGAAGTGCAAAGAAAGAGCAATTAAATTCAATTCACAATGAAACAACGGAACAAAATGTTTTTCTATTAGATCTACTCTTTATTCTTTAACCTTAGGTTAAAGGAAAATGTTAATTAAATGATAAAATAAATCTGCCATTTTGACACCCTTTTAAATTTGTCTAATTTCGTAGCCTGATTTTGAATAATGGCAATAGAATTGAATAAAGAGATCGACGAAACACGACAAGGTGAAGCAACAGTTATTAGTTCCAACTCAAAGAGCAATGGCAAAAAGCTATATGTTGAAAGTTATGGTTGCGCTATGAACTTCGCAGATAGTGAAGTTGTCGCATCTATCATGGCGAAAGAAGGGTACATCACAACTTCGGATATTGAAGAAGCCAATGTTGTTTTAATTAACACCTGTTCGATTAGAGAAAATGCAGAAACACGTGTTCGTAATCGATTGACAAACTTTAAAAACAGAAAGAAAAGACAACCTGGCCTTGTGGTCGGAATACTTGGGTGTATGGCCGAGCGTCTCAAAAAAGACTTGTTAGAAGAAGAAAAACTTGTAGACTTAGTAGCAGGTCCAGATGCATATCGTGACTTACCGGGATTAGTTGAAGAGGTTGAGGGTGGTCAAAAAGCAGTGAATGTGCTACTTTCTCGTGAAGAAACCTATGCCGACATCTCCCCTGTCCGACTAGACAAAAGCGGGATTACTAGTTTTGTCTCCATCACACGTGGTTGCGACAATATGTGCTCTTTTTGTGTTGTCCCATTTACAAGAGGTAGAGAACGATCGAGAGATCCAGAAACAATTTACAACGAGTGTAAAGACCTATTTAATCAAGGGTATAAGGAGGTCACTCTTCTCGGTCAAAATGTTGATTCATATCGTTGGAACATGACTTCAAAAGGCGAAATTAAAGACGAAACAAAACCAACTACCAATTTTGCCGAACTAATGGAAAAGGTTGCCGGAATTTCACCACAGTTACGAATTCGGTTTTCTACTTCTCATCCAAAAGATATGACCGATGAAGTATTGAAAGTGATTGCTCGGTTTGAAAATATTTGTAATTACATTCATCTTCCTGTTCAGTCTGGAAACACGGATGTTTTAGACCGAATGAATAGATCTTACACTAGAGAATGGTATTTAGGGCGAATTGATGCGATTAGGCGGATCATTCCAGATTGTGCTATTTCGACTGATATCATATCTGGGTTTTGTGATGAAACAGATGAAGAACATCAAGATACTATCTCATTAATGAAAGAAGTGAAATGGGATTTTTCCTACATGTACAAGTACTCGGAGCGTCCTAAAACACTCGCTGAAAGACGTTTTGAAGACAATGTTCCCGATAAAGTAAAAGGTGAACGGCTGACCGAAATAATCAACCTTCAACAAGAGCACTCATTGGAAGCTAATAAAAGACACATTGGGAAAATTCAAAAGGTTTTAATTGAAGGCCGCTCTAAACGATCCGAGGATCATTTAGTTGGAAGAAATGACCACAATGTTAAAGTAGTTTTCCCTAAAGGAAATTTATTCAAGGGTGAATACGTTATGGTTAAAATAACTGATTGCACCGCAGCAACTCTTCTAGGCGAAGTTGCAGAAATAGTAGAAACAGTGAATTAAAATGGAAATTCAACAGGTCAAACAACGATTCGGAATTATTGGGAATGCCCCACTATTAAATAGAGCACTTGAAGTTGCTGTTCAAGTAGCAGCCACGGATATATCGGTACTTGTCACTGGGGAAAGTGGAACAGGTAAAGAAATTATTCCCCAAGTAATTCATCAATTGAGCTCTAGAAAACATGCAGAATACATCGCTGTTAATTGCGGTGCTATACCAGAAGGAACAATTGACTCAGAATTATTCGGACATGAAAAGGGTTCTTTTACTGGTGCTAGTGGAAGTCGAAAAGGATATTTTGAAGTTGCTGATGGAGGAACAATTTTCTTAGATGAAGTTGCCGAATTACCAATGCAAACCCAAGTTCGTTTATTAAGAGTATTAGAAACTGGAGAATTTATCCGAGTTGGATCATCAAAGGCCATTAAAACGGATGTTCGAGTTGTTGCTGCAACAAACGAAAACATGCAAAACGCGATCTCTAGCGGGAAATTCAGAGAAGATTTGTTTTATCGTTTGAGTACTGTTCCTATCTCTCTTCCACCGCTTCGCAAAAGACAGGATGACATTCATCTCATTTTTCGAAAATTTGCCAATGATTTTGGTGATAAGTACCGTATGCCATCAATTCGATTATCAGAAGATGCCATCCAGCTGTTAAATAATTACTCATGGCCTGGGAATATTCGTCAATTAAAAAACCTAGTTGAACAAATATCTGTCATTGAAACGACGCGTGAAATTGATGCACAATTGTTTTCTAATTATCTTCCAGTAGAGCGAGACAGAAGTCCTGCATTGATTGACAACTCAAAGGAGAGTATAAGCGAACGTGAACTCATGTACAAATTCTTGTTTGATATGAAAAAGGATTTGACTGATTTGAAAAAATTGGTCATTGAAATCATGGCTAATAATAGCAATGTTGATTTGAGTAATGACCAAGAGAGTATGATTAATCGTTTTTATGATGACGTGCAACGACCGGCCAGTTCAACAAAAATGCTTCCTCCAGTAACGACTGAAGACTCTATCAATTATACTAGATCTCAAGAGGATAACTTTGAAATCCACGAAGAAGTAGAGGAATCTTTATCACTAGAGGACAGAGAGAAAGAATTAATTAAAAAAGCCCTGATAAAGCATAAAGGTCGTCGCAAACATGCTGCCTCAGAACTTGGTATTAGTGAAAGAACACTTTATCGTAAAATCAAAGAATACAACCTAACTGATTAATGAAAATCCTCTCTGCCCTAGCAATATTAATATTATTCAGCAGTTGCTGGCCTACTAGTGTTTCATTCGTGGACAGTGGTTCAATGGACCCTTCTTGGGAACTATTCTTTGTTGAGACCTTGAAAAACGAAGCTCCCAATACCCCATTGAGTTATTCAGCAAAGCTTTCAGAAGATATTAAGGATGGAGTGCAAAATAGCACACGCTTGCTTCTCGGAACAACTGTAGATAGTGCACAAATTATCATTCAAGGAGTAATAACTAATTACAGTGTTACACCTATCGCTTTGCAAGAAGGTGATAATGCATCACAGAATCGATTAACTATTTCAGTTAGCTTTGAAATATTCATAACTGAACCAGAAGAAGACAAAATGATGCTTACAAGTACCCGTTATGTTGATTATTCTTCCGATGAAGACCTTGGAACTTTGGAAGAAGAATTACTTGGAGAAGTAAACACACAAATAGTTCAGGACGTAGTAAATAAATTATTATCGAACTGGTAAATGCTTAATCTACGAGACATAGCGAAACGAATCACGAAGCCTGGAATGGTTAATGCTCAGGATTTGAACACGCTAAAAGAGCTGTCAATCAAGTATCCTTACACACAATTATTTTCTATTCTGTATTTGAAAGGCTTAAGTATTTCTGGTGATATTCATTTCGATGATGAGCTACAAAAGCATTCATACCGCATAGGTGATCGCCTTCAATTATATGATCTAATTAAATCTCATGAAGGGGAATACATAACGCCAAAAGAAGAGGCTGAAGATAGATCCAAGAATGAAGAAGCCCCGTTGGGAACTGCAGAGAAATCCTCTATAGAAGAAACTAAAGAAAAGATTGATCCAATCATGGAAAAATCTGAAAATCAAACTCAACCTGTTTCTGAAGACCAAACTAAAGATCAACCTAATTCAGCTCCTGAAGAACTCAAGACTAACATAATAGAGAGCTCCATTGAATCCGATGATCAAAAAATAACCAGTTCTGAAGAAAAAGATTCGGTTGAGGAAAACATTCTCCATCATGCCTTCGCTGTAAATTATGCGCTAGAAGATCTTTCAGATGAAGAAAAGATTATTTTGGAAAAAAGGGTAGAAGAAAAGAGAGAAGAAAGAGTAATTGAAAAGGAAAGTATTTCTCCTACTTCTGATGAGAAGCACACATTTACCTCTTGGCTTTCTTCAGACAAAAACCACACTGAAGAGACTAATCGGGACAAAGAAGCCATTGATGCTATTGTAAATGACTTCGCAAATTTCGATCCTACAGAAAAATTATTTGGTGAAGTTAATAAACCAAAAAAAGAGTTCTTTTCTCCTATCAAAAAAGCTAAAGAAAGTCTTCGTGAGGAAGGGCTGCCAGTCAGTGAAACTCTGGCGAAAATATATATCATCCAAGGTAATTATCCGAAGGCAATTGATGCTTACACACAATTAAGTTTGAAATATCCGGAAAAAAAGATTTTCTTTGCAAACTTGATTGAAGATTTAAAGAAAAAAATAAACGCAGAATAATGATTACAGCTATCTCATTAATTATCATACTAGCGAGTATCCTGCTCGTATTCGTTGTATACGTTCAAAACCCAAAGGGTGGTGGCTTAAGTACTGACTTCGGTGCTGCACACCAACTAGGTGGAGTGCAAAAAACAAACGATTTTATTGACAAGGCAACATGGTCTTTGGCTGGTGTAGTAGCAGTTTTAAGTATTTTCCTTACGCTACAAATGAAGACACCAGAAGCAGTAGCTCCTGAAGAGCCAGACGCAACTGAACAACCACAAGAAGGTCAGCAGCAACCACAACCAGCTAACACTCCTCAATAAGAGTTTAAGCTTAACGTCTATCTTATTTAAATGTCAGTATGTCATTCATACTGACATTTTTTATGTCACAAAATGTAATTTTGTCTATAAATTATTGATGGCACAAATTTGGTGCGTACTAAATGAAATCAAAATTTAACTAAATCTTAATTACATATGTCAATTACATTCAAACCTTTAGCAGACAGAGTTCTTATTGAACCAGCGGCCGCTGAGCAAATGACTGCAAGCGGAATCATTATCCCAGATTCAGCAAAAGAAAAGCCCTTAAAAGGAAAAATCGTTGCTGCAGGTGAAGGAAAAACGGATGAACCGATGACTGTGAAAGTTGGTGATGAGGTATTATTCGGACAATACTCAGGAACAGAAATTAAGCTAGAAGGTAATACGTATATGATTATGCGTGAATCTGATATTTACGGAATACTTTAACTAAACAGAATAAAAAATAGAAGATAATGGCAAAAGAAATATTATTTAATGTAAGTGCTCGCGAAAAGTTAAAGACAGGTGTCGATGCTTTGGCAGATGCCGTTAAGGTAACATTAGGACCTAAAGGAAGAAATGTTGTCATCGGGAAGAAATTTGGAGCTCCACACATAACGAAAGATGGTGTAACGGTAGCAAAAGAAATCGAATTAAAGGACCCTATCGAGGATTTGGGAGCGCAGATGGTTAAAGAGGTTGCATCTAAGACGGCAGACATTGCTGGTGATGGAACAACTACCGCTACTGTACTTGCACAAGCAATCATTGGAGCTGGCCTCAAAAATGTTGCTGCAGGTGCGAATCCAATGGATTTGAAAAGAGGAATAGACAAAGCAGTAATTGAAATCGTTAAGAACTTGAAGTTAATTTCTAAAGAAGTTGGTTCTGACAATGATAAAATCAAGCAAATTGCAACCATTTCTGCGAACAATGACGAAACCATCGGTGCTTTGATTGCAGAAGCGATGAAAGTTGTAGGAAATGATGGCGTTATTACTGTTGAAGAAGCTAAAGGAACGGAAACTGATGTTAGAACAGTTGAAGGAATGCAATTCGACAGAGGTTATTTATCTCCATATTTCGTGACAAACACGGAAAAAATGATCGCTGAATTAGAGAATCCTATGATTCTTATTTACGACAAGAAAATTTCTAACATGAAAGAACTGCTTCCAATTTTGGAACCAGTTGCACAGTCTGGCAAACCTCTATTACTAATTGCTGAAGATGTAGATGGAGAAGCACTCGCTACGTTGGTTGTAAACCGTATTCGAGGGTCACTGAAAATTGCCGCAGTAAAAGCTCCAGGATTTGGAGACCGAAGAAAATCTATGCTTGAAGATATCGCCATCCTTACTGGAGGACAAGTAATTTCAGAAGAACGAGGTTTGACTTTGGAAAATGCGACACTAGACATGTTGGGGACTGCTGAGAAAGTGGAAATTGATAAAGACAATACAACAGTTGTTAATGGGGCAGGAAAAAAAGAGGACATTGCTGCGCGTATCGGTCAGATAAAAGCACAAATTGAATCAACTACTTCTGATTATGACAAAGAAAAAATGCAAGAACGACTAGCAAAACTTGCTGGTGGAGTTGCAGTTCTTTATGTTGGGGCGCCGACAGAAGTTGAAATGAAAGAAAAAAAGGATCGAGTTGATGATGCTCTCGCTGCAACTAGAGCTGCTGTAGAGGAGGGAATTGTTCCTGGTGGAGGAATTGCTCTTATTCGTGCTTTGAGTTCAATGGACAAAGTTAAAGGAAGCAATGAAGATGAAATGACAGGTATCGCAATTGTGATGCGTGCGGTTGAAGAACCATTACGTCAAATTATCGCAAATTGTGGTGGTGAAGGAGCTGTCATTGTACAAAAGGTAAAAGAAGGGAAAGATGACTTCGGATACAATGCACGAACAGAAAAATACGATAACTTATACAAGGCCGGTGTTATTGACCCAACAAAAGTGACGCGTATCGCAATCGAAAACGCAGCTTCAATTGCATCAATGTTATTGACTACTGAGTGTGTAATCGCTGATGAACCTGTTGATGAATCAGCTGCAATGCCAGGCGGAATGCCAGGTGGCATGCCAGGCATGATGTAATGTCAAGAATGACATAAATGGTTAGCCGCCATTTGAGGAATATAAAAGACCGGCTCTTGTCGGTTTTTTTTCCGTTTCTGTTTTCCCGATTCATCGGATAAACAGAACGACTATATATAGAGCTCCCCGTTTTTACGGGGAGTTTTTTTTGTACTCCTTTTTTCCTAATTTTAGAAAGATATGAGCTTCTTAAGCCCTCCAAAAACAAGTTATACGGACCACTATGACCTAACACGTTTCAACCTCGTTTGGAATTTATGTTTAGTCTTAGTCGTATTACTTTCTTTTGTTTCAATTGCGAATATCTCAAACAACAACTATTCCTCTACCGCTAACCTAATTGAAGTGAGTATTGGCCTAATCGCCTTATTTGTCCTCTGGAAAAAAAGAAGATTTGAATTCGTTTGCATATTCGCATCAGTGGGTAGCTTTATCCTTATTTCCATCACATATTTCACCATAACTGATACCCTACATTATACGACTCCCATGTGGGGAGTGTTAGAAGTACTTTTCACTTTCTTCATGCTAGGAAGAATTTGGGGTTTAATAATTTTGATAGGACACATTGTAGTTCTAATGTTCTATTACACTTTTCGTCTTGAAGCAAATATTGAAAGCCTACCAACATTTACTGATCAAACGATATTGAACTTAATCATTGAAACATGTATTATTAGCTTCGCTATAGGTTATTTACTAAGTAAGTTCATCAAAACCAACCAACATGCAGAGTTGACGGTTAAGAAAGCAAATCAAGAACTAACCTATCAGAATCAAATTATCTCCGCCCAAAACGAAGAGAAGGAGGTCATGTTGAAAGAAATTCATCACCGAGTAAAAAACAACCTTCAAGTGATCACTAGTTTACTTCGACTCCAATCGTATGAGCTTGAAGGAGAAAAAGAAATTAATTCATTTACTGAAGCCATTAACCGAGTAAAATCCATGGCATTGATTCATGAGAAAATGTACAAAAGTGAAATGCTCGCAAATTTTGACCTAAAGAACTATCTTGAATCTCTTATCAATGAATTAATTGATACGTATGCTGTTAAGAAACCCATTCATCTCGACGTACGGTCCGACATTAATAATATAGGCTCTAAGAGTATCGTACCTATTTCTCTCCTATTCAATGAATTGATTTCTAATTCGATTAAACATGCATTTGAGAATCAAGAATACGGAGAAATTTTCGTTCGAGTAAATCAATGTGAACGAGGTGATTACTTTTGCCTCAAGTACCAAGATAATGGTCTATGGAAAGAAAACACAAAAAAGTCCTTCGGGCTAGAGTTAATAGACACAATGACTGAACAACTAGAGGGAGAATACGAACTAGAAACATCCAAAGATGGCACTACTTATTCCTTCACACTCAAAGTAATGATTGAATAAAACCTAGCCTCGGGTCATCTCCTTTCCGCACTGATTACAATAAATAGACCCAAATGGATTATCATGTCCACAGGCGTCACAAAGATTGTCTTTTTGGCCGTCAGTCTTGTATTTTGACATTTCCACAGTAATCAATCCAGTTGGAACAGCGATTATTGCATAACCTAAAATCATCATTATGGAAGAAAGAATTTTGCCTAAATCAGTAGCTGGGATAATATCACCGTAACCGACTGTCGTAGTCGTTACTATGGCCCAATAAATACTCGCAGGTATGCTTTCGAACCCGTTCACCCCCCCTTCAATCACATACATTAAGGTGCCCGCAAGAACCATCATCATTACTACAAAGAAAAGGAATACCATGATTTTGTAGTAACTCGCTTTGAGAGAATATGCTAACGCCTGCGATTCTGAGGTAAACCGATTCAACTTAAGTATCCTGAATATTCTCAGCAAACGAAGGGCACGCACTACTCGTAAAGAGGTGTAACCGGAAATAAATGGACTAATAAATGTAGGTAGAATTGAAATTAAGTCAATGATTCCCCACCAACTAAAAATATATTTCAATGGTTTCGGAGAAATAATAATCCTCAATAAATATTCAATAGTAAATACAATTGTAAACCCCCATTCAGCGTAATACAGCCCCTCCCCAAAGTCGGCGCTCCACTTAGGAACACTCTCGAACATAACAATTAATACCGAAAGTAAAATGAGTAGCAAAAGAATTACATCAAAGGTCTTTCCCGACTTTGTCGTTGTACCGAAGATTATCTCATTCAATCGTTCTCTCATCTTGTAAAGATATGAAGATATGGCGCAAAAAAAACCGCCTTCTAAATTTCAGAAGCCGGTTCCTGTATTTTTTTCAGTATTAACGTACTACGACAATTTCTTGGATGATGACCCTGTTGCTTTCAGTAACAACTCTCACCATATATTTTCCAGATTCTAATCGTGTACCATCCACAAGTCTAGATGTCATATCCATTGGGAGTGCGATT
>NODE-952-length-10057-cov-3.85843_pt1 | contig 10057 bp, 1 predicted proteins | sample MGYA00139097_ERZ477577 | MGnify/ENA metagenome assembly ERZ477577 | reverse complement strand
GGAATGGCAATTGAAAGACACGTATAATGTAACTCCTACTGATGTTTGTAATATCTATGTAGTAGGTGATATGACAGCCGGAGGATATGCTCGTTTTCCTTATGATCCAAATGGAGGTACAGATGCACATGGAGGTATTGTTCTAAATAGAGGAAACTGTAATGTGGGGACTCACACTTTGGCTCATGAAATGGGTCACACTATGGGGCTTGAGCACACATTTGCTGGTGTTGATGAAAGAAGTGAATGTTCTTCTTGTTATGAAAGAGTGAGAAATGCCAATGGTTCAAGTAATACTTCAGGAGCTGCTACAGCGCTAGGAGGTCCATATTTGAATGAAGGTGATAGAGAAGGTGACTGGTGTTCAGATACGAATCCACATGATACATATTCTTACAACTGCTCTACAAGTTCAAACTCAAATGGTCCTTGTGATGCAGGACCTTGGAATAACGCACCTGTGAACAATCACATGTCTTATTCATTCTGTTCTTCGCAGTTTACAAATCAACAAAGCAGAAGAATGCATTGTATGATTGACACCTATTTAGGTAGTTGGACAGCATATGGTGGAGGACTATGTGGAGCACAGCCTCCAGTTGCTGATTTTGTTGGTACGCCAACAACATGGCAAGCACCTTCCAATGTGAACTTTACTGATTTGTCTGCGCCTCAAGCTATAATTACTGGATGGACATGGACATTTGATGTAGGGGCTAGTGGAACGGTAACTTGTGCTGGATGTGCTGGTGCAAATGCTCAATTTGTTGGACAAGTTCCGCCAGTTGTTACTTATCCAAACCCAGGACTTTATACCGTTTCTTTAACGATCACAAGCGCGAATGGTAATGACACTGAAACTAAAGTAGATTATATTGAAGTATTAGCTCCTGCCGGAGATTGTGATACGCTTCTTACACAATGGGAAACACCTGCACCGACACCTTCCATCTATACCTTTGGAGCTGGTTACTTAACAGGGGTCCAAGATCCTTCTAATTCGTTATTACCGACTGACCTTAAAGGCGTTTACGAGATGTATTTTACACCAAACCCTGGCGTTACTCAAGTAGGAGCAGTTAGGGTAGGTATGGGGTTCCTTGCAGATACGGATGATGACATGACGATCCAGGTGGTTGTGTTTGACGACGATGGATTTGGGGCACCAGGAGCATTATTAGGTGGAGTTGGTGGTTTATCCCCAACTGCACTGGGAGTGCCAGGAGCAGGTTTCTTTAATGAGTTTTGGATACCATTGAACAATGCGGTAACTCCTACAACTGGTACATTCCACGTTGGATTAGAGATGATTCCAGGTGATGCAACTGATTCGATGTTAGTTGTGTCTAGTGCTGCTGGTCAAGGAGAAGGTGATTTCTCTACACACATTTGGACAACAGGATTTGGATACGAAAATATGCAAACTGTATATGGTATAGATTACGATCACGACATTATTCCAATGCTTGGTGAATACGCACCTTTACCTCTCATAACAGGTTTTACCGAAAACGTAGTTTGTGACACCACTTATGTGACTTTATTTGATACGGCATTATATAGTTCAGTTGCTTCGTGGTCTTTCACATTTGCTGATGGAACAGTTCTCAATTCAGTTACCGATCCAATGTCAATTGATAGGGTTTACACTTCGCCTGGTCCAGACACAGTTACGATTGCAACAATTAATGATTGTGGTAGAGGTGACACAACTACTTGGATTATTCCTTACGGATTTTTGGAAACTCCAGACGCAGAATTTTCAGCTTCTCCATTGAATCCAGTTTGTCTGGTTGCTCCAGGTGTTGATTTTACTGCAGATACTCCAGGGTACACTGATTATACATGGGACTTTGGAGACGGATCTGCCGTGACGTCTTCTGGTGCAGTTGAGACAATCAATCACGTATATACCACGCCAGGCTTATATTATGTAGAATTAACAACTACACAGGCAGGGTATAATGCAGCAGATACTTTTTATCTAGAACAATTCGAAGGTGGATGGCCAGCAGGTTATGCTCGTTTTGATAATGATCCATTTACGCCAAACGTAGCTGTAAATCCTCCATTTGATGGGACAGATGCAACGGCATGGTTACCATTAGATATTGATGGCGATGGAGACGGTGAAGCTGTTTCTACTTCATGGAATGGTGGTCCAGGTCAACCAGCTAATGACTGGATGATAACAACTGGTATTGGAGCACTTCCAGCCAATCAAAGATTATTCTGGGATGGTGAAGCTCAGGATGTTAATTTCCCTGATGGATATACGGTAAGAATTTCAACAACTCAATTGCCTGCAACAGTAGCCAATTATAACACAGTTTTGTTTACGACCGCGGCAGAAAATGCTTTTGTTACAACGCACAGTGTGGACTTGTCAGCATATGCAGGACAGACGGTATATTTTGCATTCGTAAATAATTCAGATGACGAGTTCTTATTGTCAATAGATAATATTAGAGTAGGTACTGCTACAACAGGTTGTTCAGCTAGTCAATTATATACCGATTATGTTGAGGTAGTTGATTGTGCAGTGATTCCGCCAACAGCAGTTTTGAATTCTGATGTAACTGGAGGCTGTGGACCATTAACAGTGACATTTACAGATGCAACTACTTTGGGAGATCCAGCTGATGAATGGTTATGGAATTTTGGAGACGGAACGTTCTCTCTAGATCAAAACCCTCCTCCTCATGTTTATACTAATGCTGGTTCTTATTATGTGATTTTTGAGGCATGTAACGATGGTGGATGTACGCAAGACACGATAACAATTTTTGTTGGTGATCCAGCGGTAATTAGCAATGTTGCGACCGTTGATCCTACATGTGCTGGAAATGATGGTTCTATAACAATCACAGCTACTGGTGGTACAGGTACACTTCAATATAGTATTGATAACGGAGTGACTTTCCAGGCAGGTAATGTATTCAATGGATTAGCAGATGCTACTTATGATATTGTTGTAGAAGATGCTATCGGTTGTCAAGCAACGACATCAGTAACATTAACAATGGCTCCCTCTCCGACAATAACTAATGTTGCATTTACTGACCCACTTTGCGCTTTAGGCACAAATGGTACGATTGATATTACTGCATCAGGTGGTACAGGAGCACTTCAATACAGCATAGATAATGGGGTAACCTTCCAAGCAGGAAATACATTTGCAGGACTTGGAGCAACAACATATGATGTTGTGGTCGAAGATGCAAACGGATGTCAAGCTACGCAGTTAGTTACATTGACTGATCCACCAGCGATTTCTATTACAAATGTAACAGGAACAGATCCACTTTGTGCAGGAGCGCTAGATGGCACAATTGATATCACCGCAAGTGGCGGTACGGGAGCACTACAGTATAGTATAGATAACGGAGTTAGTTTCCAAGCTGGATTTAGTTTTACAGGTTTAGGAGCAGGAACGTATGATGTTGTTGTTGAAGATGCGAATGGTTGTCAAATGACTTCGACATTTACATTAACTGATCCTCCTGCAGTTTTAATTACCGGAGTAGCATTGGTTGACCCTACTTGTGCTGGAGCAACGGATGGTTCAATAGACATTACGGCAAGTGGTGGAGCAGGTGCTCTGCAATATAGCATTGATAATGGTGTTACTTTCCAGGCAGGAAATACTTTTGCTGGATTAGGAGCAGCAACATATGACATCGTTGTAGAAGATGTAAATGGATGTCAAGCGACACAAACAGTAACTTTAACAGATCCATCAGCAGTAGTGATAACTACAGTAACACCAGTTGATCCAACTTGTGCTGGGAATGATGGTTCATTAGATATAACTGCAACTGGTGGAACAGGAGCACTTCAGTATAGCATTGATAATGGAGTAACATTCCAAGCAGGAAATACTTTCGCTGGTTTGAGTGGGGCAACTTATGATATTGTTATAGAAGATGCTAATGGTTGTCAAGCAACACAATCAATTACACTTACTTCATTGGCTGCGCCAACGATATCGAATGTAACAACAGTTGATCCAACTTGTGCTGGAGCAACGGATGGTTCAATTGATATTACAGCAGCAGGAGGAACCGGTGCATTGAATTACAGTATTGATAATGGGGTAACGTTCCAAGCAGGAAATACATTTGCTGGATTGGGAGCTGCAACATATGATATCGTTGTAGAAGATGCAAGTGGTTGTCAAGCTATGCAAACAGTTACTTTAGTTGATCCAATTGCAGTAGTTGTAACTGGTGTCGCAGTTGTTGATCCAACATGTGCTGGAAATATAGATGGCTCAATTGATATCACGGCTAGTGGTGGAACAGGAGCATTGCAGTATAGTATTGATAACGGAGTAACATTCCAGGCTGGGAATACATTCGCAGGTTTAGGTGGTGCGATATATGATATCGTTGTAGAAGATGTTAATGGATGTCAAGCAACGCAAACAGTAACATTAACTGACCCTTCAGCTATTTTGATTACAGGCGTTGCAACGGTAGACCCTTCATGTACAGGTAATGATGGTTCAATCGACATCACAGCAACAGGTGGTACAGGGATGTTGAATTACAGTATTGATAATGGGGTGACGTTCCAGGCGAGTAATCTTTTCCCTGGTTTAGCCGGCGCTACATACGATGTTGTTGTGGAAGATGCAAATGGATGTCAAGTAACACAAACAGTAACGCTCACACCATTAGCAGCACCAGCAATTACAAATATTACAGGAGTTGATCCAACTTGTGCTACTGGTACAGATGGAACAATAGATATCACAGCAACTGGAACTGGAGCGCTTCAGTACAGCATAGATAATGGAGTTACATTCCAAGCAGGAAATACATTTGCTGGTCTAAGTGCTGGAACATATGATATAGTAGTTGAAGACGGCAGTGGTTGTCAATCGACATCAACATTTACCTTGGTTGATCCATTAGGTATTACAATAACAAACGTGACAGCAGTTGATCCAACTTGTGGAGTCTCTGATGGTTCAATCGATATCACAGCTACTGGAGGATCTGGAGCATTAAGTTATAGTGTTGATAATGGTGTAACATTCCAAGCAGGAAATGTATTCCCTTCATTAGGCGCATCAACTTATAATATAGTTGTTGAAGACGCTAATGGATGTCAAACAACATCAACAGTAACTTTAAATTCTGCAGGCGGACCGGTAATTACATCAGTAGTTACTACTGATCCTTCATGTGCAGGATCTTTAGATGGTGATCTTACAATTACTGCAACTGGAGCCGCAACGCTGCAATACAGTATTGATAACGGAGTAACATTCCAAGCAGGTAATAACTTTGCATTATTAGCAGCAGGTGTTTACGATGTGGTTGTAGAAGATGGGAATGGATGTCAATCAGCCCAACCAACAACATTAGTTGACCCACCAGCGGTTATTATTACAGCTGTAACCTCAACTGATCCAAATTGTGCAGGTAATGCGGATGGTGATATTACTATCACAGCAAGTGGAGGTACAGGTGCTTTGCAATACAGTATTGATAATGGTGTAACATTCCAGGCAGGAAGTAATTTTACAGGTCTTGGTGCAGCTACGTACACTATTGTTGTAGAAGATGCAAATGGATGTCAAGCTACGCAAACAGCAACTTTAACAGATCCTGCTGCTGTCACTTATACAGCAACAATAACGGATGAAAATTGTGGATTAGCTGATGGTCAAATAGACTTAATTGGTACGGCAGGTGCTGGAGCACCTTATAACTATAGTATTGACGGAGGTATTACTTTCCAAGCATCAGGGACTTTCCCTGGATTAACAGCAGGTCCATACAATGTGGTTGTTGAAGATATGAATGGATGTCAAACTACAGGTGTTGAGACAGTAAATGGTACAGGTGGTGCAGTTATCACGGGTATTACCGAAGATGTTTCATTAGCTTGTAACGGTGATTGTAATGGTCAGTTGACAGCAACAGTAACAGGTGGAGTAGCACCATACCAATATGATTGGGAGGATGGGTTAGCTGCTCCAGTTGGGAGTACAGCGACAGTAATTGGCTTATGTGCGGACACATATACATTGACGGTTACGGATAATGCTGGCGCTGGTTGTCCTGTTGTAATGACTTACACTTTGGTTGAACCATCAGTTGTTGCTTATACAGCAACTGTAACAGATGAGACTTGTGGCAATACGAACGGACAAATTGATATAACTGGTGCATCAGGAGGTTCTGGAGCAGGGTATCAATACAGTGTTGATAATGGTGTTACCTTCCAAGGTACAGGAAACTTCCTTGGACTTGGAGCTAACGCATACGATGTTGTGGTTGTAGATGGAAATGGATGTCCAGCAACAAGTACAGCAACAATTACCAATGTGGCTGGAGCAACAATAACTGTTGTATCGACCACTGATCCTACATGTGGAAATGCCAATGGCGATCTTACAATAACAGCAACAGGTGGAACAGGAGCACTTCAGTATAGTATAGATAATGGAGTGACTTTCCAAGCTGGTAATAACTTTGCAGGTCTAGTGGCTGCAACGTATGATATCGTTGTCGAAGACGCTAACGGCTGTCAAACGATAACAACTGCAACTTTAACAGATGCAGGTGTGCCAGTTATAACGGCTGTTGTACCGACTGATCCAACTTGTGGAGGTACGAACGGTACAATCGACATAACGGCAACTGGGGGTACTGGAACACTACAATACTCAATTGACAATGGTGTAACGTTCCAAGGTGGATTTAATTTCACTGGATTAGGTGCAGCAACGTATGATATTGTAGTAGAAGATGCAAACGGTTGTCAGGTATTCCAAACAGAGACATTAGTGAACTCTGCGGCGCCTACAATTACAACTACAACGCAAGTAGATCCATCATGTGGGAATCCTACCGGGCAAATTGATATTACAGCTACTGGTGGAACAGGAGTTTTACAATACAGTATTGATAACGGAGTAACACTTCAAGCTGGAAATCTCTTCACAGGCTTAGGCGCAAATACGTATAACGTAGTTGTTGAAGATGCTAATGGATGTCAAGCAACAGATGTTGTGACGCTTGTGGATACTCCTGGTGCAACTGTTACGAATGTAACTGGAGTTGACCCAACATGTGGAAGCATTACAGGTCAGATTGATATTACGGCAACTGGCGGAACAGGAACGCTTCAATATTCAATTGATGGAGGAGTTACATTCCAAGCAGGTAACGTGTTTAATGGATTAGATGATGGTATTTATTCAATTGTTGTAGAAGATGCCAATGGCTGTCAAACAACAGCGAGTATCACGTTAACGGATCCAGGAGCACCTACAATAGGCAGTGTAGCTACAACAGATCCAAGTTGTAATGCAACTAACGGAACAATTACCATCAGTGCAGCAGGTGGCTCAGGAGCATTGCAGTATTCAATTGATGGCGGTGTTACCTTCCAGACGGCTAACACATTTAATAACTTGGCTGGTGGTACATACAACATTGTTGTAGAAGACCCTACTGGATGTTCGGCTAATACAACAGTTGTTCTTGTTGATGCAGGTTCGCCAGTATTAGTAATACAGACTGTGTCTGATCCATCTTGTGGTAATACAAATGGTACAATAATATTAGGAGCGACTGGTGGAGCAGGAGGTTATCAGTACAGTATCGATGGGGGTGTTACTTGGACGTTTAGCACCAACTTTATCGGTCTGCCTCCTACTACATATAACCTGGTGGTTCAGGACGCCAATGGATGTACAGATAATGGAATTGCAACTTTGACACAAACAGGTTCGCCATTTATACACATAGACAATGTTACTGATTTGGATTGTTTCGGCTCTGGTACTGGTGGAGTAGATATCACAGTAACAGGTGGTACAGGTCCATATACATTCGATTGGAGTAATGACGGGACAGGTGATTTTGATGATCCTGAAGACTTAGTAGGAGGTGTGCCAGGAGTTGTCTCTGTAACTGTTGTTGATGCAAATGGATGTGCTGTGTTGGAGACTGCAGTTATTGGTGGACCTCCAAACTTATGGGCTACGGGTACTGGTAACGATGCAACATTCGGTAACGATGGATCGATTGACTTAAATGTTGGTGGAGGTACTTCTCCATACACATATAGCTGGAGTAATGGTTCAACGCAAGAAGATCCAACAGGCTTAGCAGGAAATACGACGTATACTGTTACAGTAACTGATGCTAATGGTTGTACAACAACTATTGATGTGTTTGTTGGTAGTGTAGTTCAATTGCCTGAGATTGAAAATCCAATGGGCATAGAGATTGCACCAAATCCAACTGCAGGAGAGTTTGTAATTACATATACAAGTTATTCTGGAGATACAAGAGTTGACATAGTTGACATGGCAGGTAGACTAGTTTACCAGGCACATCGTTCTATCTCGATCGGAGGTACCGTAACAGTTGATCTTAGAGATGTTGAGGCAGGAGTATATTTTGTTAATGTCTCAAGTGAAACAGATATGTACTCAACTAGAGTTGTAAAAAGATAAAATCAATTCACGCAATAAGAAAAGCCCTTCATTGATTGAAGGGCTTTTTTGTTTAAAGGATTTTTAATCCTATCTATTATTGATTCTAGATGATTCTTTTGTAACTTCAATTCATGATGAGAAAAATAGGTTTAGTAGCAATTTTCGCTCTGTTAGCATCAATCTCTTTCACACAAGAAGCTATGGATGGAATTACGGGTGAAGGTAAAATGAAAGATGGTCACAAAGTTGGTAAATGGAATTATACCTGTGAATCAACGGGGAAAGAAATTGGGAAAGAGTCTTATGATGGCGATGGGTTAAAACACGGTTACCAAACATGGCATGATTGCGAAGGAAATATATTATCTGAATACAATTATGAACACGGCAAAAGAATGGGAACTCAGAAGGAGTATTACAACCATGATAGAAGATTGAAGCGAGAATGGTCAATGATTGAGCGTCCAAAAAAATGCCGAGAGACAAAAGCAGATAAAGATGCGACAGATATCGAATGGTACAATTCATTTTATGAAAACGGAAAACCAGAAATAGTCTGGCAAGGTGATCCTTGTGGTGAAAGAAAGATTACAAAATTCAGATCTACTAATGGTACGGAATGGATTTTGGAATACGATGATGAAGGGAATTATAAATTTGGACCTCGCGATCAGGAACGAAAGATTAAAAGTGATATCCAGAAATAAGTTTTCATATAAAAAAGAAGACAATTACCTCCGTTTAACTTTCAACTGAAAGGTTAGATCAGCGCTCTGCTAAAAGTTATGGTTCAATTTTATGATGTTGGCTAGCTTTCGATGGAGAGATAGCTTATAAGTTCAGTTCATAGAAAGAAATAGTTCTTGAGTTTATTTGTATTCAAAAAGAAGGCTATTTTTGCAGCCATGTTTCGACCTCCAAAGAACAATTATGTTGATTATTATGAGCAGGCTAAATTTCGCTTAACGTGGAATTTAAATCTTTTGCTCACAATGATTCTTTTAATCATAGCAGAATTGTTTGTTATAATTGAGCCGAGATTTGTTCTTCACTATTTATTGGGTGCAATATTGACAGGTGGAGGTTTGTTAATAATGAGAACGAAAAAGAGATATGAACCAACGGCACTCCTTTCTTCTGTTTTTGCCTTTTTTCTGGTTTCATCTTCTATCTTTTTCATTCCAAACGCACCACATATTATAGAGCCTTTTTGGTTGCTGAATATCGTTTTATACGTCTTCTTCGTTTTAGGAACAAGATGGGGAATCGGATTTTTAATGGCTACGATAATTGTTGTTGGACTCTATTTAATTTTTGGATTCAAATCGAATATATTGAGCCTTTTGGATTTTCCTGCTGGAAGACTTTATTCTATGGCAATTGAATTTGCAGTATGCTTATTGCTGCTTGGATATATTGTTATCCAATTTATTAGTGCAAATAATTATGTCGGGAACAAGTACCGAGAAGTGAATGAGCTCGTTATGGAAGAGAAGCAGCAAATCGATATTCAAAACAAGGAGAAAACTGCTTTGTTGAAAGAGATTCATCACCGAGTAAAAAACAACCTACAAGTTGTAACGAGCTTGCTGA
>NODE-951-length-10058-cov-6.86664_pt1 | contig 10058 bp, 7 predicted proteins | sample MGYA00139097_ERZ477577 | MGnify/ENA metagenome assembly ERZ477577 | reverse complement strand
TTTAGGGTCATTGTCATAAATAATCTTAGGAAATTTATATATTTTTAAATCGTTTTCGTCTCGCACTAACCGTCCGTTTCAAATGATTGATCGGCAAACCGGCCCGTCGCTTTAGCCCTGTTATCGGTTGCATCCGATTTTTCATTAATTGTTTTTTTCAAGTCTTTTCGGCCGGATGAAGGACCTAACCCGGATGGAGCGGGTTCTGGGTTCACCGTTCAGGTCTCCGGTCTCTGCTTTGAGCTTATCAGCTACTATGTTCTGCGTTCGAGTTTTATAACCTCTGAATCCTGAACCTTTGAACCTCTCAACCCCTAAACCCTGAACATCTGAACCATAAAAGGTTAAAGAATAGGCCGCAATTGACCGATTTTTGCCAAGGATAGATCCATCGTGGGAAATCTGCGTTGTTTTGTATATTTGGAAGCGGGTATTTGATTGGTAAATGCGAAAGAAACAAAAAAAATGGCATAGGGAAAGGCACCTGTCGAAAGCCGGAATCTGTTTCGAGGTCCTCGAGCCCAGCCTGCTGCTCCCCGGAAGCTGGGGGTCGGTCGTCGATGGTCCCGGTGCGGAGTCCCAGGCGGATGTCCACGGAAGCCTCACCCATGGATCGGTGGTATTCCATGCTGACGCCGGTATCAGCGGTGCTGGCAACGCGCAAGTCAACCTGGCGCCGGGAAGCGGGAGGGTCGACCTGCTGTCCCAGGTCCCTGGCTTGAGTACTTTTGGCAAAGTCGTACCCTCCCTTGACGCATCATCCGCTTCGATTCCGATCGCCCTTCCACTGATGACACCTCAACACCCCACTTTGCCGATCAAAACGATGATGCATCGAATACAGACGTGCTCGCCGAAACAGTGGAAGCGGTCGTAAGGCGAGAGCTGGTTTTTGTTAACGACAACGTGAACGCATATGAAATCCTGATCAACGGGATTCGTGAGAGCGATACCAACCGGACCATCGAGATCGTGGTGCTTGACGCCAACCGTGACGGCATTCAGCAGGTCAGCGACATCCTTGCCGAGCACTCAAATCTGGCGGTTATGCATGTTATTGCCTACGGAACCGACGGCCAGATCAACTTGGGTAACAACTGGCTGAACAGCACCACCCTGCAGCAGAAGAGTGATGCCGCCGGCAACTTTTTCATTACCTGGGCGAGTCTGAATCAGAACGGTTCCAATTATGGCATTTTGGGACAGCGTTATGATGCCGCAGACTGTCACAGTGACCGGTCTTCTGAATTTTATCAACGACGGCACGCAGACGCACACGGTGATCCTGGGAACGGCCACAAGCACTGACCCGAACTTCGACGGACTCGATCCCGCCGACCTGATGGTTACGAATCTGGAAGTGCCCAATATAGCACCGGTCAACACCGCACCGGCCGCCCAGAACACAAGTGAAGACACCCCGCTTGTCTTCTCTTCTGAAAACAGCAACGCGATCTCGGTGAGCGATACGGACGGCGGTAGCAATCCTGAAAAAGCTTGAGGATTCGGAGCCGGAGCTCCACCGGGTATGCCCAAGTCCGGGAGCCTTTCTTCCCCCTGGCTGAACGTTTCTTCTTTTTTTGTCATTCCGGACGAAACGCAGTGAAGATCCGGAATCCAGGGGGCCTCATATAAATTCTGGATTCCCGCGGGGATGACATCAAAATAAGCCTCACTTGAGTTTCATAGATAAGCGCTAAACACAATTATTCCACATAATACGTTTAAGTATTTGAGGGGTCGGGGAGTTTATCCCAAAACCTGTTCTTTGATATTCCATGTTGATCTGCCCTGTTTGAATGCCTGAAGCTGATGCATCTGGATGGTTAGCCCCATGTCTGCAAAGAGCCAGCGGTTGTTTTCATCACCGTGCATCCAGCAACGGTCTAACTCAAAGATATCCTCAACCAGGCCTTGCATTGGTTCAACTTTATAGGACCGTTCACGGTAGATCTTTTTGTGATTCGGTCTTCTCATGAATTGGGTCAACTTCTTGCGAGACTGCGTTTTGTTCATGTAATATTATCTGGTTAGGGATATGTCTCTGAATGCTGAAAACTCCCCGACCCCTCAAGTATTTAGGCTGCTTTTTTCTCCTTTTCTAATTCTGCCTTTACAGCCATACCGATTTTTTCAATAGTATAAGGTTTTCTAACATATGTCCCGGCTCCCAGTTGTTGGGCTTTTTTGACTCTATTTGTCTCCGAAAAACCACTTGCTATAATTGCCTTTTGATTGGGACGCACTGAAATTATTCGCTCATATGTTTCCAATCCATCAATTCCAGGCGACATTATCATATCCAAAACAATTAAATCCGGCATTTCATTTCTAATAAAATCAACTGCTTCTTCCCCACTTGATGCTGATTTTACACAATATCCTAATTTAGATAATATTTTTGAGGCGAGCTTTCGTTGTTCGATAACATCATCAACCACAAGTATTGACTCTCCATTACCAGTATAATCAGCTAATTCCATTGATTTTTTATCTGCTGTTTTTTCTGTTCTCGTTATTGGGAAATAGAGTTTAAAGGTTGTTCCTTTTTTTAGCTCACTTTCAACATGGATATATCCTTTGTGATCTTGGACTGTACCCCATACAACTGCCATTCCCAATCCGGTTCCGCTTCTTCCCATGACTTTTTTTGTGTAAAATGGCTCAAAAATCCTATTTATTTCCTCAGTAGCTATCCCCACACCAGGATCTGTGATCGTTAAAACAACATAGTCTCCCGCTACAACATCATCATAACCACCTATTGGTTGGTCCATATAGTTATTTTCTGTGATCAACCTGATAGTACCACCTTCAGCCGTTGCTTCGGCTGCATTGGAAATCAAATTCATTACTGTTTTCGAAAGATGGAATGGGGAGCCCATTATATTAAAAAGTGAAGAATCAAAACAAGTTTCTATCTCGACCAAAGGGTGAAATGTTTTTAATTTATTAAATTCCGGACTAATAAGATACTCAGATATTACATCATTTAGATTAACAATCTCACTGGTTGGTACCCCTCTTCTTGCCAACGTTAAAAGATCTTGTACAATTGCAGCCGCCTTCTTACCTGATTCCTGAATAGTCTTTATTGAATCCTTTATCGGGCTATCTTCAGGTAAGTCCATTAATATTAATTCTGGATAACTTACAATACCAGACAAAATATTATTGAGATCATGAGCAACACCTCCGGCAAGTGTTCCAACAGCCTTCATTTTCTGAGCCTGTTGTAGTTTGTTCTGCAACCTTGCTCTTTCTTCTTCGGCCCTTTTACGCTCTGTGATATCTCTAAAAGACCATACACGACCTGCTCTATCGTGGCCAACGATAAGTGGCTCCGAATATCGCTCGAAGACCCTCCCATCCTTGAAATTAAGGATATCAAAGTCTCGTCTATCTGATTGGTATAGCTCTTGTACTTTTGAAATAAACATATGGGGATCTTTTATTTGATCCAAAACGAACTTGAGCAATTTTTCATCATCGTTACTTTTTAAAATATCCTTTGGGATTGTCCACATTTCCCCAAATCGAGTATTTTTTGATAGAACTTGTCCAATTTCGTCAACCACTAAAATTCCGTCAGCCGTCGATTCGATAGTAGCTTTGAGCAGCGTTGCGCTATCCTTCAATGCCTCTTCAGTTTTTTTTAGTTCTAATATTGTTTCCTTAAGCACAATATTTTTTACGGCTAATTGCTTTTGAGTTTTTTCCCTCACATTTTCAAAAACAACAGAAAATGCAAATACCAATATGAATGAGCAGATGAACCTAATTTTTAAATCTCTGGAAAAGGTAGCTGTAATAAACGACTGGTCTTCAATCAAAAAAATTAGGATGGCAAGAACCAATAAAATTAATGTAGCAATCGCGCCTTTTTTGGAACCAAGAAGAAATGTGGCGAATAATGGGAAGGAGTAACACCAAAGGTGTCCAGTATTATTGATTCCTCCGGTTGCAAAAAGATAGACAAATAAGGCCCCAGCCAAAGCAACACCAAAGAAGCTGATAAGAAAGTGATAACCTGATTTTCTTAGAAATACCAGAAGAACAATTAACACACTTGCTACAATTAAATCGAAAGTACCCAATGTTAATTTTTCTCTAATAATAGCGGAAATACCCAGTGGAACAAGATTTATTATCCCAATTATACTTATTACATTTAACAATATAACTTTACGCTTGATTTCGATATCAGTGTAATCATCCAAGCCACTTATAAAGAAATTCTTAATCTGTTGTTTGGCATCGCCTTTTTTAGCAGGCATGTCATATACCTCGGAATATTTATTGGGATCGTTTCTCATTGGGTGTTGTCGGTTATTATTTGGGATACTTTAGCTTTCGTTCTTTTGTTCCTTGAGCTGTCCACTCTTTTGAGGAGAGTCAGTTGGATGTCGTGACTATAGTTATAACCTCAAGAAAATATTGAATTTCAGAACTTTTATCCTAAATTCACTGTACGTTCTTGGTAATTCGATTCAGGCACGTATGACACAATTATTGTGAGGCGAATTATCAATATAATTCTTGATGTATTGCCAAATATCGTTCAAGATACTAAAAACATAATCAAATTATTGATATCTGGTCCAAGTCGATCGATAAATGTGAGGAAGCCATTATAACACCAACTACGCAGATTGCGGCATTGCCGCTGATCACCTGCGATGGGGGACTGTAATATGCAATATAATGACAGTATTGAGGATTCACGACAGTATCTGCGCATGACCCTGGAACTGATTGGCAGACATGGCCTTCCCACCGATCCGCTGAATTACTGCATCTGGTATGAATATGCATCTGATAAAAATGGAAAGCTTAATGCAGCTATAGACGATCATCTAAAAAACAGCGGCACCTTTTCCGAAGAGATCATCAGACAGCTCTACAATCAGTACATCGCCGATGGCTCTGAAAAGATGACCATGTTGGTTCGTGATGGACTGAAAAAAGTTTTTTCGGAAATTACCGGTGCGATCAAAACTACGAATCAGCATTTTTTAGCGTCTGATAATCACCTGGATAGTATCAATGAATCATTAGTTAAAAGACTTTCTGAGGCGGATCTGGAAAAGATTGTCATAAAGATTAAAAATGAAATTAATAGTCTTGAATCCACCAATGGCTCCTTCAAAGATCAACTCCACCAGGCAGCCAATGAAATCGATCAGCTGAAAAGCAAAATGGCGCAATACCGGGAGGAAGCGCTTAAAGACCCCTTGACTCAGATTGATAACCGCCGGGGATTTGAAAAAAAGCTAAAGGAGGCAATAAGCCAGGCCAACGCCGATGAAACTTCCCTTTGTCTGATTATGGCCGACATCGACTACTTTAAGAAAGTCAACGACACCCACGGCCATCTGGTGGGCGACAATGTACTTCGAATGGTTGCTGCCACAATCAAGGAGTCCATTAAGGGAAAGGACCTTGCCGCACGATTGGGTGGTGAAGAGTTTGCCATTCTGCTGCCGGACACACCTTTTGATGGAGCCATGAAGTTGGCCGACGATATACGCCTCGCCTTTGAGCGACTGGACTTGAAAAAGAAAAGCACTGGGGAGAACCTGGGTAAAATCACCCTCAGTTTTGGGGTTTCCACCTTTAAAGTATCTGAGTCAGTCGAAGATTTTGTGAGTCGGGCAGATAAAGCTCTGTACCAATCTAAAAACACAGGCAGGAACAGGGTAACCGGGCTTTAGCAGCTGCTTTAAAATATAGAATCATCAAGTCAGTTTCATACCCCATATTGTTAACAACTCCGACGAATTCCTGAACACTATTGACTGCAATAATCTGATAACCCCATTTCAATTATGCTTTTTGTTAGCTGATTCCTCTAAAGACGCTTTAAAGGTGATGTTACTCCATTGGCAGGCTCGAAGATAAGCGTTTGAAAGCATTTCATCGTCGAGTTTCAACGCCTGGGACAGCCGCGAGACCCTGTCCCACCTTCCGGCTTCATAAGACCTTGACAGTTCGATGTATCCGGCAAGGCGGCCTTTTGCATCAACCAGAGCATCCTTGATTTTGCTGGATAGGGGCAGTTTACTTAATATCTTATCCATCGGCTGATCGATGACGGCATCGATGAGAGAAAACATGCCCAACGTAAACATTTCCGATGGAGAGGACGTCTTCTCTTGGACTTCGGTGCCCAAGAGTTCACAGAACTTACCTCGAATGCAGGCTGCCCGGATCAGTTCATTGGGCTTTCCTTTCGCCAGTTGGGACATGGCGATGAGAGAAACGAAGCGACGGAATTCCTTTTCGCCCAGATAAACAAGGGCCTGCTTAACAGATGAAACTTTACTAACACGGGAAAAAAACGCAGAATTGAGATACTTAAACAATTTATAGGATAGGCCGATGTCACGGGAAATCAGTTGTTCTAGTTCATCCCAGCTGAAGGTATCGCTGTTGATTTGGGCCATAATCATCATCAGGTTGAGCTGGTTGCCTTTGATTTCACGCCCCTGAAGGATCTCGGGCTTGCAGAAAAAATAACCCTGAAATAGTTCGAATCCCATCTTTTTTGCGGCATCCAACTCTTCGTGGGTTTCTACTTTCTCAGCCAGCAGACACAGGTTGCTCTTTGAAATTTTATTCAGGTAAGCATCGATAGCCTCTTTCGATGTAGAACGAAAATCAAATTTGATGATGTTCGCCAGCGAGATCAGCGGTTCCAGTTCGGGCTTATACACGAAATCATCTAAAGCGATAAGGTAGCCATCTTCAGCCATCTGCTTGCATGCATCGATCAGCAGTGGGTCAGGTTTCACATCTTCAAGGATTTCAATCACCGTGGTCTCTTTGGGCAACAGGAGGGGAACTTTTTTTTCCAAAAGATTCTCGGTAAAATTGATAAACGCTTTTCTTCCTCCGGTCAACGTATCCATGCCAATGGTGAAAATTGTGTTGGTCAACAGGGACGTTGTGGCCACATCCCCGTCGATGTCAGGCATATAGTTGGCCGTGCCGTCACGAAATAGGAGTTCGTATGCGTATATATTCTTGTTTCCATCGAATATGGGCTGCCGAGCAACATAAACATTTTGCATATGGGCTTTTACCACGTGGTAATCGTATGGTTTTACGTAAAAGGCTGTTGCCAGATAGTTAAAAATGCCTCCCGCAGAATCCATTATCGGGTCCAAAATCCACAACTTTAATAAATGAATTGTCTACCAAATGTAAAATATAAATGTATGTTGAGGCTCTATGCAATTTTTAAAAGCCCTGTAAAAATGGTGTATTGGCCGTGAAATGATGCTGGAAGCGGATTGCAACACCCCAACCGGTCTTGCAAACATCGGGAGCATGTAATAGAAAGGAAGTAATGTGTGGGAGCTTCCGGATATTTGCGGTAGCTCTGTTCTAAGCCCGAAGTTGGCCCTTCGGGCTTTTTTTGTGTAAAGGGTGACAGAATACCATCGAGGGGACAAGAACTAATCTTGTGGATTGCGGGAGAATCATAAGAATAAAATAGATTATTTTTCTTTGCAGGGAATTAGCGGGAAGAAAATAGACGCCAAACTCACAACATAACCAAACTCGCTACATACATTGAGATCATCTTGATTACGCGGACCTTGCCAACTCCTCTGATTCGGAGAAATTACAAGTTTCAGCAATGATATGGAAACCACATTATCTGGGTGAGCATATCAAGAAAGACCCTGAAACTTATCGGTTGGCGGTATTGTTGATAAGCTCAGAGCCTTCGGACCTCGGATGTTGTGCTTTGGATAGATAATTATTAGCCGGACCTTTACCCTCATCCAATATTTTTCGGACTTTTTGAGATAGCTTTGAAATTGTGAACGGTTTTTGGATAAACTCGTTGCATCCCCTTCGCATGATGGCATTTGCCTGGGCGTTGAGAGAGTAGCCACTGGATAATATCACTGGCATCGCTGGTTTAATTTCGCGGATAAGGTCGAACGCCTTGTCGCCACCCATCTCCGGCATGATCAGGTCGAGGATGACCAGATCAATTCCATCTCCCTTCTTTACAATAGTATCAACCGCCTGCTTACCATCTTTGGCGACAATTACTCGATAACCCAATCTCTCCAGCAATGCCTGCCCCACCTGGCTAACCATCTCTTCGTCTTCAACCAGAAGGATGGTTTCCGATCCCTTGACAAGCCTTGTTCTTATGGGAACCTCTTTATATATCTTTTTTCCCGTTATCGGCAAATAGATGTTGAATTTAGTTCCCTGACCGACTTGGCTGTTAACCGTGATGATGCCAACGTGGTTTTTGACGATTCCATATGCCGAAGCCAACCCCAACCCTGTCCCACGGTTCTTATCCTTGGTTGTAAAAAACGGGTCGAAAATCTGCTGGCAGGTTGACTCATCCATGCCGATGCCGGTATCCGTGACCGAAACCTTTGCATAGCGGCCCGGTTTTACCTTGTAGGGTTTACAATAGGCATCGTCCAGAGTGACTATTTTGGTTTCCAAATAGAGCTCTCCGCCATCTGGCATGGCCTGCCATGCGTTGATATACAAGTTTAAAAGGACTTGCTCAATTTGTCGGCGATCTGCCGCCACAACGGGTGGCTGGTTTTGCAATTTGGTATAGATATGGATTTCTTTTTTCGTTCTACCGAACATCGTTGCGCTTTCAAGCAACAGTTCATTGATATCGATGGGTCGTACTTCATATTTGCCTCCCCGTGCAAAACCTAAAAGCTGTTTTGTAAGATTTGTCCCACCTCGGATGCTGTCCTCAATGGCTTTGATATGTTCCGCATGGGGATGGGAAGGCTTTAGATCAATCGAAATCAGTGAAGCCCGACCTTGGATGCCCATCAGCAAATTATTGAAATCGTGGGCGATACCTCCGGCCAATGTACCGATGGATTCCATCTTTTGACTTTGGCGAAGTTGGTCTTCTAACCGTTTCTTTTCAGTTACCACTTCTGTGAACATGATGAGGCCGCCGATATCACCGGATCTGTGACGCCATGGACAAAGCTCTCTTCGCACCCAGTCCATTGAACCGTCTTTCCTTGGAAATGCCTCCACGTCCTTTCTTATCACCTCTCCGTCAAAACACCTTTGGTGTTCCTTTTTCCAGTGTGTTGGCAGATCAGAAAATAGATCATAATGACAATAACCCACTAAACTATTCATACCTAAACCGTAATCCTGAGCCCATCGATCACTATAAGACAGGTATCGCATCTGCCGATCACACATGGCAACGGCTGCTGGTGTGTGTTTTACAAACATCTGTAAAAGCTCTTCCTGATGGCAAAGCATTTCCTCTGACTGCTTGCGGTCGGTGATGTCGGCATCAGGTCCAATAAGCCGAACCGCATTACCACTTTCATCTCGAATTACTTTAGCTGCCGAAGTGGTTAATCTATTTCTTTCCACACTCACTCGCAATGTCACTTCCATTTTCTCAAGATGCGATTCCAGTTCCTTAATCCGTTGTTCCAATTCTTCATAAGTGGGTTTTATAGCCATTATAAGGCTCTCCAAGTTCTAAAAATGGAAGGTCTTCAAAAATTGATAATAATCAGGATGATGTTACGTTAGATCGGTAAGAATTGATATTTAAATATAACAAATCAGCGAAAAGTGCAATTTATTGCTTTTTCGAAAATTATTTATCGTGGACATCAATATGTTGTGGTTTGAGCTCTGGATAAAAAATGCCAGATAGTTTGAGACAATCCTCAGCTCCTTACAAGTACAGATACCATTTCAATTCCTTACCGATCCACCCGTTCCTTCAATTCCTTCCCCGGTTTAAAAAACGGCAGCTTCTTCGATTTGATCTTAACCTGCTTACCCGTTTTTGGGTTCCTCCCCGTGTATGGTCGATATTCTTTGGCGAAAAACGAGCAGAGACCCCGGATCTCAATACGTCCACCCTTTGCGAGTTCGTCGGCCATTTCTTTGAAAAAGATATCAACAACGGCAGTTTTGGATCTTGACAGGTCTGTGGCGTCTTTCAATGCTTGAATTAGCTCAACCTTGTTCATAAGTTCGGCGCTCCTGATTTTTGTCTGCGTGGGAAATGG
>NODE-950-length-10067-cov-6.09648_pt1 | contig 10067 bp, 10 predicted proteins | sample MGYA00139097_ERZ477577 | MGnify/ENA metagenome assembly ERZ477577 | reverse complement strand
TGAGTTACTTTTTATATTTTTTTCTACTATACAAGGAGTGTATTTTTACAAGAAACATTTGTAATAAAGAATGTTCTAATTTTTGGAGGTTTACCATGGTGAGAAAAGCAACGAGAAAAGCGACAAAGAAAGCGACAAAGAAAGCGACAAAAAAAGTAACGAGAAAAGCGACAAAAAAGGCCACTAAGAAAGCGACAAAAAAGGCCACTAAGAAAGTAACAAGAAAAGCAACAAAGAAAGCGACAAAAAAGGCCACTAAGAAAGTAACAAGAAAAGCGACGAAGAAAGCAACAAGAAAAGCAACGAAGAAGGCCACAAAAAAAGTGACAAGAAAAGCGACAAAAAAGGCCACTAAGAAAGCAACAAAAAAGGCCACAAGAAAAGCAACAAGAAAAACAACTGCTAAGAAAACGACAAATAAAATGAGTGATTCGATGGATACAACTCTGACGTTTTAATTGGCCTTAGATTTTTTTGATGAATGAATTAAGAAAGGACCTCTATTAAAGAGGTCCTTTTTTTTTGTAAAGAATTCTTATAGTTTCCATTCCGTAAAGATTGCTGCAAATTGAGGAGCAACTAAGCGGTCATAACGTCTAAAGAGTTCTCCTCTTGCTTCATCTTTAGAAGCATGTTGGGCCAAAACGCGAAGAGTTTCGATATAGCTTAAGGCCCATGTGATGCTTTCCGCATAACTCATGAGTTCATCAATTCCTTTTGGGTCTTGCCACGATTCAAGTTTAAAAATTTTATCAATGCTAGATGGTTTTAGGCAATGAATAAGAAGGCCAATGAGATTTCGTTTGAACTCAAATTGTGTTTTCATGAAACTTTTTTGATACTCACTAGCATCTCCTGTAAGAGAAACAAAGGGTGAGTTTCCAAGAGTTGAAAGAAAAAAACTGCTCGGTTTTTTCATAATATATTTAATAAGGTCTTTTAGGGCCATGAGAGATTGTATTTGAGAAGTACCTTCATAAAGAAGGGGCGCAAAGCTATCTCGATGAAGTCTTTCTACATCATATTCTCTCATAAAACCGTATCCACCTAAGGCCTGAATTGCTTTAGTTGAAAGATTCGTAAAGAGTTCTGAGCCATAGAATTTAACAAGGGGAGTACGGCGCCTGATAACTTTCATGGACTTTTTATAAAGGATGGTTTCTTCTTTTGTCAGTTCACCATGATGTCTTTTTTTCAAATCAAGTTTTTGTGAGATATCAAAATGAGAGACAGTATCAACCATTAATGCTCTAAAAGCATCTCTTTGAGTTTCCCATGATTCTAGATTTCTTTTATAAAGGGGAAGATCGAGAAGTTGTTTCCCAAATTGTTCTCTTTCTCCGGCGTATTTTCTAACAGCGCTTAAGCAGGCCTCTATTCCACCGAGTGATTGAAGTCCAACGGCCACTCTTGCTTCATTCATAAGATGAAACATGAGTGCTAGTCCTTTATGTTCTTCCCCAACGAGGGTTGCTTTTGTGTTTTCATAGAGTACTTCACAAGTAAAAGATCCATGAAGCCCCATTTTGTCTTCGTTTTTTACAATTTTATAGTTTTTTATTTTATTTCCCTGTTCGTCTTCCAGCCATTCTTTAGCAAAAAAGAGAGAAATACCATCAAGGCCTTCAGGTGCTCCTTTGATTTTGGCCAGGACGAGGGCCAGACCGCCTCCGGCATTGGTGATAAAAATTTTACTTCCATTGAGAAGATAAGTTCCATCTGTTGTTTTTTCAGCACTGGTCCGAAGAGAGCCTAGATCTGATCCTGCACCGGGTTCTGTTAAACACATAGAACCACTTATTTCAGCTTTCAAGATCATGGGAATATATTTTTCTTTGATATCATCAGTGCAAAATCGTTCAATCATGTCGGCAATGCTAGTAAAAAAACCAATTTGGGTGAAGGATGAAGGGCAGGCCCGACCAATTTGTTCAATGGCCAACATCGAGATAGAAACGGGGACACCAAGACCTCCGTAACGTGGGTCCATGGATAATCCAAAGAACTCTAGGCTTTTTGCTTCATTGTAAAAGGCCTCAAGATGTTCATTGGGAATCATACAGAAGTTTTCAATTTTTCCAGGTCCTTCATGGTCTAAAATTTTTGCTCGATTTTTTACAGCATTGGCGGTCCAATCTCCTGTTTGAGTTAATAGCTCTTCAAAAAAACCTAAGAGTTCTTCTTTGTTATTAAATCCCTCGGGTGTGGGAAAAGTAGGATAGTAGAGAGGGATGATAGAATCCCAATCGAGAGCATGACGCATTAAGTATTTCCATTCGGAGGAGTCAGCATAAAAATTCATAGAGAATCCTTTCTGTTTATTTGAAGATTATAAGAGAAATGTAACACAAAAAAGGTTACTTTTTTAAATAGATATTATCTGTTTATCGCTGTTAAACGTCTATTTATTTGGTTGGTCATTTATGAATAATGTTTCCTTTAGAGATTATCCCCAAGACTTTGGTGTAAGTAAAATGGCCGAAATGGTATTACTTTACACTTTTGCAATGTTCTCTTTATCTTTTTTTATCGGAACTCTTTTTTCAGAGAATATTCTCTTATTTTTTATCTCTCTTCTTTTTATTGTGAGCTCTAGGAGGATTGCTTTCAGTGAGAAAATGATTTTTTTGGCCCAAGTTGTTTTACTTGTGGCGGTTATGCTCTCTATTTATGAATGGGTGGGAAAGGTAGATTTTTATGTAGGAGGAATGAAGAGGTTTGATAAGATTGCTCATGATATTGATCTTATGATTTTTGGGATTAATCCTGCTCTTTATATTCAACAATTCACTTCTCTTTGGCCTCTGATATGGCAGCATTCTTTTTATGATCTTTTGATGATGAGTTACTTTTTATATTTTTTTCTTCCTTTTGTTATCATGCTTACTTTTTTTGTAAGTGCTCAGGAGGAAGAGAAGTTTTTTATAGGTCGTATAACCATGTCTTATATTATTATGTTTCTCATCAATTTTTCTTTTTATCTCATTATTCCTATTTCAGGACCTATTGATTACTTACATGATCTTTATCCCTCTCCTCTTCCTTTTGGTCATGTGAGTGGTTTTCTTTTTAAAATTATCGCTGATTTTCGCAATAATTTTATTGATTGCTTCCCCAGTGGCCATGCGGGGGCCTCTCTTCTCTCTCTCTTTTGGGCCTTTCGGCTTAATCTCATTATTAAGTGGGGAATTGCTTTAGTTACAGTCTTTATTTTAATGGCCGTTTTTATGCTGCGCTTTCACTACTTTATTGACGTTTTTTGCTCAATAATTCTTGTTTTAACGAGTTATTATTTGGCCCGTTTCTTTTATCCTTGGGGCGTTCGCTCAGAGATGATCAATAAAAATTAATGAAGAGCTCTCTGGGCAGCTCTTTTATCCTTTTGTTTATAAATAAAAAACCACTAAAGCGATAAGCTATTGAAACTATAGGTATTTACTCGCCCCCGTGCCTCAGGATAATTAAAAAAGGCCTCCACCCCTTATATTTAAAGAATGAAAAATTTAAAAAACAAAAATAAATTTAATCGAGGAACCATTGTCCTTTATGGTGGAGAGGATCACGATCTTAACAAGAAAGTTGATGGTCTTTTATTTAAAAAATTGGCCAAAGGAAAGGTTATTAAGAAGATCGCCTATCTTCCCCCTGAAGGAGATGGACGAGGAGAATTCTTTCGCGACTTTAAGAGGAATTTTGCGTCAAAAAAGCGCCAGGTAGAATGTTTTTCAGAAAAAAAGCTTAAAAAAGATGAAGAAAGGAAGAAATTCTTTCAATCAGATATTATTTACCTTGGGGGAGGAAATACATTTTCTTTATTGGCCCTTTTGCGCAAACTCAATCTCAGAAAAGATCTGCTTGCCTTTGTTGAGAAGGGCGGAATCCTCTGTGGCTACAGTGCAGGTGCTATTGTGCTTACCCCGTCTATTTATACGGCCACAATCCCTTCGCTAGAGGCCGATGAGAATGAAGTAAAACTCAAAAATCGTCGAGGTCTTGGCCTGACAAATTTTGAATTTACTCCCCACTATCTACCTTCGTGTAAGAAAAGTGATGAGGAGTTAAAGCATTATTCATTAAAGAGAACTCCGCGCACTCTCGTTGGTTGTAAAGATGGTGAGGCCATTGCCATTAAAGGCGGCAGGGCCCTCTTTTTAGGAAAAAAGCGCATTTTTCATCGAGGAGAAAAGACTCTTTCAAAAATGCCTTAAAAAGAAGTCGCTTTTATTTTCATAATAAAAAAAAGGGGCCGAAAAAGGAATTAATTACATTCTTTTAGAGATGATTTTTCAATAAAGAGGGCCCCTCTTTTTTGTTCTAAATGAGAGGTCTAAAATATTTCCCACTTGCAATTTTTCAGGGGAGGGGAAGTTGAAGGCCATTTTATTTTTTTCTATTTTGATATTTTCTTATCTTCAAGTTCAGGCAAAAATAATCTGTACCATTGGGAGTGAAGAGGAAGGAAAATTTTCTCTTAAAATGAGCTCCGTTGAAGATTTTTTCTCAAAAAGCACAGCGGAGGTTTTATTATTAGAAAAAAACCTTCCTGAAGTTCTCCATATTCTTGATTATTATTTTGAAAGAGAGATTTGCTATTTCCCTCATGAATATATCGTCAATTATTCTCCGAAAATAACAAGACCTCCTTTTGAAAAAATTGATTTTTCTGCTTGGCCGTCTCATTTAGAGCAAATTAAGAAAAACGATTTTTATCACTGGACCAAAGAGCAGAAAAAAAACTTTTTAAGACTTCTTTTTGATCATAAGAGCAAGATGGATTTTCTTTACTGGCGCTCTATGATTTTAGGGATCACCTTTAGCTCTTCAAGAGACTCTCTGGATTCCATGATCCAATCCATCAAAAGAAGATTTTTCCCTCAAAATGAAGAAGAAAAAGAACTCCTAGAAGAATTAACCCTCTTTCACCAATTTGAAAAACTCCATCGGGAGAAGGTTGTTCATTATGTGGAGACATCCCCTCAAGAGTTTAAAAAACTCGAATCAGAACACTACGAGGGAAAATGTGAAAAAATATACAGAGATAAAGAGGGAGACCTTCACGAGCTCAAATGGCCTTGGAACTATTTTTGGTCTTATGAGTTTGAGTATTGTCACTATAAAGAAAGGGGATCTAGAAATAACGATATTTTGTATTACTTTCCAGGTCTAACAGCAGGGCCTTCTTCATGGAATGATTTAGGAGGTCTTAAGAAACTGAGAGATCAATGGAGGCATGACGGAGTTGATGTCCCCCAGGTAATTAGTGTTTCTATGGGAAGGCTGAAGTTTTTTCAGGAAGAAAATGTCTACAATAAGTTTCTCTTATCAGCACTTCCTTATATTGAGTCAAAGTTGAAAAAGGCGCCTAAGAGGCGATTTGGACTGGGTATTTCAATGGGAGGAGGAAATTTGGCCCATTGGCTTTTAAAAGATCCTCATATGCTCAATAAAACGGCCTTAATTTGTCCCAGCATTTGGACGACATCCCCTTTTTCTAGCAGAGAAGAGATTGAAGGCTATATAAATCGCAATGGGGCCAATGCACTTGTCACTAAAATATCTTTAATGTTTTTGCGCTATAAATTTGGTGAAGAGAGCTACTTTAACTCAACAAATCCTCTTGTTTTGGGGAAGAGTATTATGGGAAAGTCCATGCCTGAGCTCTATCTTGCTGTAGGGGAAGAAGATGAACTGGGCCTTCAGGATGGGACAAAAGAGTTTTATCATCTTATGGAAAATAAAGGGGCCTCTGTGATCTTCAAGGAGCAAAGTGGGCCTCATTTCTACCCTTTTATGCGTCAAGGCTCCCACTGCCTTATAGCACCTCACGAATTAAGTCGCTTTTTTTATCCTTTAAATCAAATAAGATTTTTTTAGATCCACAGATTCTGCTTTGATGAAAGGAGGAGGAGAATAAAAAAATTTTGCTATTCTGATCTTCGTCGGTTATCCCTAAAGATATCCAATATCTATCTCTTGGGGAGTTTTAAGCATGCATCCAATTAGACCTTATATCATCGGCGTGTGTGGAGGAAGTGGCTCAGGAAAGACAACTTTCTCGCGAATGGTAAAAGAGAAGGTTGGCGAAGAGGGATGTGTCATTATCCCTCAAGATAATTACTACTGTGACTTATCCACCTTTTTTGATGGAGATGGTGGATCAGTCAATTTTGATCACCCCGACACTATTGATTTCTCCTTGATGGGACAGCAATTGGGAGATTTAAAGCTTTTCAAATCAGTGGATATCCCCATTTATGATTTTGCTCATCACAAACGTTCGACTCAAAAAGAGACTCTTGTACCTCGTCCTATTATAATCGTTGAAGGAACGCTCATTTTGTCGCAAGAAGTTATTCGGCGTCATCTCGATGTTTGTGTGTTCTTTGATATTGAAGAGAGCGTTCGTTTTCGCCGCCGTCTTAAAAGAGATGTGGAAGAGCGAGGAAGAACGGAAGAAGGGGTTTACAAGCAATTCTTTACTCAGGTAAGGCCCATGCATGAACTTTTTGTGGATGGAAGCAAACATTACGCAGATCATCTTATTAATGACAATAATCAGTCAGACTCAATCCTTCAGCTTATCTTTAAAGATCGTCTTTCTTCTTCTACTATCCCTTCTAAAGAGACAAATTCTCATTCTTTTGGAAAAAAAGTGGTGGTCCCAAAGGGATTCGAACCCCTGACTGGACTTTAGGAAAGTCCCGTTATATCCAATTTAACTATAGGACCATTTTGGTCGCTCTTTATACAAGACAAATAAACTAATGCGAAGGAAATTTTGTTATGTTTAGTTACGAATCTTATAAAGTTCTCCACTTTATCTCTCTTTTTCTCCTCATTGCTTCTTACTCTGTTGCCTATTACGCAACAGCAACAAAGAAGAGTAAAATAGTTGTGGGATTATCAACTCTCTTTATTTTTGTCTCAGGGATGGGACTTATGGCCCGTCTAGGTATAAAACACGCAGAAGGATACCCCTTGTGGATTATCTTGAAAATGTCTTTTTGGCTTATTGTTGCGGCCTCAGCGGCCATTATACCTAAGCGATTTACTCAAAAAAAGTTGCTGCCTTATTCTTTTCTCTTCATTTTTGTTCTTTTGGCCATTTCTGTAGCGGTTCATAAATACACCTAACTTACTTTTTTTTCATAATTACTTAGGCCATTTCTCTGATTGACGATGAGTTGTCATCGTCTAGTGAGGTTTTAGGTATGGCCGATGTTAAAAATGAGACTGAAAAAGTATACTCAATTGTCGTTTTAAGTGACGACGTCGCTTTCTATAATCAAGTCGCAGCAGTTATTGATCCCTTGATTAAAGATAATAAAAAATTCTCTTTAGTGAGAATTCCTTTGCAAAAAAAAATCCTGGTCCAGGAGATAATAATCCAACTTGTAAATCAAGAGATTATCGGAATTTTTATCGATGTAGCAACCTCTTATGATGTGGCGAATAGAACACTCTATCTAATTTCACAAATTCCTAAATTTAATGAAATCGTGATCACTGCTTTTATTAAAGATACAAGAGATGAAAAAGTTATCTATGAGTTAATTAAGTACAAGATTAATTTCTTTTTTAGAAAAAGTGTCATTGAGTATCAACATGTCTTTTGTACTTTAGTAAAATCATTTATGGATGGAAGTCTTAAAGGAAAAGAAGAGGCTTTTTTTCAAACAAAAGCATCACTGGAAGTTGATCTTTGCTTTCCCCATCTTCTTTCGGCAATGAATGATAAAGAAATTATTTTTGAATCTAATTTTGAAATTACAGGGCAACAAAAGATTCAATTTGATTCAAACTTCTTTCATCGTTATCCTTCTTTGGCCTTTAATGTTACAAAAAAGTCTCAAGAAGGAATTTATTATCCCTATAACTTTCAATATTATCTTACTTATGACTATCTTGATTTTGTTCCAGAAGAACTTAAAGAAGAGGAAGAAGATCCAAAGAAAGTAAAGAAAGCAAAGAAAGATGATAAGAAAAAAGAAAATGACGCCATAAAAATAGAGGCCTTGAGAATTAAAAATGAAGAAAATCAAAAAAAATATTTAGAAGATAAAAAAAGATGTTTTGAATGGATAGATGAGTATTTTCTTGTCAATAAGACAAAGAAAAGTTTTCCTAAAATGACTAAAGTTTTAATCATTGATCGATCCATGAGTGTTTTGTCTCTCTCTAAAAAAAATTTAGACGAGTATCTTTTTAATTTGAGGGCCAGACCTTTTATAACAGATGGACCAGATACTATAAAACGCTATTCTCCCGCTATTATCGTTTTTGTTTTTCAAGAAGAAGAAGAGATAGAAGAAGATAAAATTCAAATAGAAGAACTCTTAAAATCTCTTTCTACATTTGAAGCAAAAAAACAACCTATCCTTATTTTTTTTAACTCACCTTTTGATTCTGAAAGTTTAAAAACTCGCTTGAGCTATCCTAAAATTCTAGCAGATAGAGGAGCATGTGACTTTGACAAAATTATGAAATACTCTAATAGTGTCAACCTTCATCTTGAAAAAACACTGAAAGAAATCAGCTATATTATTTTTAGTAAAAAGTCAGATGAAGCTCAATTAAGCTTAAAACTCAAAACAAAAATAATTAAAATTTCTGAAAACTACCTTCTCTTTCAATCGGCCATTGATATCCCATTGTTAAGCGTCGGTTATTTCTTCTTAGAAGACAAGCAAAAGATATTCATCAATGTCGTGGAAAAAAAGCAAGATCCAGATGGAGGAAAAGGACTTGTTTATAGAGGAATGATCCATGGGCTTGATGAAAAAGAGCTTGAAAATATGAGAAGAGCTGTTTTCTCTATTGAAATGGAGAATAAAGGGAAAAAGAATTAAAAGATTATTGGACAAACGAAGATTTGGCCTTAAAATTTAAGTAAGAATGGCCAAGGAAGGTTTTCCCATGATTGATCATCTTGATCTTTTAGTTCAGGAAACATTAGATTTATCGAAAAATCAATGTCCTCCTAAAGATGTTTTTTCTTTGAAATGGGTAGTTTCAAAGAGAGATAAAAATTATCGACTTGAATTAGAGTCTTTCAATAATGTATCTAACAAGAACTTTTGTTTTAGTTTTGACTTCAAAATGTATTTCTTTGAAGACAATATCAGACTCTTGAAAAAAATTAATGGTCTATCATTTTCAGTTGAAGAAGAAAATATTATTCCTTCTCGCTTAGATGATTTTATCTTCAAAAAAGAGGAAAGTCTTTTTGTTCCTCTTGCAAAGACAAAAGATCCATCTTCGATGGGGAAACCTTTATTGTTTTTAGACTCAAGAGAAGATTTTTTATTTTTAATTACGAAGATTTTTCCTTTTATCAAGGAGAGTAATAAAAATGATCATCATGAGCTTATGATAGATAATAACCTTTTATCAAAGAATCAGAAGAGAATTTTTCATCAGTTTATTGCTAATGGAGATAATTTAAAAGAAGTTGTTCGTGAGTTTAATATCAAGAATATATCTCGATTATATTTTTTACGGGAATATTCATTGAAAAGAATTTTTTGGAGAAAACTAGAAAGATCTTTATGTGAATATTCTGGTCTAAGGAGGGGCCATGACATTAGGACAATGTCTTGAAGAGATAAAAAAGATTTATCTAAACGGAGATGTGGAGGCCATGACCAAATTGGGTATCGGCCTTATTCATGAATTAAAAAATAGATATTTTCCCTCCCCTTACCCTAAAAGTGGTTGGCTTGTGTACTGTCTAGAGGAGTTTCCCTGTCTTATACATAAAAATATGAAGATTGTTGTGCGTATTTCTTTTGATGAGAATCAAGAGGTTCTTTCGGCTACGCCTATTCAACATAGTAAAGAAGATAACCTGATTTATTTTCCTAATCAATTACAGTAGGTAAAACTAGATGAGAGGCGATGAGCAACATTTTTCTAGAGAGTTAAATAATTCTTCGCATCTCATGAGTCTTAGAGATGATGAGAAAAAGAATAATGCTAAAAGTAAGGTAGATAGTTCTTTAACGACAAATAGTCTTTTTAAAGTATTGTGGATAAGTGAAATAATTATTTTTTTTCTTGTGATTATT
>NODE-949-length-10072-cov-3.96356_pt1 | contig 10072 bp, 11 predicted proteins | sample MGYA00139097_ERZ477577 | MGnify/ENA metagenome assembly ERZ477577 | reverse complement strand
TGTTTGTTGAAAATGAGCCCTATCCTAATCTCAGGAATATATTGCAGGTATCCTCTATAGCATAAAATTAATGCTCTAGCCAAATATGCTTCTTTTTACAAATCCTCTCCTCGAAACTTATCTTCGCTTCCTTTACGTGAGTGCCATATTCCATTGAAGTTGCCAAAAACATCCAGATCAATCTGCTGACCTTTGAACCAGGAAGCATATCCCGCAGCACGTTCTGACTGTGGAATTCCAAGCTTAGCCTCCGCCTCGGTTCTTTGTTGCATTGCACGATCCATGGTTTCGATGTATGCATCGAAGTCTTTGCTAGCTACAGCTTTTATACTCCGGAAGTTTGCAAATGTATCAAGGAGCCATGTCTTTCAAGAAGCAGAAACCAGAGGAGGTTGGGAATAGCTAGCAGAACAGTAGAGTAAGACTATATACGCTTGAATGCCGTATGCCCACTCACCATGGATTTGTCAAGATCTTTGAATAGGCCAACTGCATAACGGCTATATTTCCATTCTGCTAAATCATCACCGACATTGTTAAGTATTCTAGAACGTTTCTTCGCTCCATCCTGGAAGCCCTCCTTGAACCTCACTTGCATCCACGAGAAATTCAGCCAGCTGGAGAAGAGCGAGAGATTAGTTGTCTCGCCAGTAAGTGGATCCTTAGGATCCACGGAATCAAATCCGACGAGAATATACCGTGTGCCTTTGGTAGTTGCCAGTCCTTCGTGAAGGATTTCTGCATGAGATATCAATGACTCGCCAACATCTGGTTGGATATCAATGTAAGTCTGATGATCTGCTCTGCTGTGAAATCTGAGGGTCGTAAAGCCATACCGTTTAACAGTGTTGACGGCATGCAGCCATCAGAAACAGTTTCAGCAATGCTGTTGTCCATTCAAGAAGTTCATTGCACGTACCTAGTCCCTCCACCCTCAAACTCATCATTCAGCAACACATTGAAGCTAAGGTGGGAGCTATCTGTGTGCCTCCTAAGATTAGGCTGACCCTTGGTCGCATCATATCTTACCTTAAAATGAGGTTCTATCTCTTGCCTTCAAGAATTGCGCTAAGGCACATTCGATTTGGCTGCTCAGCTGCTCAGAGGTCATCACTTTTTTGGCGCAGGCAGTCACGTCTGGTACTGATATTAGGGCAAGACTTGTTCCTCGGTGTGGCCAAATTTGCCAGACCGTTGGGGTGAACCGAAGTCCAATGACGACACGGTTGAGTCCACCATTATTCCAATGACGAAACGCCGTGCACCATAATTACTCGCCTTGACCGCAGCCAAATTTGCAAGATGAACAACCCAACGGCTCCCTCGGACAAGGGGCTGCTAGAGGAAATAAAAGAGAGAGCGTCCCCCATCCTCTCTTGTTTCGGACTCTCGGAGGTCAACGATGTCAACGATGAGATCTATTGTGCAGCAATTCGCATTGCTGTACGTAATCATGAAGCCGCCTACCCAAAGGATGTAGCAAGGCTGATTCTCCGTCATCTCATTGGGCAGCTGCCCAAGCGTCTGGTGGAATTGTTTGAGACGTTTGTACCGGATGGTAACCTAGACGCCACTGATGATCAACTGACGAAATTCCGTCGCGAGATCAACCGCTATGAGTCATTGCTTGGTGAGGATGGCTCGCGCGAGAGCTTCTACGATGAAGTGCGTGTCAAATTGGGTTGTGTTGGTCTTACAGCATCTGACCCCAAGATTCTTGAAGCGGGTTGGGAACTCACCATCCACGATACTGACTCGTATTACCAACGAGAGTGGACCCCCGACGACATCGCGAGACATATCATTCAACGCGAATATGGCAGTCGATTGGTCATGGACGATGAAAACCTATATGAATTTCTCAGCGATGACATGGAAGTTTTTCTTGAAACTGCTGAGTGTCTTCGTCGGCGTGGCTTGGCCGCGTCCCCCACCGATATTTGCTACGCCCATAATTATGGGACCGTATTCTATGCAGATAAGTACCTGATGGAACGCAGCAAGGGCGTTCCTGAGGATATTTGCCAGTGGCTCATTTTAGAGAGGAAGACTTGGAAGCAGAGTGACTGGAATCCAGAGGATGAATTGGCGGCCCAGGGCTTGCTAGACTTGTCGGTGGACGTGAAGTCCGGCGTCGCGAGCTTGTTAGACTTGTCGGAGGACGGCTCGCTGGGTTTGGACGATGTAAGTCACACTGTTATTATCGGGCTTGTCCACATGACTATTCACCTACAACAGCTCACCGCCGCGTCTATTCTACCTTCCCTTAGGAGGTTAGCATTGCTGCCTCTCCTACTACCGCTGCCACCTCTACGAAAGCACCCCCTACTACCGCTTCCACCTCTACGAAACCCCCTACTACCGCTGCCACCTCTACGAAAGCACCCCCTACTATCGCTTCCACCTCTACGAAAGTACCTACTATCGCTGCCGCCACTACTATCGGTACATCGGCAGCGAGCAACAGTAGAGCGGCGTCCGAGACAGTTAAGGGTCTCAGCAATAATTGGCCAGTTGAGTTGATGAATGCTGCCAAGTCCGCGATCAAGTCAGCAGGTGTTGACGTATCGAAGTCGGGCAGGGGTGGAGGAAACCGCGTTGAGGGTGCGCTGCAGGAGAATCTCTGCACAATGGTCATGGAGTACAATGCCCACATGAATTCAAAACAAATCAAATCCAAAACATCCGTATTGCTTAGGGATGCAAAAGCAGAAATGAATGGTACAGCGGCGGAGAAGCAAGTACGCAATTGTCAATATCGATCCACTCTCATGAAGGATGTTAAAGTTGAAATGACTGAGCAAGTTATCTCCGAAATTCCCGCATATGACAAAGATGCCGTCCTCCACCACGACAGCGATGAGGGAACACTTCTAACCGCTGCTGCCGTGAAAGCCATCGTAGAATCTCCCATCTTCCAAACACCCGCTCATCAAGTTCTGCTTGCAAATGCCTCGAGGAAGCATCCTGAGCGGTTGGCTGCATTTGGTATCGAGCCGATGCCTGAAGAGGATATCAATGATGTCATCGAGAAGAACCCCGGCCTTTGCAAACTTGCCCTCAACATTTGCTACTCTAACAATCCTTGTTCCGACCTGACAGGCACGCGTGGCTTGACAGATGCCAAAGAGGTGTTGGCCGGCGCTGCCAAAACCGAAGCGCCAGCGAAATTGTCGAAGTCTTCTCCCTACTACAATGCCAGGTTGGAAAATCCAAGTACTTCCCATATTGCCGACAATATCACCACGGAAATCTTCAGAGATGTAGGGGGCGCTACGAGTGCTCCGGTGTATCGATCTCGTGACAAACCCTCTGCTCGTGGAGTGGAGTCAGCATTCCAATACCTATTATTGGATGGTGCTTCCTTCGTTCATCCACCTGATGGCGACACAAGTCCTATTCAAGTCACCTCGCTAATCATTTCATGCAACAAGGGATCAAACTGGGGCGGTGAAGATGGTCAGACTCATACCGTGTTTATTACTGTGGTTCCCAAAGTCGTCGGCAACTCCACATTTGTTTGTCAACAACGTTTTGTCGGCAAAACGGTGAGTTATTTCATCTCTATCTCAAAATCAGTATGTATCATTGCTCACTTCCCCCTCCATCCTTGAACAGTTCAACTCGGCGCGCAGCTACGCACCCCACCGTCCTCCCACTGATGGTGATTGTCCGAGTTTCCACATTCCTTCCGTGGCTACTTATACTTCGACTACAGATGCCGAGGTGAAGGTAACGAAGAAGCGTAAGAAGACAGATGTGTCTGAGGCATCGGTCAATTTGATGAATCAATACGTAATCAAAAAGAAGAGCAAGGAAGAGTGAGTGACTCACTATATGTGTAGCAGCGGTTTGAAATGATCATGTTGTAGCCCTGCGGCGGCATGTAAACTTAGGAGAATATTATATTGCGCACAGTAGAATCGCCGTATGTTCCAGGTACATTGTTGTTCGACTTAAACTTCATACCTGTGGTTTCGGCTGCTATTCTCCACTGGTTCAAAATATACTTAAGTAGTTCAACATGGTAACAGCCGCCATGCAGTCAACAAGGAGACTACCTTCTTCTTCATTGCTTGCCAGCGCATCACAAATATATCATTGGCCCTAATCGCTCCTCGAAATATGCCCAAACTTCTTTCCACAAGCGGAGCCAATCTTGCATTCAATTTGTTTGCAAGCCATGCCCTATCCTCGGGTGTGAATGGATCTGTAACAACATTCAAATCCGTAGTGGGGTAATGTGTATGTCGATCCTTTTTCCATCCCGCAGGTTCTTTGAGCATATTATCTAATCTGTTCAATTTAAGCAGATGTGGATCTTTAATACCAGCAGTGACATTATTGGCGTCATATCCATTCTGTTCAGAAGTTGTTTCCAGATCCATGAAACCCGGATGCTCCACTAGCAACAGCTCCCTCTCTTTCTGTGCATTCTTTGCATTACGCTCGGCGGCAGCATGGGCCATATCAATTATATGTTTGCATTCCTCCTTTGTAAATACCGGTGCAAGCAGAACAGTTCGGGCTGGGAATAAATTGTTATCACTGAAGAATAAGATGGCAAATATGACTATGATGCAGAGGAGAGTGAGGATGTTTGATACCAAGGGAGAAAATTCCACAGCCACTTCATCTGCAGATTGTTTTGTCCCCTTGGTCTCGCTCTGATGAGATTGTATTGGCTGAGGATCCTTTTCTTTTTTACCATTACGTCGTTTGTTGCGTATTTTAGATGCCGGTTCTGGCTTACCATCATTATTTGCAACAACCTGATTCACATCATATGGTGCCGATCCATCACCGCTGTTGCTTGACGTTGCCGATGGCACAACCTTCTTCGCTGCAAGAAAACATGGCAACACAAAGATAAAAAGAACTACCGTCGCTAGGATGGCGTACACGATACGATGCCTCTCTCTCTCATAATTGGGTAGATCAGCAGAGAGGAAGTCTTCCCCCGGAAACCACGAGTAGTAGGTTGTGATGAGAGAAGAATCAAAGGAAGGCATGATGGATGATGGCGATGGGCGATGGGGTACGATACCACAACCGCGCTGCAAAGTATTCGTCCGTCGCAATAGCAAGCAGTGGTGGCAATGGTAGGTTGGATTTGGTTGGATGTTGGAAAATGAGTATGTGAGCTGTGAATCTTGGAAATTGTAAATGCCCGAGAGATAGATTCGGTGTAACAGAAACCTTCTCTTCTCTTAATTACCTGAGATGCAAGACCCGGTCGGCGGTCAGTCGTCGGTCTGGCGGCCAGCGAGCAAGCAATGACATTAGAGTAGATAGGTATGTGCAATATTAAATAAGCTATCACACAACAATCAACCATGTGCATTGCCAAAGAGCAGAAGAAAATCATCACCAACGACCTGCCATGGTATCGTTCCGGGGGCATGAGAGTGAACATGATTGGCATGGTCATAAATATCGTCCTCCCTCTCGTCGCGCTGACCCAAAACCTCACCCCCTTCCAACTCCAAGCCTTCGTCACCCTCCTCCTCTCAAGTTATGCACTTAGCGCCATCGGTGGTCGTCGCACCCTCTACTGTACTCTCGTCGTGCCCACATTCTTCTCCTCGCTTTCCCTCTGCTGTATTCTAAATTATCTATCTCCCCATACGGCAATTACGCTAGCGATAGCATTGGCCATTGCAAAGACTAACATTTGCATGTCGGTGTGTCTCCACCGCTATAGCGCTCATCACGCCTTCCAATGCGGAAGATTCACACACGCCGCGATGATATTGTTGGGAAATCTTGCCAATCAGGGAGGGCATATTTGGTGGGCTTCTCAGCATCGTTGTCATCACAAGCATTGCGATGTGAAGCGCGATCCCCATTCTCCGCTTTTGGTGGGTACGGAACGGGCATTTTCGTTCTTCGAGACTGAGGAAAATCAGGATGTGGTGGAGGAGTTTGCTCCCAGGCATTTGAAGGGTGTATTATCGAGGATTGTAGATACCTGGTCTTGGGTGGTGGTATTTTGTGAGTTGTTATTGAGTTATAAGTTTGGGGGGGTCGATGGGTTGTTCGTTGCCTATACGAGTGGGTGGATCTGCCAGACGATTACGCTTTGGTTTAATGTTGTCAATCACCCTCCGGGGAATGATGATAATGTTGCTGTCGCCAATGGTAGTGACAAGCCAAAGAAACTGAAACTGTGCAAGGCAACCAACGGGAAGGAAACCACCTCTCGAGATTTCCACTACCTTCCATTCCTATTCCTTGATACCTTGGTCCCATTATTCGCATTGTTCGTCATGGAAACGGAACACGAACATCATCATGAACATGAGCGTCTTGCCAAGAGGTCCAAGTTCGACATTGCGTACTGGGGTTTTATTTGGCCTCTAGAGAAGATGGGTTTGGTTTGGAATGTGGAAAAAAATTAGAGTGTATATAAGCTAAGCATTAGTTTAGAATAATATCCACCTACTTAATCAGTGTAATCTTCGTCATCTTCGTCGTCACTCTCACATCACTGTCTGCATTTGTGGGGGATGAGTTTTTAGAGTGTATATAATACTGTTGGTTTAGAAGAAATAGAGAACCCAAAACCTCGAGGGTTAGTTGTAATATTCTAATAATTTTTTTGTCTCTTAGCCTGCACCAATGCCCATTCTTAAAATTTGTATGGCAGCGCCGCCCACCAACCTCCTAACGTTTCGTTTTTGGCAGAGTAACCGAAAATCCACACCACCGTACGGCCATAACGTTTATCACAAAATTGCAACTAATCATTTACACATGTCATCTCCTACCGCCACCGCCTCCCTGTCTACTCCTGCTCGATCTCCGACTGCCCCTGTTACTATTCGTATTCTCATTCTGCATCAACGCGTGATCGTCCTCGTGATTTCTAAAGTATAGGCTCATGGAATTAATTTTGAATCCGTATACCCGCGGGACGTACTGTTGGGATGGTCGGACGGGTATCATTTCCTGTGTAATAGAAAAAGGAGACAGTGTGTAAGATCAAATTGTAAAGTATGGCGCAAACAAAATAATGCACTCTCCCCATTAACAAAAAAGAGCCTCACCGGATGCGTCATCAGATACAAATGCGGGAAAGTCGTGCCAAAGTACGCCCCGTCGATATTCGCCTGTCTCGTACTCTTCGGGAAGAACAATCCGTGACACCTCGGACAGAAGACATTGACCGTATAATTCCTCGGCAAATCGCTCAATCCCACCGGCAGCACCGGCTGTCCCTGACAAAACACATGCGGACATCTCCCAAAGCTAGCGCTCCTATACTTTTCGTACATGGCGTGCATACCCCGATTCGTCACGATATACCTCGCGTGTATCAACCCATATAGCATCTCGGCAGCGCTTTCCACAATCTCCTGCTGTTCCTCCGTTAGACTATCCTCCATTGGCATTTCCACATCCAGTACCATATCCAACGCATAGTCGTAATACGGAACTAGTCCATTCAACCCCGTTAAATTGAAATCATCCTGTATGTAATCCTCGTCGACCTCGCAGAAGAATTCATTCCCCCGCAAATTGCAAAACCACGCAATCCACGATCCGTCCTCGTCGCTCGCGGATATTTCGGACGAGTCCTCTTCCTCCTCCTCCTCCTCCTCTTCTTCCTCGGATGCCGAGAGGACTGCTTGCGTCGCGTCTGGATCGGCCACATCGGGATCTTGCATCATTGGATCCATATTACTTTGATGATGGTGACTACTTCCTCCCCCCTTGGTCGCACTTCCCCCCACTCTTCCCGGTGATCCTCCAGCACCCATTCCCCCTCCTCCCTGCGCACTATGGTGAGGGTGGTGGGGATGATGTCCATGGTGAGGTCCGCTCCCCGCCTTAACTCCCCCCTCATTAACTCCCCCCATACCGGCACCAGCACCCCCCTGTGTCGTCCTCCGCACCACGCCGCTGCCATCCACAACCAATCCGGGAGGACAACCCACGCCTATCCCCTCCCCCATCAACTCCGGATCTATGCCATCGACATCATTCCCCCATCCCATGCCGTCGTGCATCATGTCCGCGAACGTATCGGCAGCCATGGCCGCATCGGATGTTGTAGCGGATAGTTCATTGGGGGGTAATACCGTCAATGCTCTCATTTGATCCTCGGTCAGTAGGGTCTCTGAGGTGCCGTTTGGTCCGTTCGATTGAAGTTGGGGAGAGGGGAGGCCGTGTGGCACCAGCGAATTATTCTCATTCTGTTGCTGTTGCTGTTCGTTTGCTGTGCTTCCCTGGAGTTGCAACTTTGATAGGGCGCGGGATGCCTCCTCCGCCGCTAGATGCTGTTGTGCGTTCTGCATGTCCGGGGGAGAGTCACAGTCCGGTCCCGTCGCAGAGGCGGGAGTTGTCACCTCGTCCTCCTCGTCGAATTGTGAATTATTTTCCTCCTCCTCATCGTCATCATCCAAAATCTCACCGTCGTGATGATCCCGGTAATCTTCTCCACCTATTTTTTTATCAACGTCAATGTGGGTCTTGACCTCCCTCCCACGGGTCTTTGTTCCGCCGCCGTTCAACGGAATATTATTGTGCATGTCAACGTTGTCAAGTTCATCCATCCGTTCCTCCTCCCCCTCTTCGCCTTGTTCCTCCACATCATCATCATCGTCACCATCCAGCCCATCCAAACCGCTGACTACCACTCTCCCCTCATCGTCCTCTGTGGTATTCTCCTCCGTGGGCCGATGGACGTGAGCGGGTCGGTGGGGGCTTTCCTGCCCGCGGGGGGAGGAGGCTGACGAATTATTGGTCTGAGCTGCCGCCGATGCGTCGTGGCGCTGCTTGTCCGAGGAGCGAAAGCCCGCCGGCTCAAGTCCCCTGCTTCTTCTTGCCATTTGAATATTATTTAAGATGAGAGGGATGGGTTTATCGATTGTATGAGATATGCACGCGTCGCCCCTTCTAAATTTGTGAAGAAGACTTGTGAGATCATCTAGAACACAAATTTCGAGGCCAGTGAAGAAGAGAGAACGGGAAAGTAGTGTAAGAAAGAAGATGATCTATGCTGCCAAAGCTAGATGAGTGTTGCCTGCATTCCGTTAGGGGTGTTTGGACAAGGTAAATTGAGAGGTCGCTGCCAAAGCAAGAGGTTCCAAAAGCAGGATGTCGGAGAAATGGTGACATATTGCATCCCCCATTACAAATCGCGTATTCTGCTGCCATCCCTTCGAGCTTCTCCCAGTTGCTGCTCCTGGACTAGTTCCCTCAGAGTGTCTTTACTCATTATTTAGGTAAGACGGTTTGCTCAATTTCCCCAATGTCTCAAGTGCAAACCTTTGAATTCCCTCCAGCATAGCTTCTACTGCAACACTCGCTGCAACAACCTGAGGTACAGCTGCCCTTGTGATCACATCCAATGTTAGTTTCAATGCAGTCAGGCGTGGGAGCTTGGGTGGGGCTTCCTGTTGGCGCCTTTGAAGGATTGTCAGTTGGGCTATGCGTAGGGCTAGTGGGGCTTCCTGTTGGGGCCTTGGAAGGAATGGAAGCTTGCGTGGTCGTGCTTGTGGTTGTGGTCGTGGTTGTGCTTGTGGTCGTAATCGTAGTCGTTGAACAGTCCAATGCACAACTAGTAGAGTCTTCAAGGCCTTCTTCACATGTCGAATCGCCACAACAATAGGTCAAAACAACAGGATCATTGGTGCACGTAGAGCAACGAGAATCATCACAGGTCACTGGGTATTCTCCATCCCCATCACCACAGCAAAACCGATTACTACGGTTTCCATTCTGTACGCCGTTACAATCTTGAGGGCATGACAAACAATCCTCGCCATCCCCGGCCTCGCACACGCCATTTGGACATTCTGCTGCTCCTGTGGTACCGCCAAAGCAGTCATATGGACACGAGTTGCAACTTTCCCCATCCTCACAAGTACCACTGCAATCACAGTCTTGATCCGATAATACACATTTAGGAGAAGTCACGACAGAAGATGTTGCGGAACCTTCAGCATTCAACGCATTGACAATGTAATGTGCATCTTGGCGACTAGTGTCAGCATCTGAATCAACATATGAAGTAGAAATCAAATGCTCGGCAATTACAACGTAAGGTGATCCATCCAGGCTTCTT
>NODE-948-length-10073-cov-5.54352_pt1 | contig 10073 bp, 9 predicted proteins | sample MGYA00139097_ERZ477577 | MGnify/ENA metagenome assembly ERZ477577 | reverse complement strand
TTCTGGAGGTGTTCAATGACCAAGCAAACAAGACGCAGTTACACAAAAGAGTTCAAAGAAGAAGCGGTAAAGCTCATCACAGAGCAGGGGTATTCATATGCTGAGGCTGGCCGGAATCTCGGAGTTAACCCAAATCAACTCAGTCGGTGGAAGCGAGAGATAGAAGAAGATAGTGGCGATGCCGGCAGTACAGTAGCTTTGCAAGCAGAATTAAAGCGCCTCCGCAAGGAAAACAAACAGCTGAAACTGGAGCGTGAAATATTAAAAAAGGCGGCAACCTTCTTCGCCAAGGAACAAGGATAAGGTATCGTTTTATCGATACTGCGAGGGAGGTCTACACCTTGTATTTGCTGTGTAAAGTGATGCGAGTAAGTCGCAGTGGGTATTATTGTTGGAAAACGAGAAGTAAATCAAATCGTCAGCAGGAACAAGAGCGGATTATACCCAAGATAAGAGAGATTCATCGCCAGACAAAAACCCCATACGGAGCCCAACGAATGTCGGCTGAACTTGAGTCCCAGGGTGAGTCCTGTGGTCGCACGAGAGCTGGAACACTTATGAAAATTGCAGGTGTCGCTGCTAAACAGAAAAAGAAGTTCAAAGTAACAACAGACAGCACCCACAGTTTACCAGTAGCACCGAATATACTGGATAGGAACTTTGAGACCTCAATTCCTGATCAAGTATATTGCGCCGATATCACCTATATCTGGACAAATGAAGGTTGGTTGTATTTGGCAGTTGTTTTGGATCTATTCTCTCGCCGAGTGGTGGGTTGGTCTATGAGCAACAGAATTGTGAGGAAGTTGGTGATTGATGCTTTTCTTATGGCTACGCGCCGTCGCCAACCTGCTCCTGGTCTTATTTTTCACTCAGATCGTGGCAGCCAGTATTGCAGCAGAGACTTTCAAAACGTATTGAAGAACCGTGGCATGATCAGCAGTATGAGCCGAAAAGGAGATTGTTGGGATAACAGTGTAGCTGAGAGTTTCTTTGGGAGTTTGAAAGTAGAACGTGTATTTGATTGAATCTACAAAACCAGAGAAGATGCTCGTCGTGACATCGTTGATTACATTGAAATGTTTTACAACAGCAGGCGGCGTCATTCCTATTTGGGCTATCTCAGCCCAAATGAGTTTGAGGAAAAGATGCTATTGAAAAAAGCAGCTTAAGAAATTGTCCATTTTTACTTGACCACATCAGGTTCTAGTGTCCATAAGAAGGTGGTCATTCACGCCGGTGATGAACAAGGTATTGAAAAACTTGCCCAATACATAGTACGCAATACCTTTTCGCTAACCAAACTGAACTTTGTTGAGAAAACCGGAACGATCATCTATCATTGAAAAATGAGGCACGGCGGCAACAAACCTGATTTCCTGGTATTTGCGCCGTTGGAATTTATTGTAGAAGTCATACAACATATCCTGGAACGGTTGGTGCAGATGGTGAGGTATTCAAACAGAATGCACGGAGATCGTCGGAAAATGAGAAATGTAGTTGATCCAGAAGTAATTGATGTTGAGGAGATTAAACAGTTGCTGAACAGGATATCAAAAAAGCGGCTCTGGAATTGACAGAGAAAAATGATTGTAAAAATTCCCTTTATCTGGCAGATCATAAGTCCTTTCCTATAGGTGGAAATTACTCTGCTGGCGTTTTACAGGGAATTGCCTTCTATGAACCTGAGATAATCAAAAGCTCAAAATATCATGACAAATCAGACCGGACTCTACATATTTGGTGAAGTACTTTTCGATTGTTTCCCAACTGGAGAAGAGATTCTCGGTGGGGCGCCGTTTAACGTTGCCTGGCATCTACAGGCTCTGGGCAATCAACCCAGCTTTATCTCACGGGTGGGAAAAGATACATACGGACGTAAGATTCTCAATGCCATGAAAAAATGGGGTTTGGATACCACGCTGGTTCAGATTGATAATAAAAATCCGACCGGGAAAGTCCTGGTGACAATCGAAAATGATGAGCCGAATTACAATATTGTTGCAAATAGCGCTTACGACTTCATCTCCGACAATATGTTAGCAGGAAATATTGATGATGGCATTTTGTACCATGGAACCCTGTGCTTAAGAAACCAGGTTTCTCGCTCAGCGTATAGTAAAATCATACAAAATAAGAAGCTTAAGATTTTCCTTGATGTCAACCTGCGTGCACCGTGGTGGAAGAAGGATGAAATTTTCACCTGGCTCAAAAAAGCTCATTGGGTAAAAATGAATCAGGACGAGCTGAAGCTGCTGGCCGGCAGAGCAAAAGACACCACACACCAGATGGCTGAGCTGCAAATGACCTATGGATTGGAGCAAGTGATCGTAACACGAGGTGGACAGGGCACGATAATCAGGACCGCAAATGGCGATCTGCATTCTCTTGTACCTGATAGAATTGAACGGTTGGTTGACACGGTAGGCGCAGGTGATTCATTTAGTGCCGTCTATATCCATGGACTCTTGGCAGGCTTGCCTGTTGATATCAATCTTCGTAATGCCCAGCAGTTTGCCAGTAAGGTCATTGGACTGCGTGGCGCTACAACCGCCGATTTGAACTTTTATAATGAGTTTATTTCCTCACTTTTATACAAGCAACATTGATTGACTGAAGGTTGACATGTACGAACAAGTCTCCCATACGCTGTTAAATGATATTCTCAACCGGATCAAACCTGAAATATCTGAACAGGATTTACGGCATTTCTATACTCGCCTGGGGGCGAATTTTTTCGGAATCCATTCTCTGTTTCAAAAACTTTACGGTGGTCGAGACGATTTTGAAGGACAGGCCCAAAAGCTTGTGGAAACGATGGCTTTGCAGTATATCAAACGCCCGGTTCAGCTCCGTCAGCTCGATCTAGCCCGAGAAAAGGATTACAACTGGTTTCTCAGGCAACAGTTGGTTGGAATGGCTCTCTACTGCAAAGGTTTTGCAGGGAACCTGAATAATTTACAGCAGCGGTTGCCATATTTCCAGGAGTTAGGGGTTAACGTGGTGCATGTGATGCCAATAATGCGATGTCCGGAAGGAAGCAGTGATGGCGGATATGCGGTTAGCGATTTTCGGGAGATCAACCCTGAAGTAGGTACGCTTGAGGATGTACGATCACTGGCTGAAGAGATGAAGAAGCGTGATATTCTGCTGGTACTTGATGTTGTTGTCAACCACACTTCAAACAAACATTACTGGGCAACCAGGGCCAAAGCAGGAGAAGAAAAATATCAGGACTATTACTACTGCTTCGCTACACGGAATATCCCGGATATGTTCGAGCAGAGTATGCCCGAAATATTTCCTGAAACTGCCCCTGGCAATTTCACCTGGGATGAAGAGATGAATCGCTGGGTGATGACTGTTTTTAACGATTTCCAATGGGATCTCAATTATAGTAATCCTGGTGTTTTTATTGAGATGCTCAACATTATCCTTTTTTGGGCCAATCAGGGCGCCGATATCCTTCGGCTTGATGCGGTGGCCTTTTTGTGGAAAAAAATCGGCAGCACCTGTCAAAACGAGCGTGAAGCACACCTGATTCTGCAACTACTGAAGGACTGCTGTCAAGTCTCTGCACCTGGGGTCGTTTTTATTGCTGAGGCCATAGTTGCTCCTGTTGAAGTGATAAAATATTTTGGTGAAGATGCGGTCATAGCCAAAGAATGTGAGATTGCGTACAATGCAACCTTTATGGCGTTGCTATGGGACGCGGTGGCAACCAAAAATGCTCAGTTACTTAATCAAGGGATAAAGAGTCTGCCGGTTAAACTGGAAAGGGCAACCTGGCTCAATTATGTGCGCTGCCATGACGACATTGGACTTGGTTTTGACGATCGAGACATCCTGCTCTGCGACTATGAACCCAGTCAGCACAGAAAATTTCTGATTGACTATTTCACCGGACAATATGATGAATCTCATGCTCGAGGTCTTCCTTTTGGCCAGAACCCAAAGACTGGTGACACTCGTATTTCAGGTTCTCTAGCCTCCCTGGCCGGGCTTGAACATGCCCTGGAAACAGGAGACAATGAGGCCATCACTGATTCAATCAAATTGATTCTTTTACTACATGGGATGATTCTCTCTTTCGGCGGCATCCCTCTTTTCTACTACGGGGATGAAATCGGTACCCTGAACGACGATTCCTACCGTGATGATCCATATAAAAAAGGGGACACACGCTGGGTACATCGACCATCGATTGACTGGGAGAAAGCAGAGCGGAGGAACACACCGGGAACCGTTGAATTTAAAATTTTTATCGCGCTAAAACGGATGATTGCAATCCGGAAAGAAATTGAAGTCTTTGCCGATTTCAATAATCGCGAACTGATCGAAGTCGAAAACCCGTACCTGTTCGTATTCGGCCGCTATCATTTGCAACAATCAAACGTGAAGGTTTTGGTGGTTGCAAATTTCAGTGAAGAACCTCAACATCTCAACCTCGAAGACCTGGGAAACTGGCAAACTCAATACCGATCACTTGTAGATTTGTATAGTGGAGAGAGTCCCGATATTTTCAAAAACAGTCTGGTTATTCCAGGATACAGTTTTTACTGGTTGTCTGAGAGGTAGTGTTCCTGAGATAGACGAGAACTTCTGTTGGTGCTCCAACTCTGCCGTTTATGAGTACCGCAAGATTGCCAAAGGTTCTCTTTTCTATTTCAAATCATTGTTGAATTGAAAGAAAAATCACTTTAGAAAGAATTGTTATTAAATATCGTAAAGTTAGAATTTGAGACGTCAATTTTTTACACTCACCCTACAATGAGGAGTTAATTTTATGAGGTTATTGGCAGAATTTTTCCCGGAATTTACAGAATCGCTTGATAAAATGGACAAGCTTTATTGTGACAAGCGAACGATTGATGAAAAAACATATCAATTTATCTGCTTTGCGCTTTCAATAAAAGCAAGGTCAAAACCATGCGTACTAAAACACTTTCAAGGTGCTTTGGAAGCTGGAGCAGAAGTTAAAGAATTGGCTTATATCCTTGCATTAGTGATGCGTGAAGCTGCTGGAGCAGATGATTGTTGGACCCATGATGTGCTAGGGGAATGGAAGGAAATTATTGCCGGTAACATAAAATGTGATTGTCAAAAATAATGACACACATAGAAGGATGAAAAGGTACCAAATTACTTTTAATTATCAAGTAATAAGGTGTTTATAGGTAGTTACGGATCTTATTATTAGGAAGAAGTGTACCTTCTTGACACACTTCTTCCTATGCTGCCCAATTTGAAAAAATTAATGTTCGGTTGAGGCTGTTGATAACAATATCAAAATTCATCAACGTATCCATTCAAGAATATCTTTCTTGCTTGGTACCTTTCCCACGCACTTGACCTGCCCGTCTATGATCACCGCCGGAGTGGAAAATACTCCATAACCAGCAATTGCATTGAAGTCAGTCACTTTTTCAATGGTAGCCTTTACTTTTGCCTCTTCTACTGCTTCCTTAACAAGCCGTTCTGCCTCGTGACATTTGGTGCATCCGGGTCCACATATTTTAATATCCATTATCACCTCCAATTTTATAATTTTAGCTTGATTCAATAAAACATCCCATACAGGTATCCGCTAATAGTAGCCATTATGATGACCAAAGCGACAAAAACTATGGTTTTCTTCGTCCCCATAATAGTGCGGATCACCAACATATTAGGTAGAGACAGAGCCGGGCCAGCCAAAAGCAAAGCTAAAGCTGGTCCCTTGCCCATGCCGTTACCGATGAGGCCCTGCAAAATAGGCACTTCGGTCAGGGTTGCAAAATACATAAATGCACCAGCAAATGAGGCAGCAAAATTAGCCAAAAGAGAGTTCCCTCCCACAGCCCTACTGACCCATTCTGATGGCACAAGTCCTTCGTTACCAGGTCGACCAAGCAATATCCCTGCTACCAGCACGCCAAACAAAAGAAGTGGCAGTATCTGTTTAGCAAAACCCCATGACTCCCTGAACCACTCACCTGTCTCATCTTCACGTCTACTGATAAGTACTGACAAACCAATAACTGCTGCAACAAAAGCAATAGTTGGATGGTTGCCCACGGCAAATGCAAGGACTACTGAGGGAGTGGCCGCAAAGATAACCTGCCACTTTGGCAGGTTATACCAGGACATAAGAATAATACTGAGAGCGATGGCAAACAGAGAAGCGATTAACCACTTGTTATTATAGATCAGGTGCCATAGCCCCGTCTGCTCTTCGGGGCTCCCCCAGTTGGCAAAGACGAGAATCCCGATCATGGTGAAAAAATAAAGTGCGTTTTGCCAGAGAGGTCTGGTGACCTCCTCTTCCGGCATAGCTGCCTGGACTGCCGCCTTTTCTCTCTCTTCTCTGAGAAAAATAAAATGCATGAGCAATCCGATAATAATACTGAAGAAAATAGCACCGAAAGCTCTGGCAAAACCAATTTCAGGACCTAATATCCGTGCTGTAAGAATGATAGCGAGGATGTTTATGGCCGGACCTGCATAAAGAAAAGCTGTTGCCGGACCTAACCCTGCTCCCATCTTGTAAATACCAGCAAAAAGCGGAAGAATGGTACAAGAGCAGACGGCAAGAACCGTTCCGGAAATCGATGCCACGCCATACGCAATAACCTTGTTGGCGGTGGCGCCAAGATATTTAAGAATAGAGGCCTGACTAACAAAAACAGCTATGGCTCCAGCAATGAAAAAAGCGGGAACCAAACAGAGCAGAACATGCTCTCTTGCATACCACTTGACCAAGTGCAATGCCTCAGAAAGGGCATTGTCAAAACGATCATAGCCTATCGGCAGGTAATAACAGGAAACGAAGACTGTTACTATAGCAGCCAGCGGTTTCCACTCTCTTTTCCATTCCATTTCTCATACCCTATGAAAACTTTACGTCAGCTTGCGTTTATTAATTCTCGGTCAAAAGCCGGTAATTGGAGAATTAAATTCACTATGTCTTTTTCATCATTGAGCCATTGACTTATTTGCCCGAGCAAAGCTCTCGCATAAGGAGATTCACTTTCAGTTGCCAACCGATAATTTACCCAGGGACCATCTTTGCGATATTCAACTATTTCTGCATCCTCAAGTTGTTTCAAATGCTTCGAAACAGTCGATTGAGCAAGACGAAGAGCTACAGTCAGCTCGCAGACACAGAGTTCTTTTTTTTCAAGCAATTTGATTATTTTGATCCTGCTGGGATCAGACAATGCTTTCATAACACGGATAAATGGTTTCATATGCCCCTCATGTTTATAATATCGCCATATGGGAATATATAGGACTGATACGGTGTAACGTCAAGGAGATTTTCAATCGAATATCAACGACGGAGATAAAAGTGTTGCAAGCTCAAGTTCACAGTTTTTGGGACAAGCGTCGATTTGTTACATTCTTACAAAAGAATCGTCTTGTCTCATTCTGTGTGGTAGGAAGGAAACTCACCGATCCTGATATCAAAACAACACTACACGTATTTCTCAGAATCTGAGTTGATTTGACAGGTATCAACGAGGACTATGTTGAGGTAAATATTTTTGCAAAGGATTGACATTCTATCTGCTCCTTTATGTTAGTGTCTTCATGCTTGTTTTTTATTATTTATTGAGCTGCATCATCAGTTGAGAGATGCGCACGTACAGGAGCCATAGCTCCCGGACTCTTTGAATCCTTGGCTCGTGTTGGTTGCTCAGGAGATTTTGTTGAAGTTTTTTGGCAGACTGATAACTTTGCAGCAGCCAGATTTTTTTCAAGAAACGTTTCAGGTTCCAAGCTCCAGCCTGCCGCCAATCTTTTTTCTTCCCTCTTCATTGCAAAGTAAATATATCTTCCTGCCACGGGGGCAACCAATCTTGGCTGCATTCCCAGAGCTGCATATATTTCGCGTAACAGATTATCTAGCTTGGCAAAGAGAAGGTCGTCTTTGCGATACCATTTCCTCATGGCCCAGACTGCCCCGGCATACATCGTACGAAGGGGAGCGACATCTATCATGTAACGTTTTCTTATTCTCAGATCAGGACTGGCTTGATAGCGCTGCCAGCCTCTGAAAATTGTCCTGATAAGCCTATAGAGACTCGGGCCGTTGACGGTGAAATCCTGTTTGAAGGCGTTAACTAGAATTTTCTCTTCATCGCCGGGAGGAATATGAGGGTGACGATGATTGAAACGATACTGCCCATGACTGTCAGAAACTTTGAACTCTTCCATCGGGAGTAATGTACCTTTCTTCTTGAGCTGGGTATGAAGAGGCGTTCCCTGGTTTGCTGTGTAGAGCATGAACTGATGAAAATCGGTGTCATGAGAAACAGCAAAATCAATGGCCTGGTCGATATTTTCAGAAGTGTGTTCCTCAAGGCCAATAATGGAAGAACCAAGAACTCTAATCCCATGGCTCTGCAGATTTTTAACCAGAGAGCGGGTATCAATTCCTGCCAGTTTATTATATTGGCTGTTCTCCCCCTCTATTCCCATCCATACCCAGGTTATACCCAGCGCAACAAGTTGTTCAACCTGGTAAGAACGCAGAACCTTCCCAGAACTGAAAACAAATAATGCCCAGCTTTTATCATTTTTTTTCATCAGTTCAAGCAGACTCAGAGCTCTTTTCCGGTGGAGCAGGAAGTTTTCATCCATGATAAAAAATGAAGTCACATTCAATTTATCTTCAAGATCTGCCATTACTTCGTAGAGTTCTTCTCCGCTTTCATAAAAATTCTTGAATTTTCCCTTGCCGCCGAACAGGGCCGAAGTCGAACAAAAGTTGCAGCCCATAGGGCATCCTACAGAGGGAACTACGATAGCTGCCGTATCACCATCCCCCGGCTTGGAGGAAAGGGTGTGTCCAAGAATTCTGGTACCAAAGGCTGAAGTAACCGCCGGATGTTTTACGGGGCGACTGATATCTTGTTTGAGGTATCGTCTGAACCACTCGATACCGTCCCCAAGAACGATATGGTCAGCGTCAATGATTTGATCGACCCTCTCCATGTTGCTGATGTGGCCGCCAACGACTATCACGGCATGCGGCTGATAACGACGAATCAACTCGCACATTTTTTTTACCTTATAGACATTAGGGATGATTGAACTGAGCCCAATAATGTCATAGTGGTTGTTTTGAATGTTCTCGATAAAATAGTCAAGATCTGGAAAATCGAGCAGGGTACAAGGGCCATCTAGGTTTTCCTTAATCATCAGTAGCCCGAAAGAGCGATGAAACATTCGTAAAGAAAAAACCCCTTGTACGCGGGTAACTTGATTGTGGTACAATTCCATCGGATTGATTGTACTGCTGCCATACTCATCATCCTGGGCATATGGCCCGAAAACACTGGCCAGCAGCACATGAGCCTGAGTGCCTAAATGATGGACAGGATAATCGGTGGTCATTATTATACCTCTGAATAAAAAAGAATCTCAAACTCAATAACGATATTCTAGATTATTAATTTAACTTGTGATAGCGAGTAGATACAAATGACAATTCTTTTACAAAGGGGCCTGCAGAGATGAAGCGTTCTCTCTGGTTTTTTCATCCAATTTCAATCTTTATCTTTTCTATTATTGCGCTCGGCCTCTCTCTGTTTCTTTATATTTACTGGTATGTAGAGGTTAGTACCGGCCTCAAGGAAGTCATTGAGAAGGCTAATCTAGATCCTGCTCAATTCGTTGCCTGGCAGACCTGGTTGGTGATAATGATCCTCTCCATTCTGGTTGGTATTATCCTGATCGGTATTTTCACCATATTTGCATATCAGATGAAAACGCTCGCCCTGTACCGCTCTCAACATCAATTTATCAACAGTTTCACCCACGAACTAAAGACACCCACCACCTCCCTTAATCTTTATCTGGAAACTTTTATCAAGCACGAATTGCCAAGGGAAATGCAATTAAAGTATCTTAACTATATGATGGCGGATGTAAAAAGACTCACAGACAACATCAATAGCATTCTCGATCTTGCCCGTGTGGAGACGAAAATTTATGGAGGGGAGTTTGTTGTTGTAGACCTGTTTGAAGAAATTGAAAAATTTTGCGAGAAGAATGCACAGTTATTTAGGAGCAGTCGAATCCAGATA
>NODE-947-length-10073-cov-8.1673_pt1 | contig 10073 bp, 6 predicted proteins | sample MGYA00139097_ERZ477577 | MGnify/ENA metagenome assembly ERZ477577 | reverse complement strand
TTTAATTTTTAAAATAGCGGCAGCGGTTCATTTTAGGATACAGGGGGATGTTATGCCGATTTATCTATGGGAAGGAAAGAACAGGAACAATATCGTTCAGAAAGGAGAGATGGAAGCATCCAGTGAGGATGTGGTTCGATCCAATCTCAATAGACTCCGTATAACCCCAACCAAAATAAAGAAGAAACCGAAGGATCTTTTCGAAAATGTTTCTTTTCTTCAGCCCAACATAACCCAAAGGGATGTCATTTTATTCTGTCGTCAGTTTTCGACGATGATCGATGCAGGACTTCCCATCATCCAGTGCATGGATATACTGCATTCGCAACAGGAAAATGCTACATTCAAGAAGATGCTGAAAAATGTCAAGGAACAGGTGGAAAGCGGTTCAACCTTAGCGGATTCTTTGAAAAAATATCCCAAGCAGTTTGATGATCTGTTTGTGAATATGGTGGCTGCCGGTGAGGCCGGTGGTATTCTTGATACTATCTTAAGGCGGTTGTCCGCTTACATGGAAAAGGCGGCAAAACTGAAGAGTCAGGTCAAAGGGGCGTTGACTTACCCGATTGTGACCATGGTTATCGCTGTTGCTGTAGTTGCGGTCATTCTGGTCTTTGTCATTCCTGTATTCCAGGAGATGTTTGCCGATATGGGAGGCGCGCTTCCTCCTATCACGCAGGTCGTCGTTGGCATGAGTGAATTCGTGAAATCGAAGATTCACTGGATTGTCATTGGTGTTATCATTTTTATTTTCGCCTTCAAAAAATATTACAAAACCGAAAAAGGCCGAAAAGTCGTTGATGCAACGATGCTTAAACTGCCGGTCTTCGGCTTGCTGATTCGTAAGGTGGCTGTCGCCAAGTTCACCCGCACCATGGGAACGATGCTGTCCAGTGGCGTGGCGATCTTGGAGGCATTGGACATCGTCGCCAAAACATCAGGAAATAAATCCGTCGAGCAGGCAATCTATGCGGTTCGGAGCGGAATCGCCGAAGGTCGCACCATGGCGGATCCATTGGCCGAAAGCGGGGTATTCCCAGCCATGGTATGCCAGATGATCTCCGTTGGTGAATCCACCGGTGCCCTTGACGCCATGCTCGAGAAGATTGCTGATTTTTACGAAGAAGAGGTTGATCAGGCGGTTGACAATCTGACGTCGTTGATCGAACCGTTCATGCTTGTTTTTTTAGGGGTCGTGATTGGCACGCTTGTTGTTGCCATGTATATGCCTATTTTTAAAATGGCTGGCGCCCTTTAAGCCTCTGCGTTGTCTCATGCGCACACACGCAGCATCATGGACTCACATGGGGCGATGTTGTGGAAATGATTGACCCGGGTGCGCTGATGATTGTCAGACACCCCTTTCATTTTGATACGCTGCAATGTTCTATTGACTGAATTCTTACCAAATTTTCAACTCGATAGAGAGACATTCAACCGAAAACTCAATTGGTTGATGTCAATACGGTTCCTCTTTGCACTATTGCTGCTTGGATCAACCCTTGCCTATCAAGTCGGTAACCAGTTTGATCCCCAAGAAACACCCATTGCTATTCTATACGGTCTGGCCGGAGCGATTGTATTTATGTCTGCCGTATACGGCGCTCTGGTGCCGCTCGTCAAGCGATACCGACTGATTGTCATTTACGGCCTGATTACCATCGATACATTGTGCATCACCCTGATCATTTTTGTGACGGGTGGCAATTCCAGTGTTTTTTCATTTTTATACCTCGTGGTTGTAATCTATTCCAGTGTGTTTGTTTTTAAACGTGGCAGTCTTCTGGTAGCCGTATTATGCAGCTTCCAGTTTGCCATACTGCTGGTTCTGGAATTAAATGGAACCATCGATCCTTTTGGCTATGGTGGCAGCATTCTTGGCTCTGCAATAACGGGTTTTCAAGTTATACAAAAATGCGTCATCATGACGGCTGCATGCTTTTCAGTCGCATTTCTAAGTGGTTATCTTTCTGATCAGGAACGACAGTCCAAGGCTGAACTGCTGGCGATGGAAGCCCATCTTGGCAGGGTTAAAAACCTGGCGCAAATCGGTGAAATGGCTGCCGGACTAGCACATGAAATCAAAAACCCGCTGGCTTCATTATCGGGAGCCATACAGATCCTTAAGGGGGAAATGGAAAACAACAAGGACAATATGCGATTGGTGCAGATTGTTCTAAGAGAAACTGACCGATTAAGTAGCTTGGTTAACAATTTCCTGACTTTTGCCCGGCCCTCTGCCGGCCAGACCGAATGTGTCAACTTGGGAGATGCCATGACTGAAATGGTAACACTCTTTGAAAAAGACAAGTCAATCGGTCTGCGGGTTGTCGTAAATTTAAACATCATCTCAGATGCATATATCGAGATTGATCCGCTGCAGCTCCGTCAGGTCGTCTGGAATCTGCTATTGAATGGTGCCGAATCAGTTGAGAATAAAGGCAGAATTAAGATTACTGTACAGAAGCATAAGAGCGAACGGATCATGGTCTCGTTTGCTGATAACGGACGCGGAATGGATGAACAAACGATAAAAACCATTTTCAATCCCTTTTTCACGACAAAACCCAATGGCACCGGCCTCGGTCTTTCCATCGTATATCGAATTCTGGAAACCTATGACTGCCGAATGGATGTTCAGAGCAAGCCTGGCCAGGGCAGTATTTTTACCTTATATTTCAAACCGGTTGATCCCACCTTTTAGACGGCTGTGTACAAAAATGCATCACAGTCGTCTATGGTTTGTGCATTAATTAAAACACCTCATTCGTTAATCGTGTTTAAAAAGCCCGAAGCGAGGGCAACAAAAGAAAAAGAAGATTGTAATATGCGTAATTTCAATAACATGCTCCTTGGCAACGGTTTTTATTTACGCGGAAAGGAGGGCCTAAATATTTGGTACGGTTTTTGCTGAGAAAGTAGTCGACGTTTTTTGAAAAGTAAACAGCTCGATAAAGGCAAAACATCTGAAAGGGTGTGACGCAAAGCCAACGGCCTAACACCAGACGATCTGGAAATGGCGGCAGGGCTGCCGAGCGAACACAGCATCTCTCAAATTCGCTGTTGGTCGCAAGGCAAATAACAATTTGGGAGATGCAACATGAAACTATCCGCTCGATCCTATCTGAAGGTTTTTATCGCCTCCATCCTATTCATTGCAAGCATCGCGACGTTTGCTCACAGTGCGAATGTAACCCTGCGGTGGGATGCCAACGACCCGGCTCCGGAGGGTTACCGGGTTTTTTTCCGAGAAGGCGCCCAAAGTTACAACTACGATTATCCGCTCAAGCAGACCGACCTTACCACTTGCACGCTGACCGGGCTCAATGAAGGTGTTACCTATCATTTCGTCGTTCGCGCATTTGATGGTTCACTGGAAAGTGCCGACTCTGAAGAAGTTTCCTACACACCCGCCGCCGTTGTGCCCAACCAGGCGCCCACCGCCGTTGCTGGGCAGAATCAAGTCGTCTATGAAGGCGCATCGGTAATCCTCGATGGATCCGGATCAAGTGATACTGACGGTGTGATTGCTGGTTTTCAATGGGCGCATATCGGAGGCACCGGAATATCCCTTTATGGAGCCTCTACCAGTCAGGCATCTTTCACAGCTCCTGTGGTCGGTCTCGATGGTGAAACGTTTACGTTCCGCCTGACCGTAACCGATGATGATGAAAGCAGCTCAGTTTCGAATATGACCGTCAGCGTGCTCAAGTCTTCGAGCACCGATGTTGATGGTGACCTTGTACCAGATGTTGTGGACCGATTCCCTAACGATCCTACCGAATGGGCTGACAATGATGATGACGGAACGGGCAACAATCAAGATCCGGACGATGACAACGATGGAATGACGGATGTCTGGGAAGTTGCCTACGGTTTGGATCCGCTGATCAATGATTCTGAACTGGATGCAGATAATGATGGTTTGACCAATTTGGCTGAATTCAATGCGGATAGCAATCCAACGACCAACCCGGCCAATATTGCACCAGATGCACCGGTTATCGAAAGTGCCATTCAAGTCGACCGTGTTGATCTCACGCCCGTGCTTGTCTCCGGGATGTATGTTGACACTGACCACGATGACCATATCCAATCGCAGTGGCAGATCAGTACCGAATCGGATTTTTCGACACTCATTTTGGATGAAACCAGCCAGATCCAGCTCACCGCCTACACGGTTGGCGAAATGGTGCTCGATGTTGATACGGATTACTACTGGCGGGTAAAGTTCATAGACGACCGTAATGGTGAATCGGATTGGTCTCATCCCTCCAGCTTTACGACAATTGCTGCCGAGAGTGCCGGCGATCCAAACTACAATGGTGTCCCGGACGCTCAGGAGGTAGAAGATTCGGTAGATGTCAACGAAAATGGAATAGCTGATTCCCTTGAAGATAACATTATGAGCGTCAACACGATTGAGGGTCAAACCATTGTCGGTGTCGAAACTATCTCCGATCATGTCACGCTGGTTTCGGTCAAATCACTGGCCACGGACATGCTCCCCGACCAATCGGTGAAATTGGGATTCGGCCTAATTGGTTTCAAGCTATATCTTGAAAATGAGGTTAAAACCGCAGTCGTAAAAATTCATTTCTCAACCCGGGTCCCCCAAAATGCGCAACTGTACAAATACCTCTCCGACACTGGCTGGGAAGTATACGGGAATGCCGTTTTTGCGCCAAACCGAAAGAGTGTGACCTTGATTTTAGAAGATGGTGGTATGGGCGATGAAGACGGGGTAGAAAATGGCGTAATCGTTGATCCCACTGGCCTTGCATACGAGGATGCCATAACATCCGATGGCGCCAGTCTGTCAACGGGGGGAACGTCAACCGAAAGCAGTGGTTACAACAACTGTTTTATCTCAGCTGGAATTCAAAATATGAGCTGGCTTGACTCTACCTGTTCAAGTGCAAGTATGTTGATGATAATGACGTTGCTGATAGCGGGAATTACTTTTTCCGTAGCATTTCAAATCAGTAAAAATTAGTAGAAGGCACGGCAGGTTTTGAGAGTCACTCAAAAAACAACGATCTGAAAATTGACGATACCCCTGACGGCCACTGTCAGGGGTATCGCTTTTTCTAAAAAGGTTTACCCGATGTACCTAAATGCTGATCTTATATTGAATGGCATTGACCCGATCCGTCAGATTAGGCTCAATGCGATTCGCGCGACCCGGTCTGATGCACCGGCGCCGCCGAGATGGTCCCGAATGCCAACCAGTTCCTTTTTGACTTGCCTCAACCTTTCCTGATCATTGATCATGGCGGTTACTGTTTCAGCGATGGTCTGGGGTGATGCATTATCCTGGATCAACTCGGGCAGCAGCTCCTTTTGGGCAATGAGGTTGACGATACCAATATGCTTTACTTTGATGAGTCGTTTCCCAAGCCAGTAACTCAACGGGGAGACTTTGTAAACGATTACCATAGGAATGCCGTAAAGGGCAGCCTCCAAGGTGACAGTACCAGATGCCGCCATTAGCATTCGGCTCTGTCTAAAGACATCAATAACTGAGCCTTTGATTATTTCTATTTCAAGCGTTGACGCGTGTTGCCTGACAAGGTCCACGACCAGGTCATCTTTAATAGACTCGGAACACGAAATGACGAACTTTACCGATGGCAGTTGCCGCCTAATTATGTTGGCGGCGTCGAGCATAACGGGAAGCAGGGTCGACACTTCTTTTTCTCTTGATCCGGGAAGCAACCCAATGATGGGTTTATTCGGCTGGGTCGTTGATGAAGGGTTGCTTGGCATTGGCAGAATTCTGTCCAACAGGGGGTGGCCCACAAAGGTGACGGGCACATGGTGTTTACGGTAAAAAGCCGCTTCGAATGGCAGGATCACTGCCATGTGATCGACCAGTCGTTTGATTTTATGGACCCGATTTTGACGCCATGCCCAGATTTGGGGACTGATATAGTATAAAATCGGAATGCCGAGCTTTTTGGCGGCAGCAGCGACATGAAAGTTGAAGTCGGGAAAATCGATCAGGATCAGCAGATCCGGTTTCAGTCTGCTGAGGGCTTTTTTGACGCTTGTCATGGCCCGATAAATCGTCTTCAGTTTGGAAAGTACTTCCGTGATGCCCACAACGGAGAGGGTTTTGGAATCGATGAGAATCCGAACACCTTCCTTTTTCATGGCACTGCCGCCGATGCCGAACAGGAGCGTGTCCCGATTACGGTTTTTAATGGATTGGGCCAGTTTCGCTCCGTGCAAATCACCTGAGGCTTCACCGGCAATGATCATGATGCATTTAAGAGACATTAAATTTGCTGCCTCACCTCAGCACGCCAGGTGCTGACTGGTTTCTTGAATTTGCGCCATGATCGTCAGAGCCGTTTTCAGGGCATCCCGCCCCATCTGGCCGGTCACCAAGGGGGGGCGACGGTCCTTAACGGACTTCACAAAGGATTTGATTTCATCATCCAGCGCATCGCCTTTATCAAGGCTCAATTCTTCGATGGTCATACCGGGAATGATACCATCCGGCTGACTCAAATCAGGATGAACAAGGGTAATTTTATTGTTGGCAAAGTCGATGGAAATGTAGGCATCTTTTTGAAAAAGCCTGAGTTTTCGTTCATTCTTGGCAGAAATTCGGCTGGCCGTTACATTGGCGACGGCCCCGTTTGTAAACTCCAGACGGGCGTTGGCGATATCTATATTTCCGGATATTACTGATATGCCGGCAGCATTGACGGTTTTAATCTCTGAACGGACAAGGTTTAAGATTAAATCGATATCATGGATCATCAGATCAAGGACCACGCTAACATCGGTGCAGCGTCCCTGGAAGATACTGAGACGATGAGATTCGATGAAGCGGGGGTGATCGATTTTTCCTTCCAGTTGAACCACCGCTGGATTGAAACGCTCCAGATGTCCCACCTGGATGATCAACCCCTTGGAATCGGCAATTTGGATTAATTCATCGGCATCATCGAGAACGCTGGTTATCGGCTTTTCGATCAGGACATCGACATCCTGATTCAAGAAATCTTTTGCGATGCTATAGTGAACCGGCGTCGGCGCAGCAATACTAATCGCATCTACCTTTCCGAAAAGCGATTGGTGGTCCTGAAAGTAGACCGTGCCGTTCTCATCGGCGACTTTTTTTCCCTGATCCGCATCCGTGTCGACGACCCCGACAAGATTCACCTCCGGCATATGGTGGTATTTTTGGGCGTGAAATTTACCCAGATAGCCTACACCCACGACCCCGACGCGCAGTTTTCCCATTAGCGATTCCATTTGATTAAAAATAGTATTTCATCCAACCGGCCATTGACTCGCCCTACACACAGATGATCGAAATATTCTTTTCGTTTGCCGCCCGAATCATCTCCGCACGATCAAAAACAACGGTCCGGTCGGCCTCTATGGCAATGGCACCTACATTTGAATGGCTCATGATTTCGATTGTTTTCATGCCTACCGATGGAACATCGAAACGAAAATCTTGATTTGGCTTGCAGACTTTGACCAAGACAGCCTCACCCTTGCCCAACGCTCCACCCCGCTCGATCGTGGCATCGGTCCCATCGATGGCCTCCACGGCGAGAATGGACCCGCCACCCACAACCACGCTTTGCCCGATGTCCAACCGGCCAATTGCCCTTGCGATGGAAAAGCCCATGGCGATATCTTTCTTTTCCGATCGGGAAGGCTTTCTGTTCGTCCAGACACCTTTTGTGGCAAGCAACTCAGGCAATAGAAAGGTTGAGGGCTCAATCTTGATGCCTTCCTTTTCGAGACTATCCGCAAAGGCGCGCATAATGGCATCATCGTTGGTGTGTCGCATTCCCGCAATGATCGAAATGGCTTTCATATCCGGCTTCACATCGGTGAATAGCCGCGTCTTGCGAACGGCGCCTAACATGACTGCACGGTTGACGTCGTTTTGCTTGAAAAACTTGATGAGGCGTTTGACCTGACCCAGGTGCAGCCATTGAATCTTTTCTGTTAGTTGGGCGAGCGCTTGGTCCGCTTCGTTGATGTATGCCGCTGTGTACACGGAGAACCCTTTTTTTACAGCGGTCTTAGAAAAAAGCATTGGGAACTGGCCGCTCCCCGCTATGAGTCCAATCTTTTCATCCATGTAGGGTTACACTCTGATTTAGTATTCTGTTCGATCGATAAATGGATTACCGGGTCACGCCTCTGGAGGAGGCTTTGATAAACCCGATGAAGGTTTCAACTTCCGGCACCATTTCCACTTCGGCTTGCACACGCTCGATGGCTTCGTTCAGGGTCAACCCATATCGAAATAGTATCCGGTAGGTCTTTTTCAAGGCCGACAGCGCTTGGTCTGAAAAGCCATAGCGTTTCAGGCCAACGCGGTTGAGACCACGTAAAACGGCCCGATCACCGGCGGCAATGACGTAGGGCGGCACATCCTTGACCACGGCAGATTTTCCGCCGACAAAGGCGAAATCGCCAATTCTGACGAACTGGTGGATAGCCGCCAGACCACCGACAACGGCATTGTCGCCAATGGTGATATGGCCCGCCAAGGTGGAGTTATTGGCCAGCACCACCATCTTGCCCACATGGCAGTCGTGGGCGATATGGGTGTAGTTCATTAAAAAAGAATTTTCACCCACTTCCGTAATCCCGCCACCCGGCTCTGTTCCCCGATGAATGGTAACAAATTCCCTGATGGTAACTTCTGGTCCGACACAGATGATCGAAATATTCTTTTCGTTTGCCGCCCGAATCATCTCCGCACGATCAAAAACAACGGTCCGGTCGGCCTCTATGGCAATGGCACCTACATTTGAATGGCTCATGATTTCGATTGTTTTCATGCCTACCGATGGAACATCGAAACGAAAATCTTGATTTGGCTTGCAGACTTTGACCAAGACAGCCTCACCCTTGCCCAACGCTCCACCCCGCTCGATCGTGGCATCGGTCCCATCGATGGCCTCCACGGCGAGAATGGACCCGCCACCCACAACCACGCTTTGCCCGATGTCCAACCGGCCAATTGCCCTTGCGATGGAAAAGCCCATGGCGATATCTTTCTTTTCCGATCGGGAAGGCTTTCTGTTCGTCCAGACACCTTTTGTGGCAAGCAACTCAGGCAATAGAAAGGTTGAGGGCTCAATCTTGATGCCTTCCTTTTCGAGACTATCCGCAAAGGCGCGCATAATGGCATCATCGTTGGTGTGTCGCATTCCCGCAATGATCGAAATGGCTTTCATATCCGGCTTCACATCGGTGAATAGCCGCGTCTTGCGAACGGCGCCTAACATGACTGCACGGTTGACGTCGTTTTGCTTGAAAAACTTGATGAGGCGTTTGACCTGACCCAGGTGCAGCCATTGAATCTTTTCTGTTAGTTGGGCGAGCGCTTGGTCCGCTTCGTTGATGTATGCCGCTGTGTACACGGAGAACCCTTTTTTTACAGCGGTCTTAGAAAAAAGCATTGGGAACTGGCCGCTCCCCGCTATGAGTCCAATCTTTTCATCCATGTAGGGTTACACTCTGATTTAGTATTCTGTTCGATCGATAAATGGATTACCGGGTCACGCCTCTGGAGGAGGCTTTGATAAACCCGATGAAGGTTTCAACTTCCGGCACCATTTCCACTTCGGCTTGCACACGCTCGATGGCTTCGTTCAGGGTCAACCCATATCGAAATAGTATCCGGTAGGTCTTTTTCAAGGCCGACAGCGCTTGGTCTGAAAAGCCATAGCGTTTCAGGCCAACGCGGTTGAGACCACGTAAAACGGCCCGATCACCGGCGGCAATGACGTAGGGCGGCACATCCTTGACCACGGCAGATTTTCCGCCGACAAAGGCGAAATCGCCAATTCTGACGAACTGGTGGATAGCCGCCAGACCACCGACAACGGCATTGTCGCCAATGGTGATATGGCCCGCCAAGGTGGAGTTATTGGCCAGCACCACCATCTTGCCCACATGGCAGTCGTGGGCGATATGGGTGTAGTTCATTAAAAAAGAATTTTCACCCACTTCCGTAATCCCGCCACCCGGCTCTGTTCCCCGATGAATGGTAACAAATTCCCTGATGGTAACTTCTGGTCCGA
>NODE-946-length-10091-cov-4.53358_pt1 | contig 10091 bp, 10 predicted proteins | sample MGYA00139097_ERZ477577 | MGnify/ENA metagenome assembly ERZ477577 | reverse complement strand
GCCGGCGACCTCGTCCCGCGTCTCTGCCAGCAGAATCAGGCCGCTATAGAGGGCAATGACACCACCTGGTGCGGCAAATGCGTTGATGACAGGTTGATCGAGAATGACAAAGGTAAACGCCGCACCGGGTTGATCGCTGTTTGCAGCGAGCTTATAACCCATGTTGGAAAAGAAATCATTGATCAGCGGATCTTCATTCAATAGTTCATAGGCGCGCATCTGGCGAATAAGACCTTCGGCGTATTCGCGCTCTTCACTGTTTGAGAGCATATTGCTGGCGGAATTGCCCAGTTCAGGCAGGTTGACCCGTCCTGTCTGTGCAATGCTGGACAGACTGACAGCGGTGATCAGCACCGCAACCATAAATTGCTTCAAAAACCTGTGTTTTCGCTTGACCGGAATCATGCTTTCCCTGAGACTGCAAATATCACATTTATGACACTTTTAAAGGTCATTTGTTCGTTAAAGTCCTTAGTCTATCGCGGATTTTCAATTGAAGACGCCTTGATTGGTACATAAACAAATAATAGACAGCCTGGTCGTCGAAAGAAAGTCTGAACTAAATCGGAAACGGTTGACATCAATTTTATAGAATTATGCAAATCAAAATATACACTAAATCCTATTGCTCCTACTGTTATGCCGCCAAGAACCTGCTGACCAAAAGAGGATTAGCCTTCGAAGAAATTGAGCTGGCGGGTAATTTCAGTGCGGAAAAAGAAATGCGGAAACTGACCGGTGGGACCACTGTTCCCCAAATCCTGTTTGATGGTGTCCCGATTGGCGGGTATACCGATCTGGTTGAGCTTGATAGCGAGGGCAAGCTTTCAGGTTCAAAAGTGATGTCCGACGCCTGAATTGCCCGGTGTTGCATTCCTGCAACGTCAAGCCTCGTTTTTCCGTTCATGCGCGACTTTTTTGGTATTTGAAGTCAAATCTTTTCGTGTCTTGATTTTTGCGATAAAACAGCACCTTATGTTGCATTTCTCGATTTAAACCTGCCTCTCTTTCTTATTTGTCCCGTGAGACCGCTTTACATTGACATATTGTTGTTTTCCTGCCATATTGCCACATAATTGCAGATAGTTATAAGTTGGGTTGATGCGTCGGAAATGAGATATCGTTTTTTGACAACATTGTTGGTGTTTACGGTTTTGATTCCGGGGCTTTCTGCCGCCCGTGTTTCTGGTTCGCCGATGGCCGGCTTGAGTGCCGCTGGAACAGGCCTGACTCCTTTCTATGTATTGGGCTTTGAGTTAGGTCCCTGGCAGGGTTATCTCGCCCGTGAACTGACCCCTGACTTTATGCTCGACCCTGCAGCGGAACCACTTAATGTATCGTGGATGAGTGATCACTCGGTGGTGGTTTTGCCATTTTTCGCGAAAGAACTCCTCGGTGAGCCCGAAACATTCCTGAAACTTGAAGTTGACTGGCAGTATTCAGACGAGTTGGCGGTGAATGATTTTGACCCATTCATTAACACGGGCTTACAGGGGCTTGAACGCAAACTGGTATCCCCTGGTTTGATGCATCGTTTGAACGACAACCAGCTCATTGGTGTATCAGCGGTATTTGCAACCCAGAGTTTCGGTGTGTCGCAGCTTGGTATGCAGACTTATAACCAGTCAATACCTGCCAGCTATCGCTCAAGTTTATATGATCCTCTCCAGGAATCATCATATGGTGCCGGTGTAAGTCTTGCGCTGCGTAGTGAACTGACTAAAGGCATCACGATGGAAGCCGGCTACCGTTCACATATCGATATGGACGAGTTTTACAATTTGCACGGTGTCTACTCGCAGCGTGCAGATCTGGACATCCCGGCCCGCGCCAAGCTTGGTCTGGCTTTTCAGGCGAGTGACCATTCGTGGTTGAATGTGTCGGTGGAAAGAGTGCTTTATAGTGAAATTGGTGCTTTTGCCAGTCGCAACCTGCCGGGACGTTTTTTGTCCTTGTTGGGTGATTCAACCAGCCCGACGTTTTCCTGGGATGACTTGACCGTATATTCGGTAGGTTGGGCCTGGGCGGATAGTAAGGGTAGTTCCTGGTATGTCGACTTCAGTACGCGCAATCAACCGTCACCGAGCTCGAGGATTCTCAGCCAGGCAATTGACAGTGACCTGGCACAGAATGCAGTCATGCTTGGCTACAGCCGTCGCATGAGTATGACAAGCCGTTTTAATATCAACGCTGCCTATGCACCTGCAGAGTATGCTTTTGGTGGAAACGTGCTGGGTGTCACCACTGATCAGCTAAGCCAGGAGTTCGAGCTCGAAGCTTACTGGACCTGGGATTTCTGAGGTCTGTCTCTTCGACCTCAGCCAAAACTTCCGTGTCTTACCCGGTTTGTCCACAACCTTAATCGTGTAGATCAGGGCCTCCGTACATGAATTTGTTAACCTCCTGGTTCAGACGAACATTCGCCGATCCACAGGTAGTTATCCTGGGTATCGTTCTGATCGTCAGTGCGCTGACCATAGCCGGTCTGGGTCGCATGCTGGCTCCGGTTTTTGCCAGTATTGTCATTGCCTATCTTTTGGAGGCGGTGGTCATACGTCTGCAAAAGCTTGGTTTGAACCGCATCGCATCGGTGCTGCTGGTTTTCCTGTTGTTTCTTGCCAGCCTGTTTTTTCTCCTGTTTGGCCTGGTGCCGAAGCTGACGCGTCAGCTGACACAACTGGTTCAGCAACTTCCCAACTACATAACCCAGGGCCAGGAGCTACTATTACAGCTACCTCAGCGTTATCCCCAGCTTATTTCAGAAGAGCAAATCCAGCACCTGATTAACAGTGTAGGCGCGGAAGTGGCGGGTGCCGGTCAGCAGTTTCTGACATGGTCGTTGACATCGGTTGGTAACGTGGTGGGTTTACTGATTTTGTTTATATTGATACCCGTACTGGTGTTTTTCCTTCTCAAGGACAAGGGTTTGCTTATCGACTGGTTCAAGGGCTTCCTTCCTAAAGATCGGCACCTGGTGTCATCCGTATGGGCTGATGTGGAAGCACAAATCGCCAATTACGTTCGTGGCAAAGCCGGTGAAATTGTCATCGTTGGCGCTGTCAGTTATGTCACCTTCATCTCTTTGGGTCTGCAGTACTCTGCCTTGCTCGCTACGATGGTAGGTTTTTCAGTTTTGATTCCCTACATCGGCGCGGCGGTGATCACGCTGCCTATTGCTTTCGTTGCCTATTTCCAATGGGGTTGGGGTTGGAGCTTTGGTCAGGTCATGATTGCCTATGGCATTATCCAGGCCCTCGATGGCAACGTGCTGGTGCCATTGTTATTTTCCGAAGCATTAAACCTGCATCCGGTGGCTATTATTGTTGCTATCCTGGTTTTTGGCGGCTTATGGGGTTTTTGGGGTGTGTTTTTTGCCATTCCACTGGCAACCGTGGTGCAGGCTGTATTAAGGGCCTGGCCGCGAAATGCAGGTGATAAAGAAGGCGCTGATTTACCCTCAGAAGAAGAGCCGGAACAAGCCTGATAATCTTTTAAGAATCACGTTTTTGCACCGTCATCCCGGTTGTCGCGGTAATGACGGTGCCTTCAGGCAGCGGGGTGTTATCTAGAGTGCCTCTGAAGCAAAATCAGCCAGACGTGAGCGTTCTCCACGGTGCAGTGTTATATGGGCTGAGTGTGACCAGTTCTTAAAACGGTCAACGGCAAAGGTCAGCCCTGATGTTGTTTCTGTCAGGTAGGGTGTATCGATTTGTCCGACGTTACCAAGGCAGACCATTTTTGTCCCTGGCCCCGCACGTGTGACCAGTGCCTTCATCTGCTTGGGTGTAATGTTCTGTGCTTCGTCGATGATGACAAAGCGATTCAGGAAGGTGCGGCCACGCATAAAGCTCATTGAGCGAACCTTGATTCTGTTGGCCAGCAGGTCGTTGGTCGCCGCACGACCCCATTCACCACCCTCTTCAGAGTCAGTCAATACTTCAATATTGTCCGTCAGAGCACCCATCCATGGCGTCATTTTTTCTTCCTCGGTACCAGGCAGGAAGCCAATTTCATCACCGATAGAAACCGTTGCACGGGTGACGACGATTTCGTTGTAGTGTTTCTCATCCATGGTCTGCGCCAGACCGGCAGCCAGCGTCAGCAGGGTTTTGCCTGTGCCGGCGATGCCCATCAAGGTAACAAAATCAATCTCCGGGTCGACCAGCAGGTTCAATGCGAAATTTTGTTCACGGTTACGGGCCTGAATGCCCCAGACCGTGTTCCTGCCGGACATGTAATCAGTGACCAGTTTAAGCACGGCAAGCTCGTCATTGACTTCAACCACGATGGCCTCGATACCATCACCTTCACCAATGATCACACACTGGTTCGGATACCAGGCGTCTCCTTCGATCCGCTTGACGCGGTAATAGGTCGAGCCATTATCGTTCCATGAGTCCACTTGCGAGTATCGTTCCCAGAATGACTCATCCTCAATCTTTACACCCTTGAAAAGCAGGTCTACATCATCAAGCGCGCGGTCATTGTAATAGTCCTCTGACAGGACGTTCAGAATGGCAGCTTTGATGCGCAGATTGATATCTTTGGAGATCAGGACGATTTCGCGATCTTTTACACTCTCTTGCAAGGCCAGGGCCGTGCTGAGGATTTCATTGTCGGCGAATGATCCATCACGCAACAGGCTGGGGTGAGTTTCTGCCGAGCGGGTTTGGAAAAAAAGGCGACCACGTGCCGCGGGTAGCTCCAGGCCCTGTGGAATGAGCAATTCCAGACCGTCTTCCAGTTTCGCAGAGCCCTGTGAATTCATCAGGTCGCCTATGAAGCGGCTGACCTGCCGTACATTTCTTGATACTTCTGTCAGGCCTTTCTTGGCCGCATCCAGCTCTTCCAGAACCATCATTGGCAGGAACACATCATGTTCCTCAAAACGGAACAATGAGGTGGGGTCATGCATCAGAACATTGGTGTCCAGAACATACAGGCGTTTTGTTGTTCCCATCAGGTTCGCTTTTCCTTTCGGCGACGAATGGCCGGTAAATATAGAGTTGAAAGACTTGTTTCGATTGGCTTACGTTTCGGCTTTGAGTGCGTCAAGTACGGCCTGGGCATGGTCCGGTACGCGCACTTTTCGCCATTCCTGTTTTAACACACCATCCGGACCAATCAGGAATGTACTGCGTTCTATACCCATATAGGTACGGCCATACAGTTTTTTTTCTTTTATGACGTCAAACTGCTTGCACAACAACTCATCACCATCCGATACCAGGTGGAACGGAAATTCGTGTTTGTTTCTGTAGTTATTATGCGTTCTGATGGAATCGCGGGAGACACCAATGATATCTGCGCCGGCTTTTGTAAACTGCGCATAGAGATCACGGAATTCCTGGCCCTCACGGGTACATCCCGGCGTGTTATCCTTGGGGTAGAAGTAAATGATAAGGCTACGGCCGCTGAAGTCGCTTAATGACAGGTTCTGGTCGCCGGTGGCGGGAAGGGTGAAATTTTCTACGCGCTTTCCTACGCTGACCATAAACACTCCAAGTACGATATTAATTCGTTTCAAAAGGGTTAAAGGTTAAGACCGGATCATCTACTCTTATTGGCAGGATACTTGTCAGCAAACAGGTCCGCAAGTACTATTGCGCGAAGCCAGGTGTATGCGAATGAGCATACGGCTTTAATTGCCGGACAACGGTTGAAATTGGTGACAAGTTGCGCCATTTACAGACATACTGAATCTCACACAAACGGGCTGAGTTGAATTGGCCGGAATTAAAAAAACATGATGATTTCCATTTACCGGACTGCGATAGCGTTAATTTTGATTGCGGTTTTTTCTGGGTGTAGCACTTTTAATAATAATGAGCCGGAATACCTGTCAAGCGTTGAGGTGGCCCCGCTTAAAGTGCCCCCTGGCCTGGACAACCCTACCGGTCCCTCACCCACCCTGATTTCAGTGCCCGAAATGCGGTTGCCACAAGGTGATGAACTGGAACCTGCACCACCACGTGTCGTGAGTACTGCAGGCAAACAGGATGCAAACGCCTTTATTGCATGGTCTGCACAGGGCGCCTATCTGATGGTGAAAGACACGCCGGATAGTGTTATCAGGCGCCTGCGTTATGCGATTGAAAACTCCGGTATGACAATGCTGAAGCTGGATGATGGGGGGGCGTACAAGTTTCATTACAAACAGCCGCCACCGGTATCCGCAGACAAAGGCTTTTTTTCAAGCCTGGCTTTCTGGCGTGACCGGCCTGAATATATTGATTTCTCGGGAACGTTCATGACCAGTCTGAGGCCAGACGGACCGAATACACGCGTATACCTGCTGTTTGGAACGGGTGAACCCGTTGATACTCAAGGCAGTGAGCATATCCTGGGAATTTTCATGGACCGCCTGGGCTAGATGGACTAACCCGGTCTTTGATTTGCCCCCAACCGGGCGTTTCTGTTTCCTAGCGTTCAAGCAGTTTCAATTTATCCGGTTTGCCATCCCATTCGGCAGCATCTTCAGGTGGTGTTCCGGCTTCGGTAATCACCGGCCAGATCAGTGAAAGTTCGGCATTCAGCTCTATAAAACCTTCCTGACCGTCCGGTAGATCGTCTTCAGGGTAAATGGCTTCAGCAGGGCATTCAGGCTCACACAAGGTGCAGTCAATACACTCTTCCGGGTCGATGGTCAGAAAGTTCGGTCCTTCATGGAAGCAGTCAACCGGACAAACTTCAACACAGTCCATATATTTACACTTGATACAGTTTTCAGTAACGACGAAAGTCATTGTGCCCGCTTTCCTTTGTTTGACGGTCGATGACCGAGTGTGAAAGACCCTGCCAGTCGCGGCAGGCCAAGTGCAAAGGATACTAAATTTCTGCGACTCGTCACACATGTTTTATTGCATCCGTTACAATTGCATCCGACAATCGGTGTCGTGATATCCGGGCTTTGGAACCAGCCGTGTGCACAGGGAAATTGAACCTTTTGCCCATAGTTGATAAGGTGGCCGCAGTTTGGGCCGGTTGGTCTCCGATAAGATGCTTTAGTCACGCTTTTTTGCGATGTCGGGTTTGCGATTCAGGTTCACCAAAACAGATTATTCTTTAAGGTATTCAAAATGCTAAAACGAGTTTCACTCATTGCACTACTCATCCTCATGAGTACATCTGTACTGGCGCAATACGATCACCCAAGAAAAAAGCAATCTCAGGCGGGTTCACGCGACGGTCGCTGGGAAGGTAGTGTCATTCTTGCCTACCAGACCGGTATTGATGAAAGCTATGAGGGTGGTTCAGAGCTAAGTGTGGATAGCACGTTGGGCTGGGGCCTCGGTGTTGCCTGGAACTGGACTGACAAGTGGAACCTGTCATACCGTTATCTGTCCACCAGCCCCAAGTACGAGGCACTGGTTGTACCGGATGAGGATTCACCCGAGCAACCGCGTACGATCGAACACGATATGTCAAAAAGAACACACCAGTTCAATGTGACCTACAACTTCAGCAGAAAGGCGTTTACACCATTTGTTATTGCGGGTATTGGTTGGACCAAGCTGGATTCCAATGTTCCTAGCGCACCACCCGGCGTAAACTGTTGGTGGGATCCCTGGTGGGGTTACATTTGTATTGCTGACTGGAAAACCTACGATACATCGCAGTTTACCTATAACCTGGGTGCAGGCATGCGCTGGGATATCAACAACATGCTTTTCACAAAAGCTTCTTATGTTCGTGAATTCCTGAGTGCGGAAAATGGATCTATCAACCTTGATACAGCGGTGCTTGAGCTCGGTTTAATGTTCTGAATTGCCAGTGCAGGGTCATTAGAATTTACGTCTGTGTGTTAGAGAATATTTGCAATCTTATTGCGGAGGTTTGATAAGTAATGAGTAACTTCGGATTTGGAAAAATTGTCGAATCAGGTTTTGAAGAAGCGGTGGAACGGGTAACCGAAGAGCTGGCCAAAGAAGGATTCGGTATTTTGACGGTTATCGATGTACAAGCAACGCTAAAGAAAAAACTGGATGTTGATATGCCGGGTTATCGCATACTCGGTGCGTGTAATCCAGGGTTGGCTAACCAGGCCATTTCCGCCGTTCCGGATATCGGACTATTGTTACCTTGTAACGTACTCGTACGCGAGGACGAAGAAGGGCATGTGCATGTCGGGTTTATGGACCCCGGTGCTGTGCTAGGCCTGGTAGAAGACCCCAGGGTTGACCCGCTGGCCGAACAGGTAAAACAAAAGCTCGAGACTGTTCTGGCGGCGCTCTAGCTAAAATCATTTATATGTTTCTGAGCTGCGTGACCGGCAGGCCTTTACGAACCGCAATGGTTTCACTGTTGCTGTTCATCGCTTCGCCGTCTTTGTCAGCTTCTGAGTCTGAAATCCCAAAAGCCGAGAACCTCGCTGAAGTAGGGCGTGTATCTCTTCAGCAGGGTATTCCTGCGGTCGTTTTTGTCTCGCGCGATGCCTGTCCCTACTGTCGCACCTTGCGTGACAAGATATTAAAACCGATGCTGGCTGCCGGTAAGTTTGAGCGCCGGGCGATTCTGGTTGAAGTCAGCCTGGACTTTGCAGATCCCATGATCAGCTTTGGAAATAGCCGGATCACGGCACAGGATTTTGGCAGTGCTTACAAAGCAACGATCACGCCAACCCTGCTGTTCCTGGATTCTGAAGGTCACGAGATCGGCAAGCGGATCATAGGGATTTCCAATCTGGAACTCTACGGACACTATTTAGAAAAATCGATTGATGCAGCCTTGCTGGTGTTGCGTGAAGAGGCCCCAAAGAACTGAAGCTTGATTGAGAGCGATAACACCCCGGGCCGGGCGGCCCGGGGTAAAGCTTTAGGAATTAACGCCAGCCGAAGCTGAACTCAACTTCCCATTGATCCATATCAAAGGAAATGTCCTGTGAAGGATCAAGCGGGTTAGGACCGCTGACCTTTTTATTGAAGCCATACATGAAGGCCATGTTGATCTCATTGCCTGATTCCAACTCACGGGTGAAGCCGAAGGTCAGGTGGTCTTCGATGACGCCCGGCGCCAGGATGTTGAACAGTACTTCAGATGAATCAATAGGTTGTTTGCCATGGCTAAAGCCCGCGCGCCACGTCCAGGGACCGCTGGTGCTCCACTGTCCACCGAGTTTGTAGACCACCATGTCATCCCATCCAAAACCTGCACCATTCTTACCGCCGAGGCAGTAGGAAGGATCCATGGCCATTGGGTTGGCTGTTGGGCAGGAAAACAGGTTTGCAAAAGCGTTACCAACCGCATCTACATCGCTATACCAGATTTTTCCAACATCAAAACTCAGGGCGAAACTGTCTGTCGGGCGAACGGTCAGACCGACTTTCAGGCTGGCTGGAATATCCATGCTGCCGCTATCGGCAAACAGGTCTGAATAATCGTCAAACTTGCTCATGCCAATCTTGAACTGGTAGGCCGCGGCAAAAGCGACGCTGTCGCTAAAGTCCCATATCAAGCCCAGTTTGGCACCGATGCCATAGGATTGGTCATGACCATTATTGGTCAGGTTCGTCGGCATAACCGTGCCACCACTCGCGGCAAACGTTTCGGTATAGCCACCAAAGGCAGCCAAACCCCTGGCCGCAAATACTTGCATGACACCAACGGCTGAAACACCGAAGGTGAAACTCTCACCGATGCTGCGTGCATAGGTGAGTTCCAGGTAGGCCTGGCTCAAATCTACACCGGCAGCGCCATTGTTGCCCATAATCCCGCCGCCATAGGTGCCGGGTAAAGTCATAACAGGAGCAGGTCCGGGCCCGTCCGGATCAAAGGTGGCCGTGCCGCCGTTCCAGGTCGTGTTCATACCACCCTTGCCATAAAAGGACGCAGCCCAGGCACTCTGTTCGTTGATTTCCCAGCTACCTGCCATGCTGGGTATGTAAAAGTACTTGTTGTCACTGTCGATATCATTGGGGCCGATGGTAAAAGTACCGCCCTGGCCGTTGTAAATACTGTCAGTGGTTTCGTAATGACGCGCGGGGCTAAATACGGCAATACCCAAATCATACTTACCGGTATTGGAGAGCGCTGCGGCTGGATTATTGGCCACGGATATGGCGTCTTCCGGCATCGCCAGACCTGCACCTGCC
>NODE-945-length-10094-cov-5.435_pt1 | contig 10094 bp, 7 predicted proteins | sample MGYA00139097_ERZ477577 | MGnify/ENA metagenome assembly ERZ477577 | reverse complement strand
AATAATAAAAGATATTTCTTTATAAGAGAAAACCAAATTGCCAAGAAAGGAGCTAACCGATGCCCTTAGAATGTACCGTCTTAAAAAATGATTTACTGGAAGGCTTAAACAGCCTGCAGAACATTACAAATAAACGAGGAACCCTCGCTGTCTTATCCAATGTTCTCATTGAAACAACCAGTAGTGAGCTCATTTTAACGGGCACAGACCTGGAAGTAGGACTTAGATTATTTGTTCCTACTCAAATTACAAATACAGGGAGTATAACCCTTCCTTCCAAAAAAATATTTGAAATTGTACGTGAATCTGGATCTGAAGAAATAACTATTGAAGAAACCGGCAATAATTGGGTTCAAATAAAAGCAGGATTAAGTACCTATAACCTGGCCGGTATAGCAAGTGAAGAATTCCCCTCCTTTCCTGATTTTGACGATGAAACATTTACCTCTTTCGAGGCTCATATATTTCTGGATCTCATAGACAAAGTTATATTCTCAATAGCAAGCGAACAGGAAAACATTTATTCTTTGACCTCTGTGCTCATAGAAAAAGAGAAAAGAGATAGCGTTAACTATCTGAAAATGGTTTCATCTGATGGGCACCGGCTTTCAATTATGGAGAAAGATATAGCCGTTGACATTGATTCATTTAATTTAAACAAAGTTACACTTATCCCCAAAAAAGGTATCCAGGAACTCAAGAAGTTTTGTGAAAACAGAGATACCATTGATATTTCGTTTGAGAAAAAGCAGATGGTCGTAAGAGATGGTGAGGCTGTCATGGTCATTCGTCTCAGACAGGGGGAATTCCCCCAATATAAATCTATCACACATGCGGTATCTATTGATAATTGCATTAAAATTGAAAGGATACCTTTTCTTGAATCACTAAAAAGAATCAATCTGTTTACCGAGGATATTTTTCATACTATCCAGTTGCAGATAGAAGGCGACAGAATGATTCTCACCTCCCAGAATGCAGATTTGGGGAATGCCAAAGACGAACAGAATATAGATTACTCGGGTGAACCGCTTATTCTTGGATTTAACTGTCGATATTTCATAGAAACACTCCAGGTTATGGAATGTGAAATTGTCGAGGCGTATATAAATTCGAATAACAGCCCCTGTTTAATGAGATCAGATGATGATAAAGGCTTTTTAAGTATTATTATGCCTATGCAATTATAAGATTTATCTAATATTTTTTAAAAGGAAAGAGCGTGACTGAAGAACAAACAAACTATGATGCCGGCCAGATAAAAGTACTTGATGGCCTGGAGGCGGTTAGAAAAAGACCTGCCATGTATATCGGCAATACAGCCGTAGAGGGACTGCATCACCTTATTTGGGAAGTTGTTGATAATAGTATTGATGAAGCGCTGGCTGGATACTGCCAGCGAATCAAGGTTACTATCCATGAAGATAATGGAATTACCGTAGAGGATGACGGACGGGGGATACCTGTTGACATCCATCCGACAGAGAATATCTCCGCTCTTGAACTGGTAATGACAACACTGCATGCCGGAGGTAAATTTGATCACTCCACCTACAAGGTTTCAGGGGGCTTGCATGGTGTTGGTGTTTCAGTTGTTAACGCCTTGTCTATCGAAGCTGTAGCTGAAATCCGCAGGGATGGAAAAATTTATCGTCAATCCTATAAATATGGTGAAAAAGATGGTGAACTTGAAATAGTAGGGACAAGTGAAAAAACCGGAACAACCATATCGTTTAAAGCAGATCCTGGAATATTTACGGAGACAAGAGTTTATGATTATGAATTGGTAAAAAACAGACTGCGAGAGCTTGCTTTTTTGAATAAAGATGTGCGAATTTATTTAAAAGATGAAAGAAGTGGAGAAGAGGATAAATTCCATGCTTCAGGTGGTATTGTCTCCTACATAAAATATCTAAACAGGAATCGCACACCGGTATTTAATGAACCTATCTTTTTGACCTCTGAGCGGGATATGGTCAAGGTGGAAATATCCTTCCAATATTTTGATGGATATTCCGAGAGACTTTTTTCTTTTGTTAATAACATCAATACAAGAGAAGGGGGTACTCATGTTGCCGGTTTCAGGGCCGCATTGACCAAGTGTATAAACCGTTATGCCAGTGATGATATTATTCCCAAAAATCTAAAAGAAAAAATGGGAGGGGATGATGTCCGGGAAGGACTCACCTGTGTTATTTCTGTTCATGTACCGAATCCTCAATTCGAAGGTCAGACGAAAACAAAGCTTGGTAATTCGGAAGTAAAGTCTATTGTCGAGTCCATCTGTAATGAAAAACTCACCCTCTTCCTCGAGCAAAACCCCCAAATTGCTAAACGTATATTAACAAAGGTCGTTGAAGCAGCCAGAGCACGTGAGGCTGCTAAAAAAGCCAGAGATTTGTCGAGGAAAAAAGGATCAACAAGCCTTTTAATGGCCGGTAAACTTGCTGAATGTCAGGAAAAAGACCCATCCAAAAGAGAAATATTTATAGTTGAGGGGGATTCAGCTGGAGGTTCTGCCAAACAGGGGCGTGATCGCTCGGTTCAGGCAATACTTCCTCTTCGCGGTAAAATAATGAATGTCGAAAAAGCTCGTTTCGACAAAATTTTGAATAGTGATGAAATAAAGCATTTGATTGCTGCCTTTGGTTGCGGCATAGGCAAAGATGAATTTGATTTAGAAAAACTTCGGTATCACAAAATAATAATAATGACAGATGCCGACGTTGATGGAGCTCATATAAGAACATTGCTCTTAACATTTCTTTACAGGCAGATGTTGCCGCTCGTTCAGGGAGGATTCATTTATATAGGTCAACCACCGCTCTATCGCCTTGCCAAAGGTAAAAAAGAGAAATATTTCCTGGATGAAGAGGAACTAAACAACTACCTTTTTATGCAGGCTAGTGAAAAAGTAACGGTTATTGTTGAAGATTCTGAAAAAACTGAACTCTCGGGTGATAATCTTGTAAATACCTTGAGGGATCTGTCTCTGTATCAGAAACTTGTTTCATATCTGAACAGAATGAATATCTGGGAAGATTTACTTTTCAGCTTGCTTGAAAAGGATATTCGTAAAGCCGATCAGTTTGCCGATATATCAGTAGTTGAATCAATTATAAAAGATTTGTCTGGCAACGAGGATATGAAGGTGGGGTCAATAAGACCGTGCAGATGGCGAGCCGATTGTTATGAAGTTGATGTGGCGGTAAAAGGTAAAGCCCAGATCATGACGACACTTGGTCCCCAGATACCGCTTATCAATGAATATCGTTCAGCATTACAATTATTTCCTCAAATAAAAAAATATCTTAACAAAAGTTTTATCGTCAGACAGGAAGCAAAATCTGAAGAGAAAAAAGAAATAATGGTCGGGAACTGGAGTGAGATGGTTGAAACAGTTCGCAACGAATCTTTTAAAGGAAGTCACTTGCAAAGATATAAAGGTTTGGGTGAAATGAATCCTGAACAGCTATGGGAAACAACCATGGACCCGAAAAATAGGGTTTTGATGCAGGTAAAAATAAAAGATGTTGAAGCGGCCGATGAAATGTTTACAACCCTGATGGGTGATAAAGTAGAACCACGTCGGGAGTTTATTCAAACCCATGCCCTGGAAGTAACAGACCTGGATATCTAACTAATTTAATATAAAGATTGAACAGCAATCATGATAAACGATAAAGAAAACGAGTCTTCACCTGAAGAATTTCAAACAATATCGATAGAGAAAGAATTAAAAAAATCGTATCTCGACTATGCGATGAGTGTTATCGCAGGAAGGGCGCTGCCTGATGTGCGTGATGGCCTGAAACCCGTTCACAGGCGGGTACTTTTTGCGATGCGGGAGCTGGGAGTTTTTTATAACAGACCATATGTGAAATCGGCAAGAATTGTCGGTGATGTTATCGGTAAATACCATCCACACGGTGATACGGCGGCCTATGACACTCTTGTAAGAATGGCCCAGGATTTCTCCATGAGATATCCCCTTGTCAATGGGCAGGGAAACTTTGGCTCTCTTGATGGTGATTCACCGGCGGCAATGCGTTATACAGAAGCACGTATGACACGTATTGACAGAGAAATCGTGGCTGACCTGGAAAAGGAAACAGTTGACCTTATACCAAACTATGATAACTCCTTGATGGAGCCGTCAGTTCTCCCCAGTAAAATTCCCAATCTGTTGATAAATGGATCATCAGGTATTGCCGTTGGCATGGCAACAAATATTCCTCCCCATAATCTAACAGAAATAATAGATGGTCTCATCGCCCTTATTGAAGATCCAAACATCGCTGTTCACCAGCTTTTTTCAATTATCAGTGGCCCGGATTTTCCCACAGGCGGTATAATCTGTGGTCGTGCCGGCATAAGGGAGGCCTATGAAACAGGCAGGGGCATTGTCATTATGCGTGCCCAAACCCATATTGAAAAGTCAAAAGATGGGAGAAAAGAAACAATTGTCGTAACAGAAATACCCTATCAACAAAACAAAGCGGTACTTGTTGAAAAAATAGCACACTTGATAAAAGACAAGAAGCTTCCTGCAATATCTGAGGTTCGGGACGAATCAGACCGAGAAGGTTTAAGAATCGTTATGGAACTGAAAAAAGATGAAATTGCAGAGGTGGTTATTAATCAGTTATTCAAGATGACACCAATGCAAAAATCTTTTGGTATCATTTTTCTTGCAATTGTCAATAACAAGCCGGAAGTTCTCAATTTAAAACAGATTCTCGAACATTTTATTCAACACAGAAGGGTTGTTGTCTATCGAAGAACAGCTTTTGAACTGAGAAAAGCAGAAGAAAGAGCTCATATTCTCGAGGGACTTAATATTGCAATTAATAACCTTGATGATGTTGTAGAACTCATTAGAGCATCCAAAAACCCGGCTGAGGCCAAAACAGAACTAATAAGCAGGTTTGACTTGAGTGAAATCCAGGCGCAAACCATTCTTGATATGCGCCTGCAGAGACTTACCGGGTTGGAAAGAGAGAAAATAGCCCGAGACTACCAGGATGTCATTGAGTTGATAAAGAAACTAAAAAGTATACTCGAAAATGAAACCCAGGTAATGAGCATCATCAAAAATGAAATTCTTGAGATTAAAGAAACCTATGGTGATGAGAGGAAAACAGAAATAATAGATGCGGTTGACGAGTTTCTTCCTGAAGATCTAATAGCTCCGGAAGATATGGCGGTAACGATTACTCGTTCCGGATATATAAAGCGAAACCCGGTCAGCCTTTATCGGTCTCAACATCGCGGCGGAAAGGGTGTTAGGGGGGTAACGAACATAGAGGAAGACTATGTTTCAAGCCTCTATGTGGCATCTACCCTGGATACCTTCCTGTTTTTTACAAACCATGGCAAGGTGTTCTGGAGGAAAGTTTATCAACTCCCGCTTGTTGGTAGAACGGCGCGGGGGAAGGCTATTGTTAATTTATTGGAACTTACCGAGGGTGAAAAACTCGCAGCTATTTTACCTATAACTTCATTTGAGGACAGTGATGAGTCTAAAACCATATTGATGGTAACCAAATATGGTCGTGTTAAAAAGACAAGCCTTTCCGAGTTTAGAAGGCCACTCAGAAAAGGTAAACGAGCCCTTACCATTAACGAAGGCGATGAAATAATATCAGCTCACATACTGAACGGAGATGACACTGTCTTCATGGTTTCGCGAAATGGGATTTCAATCCGTTTTCACGAGTCTGATGTTCGAACCATGGGAAGAACAGCAGCGGGTGTGAGAGGAATGAGACTTAAATCCGGTGATTATATTGTCGGTGCAAGTGTAATTGAAGCGTCAAGTGATAAAACTATTTTGACAGTGACAGAAAACGGTTTCGGCAAGCGCAGCCCGGTAGAGGATTATCGTATTCAAAGACGCGGCGGCAAGGGGGTCTTCGCCATTAAACCGAGTGAAAGAAACGGTAATATCGTCGGTTCAATGATTGTTGAAGACGATCAAGAGGTTATACTTATTGCAGATTCAGGCAAGATGATACGTATGGGACTTGATAATGTACGAGTTATAGGCCGTACGACCCAGGGCGTTACCCTTATCAACCTAGAGGAGGGAGAACGTGTTGTTGCAATGGATATACTAGCTCAGGACGAATCAGACGATGAGGAAGAAACTGAGTAGAGACCAACAACCAATAGCGATCATTGGTGCCGGCTCCTGGGGAACAGCTCTGGCTCTGCTTCTGAGCAAAAAGGGGTATGTTGTAAGACTTTGGGGTTTTGACCCAGAACATGTTGGAACCCTTAAAAAAGACAGAGAAAACAAACAATATTTGCCTGGAATACGGTTTCCCGACACCCTGTTTCCAACCTCAAACCTCAAAGAGACGGTGGATGGCTCTCCAACTATCTGCATGGTTGTCCCTTCCCACGGTTTTAGGGCGGTGTTTGAGAAGCTTGTTGATTATCTTGGAGAGGATAGTGTCGTTATCTCTGCGACGAAGGGTGTTGAAAACGAAACGTTGCAGACCATGTCGCAGGTTATGGCTGATGTTGTCCAGCACTCAAATAAAGATGCCGCGATTGAGTTTGCTGTCTTGTCTGGCCCTTCCTTCGCCAAAGAGGTTGCCGAAGAAGTTCCGACGGCTATAACCATGGGATGCAAAAATGGTGTGCTCGCTCAGGAACTACAAAATATTTTTAATACCAGCTATTTTCGCGTTTATACGAGTAATGACATTATTGGGTTGGAGATTAGCGCCTCACTGAAAAATGTTATAGCAATAGCAGCGGGTATTTGCGATGGGCTCGATTTTGGTATGAACGCGAGAGCAGCTCTTATTACCAGGGGACTTGCTGAAATATCCCGTTTTGGTATTAAACTTGGGGCTGAGCCTTCTACCTTTTATGGACTGAGTGGAATGGGTGATCTGGTTTTAACCTGTACCGGCGACTTGAGCAGGAACAGGACCGTCGGCCTTAAATTGGGAAGCGGCCAGACACTCGACCAGATACTTGATGAAATGTCCATGGTTGCAGAGGGCGTAAAAACGACCAGGTCTGTTTACAATCTTGCCAAAGAAAAAGGGGTAGAAATGCCTATACTTGAGCAGGTTTACCAGATACTCTATGAAAACAAGGATAGTAGAACAGCGGTAAACGATCTGCTCAAACGAGAATTAAAATCGGAATGAACTCCCCTATTCTGACCAGTCATTTCCCTCAAATTGGCTGTGGTCTGGCTGTTCAGGCATCTCTTCCATGGTTCTTTGTTTGAGCCATACCATGATTTTCTCAAATTCTGCTTTGACCTCCGATAAAACCTTACCGCGGTGGCTTACCCTGTTTTTTTCCTCCATGGTAAGCTCGGCAAATGTTTTATTGAGCGGTTCATAGTAAAAGATAGGATCATAGCCAAAACCACCCTCACCTCTTGGTGACTCAAGGATTGTACCGTTGCAGGTTGCCTCGTATGTGAGTGCTGGTCCGGACGGGACAGCTATGGAGAGAACACAGGAAAAAAAAGCCTGGCGATTATCAACCCCGGACATATTTGCAAGTAATTTCTGACAATTTTCCTTGTCGGTTGCACCTTCACCGGCATAGCGGGCAGAATATACCCCCGGATCACCGTTCAGTGCGTCCACAGAAATTCCAGAGTCGTCAGCAATTGCGGGGATACCAAGAACTTTGGCGACATGATGTGCTTTTTTGTAGGCATTCGCGTCAAACGTTGTGCCGTCTTCAATAACGGTTGGTAGGGGGCCAAAATCTGATAAACATTTAACCTCAACTGGAAATTCAGCTATTAAATGTTTAAATTCCTTTACCTTGTTTTTGTTACTGGTTGCCAATACTACTAAATTAAACATGTAACCTTTTTTCCTTTCTAAGTTTTTTCTTATACCTGTTGTCGTAACGTTCCTGTTCACTATACACACAACCGCAATAGGGTTGTCGATACATATCAAGAGAAAGAGACTCGTCAACCCCCTGTTGCCACCCTTCCCTAAAGTCCCTGTAAATAAATGATACCGGACTCTTGCCGGAAAGGTTGTCACCTTGTTTTTTTATAAGTGAGTGGTTTTGGTATTTACTGTAAAGCAGTGTTGATGAAAAATACTTAAACCCACGTTCCTGTGCCGTTATTACTGTTTTGTCCAGCCTCATCTGATAACAGACAGGACATCTCTGGGATTCTTTGAAAACAACGGCCCTTAAAAAGTCACGCAAACCGTAATCCCTGTCAATGATGAGTGGAATATTTTGATCTTTAGAATATGATATTACGCCATCCAGTCTTTTTCTGAATTCTTTATAGGGGTGAATATTCGGGTTATAGAAATAGCCGGTAAAAGTAAAACCTTCTCCATTTAGCACCTGTTTGGGATAAAGGAGACACGGTGCACAGCAGAGATGTAAAAGAAGAGACATACCGTTAAATTTTATACTGTTTGGGGTTTATATTATATTGATGGATTTTATAGTTAATGATTCTCAGGCTGGTGTCTAAAAAATGGGCTGTTTTCGTCTGATTACCATTGTTTCTCTTCAACCCGTCAATTATAAGATCTTTCTCAAAATTTTCTACGGCTGTCGTTAACGAGAGTGGCTTACCACTCGCTGCTGTTTGTGATACCTGGAGTGTTGGCGGCAGGTGAACCCCTTTTATTGAGGTTCCATCACAAACGAGAACAGCACGTTCTATACAGTTTTGCAGCTCTCTAACGTTTCCTGGCCAATGATATTGTATAAGCAAGTCTATTGCTGATGTTGAGATCCTGTTGATTTGTTTCTTGTTTTCCTTGTTGAATTTTTCAAGAAAAAACTCAGCTATCAAAAGAATATCTGTTCGTCGCTCCCTGAGTGGGGGCATATAGATAGGAAAAACATTTAATCGATAATAGAGGTCCTCCCTAAATGTTCCCTCCGACACAGAATTTTCCAGATCCCTGTTCGTTGCAGCCACCAATCGCACGTCACATGAAATAGATTTGCCGGAACCCAGCCGCTGAAAACTGCGCTCCTGAACAACATTTAACAGCTTTACCTGCACAGAGTGGCTTATTTCACCAATTTCATCAAGAAAGAGTGTTCCTCCTTCAGCCAGCTCGAACCTGCCTATTTTTCGTTCGTTTGCACCGGTAAAAGCCCCCTTTTCATGACCGAAGAGCTCACTTTCAAGCAGCGTTTCTGGGAGTGCCGAACAGTTGACGACCACAAAAGGCTTATCCTTTCTTTTACTATTATAGTGAAGTGCTTTGGCCACCAGTGTTTTGCCGGTTCCTGATTCACCTCGTAAAAGTACTGTGGCATTAGAGTCGACCACCCGGTGAACCATTTCATAAACATCCTGCATCCGGCTTGAGTTTCCAATAATATCATTGATTTTATTCTTTTCCGAAAGTTCCCTTTTTAATTTGAGATTTTCAGTTTTTAAGTTGTCCTTTTCACGGTTAACGATCTGAACTCTTCTAACTGTCTGAGCAATTATGCTTGATAAAATCGTTAAAAATTGCAGATCCTTGTGAGCCTGGTTATCGATTCCTTCTTTGTAAACCCGGTCAACACTCAGTGCCCCTATCACCTGCTTACCATCCTTTATAGGGACACAGAGAAACGAGCGGTTCTGCTCATTAATATCCCCTCTGGATCGTGTTCTGTTTAAAAAAAGAGGCTCGTCTGCAATGTGTGGGACGATTATCGGCTCTCCTGAGGCGACAACCCTTCCCGTTATACCCTCTCCAATTTTATATTTCCCCCTTTTTCTACCCTCTGCCGTGAGACCGTGTGCTACTTCTATTTCCAGTTTCCCTGTAACCGGGTTTACGATCGTAACCGTCCCATTTTCCATTATTTTTATCTCAGAGAGCAACTTCATAGCTTTTTCCAGACAGTCACTGAGCACAAAAGAAGAAGCAAGTTCTCTGGTTATTTCATAGAGACAGGTCAGGTCCTGTAGTTGACTGTCTAAACTGTTTTCTGTCATAATTTCCCTTAAAATGATTGTATAATTCTTAACACCCTACTCCAAGGAGAATCAATCTACCATATTTGTAGAAAGCCTACCAGTTTGTGTTACAAAAATGTTAAAATAATTACGCTCGCCAATTTCGTGT
>NODE-944-length-10096-cov-9.83916_pt1 | contig 10096 bp, 10 predicted proteins | sample MGYA00139097_ERZ477577 | MGnify/ENA metagenome assembly ERZ477577 | reverse complement strand
AAGGTGGAGAACCCATTATTCCAGCCGCCAGTCCAGATCAAAGTAGCCAGTGTGGGCTCAGGATGATTGATTTCTTTATTAATGATGCATCGGTGTTTACCTTTGAACTTATGTGTGTTTCTTCGGAGTTGGATCCATGACCGGAATACGAATTCAGGGTGTCGGTACGGCGCTGCCCGAGCATGTCTGCGACCAGGCCTATGTGCGCAGAGTGGTCGAGAATCTGTTCGGCGAGCGGGTGGAGAACCTGGAGCGGCTCTTGAAGGTATTCGATCACCTGCATATCGAAAAGCGCTATTTTGCCCGGGATCCCGAGTGGTATCGAAAGGATCGGGGTTTTGGCGAAGCCAACGATCTGTTCATAGAGACGGCATTGAAGCTCTCCGCCAAGGCTGCGCAGGAGGCGATCGATATTGCTGACGCTGCGCCAGAAGACTTCGCCGGCATCGTGGTGGCTAGCACCACCGGTGTGATGACGCCAAGTCTTGAGGCCCATCTAGTGCAGGATCTGGGGCTGCCTCTGCACTCGGTTCGACTGCCGCTGTTTGGTCTTGGCTGCGCCGGTGGCGTCGCCGGTCTGGCCAGGGCGGCTGAACTGAGTAGTGGTCGAGATGGGGCACCGGTGCTTTTCGTGGCGGTGGAAATCTGCAGCGCGACCTTTCAGCGCAATGATCTGTCTAAATCCAATCTGATCGGTACATCGATCTTTGGCGACGGTGCGGCGGCCGTGGTGGTCGGCCGGGCCGAAAGCGGGCCTGAAATCCTTGGTTCCTATCACCGGCTGTTTCCAGAAACATACGATATCATGGGTTGGGATGTCATAGACAGCGGCATGAAAGTTCGCTTTTCCCGGGATATCCCCAATTTCGTCAGAACCCATCTGCCGATGGTTCTGGAAGAAGCGTGTTCTGCCTGGGGAATTACGCAGGACGACATAGTCTCCTACATCACCCACCCCGGCGGCGCCAAAGTGCTTGACTCCTTTGCCGAAGTCATTCGCCGGGACAGACGTACGCTTGCTGCCTCACATGAGATTCTCAGACGCTACGGCAATATGTCTTCCGCTTCTATACTCTTCGTACTCGAAAATATGCTGGCTAATGGGGAGCTGGAACATGGGTACGGACTGATGTCGGCGCTCGGTCCCGGATTCAGCTCCGATCAACTTCTCCTGCATAACCAATGATAATTCTCACTCTCCTTCTGACCATTCTCATCGGCCAGCGGTTGACTGAGCTGGCTCTGGCCAAAAGAAATTATCGCTGGGCCATGCGTCATGGCGGCAGGGAATACGGCGCTGACCACTACTGGCTGTTCATCGCCCTGCACTCGCTCTGGATGATCGCCATGATCATTGAATATCTGTTTCTGCAACCTCGCCTGGTAAATTGGTGGCCGCTTTTTCTCGGCCTGATTGCCGCGGCACAGATTCTTCGCTACTGGGCGATAGGAACCCTGGGACGCTGCTGGAACACGCGCATCGTCATCTTTACAGAGATGAGCAGAATGACGTCGGGGCCCTACCGTTATTTCAAGCATCCCAACTACCTCGCAGTCGCCCTCGAGATATTTGCCTTTCCAGCGTTTCTTGGAGCCTGGTATACGGCCCTGATCTTTTCCATAGCCAATGCAGCGTTGCTGCTGCTGGTCAGGATACCTGAAGAGGAGAGGGCACTGAAGACCCATCTGTCTCAAAGAAATTAATTGCCGGCGTAAGTTATCTTCCTGTGCAACCGCAGGTGAAGATTTTCGCAGCGATTGTTTGCTTAGACAACACATCAGGGCGATCACTGATTATAGTGTACGAACTATTGACTGGGATGAGCGCCACTTCTGTGTGAGTTCAACACTGCAGCCGGAGGGAGCATTAACTATGTCACGAAAAATTCTGATCTATGGCGGTACCGGAGGGATTGGCTCGGCAATCGGCAGATCGCTGCAGAGCCAGGGAAATGAAGTATATCTGGTGGGTCGTAAGGCTGATAAGCAGCAAGATCTTGTATCTCTGGAAGGCGTTCATTTCATTGCTGCCGATGTCACCAGTGCAGGCGCCTTCGACCAGGTTATGGAGGAGGTTGGCCCCGAGTTAGATGGCCTCGTCTATGCAGTTGGCTCAATAAATCTTGGCAGTCTACGGCGGCTTGGGGCCGAGGATTACAGCAGGGACTTTGAACTCAATGCCATGGGCGCGGCTCTGGCGGTCAAAGCCGCATTGACAGCGCTGAAAAAAGGCGGCGAGGCAGCGTCGATAGTCTTCTTTTCCAGCGTGGCCGCACTTCACGGGTTCCCGCTGCACGCCTCGGTGAGCATGGCCAAGGGTGCCGTTTCTGGCCTTACCCTGGCGCTGGCGGCCGAACTCGCCCCCAGGATACGGGTCAATGCACTGGCACCCTCATTGACCAAAACACCGCTTTCAGAGCAGCTGCTAACCAATCCGGACGCTGCCGGAGCACTGGCCGCCCAGCACCCGTTGAAACGGCTCGGCACACCTGAGGATGCAGCTCGCCTGGCGGTGTTTCTGCTATCGCCTCAATCTACCTGGATTACGGGCCAGATACTTTCCGTTGACGGTGGCCGTTCCTCGCTGCAGACCGGCCGTTAAAAAAACAGGGAACAGACCACGGTTTTTAAATCATGGTCTGTTCCCTGTTATACTACGGAAGCATTTTCAACTGTTCGAGAAAATCTGCATTGCTGGGCACGCCTTTCTGGATGAACTTGATGATACCCTGCTTGTCGATCAGATAGGTCAGACGGCCTCTGCCATAATTTTTCCTGAATTCTTTCTCAGAGTCTGAGACCAGCGGAAATTCTATGCCGTTTTCCTTGATGAATTCCTCTAAGGTCTCCATATCGTCATCGCTGACCCCGATAATTTCCGCATCGAGCTTTCTGTATTCTTCCAGGTCACGCTGGAAGTTCCCCAGTTCGCTTGCTCAGACAGAGCTGAAAACGGCAAAATAGAGAGCCAGCACGACATGTTTTTCACCGGCATAGTCGGCCAGGGAGATTTCGCCCTGGGAAGAAGGGGTAGTAAAGGCGGGGGCTTGGTCGCCGACGCTGAGCGCAAAAGATGATGCCGGCATCAGAAACAGGCAGAGAATTAATGCCAGGCAAAGCCCGGTGAGATTTTTTTTCATAAGCTGACCTCATACTAAAATGATGGATGTAAGGCAGATTCTCTGCCGCTCAACCAGACAATAAACACGATTTCAGCGCATGGAATCGATCTTTGTGCGCGAGAGAGGGTAAGGCAAAAGGCTGCGGGTTTTCTACAAACGATACCAGGAAGAAAACTGCCCGGCGAATCTGAGGCGTCGCCGGGCTATAGATGGTTCGAGCCCGCCTCTCAGTAGCTGTCAGGCCCAAGAGTCACTTTTCCCCTGAAGGTCCAGTAGATCAGCGAGGTATAGGACAACACCAGCGGCATGCCGATGGCCACGATGATCAAACCGATCGTCAGTGTCAGGCGGCTCGAGGCGCCGTTGAAAATGGTGATGTTGTAGGCGGCATTGTTGACGGCCGGCACCAGGTTGGGGAACAGGTTGGCGCTGAACAGGATGACCAGGGCGGCAATCACCAGGCAACTGCTGATGAATGCATAAAAGGGGCGCTCCTGTTTTATCGCCCGCATAATGTTGGCAATGGCCAGCACGTTGATCAGCGGCACTACCCAGAGCACTGGGTTGTCGCGGAAGTGCTGCAGTGAGGCAGGCACGAACATGGTCGACCAGATGGTCACGACCATGAAGAAAAAGACATAAACGTACCAGGTCCCTTTCATCCAGCCGAAGAGCCGCTGCTGCAGGACACCCTCGGTTTTCATATAAAGATAGATGGAGCCGTGCATGGCGAGCAGGGCGACGGTAAACAGCCCCACTGCGAGACTGAAGCCGCTGACCAGATCGAGCATCGAGCCGAGGAAATCACCCCGCTCCGAAATAGCCACGCCCTGCATCAGCGCTCCCACGGCAACGCCGAACAGCAAAGCGGCCAGGGTCGAGCCGACGAAAAAGAGGATATCCCAGAAAGTGCGCCAGGCCGGACTGGTCCGCTTCGATCTGAACTCAAGCGAGACGGCCCGGAAAATCAGGGCGAAGAGCAACAGTACGAAGGGCAGGTAAAAGGTACTGAAAATTGAGGCGTAGGCTTCCGGGAACATCGCGAAAAGTGCGCCGCCGAAAGTGACCAGCCAGACTTCGTTGCCGTCCCAGAGCGGGCCGATGCTATTCATCACCAGGCGTCTCTCGGTGTCGTCTTTGGCCACAAAGGGATGCAGAAATCCGACCCCCAAATCAAAGCCGTCCAGAATCGCATAGCCAATCAACAGGACATTGAGCAGGATAAACCAGATGATGCACAATAATTCGTAACTCATTTTCTTCTCCTCTCACATGCTAAGACTGACTGAGCCGGGCGTGCTGCCTTTCGGACGAGGCATCCTGAAAGCCGTGCTCGGTCTCATCTTCTGTTACCTCGATCTCCTCCGGACCCTGGCGTATCTTGCGGTCGAGCACAAAGATCCAGACCGCAGCAAGACTGAGGTAGAGAAAGGTGAACAGGATCAGCGAGGTGGCGGCTTCCTGGGAATTGACCGCGGGGCTTACCGCATTGACGGTGCGCAACCCTTCACGCTCCTCATACTCATATAAACCGTTCGCCCCAACCACAAGGTCGCTGCCGTCATCGTTCCAGACTACCGGCGGATGTACGATCCAGGGCTGGCGGCCGACTTCGGCGCCAACCCAGCCGGCCTGGTTGGAGGCCATGACCAGACCGATGCCGAAGACAAAGCACCACAACAGCCAGCGTTTGTCGCTCAGGGTTCGGCGCCAGTTGTAATAGAGGCCCAGGACGCTGGCGATGATCATCAACCCGCCGATGCCCACCATGACGCGCCAGCTCAGATAGGAAAGCAGCAGCGGCGGGCGGTCTTCCGGCTTGAAGCGATCGAGGCCGACGACAGGCTTTGAGAAGCTCAAGTCATCAAACACCATGAAGCTCAATCCACCGGGGATACTGATATCGAAATCGATGCGCTCCTCCTTCTCATTGGGCCAGCCGATCAGATTGAGATCGGCTCGGCCGGTGTCGAAATGGGCCTCGAAGCTGGCCAGTTTGGCCGGTTGGTAGCGATAGACATTCTGGGCCTGGGTATGACCGTTCAGGGCAAGGCCGAGCGAAGATAGCAGAGCCAGCACCAGAGCGCCGTTGATCGAATGGCGGGCGAATTCCCGGTGCTTGTTTTTGAGCACGAAATACGCCGATACGCTGAGCACGAAGAAGGCGCCGACCGCGAAACAGCCCAACAGGACATGGCTCAAGCGCTGAACGGTCGAGGGGTTGAAGACCAGGTCGAGAAAATTGACGATTTCAGCCCGACGCTGCACGACCCCGTCGATGACCCAGGGCGCCATGCCGGAGCCGTTGTCACGCATGATGTCGACGACATGGTGCCCAGCCGGGGTCTGCTGCCAGCTGTTGGCCACGACGATCCAGACCGAGGAGAATATAGATCCAAGAGCAACCATGTAGACGCTGAACAGGTAAAAGCCCCGACTCACGCGCTGGCGACCGAAGGCGACTACGGCGAGGAACCCTGATTCCAGAAAGAAGGCAAAAATACCCTCGGCGGCCAGGGCGCTGCCGAAGACGTCGCCGACGAAGCGGGAGTAGGTCGCCCAGTTGGTACCGAACTGGAATTCCATGACGATGCCGCTGGCCACGCCGATACCGAAGTTGAGCACGAAGATTTTCATCCAGAACTGGCAGGCGGCGGTGAAGACCGGTTTTCGGGTGAGATAGTAACGCGTTTCCAGATAAGCGAGGATGACTCCGAGACCGATGGTAAGGGGCGGAAAAATGTAGTGGAACATTATGGTGAAGGCAAACTGCAGCCTGGACAATAAAACGACCGTATCCATCAGTAGACTCCTCGAATTCTGGCTTTCACGACTTTGGCGCCTCGTACCGATGAGTCCTCAGCTTCACCCTGCTGGACAAGTCCCACCGGTATACCCATGGTTTAAATAAAATCGAAATTTACTGTTTTGTCAGGGGATAATTTTACGGTCACTCCCTCTGAGTACCCCTTAACTTAATGAATCGTGAATAATTTGTTAGAGATAAATGGTTCGTTTAGAGCACGATAGAATCGTAATAGGCCTAATTATTGACTGCACCGCGGAGGACGCCTGGCGATTGCTCACAGATACTCAGCAATGGCCGCGCTGGGGCCCTTCCGTCGTCCGGGTTAGCTGCGAGCAGCGTTACATCGGTCCCGATTCGAAGGGCAGAGTAAAGACTTCTCTTGGTTTCCGGGTCCCCTTCACTATTACCGAATACCGAGACCACGAGTTCTGGAGTTGGCGTATCGGCAGGTTTGCGGCAACAGGTCACCGGCTGAAGATTGAAGATGACCGCACCTGTCTGGTGGCCTTTGACATGCCCTGGTGGGCGCTGCCCTATCTGATTGTCTGCCGCATTGCCCTTGGTCGGATCAGACGTCTGCTCAGCGAGGAAGGACAACATTCTTGAAAAATTAATTCAAAGCTCCCCTCAGGATGGCTCGGACACCTGTCTCTTATCTTTCTTATAGATGACGAGCGTCATCAATGCCGGGGCCAGCAGAAGATCGGCCCCCAAGGCCAGAAGTACGGCGCTGCCGGCCAGCAGGCCGAAGTAAAAAAGATTGTTCATGGCGGCGAACATGAAGATGAAAAAACCAATTGAGAGCACCACACTGGTGGTCAGCATCGCCCTGCCGGCCGTCAGCAGGGTGTTTTCCACCGCCTCATGCAGATCCCCGGTCTGCATGTAATAGCGCTTGAAATTGTACATGAAGTGGATGGTATCGTCGACGGCGAGACCAATGACGATCGAGCCAATGAGCATGGTAAACATATCGAGGTTGATGGACAGCCAGCCCATCAGTCCAAGCACGGTAATGATGGGGGCGAGGTTGGGAATCATGCTGATCAGACCCAGCTTCAGATTGCCGATTAAAAGAATCATCATGAAGGTGATGACCACCAGGGCAATAGCATAGCTCTGGGCTGCAGAGTACATCGCCGCGTGGATAATCCTGCCGAACAGCGACATGATGCCGGTGGCCGCTACCTGCATGGGGTCGCCGCCTTCCAGCCTTCTTTTTGTAAAAGTGTCAGAAAACCTCTCGGTCACATCCCTGATGAAAGGTATATAGAGAAGAGCGTCCTGCCAGGGGACTTTGAGCGTTATGCGGGCATAACGATATTGGCTGTCGGTGAGATTGTCGATATCGTCTGAGCCGGTATTGGTAAACAACAGGAATTCCTGGGGGATCAGCTTCTCGTTGTCAGGTATCTTGTAGAAGGCTGGATCGTTGCCGTGCAGGGCCTGGTGGATCTCCTTGAGCAGCGTGGTGATGGCCAGCGCTTTGCCTATGGGTACTTCATGGTCGGCGTAGTCGTCCACCAATTCAGCCATGAGACGCTCGATGTCAAGCAGGGTGGCGCGATCGTAGAGTCCGTTTTCCCTGCCGGTGTCGAGCACCATTTCCAGCACCACGGTTCCCTTCAATTCCCGATCCAGCACCTGTGTCGCCTGGCGAACGCCTAACTCCTCGGGCAGCCATTCGAGCCCGTCATGGGAAAAAAGTACCCTTGAGACCCCTGCCAGACCGAGGAGTACCACCACCGCAGCAAAGGCGAGAACCAGTCTATAACGGCGAATGCTGAAAGCGGCGACAGCTCTCAAAAAACGATCCATGAGGCCAGGTCTTATTGGTCTTTCGGGGACCATTGGCTTTAGGGGCAGAAGGGAGAGCGTCGCGGGTAAAAAGGTAAAGGTGTAAATCAGTGAAATTCCAACCCCGATTGCTGAAAAAATGCCGAGATCAGCGATGGGCGCAACCTTGGCCATGGAAAAAGATGCCAGGCCGGCCGAGGTGGTCAGCGAGGTCATCATCAGGGCCAGTCCAGAGTGCCCATAGGCTGAAACTATGGCAGCGTGCCGATCCTTTCCGTGGCGGATGTTTTGATAAGCGAGGGACAGGACATGAATCGAGGCACCGACGCCGACGGTGAGGATAAAGGAGGGGAGCATGGTGGTCGGCAGTTTGAATGAGACGCCGAGCATAGTCATCAGCCCCACCGTGGAGACCAGCGACAGCCCAACGAGCATAAGCGGCAGTATCACCCCGCTGGCGCGGCGAAACATCAGAAACAGGCAGCTGCCAATGACCAGCAGTGCCAGTTTCATGAAGGTGAAGGCATCCTGCTGCATGTAATACTTGATTGCATGCAGATTGACCGGAGGCCCTGCGGCAGATATCAGGAAGGAAGGGTCCTGATGACGGGCAACCACCTCATGGACGGCTTCCACAAAGAGATCGTTTTCCAGATCAGAGAGATAGCGTTGCTCGGGTGAGTCACCACTCTCATCTTCTTCGCTTGGCTCATCGAATCCCGAAAAAAGATCACCATCAGGATCGCCGCCATATACCTGACTCTGGAGAAGAATCGCCGTGTACTTGCCATTTTCAGATACCAGATTGTTGATATAAAGCGGATTGCCCAGCACACGCTCGCGTAGTTCCGCCAACTCGCCAGGCGTGGTTGGGGTTTGGAGCAGCAGCTCGTCGACCAGCAGGGTGTCATCCTCTCCCCGGACATCTCTGATGTTAATCAAGGAAGTGATGTCTTCGAGAAAGGGAACGGATCCGAGCAGATCCTCATGCAGTGCTCTCAACTTATCCAGTGCCTCGGAGGAAAAGAGTTCTTCGCTGTAAACGGCCAATACAAGAAAATCGTCCCTGCCGAATTCCTCCCTGAACTGGTTGTAGGTTTTCAAGTAGGGGTCGTCTTCATGAAGAAAACCTTCGTTTGAGGTGTCGAATTTAAGGTGTTGGAGCTGCCAGCCCAGCAAGGTTGTGCAGAGCAGAATCCCCACAAGTACAGGAAGGCGAAAACGCAGAACAGAGGCGATAAAAACCTCGATATATCGGCTCGTTCTTCCATATTGAGCAACCAATGTTTATTTACTCCCGCGGTGTTTTCGCCGTTGGCCAGGATAAAGGAAATGGCTGAAGAGGCTGGACAATATTCACTGGGTTGCTAACTCAGTGCTGGCTGCAGGGCTAAGGCCAGTACCAATATTGCGCTGGCGGCTACCCAAGACCCGACTATTCTTACCCCAATTTGCTGCCAATTTTTATCGCCGAAATAATCGGTAAAGGCCAGTGGGTATAAAAACAGAAAGCAGATGCCCAGACCGCTGCCAAGCAACGAGAACCATTTAGCTCTGCCAACCAACACGTCCTGGGCCGAGTCGAGCCCGATAAGAAAACCTGTCAGGGCTGCTACAAGCAGACAGAGGACCATGGGAATCTTGAAATTGACTGCAGTCAGAAGACCGGTGATCGCTGCCAGGGCCAGCAAAGATTTTTCTCCGCCGCCTTTAATGGAAAAGAGGGTGGCAAGGAGTCCAGCGCCAGTGAACAGGGAAAATATCAGCAGCGAAGGTGGAACAATTCCGGAGCCTTGTTTTCCCAGAAAGAGCCCGGCGCCGATAATAAGCAGCAGGTGGGCCGGCACAACCACGGGGTGCAGCAGGCCGTTATAGAGGTCGTTCAGTCCCTCAAAAGGTACGTGAGCGAGGCCAGGCGTGGGGACCATGCATAAAATTGCCAGGATAAAAGAAACAGAGAGAAACCGTCTCATATAATTCCGCTAAGAAAACCCACACCGGCAAGCGATATGATCACTCCGCAGGTGCGTACTGCGATCTTCCCGGCCGGCCAACGCACCAGCAGACCGATGGCGATGCCGGACAGATGCAGCAGACCTGTGGAAATTACAAAACCGGCGCTGTAAGCGAGAGGGTTGGCGGCGTTCGGCAGTTCGGTACCATGGGCATGGCCGTGAAAGATTGCAAACACACCAACGAGAATGGCGGCGACCCAGAGTGGCGGTCGAATTGCAAAGGCGACCATGGCACCCAATACTATTGCCGATACGGCTATGCCGGTCTCAATGGAGGGTATGGGGATGCCCATTACCCCAAGCGCTCCTCCAAAGGCCATGACCAGAGGAAAGACCACAGGCAGAATCCAGAT
>NODE-943-length-10103-cov-5.45283_pt1 | contig 10103 bp, 10 predicted proteins | sample MGYA00139097_ERZ477577 | MGnify/ENA metagenome assembly ERZ477577 | reverse complement strand
TATTTAGCACTCTATTTTGCTTCGGAAATTTAATTTGCCAATAATAAATGGTGGTGAAAGTTTGAAAAGAGGGGTCAAAGGATGGAAAATCGAAGAATGTTACTGTTTGGTTTATATTCCTTTTATGAAAAAAATACAAAAATGGAAATTTATTTTATTTATCTTTTTGTCCCTGAATGCTGAAGCCTATGATAGAGGGTTTAGTCGTTTTTTAGTGCCTTATGCAAGAAATGCTTTAACACATTACGAGGGCGGAAGACTTTCTAAGTTCTTCGGAATTGTAGGAGATAATTATTGTGAAGTTTATGCAAGCAGATTATTAACTGACCCCAGAGACTCTGAATTTACATCGAAATGTTTAACTCATTTAAAACCTGAATTACTAGAAAGTGATCCATGGATTCGCCGTTTGACTTTTCTTCATTTGTTGCATCTTCCTCGTACCATTGTTCATGATGATGCAGGGAGAAATCTTGATGAGACCCGATCCATGTTAAAAACCCCAGAAGAAGTGATGGAGGAGTTAAAAGAGGAAGGTGAAGAGGTTTCGTCAAAAAAGAAAATTTCATCATACTTAAAAATGGCGAGAAAGGAACTCAATGCAGATGTTATAAAAATGCTAGATGAGCATAATCTAGGAGAAGATCTTCCAAAAGAAGAAATTCCAGGAACAGGTCTTTTCAGAACACCTTTTTATGAAACAGTTTTAACAACTTACGAAATGATTAAAAAAGAGAAAGTTCCCGTTTTGGTCGTTCGACAAAATAAAAATGAAAAAAAAATAGAAGCAGCTCTTTTTATCCCAACTCTCTTTCCCAAACTACATACTTTTAATGGCTACGTTTATCTTCATCCTGATGATCCTGAATTTAAAGATTATTTGAGCAAGCAAGTTCTTGTCCTTAATGGAGAGGGAACAGCTGATATTCCTCTTAGAGAGATGACGGTTGAGTCTATTTTAAGTTATAGCGCTGCCGTACATGGACAACGACGTCCACCAAAAAATCAAAAAAATACACCCTTAAAGTTAGAGCAGACTCACCTTTTAGCAATGCGGGGAGTCGCCTTTGGTTATGGAAGAGAAGACCCTCATCGTTTTTTAATGAAAAATGTTTTTGCTGACACTCTTTCTCATGCTCTTAGACGAATTGATAGTTTCAAGGAAAGAGAAAGTTACCAGATGCTTGATTCAGGAGAGCTTCGTCTTCTTTCTCATAAAGAACTCGATCCCGAAATGACGACGAATGGGGTTTCTCACAGTTTAGAAGAGAGACGTAAAAACTTAACTTACCGGCAAGTAAGAGAGCATTTTTCAAAATTTCGTACAATTATTGAAGAAGTTCAAGAACTTATTCCCTATAAAGCAGAAGAAAATGAGAATGAGAGGCGTGGAGTATCACGTAAAAGAGAATTTGAGAGAACATTGTCGTCAGAATTTGGCCTAAATTTTTCATCGGAATTAAGTTTTCTTGATGTAGATAACGCTCATTTTTTTCTTAATATCTTAGTTGATTTAAGGGAAAATTATGGACAAGGTTTTGCCAGAAGAATAATGTGTCCTGTTTTATATTACAATCAACCAGAAGAAGTGCAAGTAGCTTCTCCTACTCAATATCCAGCTTTTATTTCAATGGCAAACGACGAAAGACGTTACATTGCTCTTTCATCAGAAGGTGATGTTAAGGAAATTCCTGAAAAATTAATGGAAGAATTGAAAACGTCTGCTTTGCTGAAAAATATGAGAAAAACTTTTGAAAAGAGTACTCGATATTTCATGATTCCCATTGATAAGTTAAAAGAATTTTTTCCCTTAGATGAAATTGAAGATGAATTTTGTTTAGAAGCTTTTCAAGTAACGAATGCAAAAGGGGTCTATTATCATCAATATTTATACAAGGGAGCAATTATTGATGAAAAAGGCTCTGTCAGAGATGGGCTATATGGGCCATTTACTATGATAGAACATTATTTAAAAGATGAAAAAGATTTTTTTTCTAATCCTCGATATAAAGACGTTATAGAAGATTTTTTGAGAAAATTTATCTCTGATCTTAAAATGAAAAAAGATTTTCTTTTAAGAAAAGAAGTACCTACCTATGAATCAAGAGAGAATGTTCTTTGCATGATGAATCATTTTATGCAGGAGTTGGGTTTTGAAAGTGAGGTTATTAAAGATTTTCTTGATCATTTTCCTTTAATGGAAGCAAATGTTGTTAAAAATACAAAATTTGGTAAGAATGTTGGCCAAAAGAGTATTGATGATTTTTTCCTTAGGACTAAGGAAATGACTGATTTTCAATTATCTGATTTTAAGCGATTCATTTATGATCTCTCTCTTGAAATTGCAGCTTTACTTAAAGATGAAGAGCTTTCATGTCAAAATAAATTAATACAAGACTTTTATCGTTTGCGTCTTTCAGTTGAAGAGACTCATGATATTCTTCAATTATCTTCTATAAAAGGTAAATCAAGTTTTATTCAAGAAAGAGCTGATATTAGGCAAGTAATGCTTGAACGAGTTCATGCTTATAGAATTAATAGCTTTTTATACACTCACTTATATGGAAAACTTAGTTCCTTGAAAAATTTCAAAGATAAGGATGTTGGATTTGATCCAGTCCTTATAAGTGATTTATCAAAGATAACTGATCCTTTGAAAAAATCAGAAGAGATTTATCATCAACTGAAAGCAAAGTTAGATGAATATCGAAGTGAATTTGAAGATAATAAGACGTTTAAAGATGTTGAAAAAGAATTTAAGGACGTTCAATTATTTTTTTCAAAGGCCGGAGTATTTTTTTAGGATTAAAAAATAGCAAGATTTTGATGATAAAAATCTGAAATTTCTTCTCGCTCTTCAAGCTGAAGTTTAAATTTTATATTTTGGATATGAGACTCGATGGTTCTCGGAGAAATACGCAAAGACTGAGCAATAGACTTATAAGAATATCCTCGTACATATAAGTGTAAACATTCATTTTCTCTCAATGTAAGTTGAGCAGAATTATATTTTGAGAAGGATGAATTACCTAAAATCTTCCTGGTATTTTCTGTGATAGATAAATCATTTCTTTTTAAGAGAGATTTAATTTCTAACGGAAAAGGGTTATGCCAAATATGAGCATAAGTTTCCATTCCTATGATTTTACCCTTACGAGAGAGGATGGGCGTTTTTCTTCCTAAAACCAAAGTAGCGCTTTTTTGTTCAGGGTAGTGGTGAGCATCAAATGTTCTTAGAGAATGTCCCGTTTTGAAGACATGTTGGTCCTGTAAATTCCATTCTTGAAGAGTCGAAGGATCCTTTCTGTTAACCTCTCTCATCTCTTCTACGGCCATTTTAACGTCATTGAAGCACTTGAAACCCATAAGGCCAATCGAATCATCGCTAATTTCAGCAAGATTAAGTTCTTCGTCGTAGGAAATAAATAGATTTTTTTGCTTCATGTTTAAAACGAGAGGAAATCCTAAATTTAAAAAGAGTCCGTGTTTTATACGGATAATTTCTTATTGTTCTTTTGCTAACTCATCTTTCCATGAATAACAATGAAGACTTCTTCTCTCTCTCCTTAGTTGATATAAATTTAATCCTCAATAAAAAAGGTGAGCTTGAGGAGGTAAAGTATTTTTCTTTAAATTCACCAGGAGAGAGTAAAGCGCTTATGCAAGAAAAGCAGCCACTGTCTGTCTTGGGAGCAAGAGCTTTATTACATAAAAGAGAAATGATTTGGAAGCAAGAAAATTTAAAAACATTGAAGAATTATGCTCACTTTCATTTAAAATCATGGAATCCTTCTAAAAGACAAATACAAATTATTGACAGGACTCTTAGAGGTCTTTCACAGAAGAATATGGCCCAAGAATTATCTTTGTCAGTCAGGACAGTGGAAAATTATATGGAAAATATAAAAAACAAGCTCAATGTTTCTTGTAAAGCTGAAATTATCCAATTGGTTCAAAGTAAAGCAGACTTTTTTCATCTTTATGCAGATATTTTAGAAAAAAAATTGAAGATAGATTGAATCTATAAGGCCTTGCTTAATATATCTTTCAATTCACCGCGGTGGAGTAACTCAGTGATAATATCCGCCCCGCCAATAAGCTCGCCTTTAACATAGAGCTGTGGGTATGTTGGCCAGTTGGAATATTCTTTAAGGCCTTGGCGAATTTCAACATCATTAAGAATATCAAACGTCGCAAAGTTGTGACCAAATGTATTGAGGACAGAAACAGTATTGGCGGAAAAGCCGCATTTTGGTGTATCGCTATTTCCCTTCATAAAGAGAATGATAGGATTAGAAGAGAGCAAATGCTCAATCTTATTTTGAACGGTGGAAAATTCTTGTTCTAAGCGCACTTCAGTAGCGTGATTTTCAGAGATAACATTAAATGGACTTGTCATAATTATTCTTCCTTTACAGTCGTACTTATTTTTACAGCGTGAAGTTCATCTTTAAGCAGTTCTTTTAAAAGATCAAGGACCATTTGATGCTGCTTAATGAGAGAAAGCCCTTTAAATGAACTGCTAGATACATTGATGCCCATATGATCACCACCACCTGTAAGATCATAAATTTCAAGTGTTGGATCAATTAGCTTTACAGATAGAGCATCTTTTATTTTTTCAGTGAGAAGCACAATAAACCTCTTCTTTCTTATTAGTTAAATAAAACCTGTTTCCAAGTGGAAAAAATGGCCAGGAGAATAATTATCACAAAACTATATTTGCGCAATTGGAGAAACAAAGAATTACTCATGCGATGTTTTAAGTATTCCGCCAAGAAGACGGCCATTACGTTACCCGCTACAAGAAGAGCAATTTCTTGAAAGTGAAACATGGTAACGACTTTTTCATGTTGAAGGAGAAGGGAAATGAGGGCCGAGAGGATCGTACAAAAGAGAGTGGAGTTTAAGGCCACTTCAAAAGAGAGTTGAAAGTTTTTGAGCATAAGAGGCATGAGGATGATACCGCCGCCAAGACCACCGAGGGTTGAGATAAACCCAAGAGCACATCCTCCTAGTATTGTTTTAAGGAAATGGTTGGAGGGGATAAGTGCTGAGGCACTGGATGGGGGGCGAGAGGCAAGAGAGCTCAAAAAGGAGTAAAGAGAGTAGAGGCAAACTGCTGTTAAAAAGATGACGAGGAAAAGCTCGGGGACAATATTTTTGAGATAGGAGGCGAGGGAGGAGGCGAGAAAGGCAAAAAAGATGAGTTTGAAAGAAAGGCGGTATTCAATTTTTCCTTTTAGGCGCAGGAGGTTGAAAAAAGAGCCGGCCATAACAGGGATAAGGGAGAGAATTGAGGCGTCGCGGACGTTCATTTTGAGGAGGAGGGTGGAGAGGAAGAGGCACATGACGCCGCCGCCGGAGCCGGTGAGACCGAGGGCCAAACCAACCATGATGCCAATAAAAATCCAGAGAAGCATTGAGAGACCTTTGGTTTACCTGTTGGGTTTATCTATTTAGTCTACCTATTTAATTTATCTATGATGATTTTGAATCAGGATTACTTTTTATTTTTTGTAAAAATTCTTTGCGGCTTTTTACGCGTTGTTTGGCATTTTCAAAGCGTCTTTTCTCGTCTTCGGTTTCAAGGGAGAGGGGAGGGACGGTGATGGGGCGAGAAAATTCGTCGAGGGCCACGAAGGTGAGGTAGGCACGGGCCGTTTTGCGTTTGACGCCTGTGAGGGGATCTTCGGCCTCAACTTTGACGCCTACTTCCATGGATGTTTTTCCTACGTAGTTAAGGCTGGCGGAGATGATAACGTGGTGTCCTACTCGGACGGGGTGGAGAAAGTCGATACTGTCGATGTGGGCCGTGACAACTTGTGCTTTTGCATGGCGGGTGGCGCACATGGCGGCGGCCAAATCGATCCATGACATGACGATTCCCCCGAAGATGGTATTTTGTGGGTTGGTGTGGTTGGGCATGACGAGTTCGCGCATGACCAGTTGGCTGTCGCGAGGGGTTTGGTGTTTATTATCATTCATGAAAGAGATTTTCCTTTTTTATAACGCTTTGTTGCTACCATTTAGTTGCTGGCACCTTTTTAAAGTTATTTGTGAGTTTGACGATAAGGGATGGTGCGTCGTTTGATACATGTTAAAAGGTGATGTTGTTATGGTTACAAGGTTTTTTTTACTACTACTGCCTGTTCTTTGTCTAAACTTATTTGCGAGCGAGAAAAATCTGTAAAACAATTAAACCATACATAAAAAAATGTAAAAAATAAGCTGGCAAGAAGCAATCGAAAGGCCAACAGAAAAGTCAAAATAGAGGGAAAAAATAAGACCGCAGAGAGTGGCAAAAAAAGAAAAAAGAACACTTCTAATAAAGAGATTCTTAATACCCTTTGCTTTTTTTAGTGCATAAGTGCCGGGAATAATAAGAAAGGCATTAACTAAAAAAGGACCACAAAGGCGCACAAAGCTTACAATCGAAATAGAGAGCAAAAAGAAAAGCAGATAATGCAAAAAAGAAGATTCTTTTTTTGAAAGAGCACTATCGTTTTCATCGCAAAGATAAATAATCCAACGAGCAAAAAATAAAATAAAAACAGCGAAGACAATAAAAAGAAGAAAAAGCGCTAAGTAAAAATCAGTTTTGCCACTCAACGTAATATCGCCAAAAAGAAGCGAAAAAAGATCCTGCTTTAAATTTAAAAACTGATAGAGAATAAAAGAGAGCGTTAGCGTCGCCGTCAAAAAAATACCAATGTGGCCATCTGAAAAATCGTGGTTGCGCTGAACTCTTTCTGCCCTCGCTAAAAAAAAAGTGCTTAAAGTGGTGATGAGTAAGGTGATGAAAAAATTGGCAAGCTCAGAAGAAAATTGAAATTTTGTAGAGCAGTAGCTGGCAATAATCAGACCAAGGAGCGTACTGTGAGAAATGGCCTCTCCTAAAAAAGCATAATGTTTTGAAACCACCACAGGAGAAAGTAACCCTGCAATAAGGGATAAAATAATGGCCGTACCTAAGGGATAAAGATAAAAAGAAAGCATTATAATTTCTCGTGTAATAAAATATGTTCGTAATCACAGCTATAAAGATGAGGAAGAATTTTTTGAGTGAAATCTTTTTTCGGATGCCAGTGAACTTTAGGTCCCAGACACAGCACTCGATCACTTTGACGCAAGAGCGCCGAGAGGTTGTGTTCGATGAAAATAATAGTTTTGCCAAATTTTTCTTTGAGGATAGTGATAAGCTCCAAAAACTGATCCTGCCCCGCTCTATCAATACCCGTCAGCGGCTCATCAAAAAGATAAATATCGGCCTTTGACGTCAACAGTGTGCGCGCCATAAAAAGCCGTCTCTTCTGACCAAAAGAAAGATCAGAGAGTTTTTGCTTTTTAGTTTTTGTCAGTTGGAGTATTTCAAGAATTTCTTCTTGCCCCCAATTCGTCTTTTGAGGGACAAAGTACAAAAAGAAATCTTCTACCGTGAGAGGGATGTTAAAGTTAAAATTATTTTTTTGTAAAAGTTGGGCCATTTCAAGTTCAGGATTCTCATAGACAATTTCACCAGATGTGGGCGATAGATCAAGGTTAAGGAGAGAAAAAAGTGTACTCTTACCCGTTCCATTTTCTCCTACAATGCCAAGTATTTCATTTTTGTATATAGTAAAGGAGAGATCTTTTAAGAGAAAATCATCTTCTTCATTATAACGAAATGAAACATTGTTAACACTAATAAGAGGGGTAAGTTGCTCTGTCATGGAAAAATATCTTTTAATTTATTGAGAAAATTAAGTAAGAGATAAGATGTTTTTTCATCTTTAAGATGATTAAAATCGCCCTCTTGTTGAAGCACAAGATAAAACTCTCGCTTCTTATCTTGAATAGGGCGAAGGCGCAAAAAACGCTCTTGCTGAAAAGGATTATCAAAAACAAAGAGAATCGAGGCCTTCTCATCACGGGCCAAGTGTTTATCAATTGTCTCAATCGTCTTTTTTACTTCCTGCATATTTCCACTATTGGCCTCATTGTGACCACTCAAAAAAGAAATATCCATTGACTGCTGCTGTGCCGCCTTAACGAGATGGTTGAAAACTCCATGGGTGCTTATAAAAAGAAGAGGACTCTTTGATTGCAGTTTTTGAATAATGTCTTTTGACCATGCTGAAAAAGGGCAATCTTTTTGGACAAGAGATGCTTGTGGATAATGCTTATTAATTGTTGTAACAATTTTTTTCTGAGCAGCACAGAGAACTTCCCCAAAAGAACTCAAATGAGCGCGCAAATGTCTTTCTTTAGATGTTAGATCTTTGATAGCGTAATTATCTTTTAATCCAGCTGTGATAATATCTTCTTCTAATTCAATGACGAGAGGTTTCGGTGCCGCGCTATCATTTGCTAAATTTTTTATTCTGCGAGTAAAAGAGTAAACCTCTTGTGGAGGAAGAACAATAACCTCAGAATCCATAATATTTTTTAAATCGCTGAGAGATAAATTTAATTGGTGGCCATCAAAAGTACTAGAGAGAGGGTAGGTGATGGTAAAGTTAGAGTTATTTTTAACTAAGTCTTGCATCAAAAGACAGATCTCTGGATGAAGACAGCTAAGGCGTTTTTTGGCAAACACCGAGGGGGAGCTAAGAGATAAAAGAAGAGAGATCAAGAAAATAAATTTCATTTTTTACTCTAAAGGTATGAGGGATAAAAGAAGTCTCATCTCTAGCATAAAAAAAATAAAAATCTACTTGGCATCACTACAATAAAGATGATGATTCCATCTTTTTCCGATAGAGAAATTGGCCGTTCCTTTATTTCCTTCAATGGAAGTATCTTTTGGCGCTGGGGCCGAGTCCGTAAATTGATAGAGGATACCCCACGGTTTATTCTCTGAGCTAAAAACAGAGGCCGTCTCGGGACGAGGAAAGAACTCGCCAAAGGCCGCCCCCGTATAGGCCAATTTTGACTCGCAATAGAGCTGGCCAAGTTTGACAAGTTTGGCGTTGGTGCTGGTTTGAAATTTGGGGTAGCCCGTATAGGGATCAAAGTCCTCATCTTCGAGGCGGTAATCGGCCGGAATACGCGAGGCCATTCCTTCTCCTGAAATAAATTTATTGAAATAAAGATTGATATCGGTGTTGCTGGGAAGAGCACAAGTATAAGTTCCTACTTCTGGTGAAACATCAACATCGTCATTATTGGAACCAGGAAGAGGTGTTGCCACGGGGCCAGCGCCATCTTCAATAGCATAACCCGAACAACATAAATCACTACTCTCTGTTTTTTGTCCCAGTTCAAGACAACATTTTAATTTTTCACCACTAAAAATAGGAGTAAAGCGATCGGCGAGTCCATCTTGGAAAAATGTTTTTTTGGTGGGATTCGCTACGGAGTCATCGGGCAAGTAAGTGGAATGAGGGGCGGCGGGAACAATACCATCGGCCGCTTCAAATTCGGCGCGTGTATCGCCAAAAGAGAAAAAACCGGGGATGAGTTGGGTATAATCGTTATTACAAAAAAGAGGATCGTATGTGATTTGGGGGATTCCCATAAGTTCTAGGCGATCGAGTTTTTGCAGATAATAAAGATCATTTCCCGGAACCATGCCAACGTGGGCATCGGTGGCGGTGGCCGCTTGGGCAGAGACGTAGGGAAGAGTGCTGCAATCACTGGTCATTCCCATGGGAACAAAGCGAAATTCTACTGCGTAGGCGGCAGGGGCGGTGACGGGGTCTTCATTTCTGCGCCTTCTAATATAAATACGGTCATTGGAGGGATCATAACTCCAGCCCGCTGGGCCAGGATGAGAGAGGGAACCATCCGCCCGGCGAGGCAGAGCGGTAGTATTGGATAGATCCATAATGTATTCAGTATTTTTACCAATGGTGGTGGTTTGCGCTGGATCAAAGGGAATAAGGTGAACTGATTCAAGATTATCAATTCCATTGATGTAAGAAGGAAGGCGAAGGATAAGAATAAATTCATCAGCGGGTGGTTCTAAAAATCCTTTGTCTTTAATATCAACAGAGTTTGCAAAATCGCTATCGATAACCACTTCGGGGCGGTGAGGGGCAAAGTCTGTCTGAGAGCTGCGCAGAGCGGAATTAATGCGCCACTGATAGGGATTCTCGGAGGTAAGTAAAAAAGGAACACCA